>JAEEGL017100046.1_pt1 | contig 20927 bp, 13 predicted proteins | sample 9134231 | NCBI WGS metagenome assembly JAEEGL01 (sample SAMN16246548, study PRJNA631951) | gut metagenome | biome: gut microbiome; feature: rumen; material: fiber-attached | host: Bos | place: Iran: Karaj | collected 2018-10
ATCCGACGTGAGCGGCATCGACAATATTCACTGTGTGCCAACTGCTGGCGGCGAATCGTCGCAAGTGACTAACGTCAAGTACGGCTTGATGAATATCTTTGTGTCGGGCGACAAGATTTATTTCAGCAATTACACCGAGAAAGGCTACAATGTTGCGTATTGCTCTGTGGATGAAGTAGTTGACAGCAAACAGCCAAGCGGTCTCAATTATTATAAACCATTGCTTCCCAAAGAACCCGCCGCAACCCTCGACCCGCTTGCAACAGAGATGCCCGACACTACAATCCTCTCAAAATCAAAGAAATACCATCAATTCTCCGACCCGTTCAGGTTTCTCGGATGGATGCCCAATGCGGAAGGCGGTCTTTACAGTGCCACGGCGTACACCGCCAACAATCTTGGCACGTTGGAAGTAGGCGTTTCGGAGACCTACGACAGCGATTTTAAGACGTGGCGCACGGGCGTGGCAGTGCAGTATTCGGGTTTTTATCCCGTGATTAACCTCAGCGCGTCGATTGGCGAGAGCGGCAGCAATGTGCTGGCTTCGTCTGACTTCTGGGGCATGAAATACCGCATCTACAAAATGACTTGGAAGGAAAATATGTATTCCGCCTCGGTGTCGCTGCCGTTTAACTTGTCGCGGCTGTGGTACACGCAGAAGTTGAGTATTGGCACGGGCGTTAGTTGGTACGACATCAAGGACAAGCCGATTTCATCAGTTGCATACGAGGATATTCCCAACGACGGATTTGCGGTTTGGAGCGGTTCGGCGTCGTATTCGTGGGCGCGTCAGATGGCTTACAGGGATTTCAAGAACCCGTTGTCGTTCTCCGTATCGGCGAGCGTGCGCAATGCCTTTGCGTCGGATACCGAAGCGTCAATGGTGGCGGCTGCGGCGTCTGTTACAGTGCCGGGATTTTTTAGGCAGAATTATTTTACGGTGAGCGGCAATGTGGTGAGGCAGTGCCAGAAGGCTTACGGAGACAATCTGTACCTGTTTGACCATGCGGCGTTTGATTTGCATGGCTACAAGTCTGCCCGTATGCAGGATTTGGCGCGGGTGAGTGCCGAATATTCGTTCCCATTGGGCTACCCCGATTTTGGCATACCGAGTTTGATTTGGATCAAGAGGTTTAGGGGCAGTGTTTTTGGCGACGTGGCTCGTGGAACGCTTTTCCGCAAGAATTACGACTTCGCTTCGGTGGGTTTCAAGTGGCTTGCTGATTTTTGTGTACTTAGGCTCAACTACAATATTACGGTGGGTTTCAGTGTTGCCAAAGGTTTGAAAGAGAATGGGTTAGACGATTTGGAGACAGGCTTGATACTTGAGATACCATTCTTTTGATGATAAAATTTGAAAAAAAGTTAAAAAAAATTTTTGTGGTTTTGTATAAAAGCATTATTTTTACCACAATAATTTTTACTTAACTATGGACAACACATCATCGGTTATGAAAAAGATATTAATGACCGCCTTGATTGCCGCCGCCACTCTCTGCACGACGGCACAGGAGGCGTATCAGCCTTTGAGAACCACTCAGGTGGCATCTTACAACATCGAGGCAAAACTCGACACCGACGCCAAGATGGTGTCGGGCGTGGAGGTGTTGACGTGGAAAAACACTTCCAACGACTCTATCTGCGAGTTGATGTTCCACACCTACTTGAATGCCTTCAAGAACTCCGGCAGCACTTATTTCAAGGAAAGTGAGTTTAATACGGGTTACAATCTTGGAGCCGATCTCGACGAGAGCGAGATGGGCTACATCGACATCAACAGGATGGTAATCGTTGACGGTGAGCCACTTACGCAGGACATCAAGTATGTGCAGCCCGACGATGGCAACTCCGACGACCAGACCGTATTTGCCGTGCGCCTTCCCAAAGCCATCAAGCCCGGCGAGGAGATTAAGGTGCAGATTAACTTTCTATCAAAACTGCCCAAGATAATTGCCCGTACTGGCTACGAGAGGGGCGATTATTTTATGGTTGCACAATGGTTTCCGAAGATTGCTGTTTACGAGCCAAAAGGTATGAGGCAACGCGCCAAGGGTGGTTGGAACTGTCATCAATTCCATTATCACTCAGAGTTTTACGCCGATTTTGGCACGTATGATGTTGCAATTACCGTTCCCGAAAAATACAAGGTGGCTGCCACTGGCGTGGAGACTTACGAGGCAACGGTTGGCGACGGCACGAAGGTATATAAATTTCATGCGAGCGATGTGATTGATTTTGCGTGGACAGCCTCGCCTCGTTACAATGTTATCAGCGACACCTATAATAACAAGGGCATCAAACTTGTTTATATGCCTGAGCATGGCGGAGTTAGCGACCGTTACATTACCGCTGTAAAGTATGCCATGGAGTATATGGAAAAGCACGTCGGCGAGTATTCTTACCCGCAGATTACGGTGGTGGACGTGCCGTATTATGCCACCAACGCGAGCGGTATGGAATATCCGATGTTTGTTACGACGGAAACAGTAAAGGGCTTGCCGTCGGGGATTCGCACGATGGAAGCCACTGTAATACACGAGTTCGTGCATAATTATTTTATGGCGGTAGTAGCCACCAACGAATTTGAGGAGGCATGGCTCGACGAGGGAGTTACGCAGTTTTATGAAACCCAGATAATGGACGAATATTACGGCGAGGGGTCGCTTGTCAATTTTTTTGGCCTCAAGATGAATGATACCGAATGTAGTCGTTTGTCATACACTCAGAGTTACAACCCTGCCATCTCCACCATCGACAATTATGTGTGGAAATATCCGTCATATACCTACGGCACAATGGTTTACGACAAGGCTTGTACCATGATGCAGACGTTGAAAGGCTTGATGGGCGCGGAGCATTTTGACAATGCGATGCGTAATTATTATGCCAAATATCAGTTTAAGCATCCTTCGGGACGCGATTTTGCCGCCGTCATCAACGAGGAGGTCGCCAAGATGAACAACCCCGACCTTGGCTCTAATATGGATTGGTTTTTCAATTCGATGTTGCGCACCGACGAGGTCTGCGACTACAAACTTACCAAGATAGTCAACCGCGAACAGGACAATTCCAAACACGGTTTCTTTGACACTGGATTGGAAAAACTCTTTGTGGATCAGGACTCCACGTCGGAGATTGTTTCCTCGATATATTTGCAGAGGATGGGCACGATGGTGATGCCAGTGGAGGTGCTTGTAACCTTTGAAAACGGCAACACTCAACTCCTCAAATGGAACGGCAAGGAGCGTTGCAAGGAGTTTGTGATAAAAGGCACGAGCCGCGTGGTATCGGCGCAGATAGACCCCGACAACAAGGTGGCTTGCGACATCGACCAAGTAAACAATTCCGTCACCAACGAATCTACGCAAAACCCAGTTTGGAAATATGCTGTCAAGTTCCTATTCTGGCTCGAAAACATTTTCCAAAACGTCGCGTTTTTCGCCTAACACATTGACTAACAACTTAAACTAAATACGCAGATGAATATTATAAAAGCATACTCACGGGGCTTCAAAAACTCGTTGCGCCGTCCCAAGATGATATTTCTGATATTTGGCATCACGCTGTTGCTTGGATTGTCGCTTGCATTGCCGTTCTTCTTCTCGTTTAAGACGGCGGTAGGGTCGAGTCTGGTATCCAAGACGTTGGACTTCACCACTTTCAGGGAATTAACGCATTTACATTCCTGGAATTTGGAGTCGTTGCTGAGCCAAGGAAAGTACATGGTGCTGATTTTCTGGCTGTTGATGATATTCTTTGTGGGCGGCATCGTGCGCACCTTCAACAAGGAAGATTATTCTGTATCGACGTTCTTTGCCGGTGCGGGTGTCAACTTCTTCCGCTTCTTGCTCTGCGACGTGATAATGATTGCGTTGATGGTGGTAACGGCGGCGGTGCTGTTTATAATAGCGTCGTTTGTGCTGTCGCTATTTAGTAATGTGGTAACAGAAAAGCCGCTATTTTGGGCGTATGGCGTGGCGGCGTTTATATTTGGATGCTCCATTGTGTTGCTCCTGATGATAAGCGACTATGCAAAATTCTATATGGAGATGGAGCGCACGAGCCGCGTCTTGAAGGCTATTTGGAACGCTACCAAGTTTGTTTTCAGAAACTTTTTGAAGACATATTTCCTCTACGCATTGTTGCTCGTGGTGCCGATTTTGACGCTGATACTTTACAAATTGACCTTTGACAAAATTGGTATGGGAACGGCGTTTGGCATCGTGGCGATGTTTTTGATTCAGCAACTCTTTATCATTCTGAGAGTTTGGTTCAGGGTATGGTCGCTGTCGAGCCAGTTTGAGTTGTATGCTGATGATTACGTGAAGGAGATTTCGTTTGATTTGGAGACATCAAGTGTTATTACCACCACAACTACCACTACCACAATAACTTCCGATGACGACGACTATACCAATATCTCCAAAATTGCTGTTGTGGAGAACGACGAAACCGCCAATGTCGATAGGGTAGTGGTGGAAGTTAACACGGATGAAACGGATAGCGACCCCGAGGCAACGGTTGTGCAGTTTGAAAATACTGACAACGCCGACGACAGCGAGGAAACTGTAACTACAACTACGACCAAAACTACTGTTACAGAGACAGTTGTAATCAACGATGCTGGCGATACCTTTACTAAGGTTGTTGAGGATTACTCCGACAATGATGCCGCCGAAACGGTTGACGAACCCGAAAGCGACGAAGTTAACCAGGAAACTTTGGAGCAGTTCTACGCAACAGACCAAGATAATACAGATGGCACGGAAGTAACTCTCACGGAGGGAAAAAGTGAGGAGACAGAGGTTGTAGTATCAACAGAAGAACCTGAAAAGGTGGAAGAAGTTGCTGAGCCGCAGAAGGTTACGGTAACTACCACTACTGTTACCACCGAGACCACTGACCCTGTTACCGAGGAAACCACTCAAACCACCAAATCTACTGTGGTTAAGACAGTTACAATCAACGAGCAGGGCGACACGTTCTCAAAAGTAGTTCTCGAATACAATGAGGGCGATACAAAGGATGAGGAGGCAGAATCCGACGACGATGATGTTCCCGAACCTGACGACAATGATGCTCCCGAACCTGACGATCCCGATGTAGAAACGTTGGAGCAGTTTTACGCCAGCGACCAAAATGGCGACGCTTCGAGCAATCTTGCGGAGTTGAACACCGAAGAAGAATTGCATGAATTTGAGGAAGAACCGGAAGAAGATCCCGACGATGTGGAAGATGAGGAGATGCTTGCGCAGTATTACGATACTGCAAACGCTTCTAACGATGAGGTCGTTGATACTGAAAACACAACTCCCGAAGATGTAGTGGAAACCAAAAACACTTCTCACGAAGTGGAAGTAGTTGATATAGACGATGTTGACGAGTCGCTTGGTTCGGCAGTTTCTCTTGATGTGGAGGACGATGACGATATGGTAACAACAGTTACCACCACTACTACAACTACTACCACAACCACCACCACGACAACCTCCATCGACGATGACGACGACCTGCCTAAAATTGTGAAAATCTACACCGAGCAGGAAATGCGCGAAATCGCCCGTCAACAGCAGGAGAATGCAGGTTTCAAGCCCGACATCGAATTTACTGAAATAGTTTCAGAAGATGTTGAGGACGGCGAACCCTCCGGCGAAAAGCACACTGACGAACAGTTTGTTAAGGACGGTATCAAAGACGGCGTTGATGCCAATGATCCACATTCGGATGCGGTAGGATAGGATGGAACGCGGGCGGCTCGCCCGCTACGACGCAGACGAGCCGCTCACATTTCCGATTATATTGTGTCAAATTCTTCTATCTCGTTGTTTTCGGGATTGTATTTGAGTCCGTGGGTGTGCAGTGTTGCATTGAAAGTCTGCACGTTGATTGTGCCGTTGCGCCATAGGAAAAGTTCGTGGCGGAGGTCGGCAATTACTTCTTTGAGATATGCAATTTTAGAGTTGTCGTCGTCGGAGGCGTCAAGGCTCATAGTGATAACAGTCTGAGGCGCAGATTGTTGCGTGACAACTGGCTGAGGCGCAGATTGTTGCGGCTGGGGTGCCGATTGTTGCGGCTGCGGAGTTGGTTGTTCGTCGTCTATGGATTCGATATCATTTTCGTCTGTGATTGGGGTGGAAACTTCCGGCTCAGATATTTGCGTGGACTGAGGCGTTTGAGCGGCAGTTGATTCCGTCGCTTTTTCTGTTGCAGTAGATTCCTCGATGTTGGGTTCAGGAGTGTTGGGTTCAGGAGTTTCTTCCACAACCACAGGCACAGGTTTCTGGGGTGTACGCGGTTTGGCGAGCACCTCGTCGTTTTCGTCAGTTTGTTCGGGTTTGATTAAGTCCACGGGGTTGCCTTTCATCTCGCCTTTGCGGGACTTCTTAATACCGAGAGAGTTTTCTATCAGGCTGTCGAGGCCTCCCTTAAAATTTTTCTTTGCCATAACAAACTAATTTTTCTTGGTTAATTCTGATTTTCAGTTACTTGAGCGTTGGTCTGTGCGCTGTTGACTTCTGCGTTTTTGTCGTTGTTTTCGGCATCGTCTTCGTCGTCATCGTCGATAAATTCGCCGTGGCGTTCCATAATCTCTTGCACGAGGTTTTTGTAGTCTTCCGCGCCCTTGCTATTATGGTCGTAGTGGAAGATGTCCATGCCTTGACTTGGTGCTTCGGCGAGGGCGATGTTGTCGCGGATGCGCGTGCTAAACAGTTTCTCCTGAAAATACGTGTATATCGTCTCCACCACGTCGCGGTGAAGCACCTTGCGCTTGTCAAACTGCGTAACGAACACGCCCGTAATCTCGATGTCCTTGTTGAGGCGTTTTTTCACCTTGCCAATCACCTCAATTATCTTAGTGAGACCTTTGATGGCGAGGTAATGCGCCTGCAATGGGATATAGACCTCGGTGGCTGCTGTCAACGCATTGATAGTCAATAGTCCGAGCGACGGCGGGCAGTCGATTAAGATGTAGTCGTACTTGCCTTTGATGGCGGAGATAGCGTCTTTGAGGATGTATTCGCGTCCCGCCTCGTTGATGAGTTCCATCTCCGCGCCCGATAGGTCGAGCGACGACGGCAGGATGTCCAGGTTAGGGAACACCTCCACGGTGCGAGCCTCTGCTTCGCCTTTCAATACTTCATATACCGACACGTCGGTCCTGCTGATGCCGTAACTCTGCGTCATGTTAGACTGGGGGTCCATGTCGATTAGCAGCACCTTGTGGCCCGTGAGAGCCAGCCCTGCGCCGATGTTGACGGTGGAGGTTGTCTTGCCTACGCCGCCCTTGTGGTTGCTTATTGCGATTATTGATGTGCTCATTTCCGTAAATTTAACGTCCCAAAGATAAGCAAAAATCCTTTCGCCGCCAAAAATTAAGCAAAAAATAAACCATATTTTAACAAAATTTGCTTTGCAGGGTCATAATTTTGGAATGTTTGTTGCAAAAACTGAAAAAAACGCCCCGCAGAGTGCAAAATATGCGGTTTAAGTTTTTTTAATTGAAAAATAGTTTTTACCTTTGTCTCTGACATCTTTAAGATAGTTTATAAGATGAAGAAAGTCTATATACTTATATTACTGATAGTTGCGGCATCATCGGCGATGGCGCAGGAGGATGATGATGCGTTCGATGTTATTGAAAGGGACATTTTGAACGCTGAGCATATCAATTATTCTGAGACCGAGCAGCGTCGTGTAATCGGTGCGGCGCGTTCGTCCAAGAACGTTGAAGATTTGCCTCTTACTGCGTATGTGGTTGACCATGAGGATATTGTAAACAACTGTTATATCACCTTGTGCGACGTGCTGAAAAGTGTGCCGGGTTTTCGTGTATCGCAACCTCAGTCGGGCGAACTTGGCGAGGCGTTCATGCAGCGCGGCATGCTCGGCAACACATATACCAAGATACTTATTAATGGTATCGACATCAAGCCGTCGGGCAACTATGGCATGATGCTCGGTGCCAATATTCCTATCCGTCAGGCTGAAAAAATAGAGATTATATATGGTCCAGCATCGGCATCTTACGGTAACGATGCGTGTGTGGGCGTTGTTAATATCGTAACCCGCGAGCCAGACAAGGCATCCTTCACCACTGCCGACCTATATTGCGGCACCAACTCGATGTTTTACCTTGACTTCCACGCTGGCGCAAAGGTGGGACATGGCAAAAATGTTACCATGCTCTCCATCTATGGCAGCAATTTCAATGTAGATGATGTCAACGTATCACGAGACAAGGATTTGTACAACCGTTGGAACTATTTCCTCCAGAATGGCGACACGCTCAAAATGTCGGGTACCGATGGCAGGGAGTATGCCATCACGCGCAGCATGATCAACGAGGATATGTTTGCCAAATATTCCGACGAGTTTTCGGGCATGTCGTATTATTTCATCAACTACCGTGGCGACTTTTTCTCACCGGAGATTAACGAAATGCCGCAGAGGTCCACGCAGGTAGGTGCGGAAATCAAGTATCGTGGTCTTACATTCGCCTACAACATGCTGCACCGCATGGACTTCGCCGATTTTGGGCAGAGTACGATGGCATACGCTTACTATGACCCCAAGAACATGATGGGCGAGTTTATACGTCGCGCCGCCATCAGTGCCGACTACAAGATTGGCAACGTGGAGACCAACACTATGGTGCGCTATATCCGTTACAGGATGGACAAGAGTTCGAGCCGTGGCGTCAATTGGAGCACATTGCCGCAGTATGGGTATGCCGCGAGCGACGACTTTTCTTTTGAGGAAAACATCAAGTGGAATCCGGTGTCGAAATTGTTTGTCAATGCTGGCGCGTCGTACCAATATTCGGGCGTGTTGCCGCCTACTTTGGAGTGCGAGAGGAAGTTTGACTTCGGTGCGTATGACATGTTTGCGACGAAAGTAGATTATCAGGACGAGGTATATGGCAAATTCGGCATATACCCCTACACATATTGGCAGGCTGGTGCTTATCTGCTCGCGGAGTTCGACTGGAAAGGCCTCTCCCTCAACGGCGGTGTGCGCTACGACTACAATTCGCAGTGGGGCAAGTCCATCAATCCGAGGTTTGCCGCCATGTACAAGTTTACAGATAAGTTTAAGATACGTGGTTCGCAGGCATACGCCTACAAGATACCTTCGCCCGCACAATATTATTATAGTGTAGGCGTGGCGATGAATGTGAGCGGCAATCTGATTACGGCCCTCCATCACGTGCCGTCCGACATCGAAAACCTCAAGCCGGAGAGCATCAGTTCTACTGAGGCGGCAATCCGTTACGACTTTGCAAACAATTCGTACATCGAGTTGGTGGGCTACACCAACGTCGTAAAGGATCCGCTTGTACGCGGATGGGTCAAGATGGAGGATTGCGGTTTTATAAAAGTGCCTAACCAAAGTATTTTCGTCCCCACCCCCGACGATCCGAGGAGTGTGTATTACAATCAGGGAGGATATTATGTGGGCGTTACCGACCTGTTCAGTTCCACCAAGGGACGCGACTGGACCCGCGCCTACAAAAACGAAACCAACGTCAAGACCAAACTCTATGGTGTACAGTTGATTGGCAATATTGCGAACATCATCCCGGATCCGCTTAACCTTAGTGTGAAAGCCGCCCTCACTATTACAATGGGCAAAGAGAACCTCTCCAACAACGACGCTATTTCCGAGAAATTCATCGAAGTTGATTACATCAGGGGAACGCCCAAGCAGATGGTTCAGGTGTCGGTGGACTGCAATGTGGACAGGAGGAAACTGTTCCACGTCAGAATAGACAATATGTATTGTTCGCGATTTGCGAGGATGTATTATCAGGCGACGGACAATCCGTATTTCTGGTCGCCGAGGTATTACAACCTCGACTTCTCCGTTACGGGCAAAATTGGCAAAAACCTTACGTTGGTCTTCAAGATGTCCAACGTAACCAACACGCTTTATGCAGGCATCGACGTAAAGAGCATGGACGTTGACCTGCCGTATAATCCGCAGCAACTGAGGACATTCAGTTTTGGCGCGACATACGATTTTTAAGTAATTTGAGGAAATCAAACTAAGTGGCATTTTTTTTGGAACTCAATTTGTACAAGTAAAAACAAGGAAAATTATTAGATGAGAACATTAGTAACATATGGCAGGATGACGCTGTTGGCAATCGCGTTGCTCTCGATACCCATACTGGCACAGGCGCAGATGGGGTCGACCCTTCCGCGTGAGCGCGACAGCCTTATCAATCTCATCTCGCACGAAACCGACGAACAGACTCTTGCTGTACTGTATTGTCAACTCGCCGAGCGGTATAGCAGGCTTGGGCAGAATGGCAAGTTTGTGGGCGCGGCGGAGAAAGCCGTTACGTATGCCAGCAACTGCAAGGACTATGGCACGCTCGCTAAGTCGCAGATTTTGCTTGGCGACAATTATGTGTTGAAAGACGATGCTGAAAACGCTATCAAGAAATACCTTTCGGCGCGTAGTACGCTCGAAAAGAAGTTTAGCGAGGAGCGTCAGAAATATATCGACGAGCAGACTGAAAAGGGTGTCAAGAAGGAGGAAATCAAGGAACTTGAACGTCCATTGTCGGAGGTGGAGGCTGATGCCGACATCGTGGTCAAGATAGGAGAGGTGTATTTCAACAGAGGTCATTACATCCACTCCATTGATGATTTTAGCGACGCGCTCATCACATACGAGTCGATAGGTGCCGAAGGAAAGGCTATCGACATGAAGCAACGCCTTGCCATATCCTACTATCAAAGAGGTGATTACGAAAGTTCGTTGGAATATTATGATGCCTTGTTGGAATATTACAAGGGGAAGAACGACTGGGAAAGCACCAAGATGGTATATCAAAGGCTCAACGACATCTCCGACAAGATGAAGGATTACGACAAGGTGCTCGCCTACAACCGTGCCCTGTACAACGACTGCATCGCCCACAACAACATACGCGAGTCGCTCAACGCCCTCAACAACGTGGCTTATACATACGTATGCCTTGGCGATTACGAAAAGGCCGCCAAGTATTATCAGCAACTTCTCGACACTGACCCCAAAGTGTCTGGCGACGAGCATTTTATGGCGAGCAACTACACCAACCTCGGTCTTTGCTACCAGAACATGGGCGACGATGCTTCCGCCATCGACAACCTCAAAAAAGCCGCAGAACTCCGCCTTAAATATTCGCAAGACCGCGAAGCGTCCGAGGTGGAGAATATTATCGCGCTCATCTACCACAAAAACGAAGACCTCCACAATGCGGAGTATTATGCACAGTATGCCGTGAGGGACGCAAGAAACTCTGGCGACAACGATACTAAGATGTCGGCATACCAGACATATAACAAGGTGTTGCAGGCCAAGGGCGAATACCAGGAGGCGTTAAACTATTACCAGCAGTACCTCAACATAAGGGATTCGGTGCAACTCCAGCAGATTATCAAAGACCGTGAGATGTCGGAAGACCTTAGGAAACTCACCGATGCCGAGAACAGTTTTCGTGTTGGTCTCCAGGAGCAGGTAAACAAGGAACTCGAATACGAGCGTCTGAATATGCAGTTGCAGGCGAAGGCTGAGGAACTCCGTAATAGGGAGGAACTTGCGAGGATGGAGCGTCAGCGCGAACAGGAACGCATGGAGCAGCAGCAGAAAGAACTCGAAAACCAAATCAATATGCAGCGGCTTGAACGTGAAAAAGCGGATAAAGAGAAGCAAATCGCGAAACAAGAGGCCGAAATTGCAAGACGGGAAGCCGATAGGATCAATCAGGAGAGGGAAAATGCCGAACTTAAAGCGGCACAAGAAAAAGCGGCCAACCAACTCGAATTGCAGAAATCAAGGGAAAAAAATATGCGCTTGATTCTCTACCTTGCAGCGGTAGCCGTACTTGGCGCGCTTGCCTTCATCCTCGTGGTGAGGAAGAAAAACAGCCGTCTCAAAGCACAGCAGGCAGAAATCGAGGCCAAGAACGAAACCCTCCAGATGAAGAACGACGAAATCATCTCCATCAACCAGGAAATCACCAAGCAGAAAGCCGTCATTGAGGAGGCCAATAAGTCGATGACCGACAGTATCGTATATGCTAAGCGTATCCAGACCGCTGTTTCGCCCAATCCGTCGTTCTTGTCTAAATACAACTACGACTACTTCATGTTCTTCCGTCCGAGGGACATCGTGAGCGGCGACTATTACTGGTTTTATGCCGACAAGCAAGACCACCTTTTCATCGTGGCTGCCGACTGTACGGGACACGGTGTGCCGGGTGCGTTTATGAGTATGCTTGGCGTATCGCTGTTCAACAAGATTGTGGCGGAGCGTCAGGTAGTGCAGCCCGACCTCATCCTCAACGAGATGCGCAAGGAGGTGAAACTCGCTTTGCACCAGGATTCCATCAACTCCTCGCAGAAGGACGGCATGGATCTTTCGCTTGTGCGCATAGATTTGGACACCATGATGATGCACTTTGCCGCCGCCAACAACAACGGCTACCTTCTCCGCGAATACGACGAATCGCAGCGCGAGGAGATTAGCAAAGACCTCGCAAAACCCGAATATCTCCGCGAACTTGGCAATGGCAAGTTGCTCAAGACTACCATCATGCCAGCCGACCCGATGCCTATTGGCGTATATTTGAGGGAGAAGGAGAGTTTCACCATGACGTCGTACCAACTCCGTCCTGGCGACTCGTTCTTCCTGACTTCAGACGGATACGTGGATCAGTTTGGCGGCAAGTACGGACGCAAGTTCCTCTCGCGCAATTTCATAAAACTCCTTATGGATTTGCACGGCAAGCCTATGGCGGAGCAGGAGAAGACAATCATCGACACCCACGACAATTGGCGCGGCTTGGAGTACGACCAACTCGACGACATCATTGTAATCGGTGTGCAAGTGTAATTATTATAAGGTGTTGTAACAAATCATCGGAAATAAATATCAGAGAAAATGGCTTTTGAGATAGAAAGAAAATTCCTTGTTAAAGGAGAGTTCAAGCATCTTGCGCTTAGTAGCAATTACATTGTGCAAGGTTACTTGTTTGCCGACAAAAACAAGTCTATACGTGTGCGTCTTCGGGGCGACAAGGGCTACATCACCATCAAATCGACCCTCGAAAACTCCGCCATCACCCGCAACGAGTGGGAGTACGAGATACCCGCGCCGCAGGTCAACGAAATGTTGCGCATTTGCGAGCCGGGCATCATCGAGAAGACGCGCTACGTAGTCAACTACAAAAATCTTGTGGTGGAGGTGGACGAGTTTTATGGCGACAACGAGGGGCTTGTGATTGCCGAGATAGAACTCGCCTGCGAAAACCAACTCTTTGAAAAGCCCGATTTCCTTGGCGAAGACGTTACCGAAGACCCGCGTTACCTCAACGCCGAATTGTCGAAACACCCTTACAAGGAGTGGGGTAAAAAGGCATAATTGCCATACGGCGGATGCTCAATTATGAATTATGCATGATGAATTATGCGTTGAAAACATTTTTTAGCATTATTTTTGCATGATTTCATTCAAAAATGTTTTACAAGGGACACAATAGTTATATATTTGTGTTCTGAAAACGGACAAAACTAAAACAATTAGAATAATCTGAAAATCAAGGATATGACAAAGTTTAGGCAAATAATGTTTGCGGCTTTGGGTGCGCTGTCTGTATTGGCTGTTGGGTGTGGAACTGGCACCCAGCCGCAGGGACAGCCTACCAAGCAGAGCCTCCGCGACAGCGCGAAGGTAAAGGCTTCGACGTATGAAGGCGCGATGATATACTATTCGTTGCCGTCGCCATTGGAGGTGGCCTACATTGTGGAAAATTCGGGCGTGGGCTACGAGCCGTCCATCCTTCACAAGACCGAACTTGGTGTGAGGTATTCCACCAGCAAGGCTGCCGCCATCAACCTCGGCATCTATGGCTCGGATCTTAGCTACTCCATATTGTTCAATCAGCAGCAGGTGGCTCTCAAATACCTCGACTGCATCAAGGAGTTGTCGTCGTCGCTCGACGTGAGCGATACCACGAGTGTCAAGAAACTCCGCGAGATGGAAGACAATATTCACGACAAAGACAAGTTGAAAAAGATAGTCGCACAGACTTTTTTCCATTCGGATGCGTTATTGAAAGAAAACAGCCGTCGTCCCACCGCCGCCATGATAGTGGCTGGCATGTGGGTGGAGAGCCTGTATATCGCCACACAGTTGTCGGGCGGAGATCAAAACGCCAATCCGGTGCTTACGCGGTGCATCGTGGAGCAGGGGCTTGTATATGACGATTTATATGGCATGCTCGACGCCATCGCCGGCAACGAGGACGTGGCTTACGTCAAGAACCAAATCAGCGTGATTGGCAAGGACTACAATGAGCTTAAGGCAAGTCTCGGTGGGTCGTTTGTATTTACGAGCGAACACCTCGACGTCAAGCCCGACCTTTACAAGCGCATCTGCGACGACATTAAGAAAGTTAGGACAGACTTTACGGAGCTTTTCTAACCCGTGAATTAGTAAACACATATAGCATAAATTGATATGAAGAAGACGTTATTATTCTCTTTGGTAGTTTGGCTTGTGGGGCTTGGCGGAGTCAAGGCCCAGTGTCGCGAGTATATCGAGGCAATAGCCGAAAGTGAACTCGACCCGTATGTTCTCGATGGCAATTTTGAGAGTCCAATCGTGTCGGAAGGCGACGCCGTGGAGTTTTACAGGACTTTTATGTCGGGACTCAACTACAAGATAGATGTCTGCGGCATGGACATGTTCTTCAAGGAGATTACGATTTCCGAGGTGGAGAAGAAGGAGGGCAGCAACAAGCGTGTGGTGCGCGAGGTGCTGTTCAAAAATTTTGGCAAAAATACCGAGGACAAAATTATCACCACATCCGACGGCACCTCCCTGCCGCTCAATGGCTTGAATTTCTATGAGTTTACGCCCGACCATACCATGGAGCTGCTCATCAAGGTGAAGATTGTACCTTTTGACGGCGGCGGCGGTCTCAAACTCGAAGGCTGCCTCGGCATCCTTGTAGGTTTCTCCAATGCCAATTAGCATGCAATGCAATAGCATGTAATAATATTGGAAGGGATTTTTTGTGTCCTTTTCTATTAATCAGATAATAAGAAGCAACAAAGTAATAACCAAAAATGAAATTTGAAAGTAACTACAATGCACGTGGCATGCGCCATGATGCGATTGGCGACCCTCAGAATGGGGCACTCGTCCGTGAGGCGGCCAAGAAAAAACGTTTTGACGACGACGACATTGATTATGACGGCGGCGGTATTGACGACGACTTTGGCGACGACGACATAGACAGCAACCTCCTCGACCAGTTTGACGACGATATTGAAGGCGTGGATCTCGCCGACCTCGACCTCGACGAATTTGACGACGACCTGGATGACGACGATCTTGATGATATGTACGACGATGATGACGACGAACCTCATTCGCGTTCCAAAAAAGGCAGGGGCGACGATGACGACGAAGACATCTACGAGGAGGAGGTGGACGACAACGATTTTTACAACGACGAGTTCAAGGACTTCGACAATTACACCACAATCTCCGATGATTTCGACGACGACCTCGATACGTACATCGAGAACGAGGGTGGCTATTTTGACGACTACGACAGCAGGTATTAATCGGCAGTGGCAGTGACACTGCCAGTAAGTAACCTAATCTGAAAAAACAAATCCCGTCCGGGCGGCTTTTAAGAAGGCACTCGGACGGGATTCGTCTTTTAAATGGTGTGAGCGTGGCTATTTAAGGTAGTTCCAATAAGCCTGAGGGTCGGCTACGAGTAGCAATGCAGCCTGGAAGTCGCTGTCGTCCTCGTTGATTAGTTGCCTAAACTCGTTGTAGCCGAAAAACGCTTTGGCTATGTATGCCTTGATGAGTTTTTTGATATGGCGGTCTTTGTTGTTTGGCGTCTTGGTCTCGATGATGTTGTGCGCGGGGTAGTGTTTTTCGTCGCGCCTTACGATGTAAAACTCCTTGACCATCTCGTCGGATACGAAGAACGACTTGTTGAAGTTTTTGAAACTGCCGTATGTGTTTTTGAGGCGTTGGCGGTGTTCGTTGACGAAGACGTTGCCGAAAAATTTCAACAGCATGTATATGCTGTCGGCGTATTCGGTTTCCACGAGGGGGATTGCGTTGGTGTAGTCTTCCGGCACAAAACAGTCGGGTATCACGCCCATGTTGCCATATACGGTGCGGTGCTTGATAACGGTCTTGTAGGTCGGTTTGCCGGCGGTGTTGATGCTGTCGCGGAGTACGTTTTCGCGGCGGGTGATGCGCTCTTTGAGTTCGTTGCGGTATTTGTCGAACCTGCCCCTTTGATAATCCTTTTGGATGCACCTGCCGGATGGCGAGAATACTTTGCCGTTGGAAATAAGGGCTTTGGAACCGTCGGAGAATATGGTTACTTGCTGCGTGAGTGCCTTGCCAAAACTCCTGCGCCCTATTATGATGCCCCGGTCGTTGTCTTGTATGCAACTTGCGATGATTTCGCTTGCCGACGCGCTGTTTTCGTTGACGAGGATGTATATGCGGCTGTTTTTCAACAAGCCGTTTTTGTCCGAAAATTCGGGTTTTTGACCGTTGTGGGTGTCTGTGGCGGTGTATAGCAGCGTGTTGGCTGGCACGATGTGGTTGCATATCGGGGCGCACGCTTGCAGTACGCCGCCTGGGTTGTCGCGCAGGTCGAGGATTAGGTTGCGGAGTTTTTTTGGGCCGAACTCTTCGAGAATGTTGTCAAACTCTTCGCCGGTGTATTTGGTGAACTTCGCTATCCTGATGTATGCGGTGCTGTCGTTGGGAGCGTAGTAGGAGTCGATGCCAGGGTCGGTGAGTTTGTCCTTGGCTATCAGGAGCGCCTTCCTCTGTTTACCCTTGCCGCGTATCAGCGATATTTTGATGGTGTCGTCGCGCAGGTTGATGAATTCTGCAATCTGGTTTGGTTTTAGCACTCGGTTGGTTACCGGCTGGTCGTTGATGCTGTCTATCTGCATACCAGGACGCAGGCCTGCCTTGTATGCTGGGCTGCGCGGCGTTACCGACAATATTGTGAGCGTGTCGTTGAGCAGTGCCACCATGCCGCCGATTGCGTTTTTTTCCGAACCGTATTTGCGTTCGTCTTCTGCGGCTTCTTTGGCGGTCTTATATACGGTGTGCGGGTCGAGGTAGCCAAATACGGAGTGTATTGTGATTTCCACGAGTTTGTCGCGGTCGAAGGTGTCGTAGTACGATTCGTTGATAAGCCGTTCTATTTCGAATATTTTGTCGAGGCTGCCTTTCCTGTTGTCGTTTTGCGCCTTGACGGCGGTGGCGGCGCATATTATCATCGCCACCACCATTGTCGTTGTGATTTTTGTTTTCATTTATTGATTTTTTGGGCCTCCTTTAATATTTCGGCAAGGGCGACGCCTGCTTTTTGGGGTACGTAGATGTCTGTGATGCCGTGTGTGTAGGTGGATTCCGACGGGTTGATTTCGATGATTGTTGCGCCAGACTGCTTGGCTAACAGAGGGATATGACACGCCGGCATCACTTCGCCCGTGGTGCCTACTACAAGCACGAGGTCGGTCTTCTGGGCAAGGTCCATGGATTCGTTGAAGGCTTGCGGGGGGATGCCTTCTTCAAAGAAGATGAAGTCTGGCTTTAAGACCGCGCCGCACGAGCACCTCGGCGGTATCTGGTCGAGGCTGACGTTTTCGGTGGGGTAGGTCTTGTGGCATTTTTCGCAAATCATGCGGCCTATGGTGCCGTGGTATTCTATTACGTGGGTGCTGCCCGCCTTCTGGTGGAGGTTGTCGATGTTCATGGTGATTATCGCCTTCATCATGCCCATCTTTTCGAGAGCGGCGAGGGCGTTGTGCGCGGGGTTGGGGTCGGCCTCTCCCCAGTGGTCATAGAATATCTCCTTGATGATTGCCCATGATTTTTCGGGCTGACGGTGGAACGTGCTGAGGGTCAGGAATCCGGGGTCGTACTTGTTCCAAAGTCCGCCCTTGCCCCTGAACGGCGGTATGCCGCTCTCAACGCTGATGCCCGCGCCCGTGAAGGCTATCGGGAATTTTGCCTTGCTTATCAACGAGGCAATCTGTGTGTAGTCCATGGTTTGCATATCGTTTAGTTGTTTGTATGTTGTTTTATTAATTTGTTGCCTTATTGACGCTTCATCAGCCCAAGTATCGCCGAGTAAAGTTTGCTGCGGGTGAAGGGTTTTTCGATGAAGTAGTCGCAGCCGGCTTTTTCTGCCAGCATCATGTATATTCCTGGTTCAAAGGCTGTTACCGCGATTATTGGCGTTGCGAGGTCAAATTTTCGGATTTGTTGGGTGGCGGTGATGCCGTCCATGTTTGGCATCTTGATGTCCATCAGCACGATGTCGTACCAATCGTTTTGGAGAGCCTTTACAGCCTCGCAGCCGTCTGTAACGTGCGTTATGTTGTGCGTTCTGAGTATCGTTTTGAGCAGCATGAAGTTTGGCATGTTGTCTTCGGCAACGAGGATTTTCAGAGGTTTTTCGAGTTGCTTGTCCACGATGAGGGTGTCGGCGTTCATGAGTTCGGCGGTGCGGTCGTATGCTGCGAGGTCGGTTTCGGAAGTTGTTACCTCGCATGGTATCTCCACGATGAAGCGGCTGCCAAATTCGGCGCGGGACACAATATGTATGTCGCCTCCCGACTTGTCCACGAGCGTCTTGACGAGCGCAAGCCCTATGCCCGTGCCTTCCGCGCAACTGTCGAGTTTCTCAAACCTGTTGAAAATCTTGGGAAGGTGGTTTTGCTGTATGCCGATGCCCGTGTCGGTAACATACACTTTGATTCCTTTGTCCGTTGCAAAATATCCTATCGTGATAAAACCGCTGCGCGTAAATTTGATTGCGTTGTCGAGCAGGATGGAGATTATCTGTTCGAGTTTTTCGGGGTCGTATTTGATGATGCAGTCGTATGGCGTGTAACATTCAAACTGTATGTCCCCTGTGATTTTTGGCGCGTACCGGCTCTTGATTTTGTCGAATTGCGGGCGCATGTCTATTGCCGACATGTGGAATTCCACTATGCCCGAATCCACTTTGGCGAAGTCAACAATCTGTGTGAGCAGTTTGAGGAGTTTGCCGGTGTTGTCGGTGATGTAGCGGAGGTATTCTTTTATGTTGTCGATGTTGTCGGTGTTTTGGATGAGGGACGAGAAGCCGTTGATGGCGTTGAGCGGTGTGCGCACTTCGTGGCTGATGCTGGCGAGGAACGTGCTTTTGAGTTTGTCTGACACTTCCGCTTGTTCTTTGGCTATTTTGAGTTCTGTGGCCTGGCTGTTGAGTTGTTTGTTTTGAGCGCGGGTTTTGAGTGTCATCCCTATTGCATATATCAGCATCATAAGGATTGCCGTGGATGCGATGCCGCCCATCCATAGGTAACGTTTGTATTGGCGTACTTTTTCACTTTCGGTATCTACTATCTTATAGTCTGACGGCAACTCCTTTTCGCTGAGGTTCATCTTGCGGAAGTTGCCCATGTTGACGTTGAGTTCGTTGGGGATGTCTTTGAAGAATACAAATTTTCTGCCTTCTTCGATGGTGCTGAACACAATGTCGAGGAATGGTTTGAGTGGTGTCTCGTATTTGGGCGTGATGCCGGCAATGGCGATGTCGCGCAGTCCCATGCCCGAAAGCGAAAATATCGGAAGGTCGGGGCGCGAGTTAACGAGTTCCGTCAAAAGTTTCCCGGTGAAAAACGTGCCCTTGTTGTCCGCCCGCCAGGAGCCGAGGAGCAGGGCGGTGTTTGGCGGCAATTTGAATATTGTTTCCTGTATTTCGCGTATCGACATCTTGCGTCCGTCGATGGCTATCGCGCCGAGGTCGCCAAATTGTTCGTGCATCACCTTGCGGAATTGGGCGTGTATCACAAGCCCTCCGTATGTATTGTCGGTGAGGAGCGCGATGTTTCCAATATTAGGATAGAGGTCTTTGATAAGGTTGACGTTGGCTTCCACGTCGTATTTTTGGAACAACGCGCCGCCGTATCCTATTTGGTTTATCAGGTCCTGGTTGCTGACGCTCATAGGCTCCCAAGTCTCGGTGTCGTTGATTTCGCGTGGCAAAACGATTCCCGCCTCGCTAATTCTCGTTACAAAATACGGTATGTCTGGGCGCAGTTTGCCAAGGCTGATGTATGTAGCCCATGCTTCTTGTCCGATGATGATGATGCCTTTGAGATACTTGGTGTTTTGACGGCGGATGATTGCCACCATGTCGTCGTGCCATTCGTTGCAGTTGTCGAGGCTGATGATGCCCAGGCTTTCTATCTTGACTTCGAGGGGGAAGTCTTTGTTGGCGTCGTCGAACTCCTGCATGAAGTCCACCACCTGTTTTGAATCGTGCGCGTAAGACGTGAGGAGGAGTATGTAGTCCTTCTCGTCTATCGAGCGTTGCTGCGCATAAGCCTTTGGACGGTTGGATATTGCCAGTCCAATCGTCAAGAAAATCGCCAACAGCCATATATGCAGGTGCGTCTTCATGTTTCCATCGTTTGCCAACTTGCAAAAATAATAAAAATATGTTAGTGGGCAACAAGAAATGAAAAAATTTTTGCGTGTTTTGTAATTATTTTCTAATTTTGTGGCAATGTACAACAAAAAAACGACTGTATCGGGAGCGGCAAGGATTGCTGCCACAATAATAAGAAATACAATATTCGATAACTATAAAAATGGGTCTTTTTAGAAAGAAAGGAAATTGGTTTGTGCCCAAGGGTCAGCCGCTTACGGAGATGGACAAGAAGATTCTCTATTGGCAAGACAAGGGCAAACTCGTGCCGAGGCGCGGTCTGATACTCACGCCGGGGCAGATAGAAGGTGTGCGCAGGAGCGGCGTCATCAATACCGCGCTCCTCGACCTCGTGGCTGAAAACATCCACGCCGGTATGACCACCAACGAA
>JAEEGL013877502.1_pt1 | contig 20926 bp, 17 predicted proteins | sample 9134231 | NCBI WGS metagenome assembly JAEEGL01 (sample SAMN16246548, study PRJNA631951) | gut metagenome | biome: gut microbiome; feature: rumen; material: fiber-attached | host: Bos | place: Iran: Karaj | collected 2018-10
CAAGGATGCGTTTTCCAAGATCGGACATTTACGGGCCTCCTTTCCTGATGAGAATGCGAACAAATGTTTCTGTCATTATAACACAATCCAAACAGTGGCGCAAGCCTTAAGGATCGTGTAATATAGCTTTTACTTGCGTATTCTTGACATATGTGGTAGAATGTCTGTTGCATCATATTTATTGAAAGAGGTGGGTTCATGCTCAGCCGTGAAAAGATCCGCATGATGGCGCAGGCGGCCGTGTACGAAAAATCGTACTACCGTAAGGATATGTTCGTCGAGCGCTATTTCAAGAACGATTATATCGGTCTGGAACGTTTAAAAACGAAGATCTGGATGACCGTTTTTTTCGTCGCGTATATAGCGGCTTATATTTTCGATCTGGTCTATATCGAGCAGATCGACCTGCTGCATTTCAATTATAAACAGTTCGCGATCAAAGCCGTCATCGTATATCTGATACTCAGCGTGATCATCTCGGTACTGACATCGGCGGTATATGGGCCGAAGTATGAGCGAGCCAGCCGCCGGATGAAAGCGTATTACGATCAACTGGAAAAGATCAATCTGAAAGGCTAAAAGACGATTCATGAAGATCATATATCTGATTCGCGGCATCATTGCCAAGACGATCAAATTCGTCAATCTGCCGCTGCTGCTGTTCATCAAATTCGTAGCCTATTTCTGGCTGTTCCATTACGTCGTGGGTATTGATGGCTTCCTGCCGGGTCTTAAGATCAATTCTTTCATGGTCCAGGTAGCCCTGGCCGTCATCTCCACCATCCTGCCCAACCGCTGCGGCGTTCTTCTGGCGATCCTGCTGGGACTGGCCAATATCTGGAAGATCACCATGCTGGGCACGGCTGTGACGGGTGTTCTGTTCCTTGTGGTCTATATCACCACGAGCCGCCTGTTCCCGGATCAGGTCTATATGCTCATCCTGGTTCCGCTGGCGCTGCATTACAAGCTGTACCTCATGCTGCCGGTCGTGGCGGGCATGTACATCGGCGTCATTTCCATCATTCCGATGATCCTCGGCGTCGTGTTCTCCATCCTGCTGGGCCTGCTGCCCGAGTTCATGAAGCTGCAGATGCCTGCTAAGGTAGACGAAGTGCCGCAGATGCTGGCCAACGTCTTCAAATATGTATTCAACCAGGTCTTGCATAACGACACGCTCATTTTCCTGATGATCCTCTTCACGGTCATCGTGGTCCTCATCTATCTGCTGCGCAAGATCGATGTCAATTACGCCAATTATATCGCGATCCTGGCCGGATGCGCCGTTGGCGTGGTCTGTATCTCCATGGCGCGGATGACGTTCGCCATCCCGGATTCGTCCCAGACGGTCCTGAAATACGCGATCGGTACGTTCCTGATCCTGGCTTTCTGTGAGTTCTTCCGAACGGCGCTCAATTACGAGGCCATACAACGGCTGGCATTCGAGGATGATGAATACCAGTACCATGTCACCGTCATCCCGAAGGTCGGTATCCCGGATTTTGACAAACCGAAGAAGGAAGAACCGGAACCAGAACCGGTGGAGGAGGACGATGATGATACGCCGGAGCTGACCGTCGATACCAAGCATGGACCGCGCAGACGCGAGCCGTTGGATATTCCGCCGGCACCTGTCCCAAACCGGCCTGCAGAGCGCAAACCGGTCGAAGAACATACCCGCCGCATAGAAGCGGTGCAGGAACCGCCGAAGGCTCCTGAGAAAGTCCCGATGCTGCAGGAATCGCAGGAGCAGGTGGAAGAGCTTTGGCCTGATGCTCCGCAGCAGGAAGCAGCGGAGGAGATCCCGTTCCAGCTGGAACCGCAGCCGGAGATCCCGGAAGCGCCGATCCCGGAACCGCCCGCACCCGCTCCGGAAACCCCGGCGAAGTCGGAAGACGCGGAAGATACCAATGCCATCGGCAGCTTCTTTGTAGAAGAATAAAACCAAACCCTTTCCCGAAAAATTAACGGGAAAGGGTTTTATTTTGCTTGGAATAATGGTATACTTTATACAATAATGGAAAAGTATGCACGGAGGAAGATGCAGCTATGGTACAATTCTTCGAATCACTGTTAGACTGGAGGTCGGATCTGGCCGCTTGGGCCATCCCATCGTTCCATGTGACCGATGTGATCGATATCCTCGTCGTTGCATTCATCATCTACGAGATCTTAAAAGGAATCCGCCGTACCGGCGCCTGGATCCTGCTGCGAGGGATCCTGATTTTGATGGGCATCGCTGCTGTTTCTGCCCTTTTGCAACTGAAGATGACCCTCTGGATCTTCCAGGCAACGATCAGTGTGGGCATCCTCGCGGTCATCATCATCTTCCAGCCGGAACTGCGCCGGGCACTGGAACAATTGGGCCGCGGCACCTTCCTTTCATCCATCATGGGTCAGGACGACAATACGCTGGAAAAGCAGAACGTCGAATCCATCATCGATGCATTGGAAAAGATGGCGGCGGTCAAGACCGGAGCGCTCATCTGCCTGCAGCAGACGGTACCGCTTACGACCTATGAAGAGACGGGCATTCCGCTGGATGCGGCCATCAGTTCTCAGCTCATCCTCAATATATTTGAAAAGAATACACCGCTGCATGATGGTGCGGTCATCGTCCGTGACAACCGTATCATGGCGGCTACCTGTTATCTGCCGCTGACTGAAAACTCCAGTATCAGTAAGGAGTTGGGTACCCGCCACCGTGCCGCCCTGGGCCTTTCCGAAGTGTCAGACAGCAAGATCCTCATCGTTTCCGAGGAGACAGGTTCCATCTCTTTGGCGGAAGGCGGCCGGCTGTACCGCGACGTCGATGGACCGTTCCTGCGCAAGATGCTGATCACACCGGTCGACGAGAAGACGAAACGCAAGACGCTTCGCGACATCTTCAAAAAGAAGGAGCGCTGAGCCGTGAAAGAAAAATTTATCGATCTGTTCATCAAAAACTGGCACTGGAAGATCCTGGCTCTGGTCGCTGCCTGTTTGTTCTGGTATGCGTATATGAACATCCAGAATCCGGTGGCCACCGAGACTATCAGCGGTGTCAAGGTCAAAGTGCTCAACTACGATGAGTTTCTCGCTAAAGGCAAAAATGTGGAGTTTGATGATAAAACGCTGGACTTCAACAATCTGTCTCTGAATATCACCGTGCGCGGCCGTTCCACGTTGCTGGCCAATCTGGTCGAGCAGAAGGACCGGGCCTTCAACATCTGGATCGATCTGTATGAACTGTCTGAAAACGACGACAGACTGAGCATCCACTATGAGTTCGCGCCGAGTTATCGGGCTGCGTACAGCAATGTACAATTCGTCACTCTGTATAATCAAAGCTATTATGCCGTCAATGTGGATGAGGATGTCACCAAGACGGTTCCTTTGGAGTATCAGATCGTCGGGTCGCCGGCAGAAGGCTATACCTACATCGAGAATGACACGAATACCATGCTGACGCCGACGGAGATCACACTGTCCGGGGCACAGGCGGATCTGGACGAGGTGGAATCGGCGCAGATCATGGTCAGCGTGGAAGGTCTTAAAGCCAATGTCGCCCTCTCTGAGCCGATCATGTATTACGATGCGGACGGCAGCCGGATCTATCTGTCCAGCACGGTCAGCACATCCGCGGACGCGGCGACACTCTATATTCCGATCTATCAGGTCAAGACCATCCCCTTTGAGGTACGCTTCAATGGCGATACGCAGGAAGGGTATCTCTATCAGAAAGACGCAGAGCTTTCTGCGGATTCGGTGGTCGTCTACGGACAGGAAAGCGACCTTAAAGACATCGAATCTATTCCGCTGCCGATCGATCTGACACAGTACTCCGGTGCGGCGACGGAAGTGTTCAATGTGGACGATGTGCTGGCGTCCCTGTATCCGAATGGTGAAGTGCGCTATTACAGCGGCTCGAAGACGGTCCGCGTCAGCTTCACGGTCGCGGAGATCGTTGAGCAGGATATGAGGGTACCGGTCTCGCAGATCGTGGTACATGGATTGCCCGACGGTTGGTCCTTGTCGTTTGTAGAAGAAGATCTGGCCTTTATGGTACGCGGGACGCAGACGCAGCTGAATGCGTTGGAAGACCAGCTGGGCCTGGTCAAGGTCACCGTGAACGCATCCGGACCTACCGCAGGGCGGCAGGAGCTGACTGCGACGATCGCGCTGCCTCAAGGCCCGGGAGCGAAGCTTGTCAGTGACACGGTCCCGGTCCCGGTCCTTCTGGAAGAACCGGCCGCGGTCGAGGACGGTAAGAAAGATAAAGGAGAATAAGTATATTGGCCTCCGTTATTAGCAAGAAAGCATTGAAATACGTCAGCGGACGCTGGGGCAAGGAGGACGAGGATCCGGAGCTGGATCTGCATCAGACAGAGGATTTCTTCGTATCCATGATGCGGAAGGACGACTGGATCCTGGACGATCAGACCTGGAACGATCTGGACATGAACCGTGTCTACAAAAAGATCAACCGGACGTTCAGCAGTGCCGGCCAGCAGTGTCTCTACAACACGATGCGCATCCTGCGTTTCGACGAGGAAGAACTCAAACGCCGCGACCGCGTGATACAATTCTTCCAGCATAATAAAGAGGAGCGTGAGACGATACAGGCTGCCCTGCATTACATCGGCAAAGAACGGTTCGATGGTGCATGTTCGCTCCTGTTCAAAGGTGCGCCGGAACTGCCGTCCTACGTTTCCTGGTTCGTCCCCATGACGATTGCTATGATCGTTTCCCTTATCCTGATCCCGTTTTTAGGGATGCGGGCGTTCTTCCCGGCATTGATCTTTTTCATCGCCAATGTGGTACTGCACAACCGCTTCAATGTGCATACCGACGCGACTGTGCCGGCGATCCTCTATATCGGTAAAATGCTCCGGGCAGCGGAGGAGATCGCGAAACGCGACGACCCGCAGATCCGGGAGTATAATGATTTCTTCCGTAAATGCAATACGAAATGCGCGGCGCTGAAGCGGAAAACGCGCAGTATGGGCGTGATCGCGGATGATCCTCTGGGCATCGCCGAGATCGTCAATATGGTCTTTCTGGTCCAGGCGCGCGGCTATGTCCGCTGCCTGCATGACGTGGAGGAGAATGCGCCGGTGCTTCGGGTCCTGTACCGCCGTCTGGGCGAGTTGGACGCGCTGCAGTCCGTGGCTTCCTACCGCCGCGGCCAGCGCACCTGCAGCACCCCGGAATTCGTGGAGGATATGGCCTATCTGGAGGCCGATACCATCGTCCATCCCCTGCTGCGGGAGGCGGTCGCCAACTCCATCACCATGCAGGACCGCAACGTTGTGATCACCGGATCCAATATGTCCGGTAAATCCACGTTCCTCAGGACCATCGCCATCAACGCCATCACCGCGCAGACTATATATACGGTGTCCGCCAAGCATTATAAAACTTCGTTTTTCCAGATCCTGACTTCGATCAGTCCTTCGGATGATCTTATGGAGGGCACCAGTTATTATATGGCGGAAGCGGAAGCCTTGCTGCGGATGCTGCACATCCTGAACGAGGACCGTTGTTCTCTGCTGATCATCGACGAGATCTTCCGCGGCACCAATCCGACGGAACGTGTGGCCGCCGCTTCGGCGCTGCTGGATTATCTGGCCGGTCACAATACCATGGTCATGGTCGCGACCCACGACATCGAGATCACCCAGAAGGTAGCGGACAAATACGACAGTTATCACTTTACGGAACACGTGACCAAAGACGCGCTGGAGTTCGATTATACCCTGCGTCCCGGTGTGCTGAAAAGCCCGAATGGTATTCGGATCCTGGAGTATATCGGATATCCGGAGGAGATCGTGCAGGAGGCACTGAAGACGGTCTCGGAGCGTTCTGAAGAAGGAGAAACAGAATGAAGACTTTGGAAGAGATGACAGCCCGTTTTGCGGACCGATTGAACCGTGATATCGTCTGCGCCTGCGGCCAGACCCATCGGGCCGACATCGATTATGTCCTGATCGGAGAGGATGCGATCAAATGCGTGCCGCGCGTCATGCGGCGCAAAGGTTATAAGACAGCGCTCATTCTGGCGGATGAAAATACCTGGGAAGTCGCCGGCAAGACGGTGCGTGACGTGATCCGCAAGTCCAAATTCAAGTCCTGGAACCATGTGTATCAAAGGGATGGTGAGACTTTGTGCGCGGATGAACGAGCCATGGATGAAGGTGCGGAAGCCTTCCTGGCATGCCCGCAGCGTCCGGATGTGTTGATCACAGTCGGCACCGGTACATTGAACGACTTGGGCAAGCAGATCGCAGCCGCAATGGATGTGCGCTGCTGGAATGTGGCTACGGCCGCTTCTATGGATGGTTTTGCTTCCACCGTCGCTGCGCTGACCCGGGGCAACCTGAAGGTCACTGAATATTACACACCGCCGGAAGTCATCATCGGCGATACCCGGATCCTGAAAACAGCACCGCGCGAGATGACGCTGGCGGGCATCGCGGATATGGCGGCCAAGTATAACGCCCGTCTGGACTGGCGTATCAGCCGCATCATCAACCGGGAACATTACTGTGATCTGATCGCGGACGGCATGCTGGCCGTGACAGACGATATCATCGACCTGGCATTGGAAGCGCCGGAAGAGGGAGAATTCTCCGATGCGCTGCTGGAGCGTCTGATGGAAGGCCTGGTCCTGTCCGGCGTGTATATGAGTTACGCCGGTAACTCCCGCGCCGCTTCCGGAGCCGAACATCACTTCTCTCATTTCTGGGAGATGTGGCTGCAGGTCAATGGCAAACCGCCGATCTACCATGGCGTCAAAGTCGGTGTCGGCTCTATGACCATGGCGGACCTGTATCCCGCCTATCTTGGGTTTAGGATCGATGAAGCCAAAGCCCGCGAACGACTGGAAGCATTTGACGAAGCGGCGGAGATCGAGACATTGAAGCAGGTCTACGGGGATGCCGCGCCGATGCTTTTGGCCGACTATGCGTATGGCAAAGCCGATCGTCTGAAGAGGCTCCCGGTGGAGATCGAGAAGCAGGCGGAGATCGAGGCGGAGATCCGTGCCATGATGCCGCGTCTGGAACGCATGAAGCAAGCACTGCTGCACATCGGGGCAAAGACCCGATGGGAACAGCTGCCCAATATCGGCGAAGTGCAGGCACGGCAGGCCATGCGCTATTGCAAAGCGATGCGTCCCCAATTCACGTTGCTGCAGTTGATTCACGACACATACTGGCCCATCGACAGGTATGAAGAAGCCTGGGTCAAGGGCTTAGAGTATAAGGAGGACACCATGGAAGCAGACGAGATCAAGATCGAAGAACAGATCGAAGAAGTCAAGCCGGAAGCGGTACCTGCGGAAACGCCGGCACCGAAAAAACGCGGCCGTAAGCCGGGCAGCAAGAACAAGCCGAAGACCGAAAAGAAAGCCGCGGAAGCGCCAAAACGCCGTGGCCGCCCGAAGAAGGTCGTAGAGGAGGCGCCGCAGACCGCGCCTGCCCCAGCAGCGCCGAAGGTCGTGCGCAAGAAGAAGGAAGAGCTGCCGTACTGGCTGCTGTAAGTCATATACTGCAGGTAACAATGACCCGGACCTGAAGAGCTTCAGATCCGGGTTTCTATGCGCAGGCAGAGTGGGCTTGTCCCGATGAAGGAGGTGAGAGCGTGTCATCAGAACATGTCGTTTCGGTCCGTCAGATGGTCGAATTCGTACTGCGCAGCGGGGATATCGATGGTGGATTCTCCAGCGTCCGGCGCGCTCAGGAAGGGACACGGCTGCACCAGAAGCTGCAGCGGCAGGCCATGAAGGACTCCGGCTATCGCAAGGAGGTCTATCTTTCCACCGAAGTCCAGAAGGAGCAGGTGCGGCTGACCGTGGAAGGCCGAGCCGACGGTATCTTCACCCGCACATCAGAAGAGGAGGAGCCGCTGGTCGTCATCGATGAGATCAAATCCGTGACGGAGGAGCTGGATGAGATCACGGAGGAGACCCATCCGCTGCATTGGGCCCAGGCAGCCTGTTATGCGTACATGTACGCCCTTGAGGAAGACCTGACCCAGGTCGAAGTGCGCCTGACGTATATCCACGCAGAAACGGAAAGTGTGCGCTATCTATATCACGCTTTTTCACTGGCCGAACTGGAAGCCATCTTCCAGCGGCTGACGGATCTGTATTTCGTATGGGTCCTGCGTCAGGATGAGTGGGAGCAGCTGCGTGACCGTTCGCTTTCGGAGGTCTCCTTCCCATTCCCAGCGTACCGACCGGGCCAGCGGGCGATGGCTGCCTATGTTTTCAACGCGATCCGAGATGGCGTCAAGGCTTTCCTGCAGGCACCCACCGGCATCGGTAAGACCATCTCCGCCCTCTTTCCCGCCATCAAAGCGATGGAAGCGGGGTTGACTGATAAGGTCTTCTATATCACAGCCAAACATACCACAGGACTCGCGGCCATGGACGCTGCGGCCAGACTGCAGGCAAACGGCGCGCGCATCAAGATCATCGAGATCTCATCCAAGGACTCCATGTGCCCTTTGGAAAAGCGCAGCTGCCATCCGGCGGATTGTCCCATGGCCAGAGGCCATTTCGACCGGGTGAACCAGGCGGCTTTGGAGATCCTTTCCCGGGAGGACCGGTTGACCTCCGATCAGATCCGTGCCTGGGCTGAGCAGTATCAGGTCTGCCCCTTTGAACTGTCGCTGGATCTTTCGACCTGGGCAGACGTGGTCATCTGCGATTATAATTACGTGTTCGATCCCAGCGCTTCCCTGAAACGCTTTTTTTCCGAGCGCCGTACGAACTATACGGTCCTGGTGGATGAAGCCCATAACCTGGTGGACCGGGCCCGCGACATGTACAGTGAGACGTTGGAAAAAGAAGCCTTCCTCAAACTGAAGAAGGCATTGAAAGATCGCCCGATGACAGGTTCCACAGCTGCCATGAAAGCCTGTGACCGTGTCAATAAGATCTTCCTTCGGATCAAGAAGGAATGCCCGGAGGAGAGCCGGTACAGTACCATCGCCGGGCCGCCGGACGACCTGATCCTGGCGCTCAGACGCTTCAATGAGAGCATGGAGCTGGTCCTGCAGAACTGGCATGGCAATGCGCCGGATGACTGGCTGGACGTATACTTCGCGTCGCTGAGCTTCATCCGTGTGGCGGAACAGATGGATGAGCATTACATCACCTATGTGGATCAGACCCGCAAGTCGATGTCCATCAAATTGTTCTGCTATCACCCGGCAGGTGCCTTGAACCAGGTCTATCAGATCCTGGGCAGTGTCATCTTTTTTTCCGCGACGCTTATGCCGGCACCTTATTACAAGGAATTCCTCGGTGCGACGGAGGAAGACCTCATGGCAGGACTTCCGTCGCCCTTCGATCCGGCCCGCCGGCTGATCATGATCGATGACAGCATCCCGCTGACCTATCAGCATCGGGACGCGAACGTGGGTCAGGTCGCCCAGCGTATCCATGAAGCTGTCCATGTGCGTGCCGGCAGTTATTTCATTTTCTTTCCCTCCTTTGCCTATATGCGAAAGGTGTTGGAGGCGTACCGGGGCGACTATCCGGAGGATACGGTGATCGAGCAGGAGACTGGCATGAGCGATGAAGCGCGTCTGGCTGTGCTTAGCCAGATGCAGGACGATGGGACCCTGCGGCTGGTCTTCGCGGTCCTGGGCGGCGTCTTTTCTGAAAGCGTGGACCTTGTGGGCGACCGGTTGATCGGAGCGATCATCGTTACGGTCGGACTGCCGCAGATCGGGTTCGAGCGGGATCAGATCCGTGCGCAGATGGACGAGCGCCTGGGCGAGGGCTTCGCCTACGCGTACAGCTATCCCGGCATGGGCAAAGTGCTGCAGGCGGCTGGCCGCGTCATCCGGACGGAGGAAGATAAAGGGCTCATCCTGCTGATCGATGAGCGCTACCGCAATGCGTCGTATCAGAAGCTTTTGCCCGCGGACTGGTTCCCGATCCGCCGGGTCGATGCGACGACGATGACAGATGTGATCAAACGATTCTGGAGTGAATGATATGCAATTTTGTTCTTTGGCCAGCGGAAGTAATGGCAATTGCTACTATATCCGCTGCGGACGGACCGGGGTGCTGGTCGATGTCGGCATCACGACCAAACGGGTCGAGATGGCCCTGCGGGAGATCGGGGTGGATCCGGCGGGGATCCGTGCGGTCCTGATCACGCACGAGCACAGCGACCATGTACAGGGAGTCGGCGTCTGGGCCAGGCGGTACCGCGTACCGATCCTGGCTTCGGAGCGCACGCTGCAGACACTGGTCTCCATGTCTTCCACGGGCGCCATTCCACCGGAGCTTTTGTATCCTGTGCAGGCCGGCCGCCGTTATTACGCGGAGGACCTGACGATCGAGCCCTTCGCGGCGTTCCATGACGCGGCCGATCCCTTGGGCTTTAGTCTGACCGACGGGGAGAAGCGGATCACGATCATGACGGATACAGGCATGGTTTCGGAGGATATGATCCGCTTGCTGAAGACGTCGGATCTGGCGGTCCTGGAAAGCAATTATGACGTGCGCATGCTGATGACGGGCCCCTATCCGCCCCAGTTGAAGAAACGGATCCACAGCAACGTCGGGCATCTGTCCAATCTGGATTGCGGGCAGATCCTGAAGTCGATCTTGCAGATCAACCCGGATCTGATCGTGTATCTCGGCCATCTGAGCCAGGAAAACAATACACCGGAACTGGCCTACAACACGGTGCGCAGCATCATCGCGGAAGCGATCCCGCCGGAGAGCGTGGACTTGCGGCTGACGCACAGAGGAGCAAGAACGGAGATCGTGACCTTATGAAATACGGAGTCATAAAAAATGATACGTATAGACCAATATAAAACACCGGTAGGGCAGCTGCCAACAACGGAGGAAATCGCGCGTTTCCTGAAGATCGAGAGGCAGCAGATCCGGTCCTGGAACATGGTGCGGCGTTCTCTGGATGCGCGGCGCGGGCATGAACCGCAGTTCGTACTGGTGCTGGATGTGGAGATAGCAGAAGAGGCCCGGTATCTGAAGCGAAAGAAATTGCCGCAAGGCGTCCACGGAAAACAGGAAATCCCAATGTTTCAGCCGCCGTATCTTGGACAGCGCATGGCTGAGCGACCGACACCCATCGTGGTCGGATTTGGGCCGGCCGGCCTGTTCTGTGCGTTGATGCTGGCCCGCGCCGGTCTGAAGCCCCTGGTCATCGAGCGGGGCAATCCGGTGGAAGAACGGTCGCAGCAGGTGGAGCGGTTCTGGACGGCCAAAACGCTGGATCCGGATTCCAACGTCCAGTTCGGAGAGGGCGGTGCCGGCACGTTTTCCGACGGCAAGCTCAATACTTTGATCAAGGACAAAGAACAGTTGGGACGGCTGGTCCTGACGGAGATGGTCAAAGCCGGGGCACCGGAGGAGATCCTGTACGATGCGAAGCCCCATATCGGGACAGACCGCTTGCAGCCCATGGTCCGAAACATCCGTGAGGAGATCCTTTCTCTTGGAGGTACGGTGCGGTTCCGTACACGCCTGGATGGACTGAGAAGGACCGAGAGCGGTTTGCTCCAGGCTGATGTCACCTGCTGCGGGAGGACGGAAGCACTGGAGACGGACGCCCTGTTCCTCTGCATCGGACACAGTGCGCGGGATACCTTCGCCATGCTGGAGCAAAGCGGCATCGCGATGACTGCGAAAGCTTTTGCCATGGGTGTGCGGGTCGAGCATCTGCAGTCCTGGATCGACCAGGCGCGCTACCATGGGGATGCGGACCGCCTGCGGGAAATCGTCGGAGCGGCAGATTATAAAGTGACGCATACCGCCTCCAACGGACGTGGCGTCTATAGTTTCTGCATGTGTCCCGGCGGCACGGTCGTAGCTTCGGCCTCGGAGGAAGGCCGGCTGGTCACCAATGGTATGAGCTGCTACGCGCGGGATGGGAAGAACGCCAACAGTGCGCTGATCGTCACGGTGACACCGGACGACTATGCAGTATTCGCACAAAAAGAAAACGACGTTCTGGCCGGTGTGCGTATGCAGCAGGACCTGGAACGCCGTGCGTTTCTGCTGGGCGGAGGCGCTTATCAAGCACCGGTCCAGCGGGTCGAAGATTTTCATTTACGAAGAGCCAGCAGCTCTTTCGGTGTGGTGGAGCCGACCTATACGGCCGGGGTCACGCCTGCGGATCTTTGGGAGATCCTCCCTGAATTCATGGGGCAGGCGCTGGAGGAAGGACTGAAAGCTTTTGATCAGAGCATCCATGGGTTTGATCATCCGGATGCATTGCTGACGGGCGTCGAGTCCCGTACATCATCGCCGGTGCGTATCCTCCGGGATCCGGAAACGCTGATGAGCAGTCTGAAAGGGCTGTATCCGGTCGGCGAAGGTGCCGGGTATGCGGGCGGTATCATGTCCGCCGCCATCGACGGCATCAAAGCCGCGCGTGCCTATCTTACAAGCTGGCAGGTGTGACATACAGGGTCTTCTGGTGTGTGTAGATCACATAGCCGGGGCGGGCGCCGGAGGGTTTCTTGACATAACGGCGCAGCGTATAGTCGACCGGGACCTGAGAACCTGCAGCGGCTTTGGAGTGGGCGGCTGCCAGCTGGGCCGCTTCCAGAAGGCTCTTATCGGTATAATCGGTCCCCTCGGAGAGACCGGAGAGGAACAAGATCGTATGGGATCCGGGCACATCTTTTACGTGCAGCCACAGATCGTTGGGCTGCGCGGTACGGAACGTGAGCTGGTCGTTCTGGATGTTGTTCTTCCCGATCCACACTTTGACCCCCTCGGAGGTCGTAAATTCCAACGGTTTAGACGCGGCGAGATTTCGCTGCGTCTTTTTTACGCGCCGGATATAGCCGGTTTCGTGCAGCTCCTGCCGCAGGTTCTCCAGGTCCCGTTCCTGGTCGGAGAGGGCTAAGGCGCTTTCGATGCTTTCCAGATATTCGATCTCCTCGTAGGTCTGTTTCAGCTGCACCTGAAGGGCAGCTTCCGTGCGCTTCAGTTTGTTGTAGCGGTCGAAGAGCTTCTGGGCATTCTGCGCCGGCGTCAGGTTTTCATCCAGCCGGATGTCCATGAGAGGCTGATCCTCCTCGTAGAAATTGGGGAGGCTGCAGCTTTTCATGCCTTTCTTCAGTTGATAGATGTTGGCCGTGATGAGTTCGCCCTGTACGCGGTAGACCTCACGCCCTTGGGTGTCAGCCAGCTGCTTTTCCTGCAGGCGGGCTTTGCGCCTGGCGCGGTCCAGATTGTTGGAGATCAGTTTGGACAGATCCTGCGCTTTCTGGCGGATCTTCTGCGAGGTATCTTTCTGCTGATAGAACACGTCCAGCAGCGCGGAAAGAGTGTCATATCGCTCCGCCTCAGCGCCTTGCATGAGCACGGACGATACGATGGAAAACTCCACCATACGCGCACCTTCGCGGTAGATCGTATAAGTCAGACGGCCTGCGGTCACATCCTCCAGCAAGTCGGTAAAAGCCGTGAATAGACGGGCTTCTGCTTCCGGCGCAAGATGCGGATACAACGTATTTTCGTCGATACCAGCGCGGGCAAGGATCTCCCGGGCAAGAAAGGGACTGAATCCGTTCATGGACAGGTATAAGGCCTTATACAAAGGCTCCTGAGGCGCGGATACGACCGTGCGGAAGAGACCCAGATCCCGGATCTCGAACGGGTCCCACTTATCGCTGTGCACGGGCAGGGCATAGGGCAGTCCCGGCAGGACCTGACGCACGGAACTCATGGTCACGCCGACATGATGCAGCGCGTCCAGGATCGTGTCGCTCTCATCGACCAGGAACAGGTTGCTGTGTTTGCCCATGATCTCCAGGATGAGCCGCTTTTTGACCGGATCACCCAATTCGTCCAGTGCTTCAAAGGTCAGTTCCACGATACGATCCGCATGATACTGATCGATGGACAGGAGCCTGGCGCCGGATAAGTGCTTGCGCAGCAGCATGCAGAACATGGGGGGCTGCAGCGGGTTTTCCGGCCGTCGTTCCGTCAGATGCAGACGCGGACTGTTGGCCAGGGTCGTCAGCAACAGACGCTTCGTCTCCGAACCGCCGCCATCTTTCGCACGCCGCATCTGCAGGATGATCTCATGATCGTCCGGCTGGTATATTTTATCGATCCGGCCGCCCTGGAGCGCTTCGCCGAGCTCCCGGCAGACGGCAAAGATCGTGATGCCATCAAAAGCCATGGTACACCTCATTCAAGTAGATACTGTAATTGATGTTTTTATTCTAACATACGTGCATCCTTCTGTCAAAAACCCTTGCCTTTTGGCCGGAAATTGACTATAATATATGGATTGAGAATACTATTTTTCCGAGGTATCTATGAAAAGTATGACAGGCTTCGGCCGCGGTGAAGCAGAACGGGACGGTTATCGCTTCACTGTCGAGATCAAAACCGTCAATCACAGGTATTTTGAACCCTCTGTCCGGCTCAGCCGTCAGCTGGCCGCACTGGAAGCCAACGTACGCAACCGCCTCAAGGAGACGATCGTACGAGGCAAGACCGACGTCTTCATATCTTTTGTCGATCATTCCGATAAACAAGGGCTGGTCAGCATCAACGAGCCGCTGCTGGAAAGCTACGTCACCGCCTTAAGGGAAGCGGCTGCCCGGCTGGATCTGCGCGATACACTCTGCGCCGGCGATATCCTGCGTTTTCCGGACGTGCTTACGCAGGAGGACAACAACGAAGATGCTGAAACGCTGTGGCCCATCCTTGAAGAAGCCATGGATCAGGCGCTCGAACATTTGAACGCCATGCGTGTCAAAGAGGGCGAACACTTAAAGACCGACCTGTTAGAGAAGATCCGTACATTGGAAAACTGCCACGCCAAGCTGCTGGAGCAGGCCCCGCTGGTCGTAGAAGCGTATAAAGAGCGTCTGCACACCCGCATGGACGAGCTCATCGCCAAGGGCACGCTGGAACCAGGCCGTCTGGAAGCGGAAGTCACGGTCTTCGCCGACAAATGCGCTATAGATGAAGAGCTGACCCGTCTCAGCAGCCATTTCGCCCAGTTTCGCCAGACAGTAGAACTGGCCGAGCCCGTCGGCCGCAAGTTGGATTTCCTGACGCAGGAACTCAATCGTGAGACCAATACCATCGCCTCCAAGGCTAATGCGCTTGGGATCTCCCGCACCGCGCTGGATATGAAGAACGAGATCGAGAAGATCCGTGAGCAGATCCAGAATATCGAATAAGGGTATCCATATGCAGGGTAATTTAGTCAGTATCGGCTTCGGCAGCGTCATCCACGTGGACAGGCTCATCGCCATCCTGAACGCGGATTCCGCGCCGATCCGCCGTAAGATACAGGAAGCTCGTGAAAAAGGGCTGTTGGTCGATGCTTCCTATGGACGTAAAACCAGATCCGTGCTCATCATGGACAGCGGACAGGTCATCCTTTCGGCCATTCTGCCGGAAACGCTGACTGCACGCATCGAGGGGCCGGACAGACCGGAGGAAAGCATATGAAAGGTGTTTTGACAGTCGTATCCGGATTTTCCGGTGTAGGTAAGGGGACCGTTGTGGAATACATGCGCGGCATCCATCCTTTCACTTTATCCATTTCAGCGACTACCAGAAGCCCGAGACCCATGGATCAGGAAGGGGTCACTTACTACTTCCTGTCCCGTGAGGAATTCGCGAAGCGGGCGGCAGAAGGGTATTTCCTGGAATGGGCCCAGTATACCGACAACTGTTACGGTACGCCTAAGGCACCGGTACTGGAAGCCATCGAGCGGGGCGAGGATGTCGTGCTTGAGATCGAGGCCCAGGGCGCCAGGCAGATCAAAGAACAATACCCGGACGCACTCCTCATCTTCGTCCTGCCGCCTGATTTTTATGAACTCAAAGCGCGGTTGGAAGGCCGTAAGACCGAGACGCCGGAGCGCATCAAAGCGCGTTTGTCCCGCGCCATCGAGGAGTTCGACGAGATCCCGTATTACGATCACATCGTGGTCAATGAAACCATCGAACAATGCGCGGCCGATATCCTCAGCCGTATCGAAAGCAAACGATCCACCCCGGAATGGCAGAAAGAATTCATTGCCAGGCTTCGGACAGAAGCCGACCGGGTCATGGAAGAATTATAAACAGAACAGGAGATAACCGTATCATGATCCAGCCGTCTTATTCAAGATTGATCGACCACATCAACAGAGTCAACAAGGAACTGGAACTGCCGGAGGTGCTGAGCCGCTACAGCCTGGTCCAGGCCATCGCGAAACGCGCCCGCGCGCTGGTCGATGGGGAACTGCCTCTGGTGGAGACCAAAGAGGGAACCAAAGAGCTGTCCATCGCCATCGATGAGATGCTGCACGACAAGATCGGCGTCTATACGGCCGAACCTGAACCGATCGTTACCGAGTCCGCCGACTACGGCAGCATGGCGATCGTCGATCTGAACGCAGAATACGAGGAAGAAGAATAAGTATGACCGAACGATATGCCGAGATCATCGTAGGCTTGAACCAGCCGAAGGTCGACCGCATATTCAGCTATAGGATCCCGGAGGATCTTGTACAGGTCCTCAAGCAGGGCATGGTCGTAGAAGTGCCATTTGGCAGCGGAAACCGCAAAACGCGGGGTTTTGTCGTGGGCTTTACCGAAAACTGCGGCACGGATCCCGATAAAATGAAAGAGATCCGAAAAGTCCTTATGGACGAACCTGCCTTTACCGAACGGCAGCTTGCCGTGGCGCGCTGGATGCAGTCCTGGTATGACGCGCCGCTCGGCGCCTGCCTGTCGCTCTGGGTCCCCCGCCAGGTCACACGGAAGCCGCGCAAAAAGAATCAGGATCCGGTGGAGACGCCGGATCTTTCCCCTAAGCTCCGGCTCAATGAAGAACAGGAAAAGGCGGCCCGGCCGGTCGACGATATGCTGGATCTTCATCTGCACCGGACTTTTTTACTGCATGGGATCACAGGCAGCGGTAAGACCGAACTGTATCTGCAGTGGATCGAGCATGCACTGTCGCTGGGCCGGCAGGCCATCGTGCTGGTGCCGGAGATCAGCCTGACCCCACAGTTGATCGACATATTCACGCAGCGGTTCGGACATCGGGTCGGCGTCACACACAGCCGGTTGACGGATGCGGAACGTGCCAAGCTTTGGCGAGCCGCCCGCAGCGGTGCGATCGATGTGGTCATCGGGCCTCGTTCCGCTCTGTTCACGCCCTTTCCCGATCCGGGCCTCATCATCCTGGATGAGGAGCATGAAACGACTTATAAATCCGAGCAGAGCCCCCGGTATCATGCGTCGGAAGTCGCCGAGAAGATGGGGCAGCTCTGGAGGATCCCGGTGGTGCTGGGTTCCGCGACGCCGCGGGTGGAGTCCTTTTACAAAGCGGAGCAGGGCACCTACGCCTATCTGCACTTGACGAAACGGGCTGTGCCCGGTGCGCTGCTGCCCGAGACCCGCATCATCGATATGCGCGAGGAGATGGCTGCAGGCAATCTGTCCATCTTCTGTACGGAGCTCAAGCAGGCGATCCATACACGGCTTGCGAGAAAAGAACAGACGATCCTCTTCCTGAACCGGAAAGGGTATTCGACCTTCGTCAACTGCCGCAGCTGCGGATTCGTGCTGAAATGTCCGCGGTGCAATCTGCCCTATACCTGGCATAAGGATCGCAACCTGCTGATCTGCCATCACTGCGGGAAAGAAGTGCGGCCGGTCGATACCTGCCCGTCCTGCGGATCGCCTTATATCAAACATTTTGGCACCGGCACCCAGCGGGTGGAAGAGGAGATCAGGCATATGTTTCCGGAGGCTAAAGTCCTGCGTCTGGACACCTCCGTCATTCGCGGTGAGGAGACGTATCGAGACGTATATGAACAGTTCCGCGATCAGGAGGCAGACATCCTGATCGGTACCCAGATCGTAGCCAAGGGCTTCGATTTCCCAGGCGTGACGCTGGTCGGCGTACTTTCCGCGGACATGATCCTCTACAGCGAGGATTACCACAGTACCGAGCGTACGTTCCAGCTGCTGACACAGGTGGCTGGGCGCGCCGGACGGTCCGAGGTCCGTGGCGAAGTCCTGATCCAGACCTACGCGCCTGAGCATTATGCCATTCAGGACGCGGCCCGGCACGATTATGAGTCGTTTTACAAAAGTGAATGTACCGCCCGGCATCTGATCGGAGCGCCGCCTTTCACCCACATCCTGCAGTTCCTGCTGACGGGAGAGAATGAGGAGCGGCTGATCCATCTGACAGACGAGTTCCACGCATTATTGGTGGCTTACGGTGCGAAGAGAGGGTTCCTGATCTTTGACAGTGCGCCTGCCTCCCTGGAGCGTGTCAATAATGTATTTCGCAGAAGGATCCTGGTCAAGCTGGAGGACCGGGAGCGCCTGATGGCTTTCGGCACGTACTGCCGGGACAAGTTCCTGGAGCGGCATCCGAGAGCCAGGATCCAGCTGGACATCGATCCAATGAATTTAATATAGCATCAGAAAAGAGGAAATGACATGGCATTACGCAATATCCGTGTAGACGATGATCCTATCCTGCGCAAGAATTCCCGCAAAGTGGAAGCCTTCGACCAGCGTCTCGAAATGCTGATCGATGATATGTTCGAGACGATGTACGACGCCAATGGTGTCGGTCTCGCAGCCGTCCAGGTCGGAGTGCTGAAACAGGTCATCGTGATCGATACCGGAGAAGAAGGGGAAAAACTGGTCCTGATCAATCCGGAGATCATCGCGACGGAAGGTGAGCAGACCGGCGGTGAGGGATGCCTGAGCATCCCCGGTAAGAACGGCACCGTGACGCGGCCGCAGAAAGTGACCGTGCGCGCGCTGGACCGGGAAGGCAACGTGTATGAAAAGACGGGAGAGGATCTCCTGGCCAGAGCTTTCTGCCATGAGATCGACCATCTGTCCGGCGTCCTGTATACCGATATAGCAGAAAACGTCCAGCTGATCACCAACGAAGAAGCATAAGACAGGAGATATACATGCGCATCGTATTTATGGGTACGCCCGATTTCGCGGTCCCGGTCCTTGAGGCCGCGATCCGGACCGGCGCCGAGATCATCGGCGTCTACACACAGCCGGACCGGCCTGTCGGCCGCAAGCAGATCCTTACTCCCTCGCCGGTCAAAGTTTGTGCTATGGAGCACGGGATCCCGGTCTATCAGCCGGAACGTGTCAAGCGCAAGGCAGAGGTGGAGATCCTGGAAGCCTTGGCGCCGGATCTGATCCTTGTCGCCGCTTATGGGCAGATCCTGTCCCAGCGGATCCTGGACATCCCGCGGCTGGGCTGTATCAACATGCATGCTTCGCTGCTTCCGAAATACCGTGGCGCAGCCCCGATCCAGCGGGCCATTGTGGCCGGCGAGAAGGTCACCGGCATTACTGCGATGCAGATGGACGCGGGCATGGATACCGGCGCGATGATCCGCAAGGCGGAGGTCCCGATCACGCCGGGGGATACGGCGGAGACTTTACACGATAAGCTGGCGGAGGCCGCCGGCGCTTTGACGGAGACCGTCTTGCAGATGCTGGAAGCGGCGGGCACGCGTTTGCCTTCCGAGCCGCAGGACGATGCGGAAGCCACCTATGCGCCGATGCTGTCCCGCGAGGATGGTCTGATCGACTGGGGCCGTCCTTCTGCCGCTGTCTTAGACCAGATCCGCGGTCTGTATCCCTGGCCCGGCACCTATACATTCTGGAACGGTCAGAAACTCAGCATCATGGAAGCGGAGCGGTGTGATACAAAAGTGGAAGACCCTGTCCCCGGCAAGGTCCGTGTGGAAAAAGATCGTATGTACGTGGAGACGGCAGATGGACAGATCCGCGTTTGCAGCCTGCAGCTGCAGGGCAGAAAGCGGATGGAAGCCGCCGCGTTCCTCCTGGGCAATCATCCGGATCAGCAGATCCTGGGAGCCTGAATCATGGAACATGTGCATGTGCGTGATGCGGCCGCCCGCTGTCTGATGGAGATCCGTGAGCGCAAAGCTTATGTATCCGCCGCGGTGGATCGTTGGATCGAGCGTTTTCCGGATACGGTCAGTGCGCGGGACAAAGCGCTGTTCACGCACTTGGTCTATACGACGCTGACGCATGAAAGTGCCATCGCCTACCGGATCGATCGGGTAGCAAAACGGCCGCTTCGTACGATGAAACCCTATATTGCCGCCACGTTGGAAGTGGCGGCCGCACAGGTGTTTTATGACGACCGCATCCCGGACCGGGCAGCCATCCATGAAGCCGTGGAACTGGTCAAGCATTCCCGTTACCAGCAGCTGTCCGGCTTCGTCAATGGGGTACTGCGGGCGGTACTGCGGGCGGAGGAGACCTTAGAATGGCCTTCGGACCCGGCAGAACGCCTGCAGGTCATGTACGCACTTCCTGATGTTTTGGTGCAGGAGTGGATCGATACGTACGGACTGGAGCGAGCGGAGGATCTGTGCCGCAGGCTCGATACAGAAAGTGCGCTGACCGTACGGTGCAATACTTTGAAAAATACGCCGGAGGAGATCCTCACGGCATTGGAAATGATCCCGGGACAGGAGGGGATCACGCCCTCTGTCCTGTGTCCTTGGATGTTCCGGCTGAAGACCGGTGCTGATCTGAAGCACTGGCCCCTGATCACGGAAGGCCGGATCGTGGTGCAGAATGAAAGCGCTGCTCTTGCCGCGATGCTGACGCAAGCGGCACCGGGCATGAAGGTGCTGGATCTATGTGCCGCCCCGGGCGGTAAGTCGACGATGATGGCTCAGATGATGCAGGATCAAGGACAGATCATCAGCTGTGATATCTATGATCATAAAGTGGAGCGGATCCGCACGCAGGCAGAACGTATGGGTATCACCTGCATCGACGCTGTCCTGCAGGATGGTACGGTGCTGCGGCAGGATTGGATCGAAGCCTTCGACGTCGTTCTGGTGGATGCACCGTGTTCCGGTTGGGGGATCGTGCGCAATAAGCCCGATATCC
>JAEEGL011139940.1_pt1 | contig 20925 bp, 14 predicted proteins | sample 9134231 | NCBI WGS metagenome assembly JAEEGL01 (sample SAMN16246548, study PRJNA631951) | gut metagenome | biome: gut microbiome; feature: rumen; material: fiber-attached | host: Bos | place: Iran: Karaj | collected 2018-10
GATCTCCCCGGAATCGAGGCTGTCAAGCCCGCCGATCATATTGAGAAGCGTGCTTTTGCCCGACCCCGACGGCCCGAGGATCACGCAAATCTTTCCTTTTTCAAGCGAAAGATCCACGCCGTCAAGCGCATATACCGCCGCCTCTCCCGCGCCGTATTGCTTCTTTGCCCCTTTTACTTCGATAAACATAATTCCTCCTTGGTTAGCGTATGCTAACTCGCATCCTTAAAAAAAAGGGTTTTTATGCCCCGTAATACCTGTTATTTCTTTGCGATCACCGTTATCCACGGATTTTTCGGATGATGAACGGATGTGACTTCAGCAAATCCCGCCGCTTTCATGGCGTTTTCAAGTTGCTTCGCGGTATAGCATTTCATCCCGTCGATGATCTTCTCGAATTTGAGGCTTGTTTCGTCCGTCCCGTCGGATTCGTTGCAGATAAGGAACGTCCCGCCGGTTTTGAGAACGCGGAACACCTCGCTGAAGCATTTCTCTATACCTGGCCAGAAATACACGGTCTCAAACGCCGTGGCAAGCTCGAAACTGCCGTCCGCAAACGGCAGCTCCGCGACGTTTCCCTGAACGACTTTGCATCTGCCCGATGCGATCATATCCTTGTTGTAATCCTTCGCCTTTTCCACGGAAAGAGCGGAATAGTCGAGAGCCGTGACTTTAGATGACGGATATTTTTTCAAAAGCTCGCCCGCGTTCCTTCCCCCTCCGCAGCCAAGCTCGGCGATATTCGACGGTTCGGCGATATCGAGTTGCGACATTCCCCAGTCGGCGAGCTTCGCGTGCCCGCCGTTCATGCCTCCGAGCATCACTTTCCCTAAGAAACCCTCCGGCTTTCTCGTCTGATTCACGTATTTTTTGAAAAGTCCCATAATTACGCCTCCCTGAATTCTATTTTCACGATCTGCATCTTCATAAACCCGTCGGCGATCTTTGAAAGCAGCCGGAAAGCGCCCGGAACGGACGGATCCTTCAGATCGTTGTATCCGAGCATATATCCGCGCGAGGTGACGGCGGAGTTTTTCATCCACGGCGCCACGTCCGTTTTTATATCCTCAACGCTGAAATAGTCGGAGATCGAGGTGATCCCGGCGTCCTTTACCCACGTTTTCAGCATGATTTTGACGGCGCGTTTGTTCGCCTCGTCGAACACGAGTCTGCCGCCGGGAAAACGCTTTTCCATAGCGGTAAAAAGCTTTTTGATATCCTCCGTTTTGAAATAATAGAACACGCCGGCGGCGAGGAAGCAAACGCCGTTTTCCGCAGGGATATGATCGAACCACGAAAGATCGTTCAGATCGGCGGCGACGTTTTTGATGCGATCCGTCTCCGGCAGCAGTTCGTTTCGCACCGCTATCACATCCGGCAGATCGATATTGACGATCGCGCACTTTCCGTTGTCGCAGTTTTCCGCCGTTTGATCGAGCCCGCAGCCGAGATTGACGAGCGTCGCCTCCGGGTGCGTTTTCAGGTAATCCTTCGCCTCGATCATCAGGTCGCTCTCTCGCATGGCGACCTCCAGAGCGCCGAAGCGGTGCGCAAGGCTTTTCGACTTTTTCTCAAGCGGCGAAAAATCGTAGTCGATGCGGTTTATCAGCTCCACCGCTTTCTCGTCCCTGAAAAGATTCGGGAACTGTTCGGTGCAGAGCTTGCGACCGTAAAGCGGGATGACGAGCGTTTCCTGCACGGTGTTTTTTTCGATGTGAGTTTTGTTTTCCATTTTTGACTCCCTTTATTTCGCGTCCGGGCTTTTGACAAACCCGATCTCTTTTGCGCGTTCTTTACTCATCAAGTGAAAATTGCATTCGTCGTCGCCGTAACCGAGGGTTTTCGTCCTGTCAAGCACCGCGCCCTGCATTTCAAAGGTATAGTAATCCATCATACAGAGATATTTTGTTATCTCTTCACAATGCTCCTGCTTCGTCAGCTTGCAGATGCCGCACTGCTTATGAGTAATATAGTATTCGTCCTTGCCGGGCACGGTCTCGAAGTAGTAATACCAGTTCATCGGGTACTCTTCGATATGCTCGCGCGACCATTTTGCCTGCTTCGAGCGGTTCTCGATCTCTTTTTCGGTAAAGGCGCTCTTGCCCTTCTTCGCCTTTCGCATAAGCGGACAGCAGGAGAGGGCGCGGATGAGTCCTTTCAGCTTTTCTTCGTCCAGCTTTTCTTCCGCCGACTTGTAGAGCGCGACAGCGAACGCACCGCAGTACATCGTCATAACGAACATATTGTTTTTCATACTGCCGACGCCGGGCGTGCGCGCGACGATCGCCTTGTATTCCGATATCACTCTCTTTTTATACGACGGCAGATCGATTCCGGGAATCTCTTTTTCGATATACTCAAACGCCGTTTTTGCAAATGCGAGTTTGATAAAGGCTCCGATTATCCCGTATTTCATCCATTTCTCCGTTAAAACAATTCGTTTTTAGTTAGCCACGGCTAACTCATCATTTAATTATAGCACGTCATTTCGGTTTTGTCAACTGTACGGCGAAACGTTCTGCATCTTTTTTTTTTGCGAGAAACTGCGAATTTTTTGTGACCATAACACAAATGTCTTCACCGTAACATAAAGCAAGACCGGCGGTTTCCCGTCGGTCTTGCCTTTGCTTTGTAAAAAGTGCGAGCGGTTATCAGTTAATGTTGAGACTCTTTCCGATTTATCTCCAACCGTTATTGATTCAACAGATCCAACCCATAAGACCGTACCGTTCCGTTCACGGCATCATTGATCCACTCACCGACGCTCCTGTCGTTGCCGAGTTTGTCAAATACGTTCGCAGAAATGATCGTATGCTGGGTATTATGGGTGTTTGCGTCTTCTCCGAAGCGCCAGATATAAATGCCCGCATCGGGAATGTTTTCCTGCAATCCTTTGACCATTTCCGTCAGATCTTTTTGGAACTGATCGCCAAGCTCTTTGGTCTTATCCCTTTTTCCGCTGTTGATATACGACTGATACTGCATCAGCGTATCATCGCGGTAGGAGCAGTCAAAGAGTATCTTAACGCTGTCGCCGCGCTTTTCGTGAAGCGCGGTCAGACTGTCAAGCACGAGGTTGTTTGTGGTCAGTCTGTCCGAGATCTCTGTCGGGGCTTTCCACAAATTCACCGCCGTATCGTGCCAGCCGTCATAAAGCAGGAGCGAACTGTCAACACATACAGTCACGTTATCGGCGCTCGGGAAACGTCCGATCACATCGTCAGCCAGCAGGGAAGTTGCGAAACCGCCTGCCGAAAATCCGGTCACAAGCAGCGTATCCGGCTCTCCGACGTACTGCTTTACCTGTTCGACGTAAGCGGAATAATTGTTGTACCCGGTGTGATATACGGTCTTATTTCCCTCATGGATTCCAGTACCTGCATGGAAATCGCCCGTAGCATAGGGGATCACGATGAAGTTCCAGTCCCTGAAGGGATTATCCTCCGTGTCGCTGCCGATACCGCCCTGCGCGACAAAGTCCTGCGCCGTCATATTCGTTGCAAAGAACTTGTTGCCGCCCTCGGAGGTCTCGGGGGTGATGCTTACGCCGCCTCCGAAGAAATACACGACAACCTTGTTTTCCGTACCCTTGCGGAAGATGCCGTGCCATTCGCTGCCGTCGGACGATTTTGCGCCGTCGACCGTTACCTCGTACCACTTTCCGATCTCCGGTTCACCCTTGAGGACCGGAAACGATTTCAGAAACGTGGCTTTCAAAAGTGCAAACACGCCCACCGCTATGACTGCGATCACGATCGCGATTATGATCAGGACTTTCACTGCTTTGCCGCCCTTTTTTCTCTGTTTCATCTTTTTCCTCCGAAATTCAAAATACCTCTTGACTTTTTGTCGAGACAAGTGTATCATAAAAGAAGCGATGTGTCAAGTGTATCAGCGAAAATGAGACAGATGGGAGATTGTGTATCGTCATGAAGAATATGAATAACGCCGAAAAGAACAGCTACGTTAAAGAACATATCACAAGTACGTTGATCGGCATGATGAAAAAACAAAATCTCACCGATATTTCGGTGAGAGATCTGTGCAGCGAAGCCGGAGTCGGAAGGGCGTCCTTCTACAGAAATTACGTAACGAAGGATGACGTATTGACCGTCTATATCACGACGCAGTGGAGAAAGTACGAAAAAGCTCACGATCTGAAGAAACACAGGATCAATGACGTCTACCGTGTGCAGAGGTATTTTGAATTTTGTCTGTCTATGAGAGAATTGAACGATATCCTGCTTCGGCAGGAGCAGACGATGCCGATCCTTAAAGCATATGAAACCATTTTGTCCGACCTTGACCGGGGCGCTCCGCGCGAATCGTTTGAAAGTTTCTATATGGCGTACGGACTGTTCGGTATTTTTTTGAAATGGGCGAAGGGAGGATATTCCGAAACACCGGCTGAAATGACAAAGATCGTTACCGATCGGATACTCAAAGACTATCGGATAGATTCGCTGTGAATCCCACGACAGTAAAAAGTACGAGCGGTTATCAAAATACTCCATCTTGACTTTTTTCAACTTTTGTGATATAAAGCTTTCCGGTAAGTTTTCGGGAGGCGCGGTATGGCAAAACAAAAGTACGTTATCAGACAAATATCGGCGCTCGGCATCATTTCCGCCTCGAAGAGGGGAAAAGGTGACCGGCGCTTTTTCTTTGACGCCACCGATACATCCAAGGAATATTTGGTGGAAGAGACCAAGCAGGACGACTGTCCGATGTTCTATCAGGCGATGCGCCTGCTCTGCTGCGAAGGTTTTTACGCAGAACACGACTGCGACAAGCTGAAGGACGCCATCCTCTATATCGACTTTTCCGGCACCTTCGACATACGGCGGAACACGGGAAGCCCCGAAACCGTTGCCAAAGCGGAGGCGATGCTCTCGCCCGAAGGCGTAACGATAGACTTCGGCAAAGGCAGGAACAGATACGACGCCTTCGAGCGTTCGGCGAGTATGAGCCGGAACAATATCCTGTCCTTTATCCGCGAGGATCTGTACGAGCCGCTGCGCGAGCGGATCATGCTCGGGATGACCGTCGACAAATGTCAGCTTGCCAAGCTTTACGCCTACAACGGGCTGATGTACACGAGCGGGCGGCGGTTTGAAGATGCCGGCTTCCTTTCGGAGATAAAGATTATCGTCATCGACAACCCGAAAAGTATCGTAAAAGACGCCCATATCATCACCGTGTTGGACGACGGATCGGACGAGCCGGAGCGAGAATACAAACGCGTGGAAAAGACCGCCGACGTGGAGGTGCTCGAATTCGACGGCGAGGGGATCATATCAAAGGAGCTTCAGAGTAAAGCCTTCGCCGGGCGATTATGACGTCTGCTGCCGGGCATACAAAAAGGACTGGCTCGACGATCATATGCTGAAAGCAGAAAAAGGAATACGATTTATCGACAGCAACTACAACGACAGATTCACGATTCCCGACGGAGGAAAGATAAGGATCAGATATTGTCCCGTCGTCTTTTTCTTTTGATCCGATAATTATGAGCGAATTGTTCAGCGCCACTCCCGCTTTTTTGCCTGAGCGTATTGTATAATTTATAAACTTGTGGTATAATGAATTATCCTGTAAGCGCAACCGTGCTTCATCGAAAGCGAGATACGTTATGGTCAAGAACGATTTTGATACGGATGTAAAGTCAAATGCTTGTCACACGGGCGCTGATTGCTTAGATGATCGATACCTTCGCTCCTAATATCAGCAGGCTAAAACATGAGGGTGGCATTGTGAACAATGTGTCCGTTGAAATACTTCAGAAGCCTGGCTATGAAATTAAGATCATTTATGTGAAGAAGAATTCAGTTTAAAAATCGGGGTTTGAGGAGATTATTGTGATGGATGCAGTTCTGTATATCCACGGCAGAGGCGGCAGTGCGGCAGAAGCGGAGCATTATAAGCAACTGTTTCCTGTATGCGATGTGATCGGAATTGAGTATAAAAGTGATACGCCGTGGAAAGCAGGGAAAGAAATACATGACGAATTAAACATACTGAATTCAGATTACGACCGTGTGATCCTTATAGCCAACAGCATCGGCGCTTTTTTTGCTATGAACGCGAGCATTGAAAAGAATATCGCTCATGCATATTTCATCTCCCCCATCGTTGATATGGAAAAGCTGATAATCGGCATGATGGAATGGGCAGGGGTAACGGAGACGGAGCTGAGGGAAAGAGAACGCATTCATACAGATTTTGGTGAAGACCTGTCATGGGAATACCTTTCCTATGTGAGAGAACATCCGTTAATGTGGAATGTACCGACCGATATCCTGTACGGAAGTGAAGACAACCTGACGTCCATTGATACGATTACGGCTTTTTCGCATGCGCATCACGCAAGCCTCACTATAATGGATGGCGGTGAACACTGGTTTCACACGGATGAGCAGATGCAGTTTCTCGATAACTGGATCAGGAGCAAATCGGATAGTTAAGCCTGAGAGCTTGATTATAAAAAACACTTTAAGGAGAGTACTGTTTGAGAAAGTACATAACACCGGAGATTGTAGGCTGACCGGGAGGTTTGCAGACGATCAAAACAAATCTCCCGCCTAAAGGCAATTGCAGTCAACAATTTTCAGGAGGAAAAACAATGAATACAAATGACTACACCATTCGCTTAGAAAAATCCGAAGATTACAGAGCAGTTGAAAACCTCGTCAGAGAGTCGTTCTGGAACGTTTACCGTCCGGGATGCAGTGAGCATTATGTGATCCATGTGCTGCGTGATGATCCTGCTTTCATCAAGGAACTTGATTTCGTCATGGAGCAGGATGGCAGACTGATCGGACAGAATATGTTCATGAAGACGATTATTGAAGCAGATGACGGCAGAGTGATCCCTGTTCTGACGATGGGACCTATCTGCATCACGCCAAAACTCAAGCGCAAGGGGTATGGAAAGGCGCTGCTTGATTACTCTCTGGAGAAGGCGGCAGAGCTTGGATATTGCGCTGTTCTGTTTGAGGGTAATATAGGCTTCTATGGAAAGTCCGGCTTTACCTATGCCCGTGAGTTCGGCATTCGTTACCATGACCTGCCCAAAGGCGCGGATGACTCGTTCTTTCTCTGTAAAGAACTGATCCATGGCTACCTTGACGGTATCACAGGTGTATACAAAACGCCGCAGGGGTATTACGTGAAGGACTCTGACGTCGAAGAGTTCGACAAAGGATTCCTGCCCAAACAGAAGCTGAAGCTGCCCGGACAGATCTTCTGAACGAAACACAGGCTGAGAGCCGATACTGTTGTGTCGGCTCCCTGCTGAATCAGAACTTCAAAAAGCTATTGAGAACGATATTGAAGCTTTGATCCTTGGCGCTTTTGGGTGCGGTGCTTTTAATAATCCGCCAACTGTTGTCGCAAAAGCATTTCAGTCTGTTCTTATGAAAGACCGTTATTTTCACGCATTCTCAGATGTTATATTTGCTGTAAAAAGAAGCGGTCGGTTTTGCGAAAACATTGAGGCTTTCAAAACAGCGTTTCAAAGCTTTCCGCCTGCTTGATGATATGTAATACTCACTCGTTTTCGCTATCGCCATTCTCTGCGCTTGTCCGCCCGATAACAGTAAAAAGTTACCGAAATCGATCTGTTTTTACAAAAACAGGTAATATTTTTTGTAATTATGATCAGTTTGGTTTTTACTATTGACAAATCACTTATAATGATGCATAATATGCTCATAAATAGTTATCACAATTTGATATGTTCGGAAAACTGAAATTCAGTTCAGGTCTGTCGGCTTGAGACGGAATACAGAAAGCAGTATAAAGTCAGTGACTGTGTTTTTCTATTGAATTTATCGTTTATGGTTACACCGGACCGACAATTCTGCAGTGCCGGTCCTCTTACTGCCGAAGCTGCGCGGCAAGATTGAAAATTATGGCTTCTATGACATCAAAAGAAATAATCAGGCGCATTATAGCCCACGATGAGCCCCCGAGATTCGGCTATGATTTTGCCGATCTTTCTGATTTTACGGGTGTAAGCTCCCGAAGAGAGATCAATCTTCCTCAAAATCCGTATGACGCCTGGGGAAAATATCCCGAACTCGAGGAACTTACGCATTTCAGAGGAGAAACGCGCCGTGATATATACGGTAACATCTACGGACGTTTCAACGGCAAAACAAAGGGAGAGTGTATACGAGGCGCGATACAGGACTGGGAGGACTATGATTTTCCTCTTCCGGAATTCGATCCGAAACACAGGGAAACGCTCCTTGCAAAAAACCTGCCCGCATGCGACAAATTTGTTCTCACCTGGGGGTCGTCTCTTTTCTCTGTTCTGCGTGACGCCCGTCTTATGACAAACGCCTTGATGGATACGGTAACAGATCCAGATACCGTAGCTGAATTTGTATACAGTATCGCGGAGCATGAGGCGGAAGTGATCAAAAGCATAGCGGGCTGCGGCGTTGACGGATGGTTTTTCGGCGATGATCTCGGAACACAGGTAACGACGTTTATATCACCCGAAACATTCAGAAATCTTTTTAAGCCGGCGTATCGCAAGGTCGCTGAAACGGCGCATGAAGCGGGAATGGCTGTTTTCATGCACTCATGCGGCAACGATACAGGGCTTATAGACGATCTCATAGACGCCGGCATCGACGTTTTTCAATTCGATCAGCCCGACGTGTATCCTGCGGAAATGCTCGCCGAAAAATACGCCTCACGCGTTTCATTCCATACTCCCGTGGATATCCAGAAGGTTCTCCCCACAGGTGACCGTGAATTCATAGAATCCCGCACTCTTCGCATGTGCGAACTTTTCCGTGCCGCTGGCGGCGGGTGGATAGCAAAGGACTATCCTTCATACGGCGATATCGGCGTTGAAAAAGAATGGGCAAAATGGGCAGAGGACATTATCGTCAAAAACAGCGCCATTCACTGAGACGATCGCGAACACTGATATTACAACAACATCCCTGCTTGTGAAAAAAGCATTATATGCGTATTTCGCGGCAGGGTCACAACTGTGATTCAATTATTGAAGTGACATTTTAATCATTCTGAAGCAGTATCCGCGTAAATTATCCGATAAATTCTGCATTACATGATGAAGACAGCCGGTAATCTGCCAACACGGAATTTGCATTGTTGACTATACAAACTCTTAATATTTTTAATCATGCGCATATAGCAAAAATTGAAGCAACCCTCAATTTGAGGGTTGCTCTTTCAATGATATCCACATGGCGGGACGACATAATCTTCAAATGTAACGACACTACATTCATAATAAACGGTAAATGTACCGATATTCGATGTTCCATTTCTTGCAAATCTTCCAATGAATCGAACCCCTTCAGATGGCGTAATGACTGTCACATTGCTTTTATCCCTGAAATATATGAAGAATGATGCGTCAAAATCTCCGTTATTTGAGGTGAAGGACGCCGTTTGAAAATTCATACTGATCTGCTGATACTTCTGCAGATGCAGTTATGGGGAAAAGCGTAATTAATACGATTACAGAGAGAATAAAAATGAACAAAAAAGAGGATTTTTTCATATCTACAGACCTTTCATCATATTTTTGAGATTTATTCAGATAATTGGCTCAACACCGGTTGAGCCCATTATTTTTAATTCAGCGGGAACATATCGGGAAGGAATGTGTAGTAAAGCAAATAGATCGCATCGTCACTGTCTACCGTGCCGTTTCCGTCAAAATCGCAGTTCTGATTTACGGGGAAGTCATCAGGAAGGAAGGTGTAGTAGAGAAGATAGATAGCGTCGTCACTTGTTACAGCGTCATTGCCGTCTACGTCGCCGGGAATAACAACGCTTGTTTGTGAAAGCCAGTCATATGTACTACCGTCAGAAACGAATTCGGCGTATTCGCCCGTGCCCGAAACTTTAACGGAAGAACCTCTTTTAGTCCAGCCTGAATAGCCGTTGTCTGTCTGTTTGCCGTTGTTTAGGTTCATTTTTGCCTTAACTGTAAAGCCCACGGGTAGCTTAATACTCGAAAGTGAGGGGCAATTATTAAACATTTCGTCAACATATTCAACTTTTGATGTGTCAAAGCCTGAGACATCAAGACTTGTAAGGCTGCTGCAACCACTGAACATCCAGTCCATGTCGTAAACATTCGATGTGTCAAAGCCTGAAACATCAAGGCTTGTAAGACTGCTGCAATATTCGAACATACAGTACATGCTTCTAACATTCGATGTGTCAAAGACGGAGACATCAAGGCTTTCAAGGCTGCTGCAACCAGAGAACATACCGCTCATATTTGTAACATTCGATGTGTCAAAGCCTGAAACGTCAAGGCTTGTAAGGCTGCTGCAACCACTGAACATCCAGTCCATGTCGGAAACATTCGATGTGTCAAAGCCGGAAAGATCAAGGCTTGTAAGGCTGCTGCAACCAGAGAACATACCGCTCATATTTGTAACATTCGATGTGTCAAAGCCTGAAACGTCAAGGCTTGTAAGACTGCTGCAGTTGTAGAACATATAGTACATGCTTGTAACATTCGATGTGTCAAAGCCGGAAAGATCAAGACTTGTCAGGTTGCTGCAGTAGTAGAACATATATCTCATATCTGTAACATTCGACGTGTCAAAGCCGGAAAGATCAAGACTTGTCAGGTTGCTGCAGTAGTAGAACATATATCTCATATCTGTAACATTCGACGTGTCAAAGCCGGAGACATCAAGGCTTGTAAGACTGCTGCAATATTCGAACATACCATACATATCTGTAACATTCGAGGTGTCAAATCCGGAAACATCAAGGCTTGTAAGGCTGCTGCAACCATAGAACATACTGCTCATATCTGTAATGTTCGATGTGTCAAAGCCCGAAACATCAAGGCTTGTAAGGCTGCTGCAGTAGTAGAACATACCGTCCATATCTGTAACATTCGATGTGTCAACATCGGAAAAGTCCATTGAAGTGCATGATGAATATGAAGAAAACGGGCTGTTCCAAAATCCGCCAAAACTGCCGACAAAGCTAACGCCGTCATCCGCAGTTATCGCTGTAACGGATGTTTTTTCGGCGAAATTTCTGAAGAAATCAGCGTCAAAATCACCGTATTTGAGGTGAAGAACGCCGTTTGAAAATTCATACTGATCCGCCGATACTTCTGCAGATGCAGTTATGGGGAAAAGCGTAATTAATACGATTACGGAGAGAATAAAAATGAACAAAAAAGAGGATTTCTTCATATCTTCAAGACCTTTCATCATATTTTTGAGATTTATTCAGATAATTGGCTCAACACCGATTGAGCCCATTTCTTATTCAGTGAAGCGGGAACATGTCGGGAAGGAAGGTGTAGTAAAGCAGATATATCGCATCGTCGCTGTCTACTGCTCCGCTGCCGTCAAAATCGCAGTTCTGATTTACGGGGAACTCATCGGGAAGGAAGGTGTAGTAGAGAAGATAGATAGCGTCGTCACTGTTTACAACGTTGTTGCCGTCGGTGTCGCCTTTGAGAACCGACATAATTGTGATAGTCCCTTCTTTTATGATTATATCATGCGTTTGCTCGTTTCCATTGCTGTCTTTTGATTTTGCCGTAAGGTCGCAGCCTATGGAATAATCGCCATCATTCGCATTGTCACGGATGTTAAACGTCAGTTCAAGAATAATTCCGTTAACATCCCTGTTTCCGGATACCGCGACAACACCCATATTCTGAGAAGCGTTCCAGTTGTTGATTGCCGTATCAGAAATTTTCCACTCCGCATTTATCAGCTCCAAGGCATTATGATCATATGTAATATTTGAAATAAGGATAGATCCAAGGTCCGGAGCGTTTTCAAGCGTGAAAGATACCTTAAAGCTTTCATCTGCGATTGAAACGGTTTTGCTTTCAATAATAAGCTTTGCCTGATTGGGATCTTCGGGCTCGCTTTCAGTTACCCAGGCATACTCGCCGCCGTCGGAAACGAACTCTGCGTATTGTCCTGTACCGGAAATATTTTCATTAGAGCCTGTCTTAGTCCAGCCTGAATAGCCGTTGTCTGTCTGTTTGCCGTTGTTTAGGTTCATTTTTGCCTTAACTGTAAAGCCCACGGGTAGCTTAATACTCGAAAGTGAGGGGCAATTTCTAAACATTTCGTCATAATATTCAACTTTTGATGTGTCAAAGCCGGAGACATCAAGACTTGTAAGGCTGCTGCAGTTGTAGAACATATATCTCATGTCTGCAACGTTCGACGTGTCAAAGCCGGAGACATCAAGGCTTTCAAGGCTGCTGCAACCAAAGAACATATAGCCCATATATGTAACATTCGATGTGTCAAAGCCTGAAAGGTCAAGGCTTGTAAGGCTTTCGCAATCCCAGAACATGCCACCCATATCTGTAACTTTCGGTGTGTCAAAACCGGAGACATCAAGACTTGTAAGTTTGCTGCAACCACTGAACATCCAGTCCATGCTTGTAACATTCGATGTGTCAAAGCCGGAGACATCAAGACTTGTAAAGCTGCTGCAACCACTGAACATACTGCCCATATTGGTAACATTCGATGTGTCAAAGCCGGAAAGATCAAGGCTTGTCAGGCTGCTGCAACCACTGAACATCTTACTCATATTTGTAACATTCGATGTATCAAAGCCGGAAACATCAAGAGATGTAAGATTTTGGCATCCAGCAAACATGAAGCTCATATCTGTGACATTTGATGTTTCAAATCCGGAAACATCAAGAGATGTTAAATTCCTACAATTATAAAACATCGACTTCATATATGTAACTTTTGATGTGTCAAATCCGGAAACGTCAAGAGATGTAAGATTTTGGCATTCATCAAACATGAAGCTCATATTTGTGACATTTGATGTTTCAAATCCGGAAACATCAAGAGATGTTAAATTCCTACAATTATAAAACATCGACTGCATATATGTAACTTTTGATGTGTCAAAGCCGGAGACATCAAGGCTTGTGAGACTGCTGCAACCAAAGAACATATAGCCCATGTCGGAAACATTCGATGTGTCAAAGCCTGAAACATCAAGAGATGTAAGGCTACTGCATTTATAGAACATATAACCCATATTGATCACGCCTGAGGTATCGACCTTAGAGAAATCGATTGATTCGCATGACGGATATTTATCTCCGAACGCGTTGTAAAAACTCCCCGTAAACTTAACTCCTGCGTCAGCGATAATCTGAACGGTATCGCTTCTGTTCTCGAAATTCTGAAAGAAATCGCCGGTATACTCTCCGAAATAAAGGTGAAGAACGCCGTTGCTGTATTCCCACGCGGGACGGGTTACGGAGACAGCGCAGGAAGCTGTTTTACCGTTAGCGGTGGCGGTTATTGTGGCTGTTCCAGTTCCGACGGCGGTAACTGTTCCGTTACTGACCGTAGCAACATTTTTGTTGCTGGTGCTCCATGTTACGCTTGTGCCGGAAGGAAGAACTGTTGCCGTTAAGGACGCAGTTTCGCCTTTCTGCAACGATAAAGAGCTTTTGTTAAGGGTTATTTTTGTTCCGCCTGTTGTAAACGAGCCCATGTCGCTCCAGTAGGTTTTGCCGTTAAGAGTAACATAGAATTTATATTTATAAGTTGTCAGCTCGCTTAAAACATAACCGAGTTCGTTGTTTATATCAAAGTAAACATAACCCCACCATTTTGAAAGCTGACCGTTGCTGGCACTTGCAAGCTGGTTTCCGTTCTCGTCGTACAAGTACATGCCCGAATCCGAGGGGTCTCCATCGGATACGTTAATTGTCTGACCGATAATAGCGTTTGTTTCTCCTACATACGGGGTTATCGTATTGTTTCCGTCCCAAGGGCCGAAAGAGACGACATCAAATGAAGTCCAGCCGCTCTGCACCTCTGTTCCGTTGGGCATTGAGATGATAAACGCGCGATAATTACCGGGCGCAATGTTTTTAAATGTATATGTTGTTACATCAGCATCAACGGTTGCTTTATACTTTATGTCTTCCCACGCCCATGGACTCTGAACAAGATAAACATTGTAGCTTGATTCACCGTATACGTCTTTCCAACTGACAGTAACATCTGTTCCGCTGACAGAAACAGTCGGAGCTGAAGGAGCCACGGGTCTGACAATCCAACCCACCATTTCACTCCATATCTGACTTCCGTAGGGATCAAGGACAAAACTGCAAGCATAATAGCCCGGCTCATAAAGATGCAAAGTATAATTTGTCGAATAGATATCCCCTTCCCAGTAGAGATACGTTTCTCCGCCGGTAGGAGTGCGGTATATTTTCAGATTGTAGAGATTAGACGTGTCACCGGATAGGCTGATTTTACAGTCCTCTCCTATGAAATAGACGCCATCCGCTCCTCTGTCAACATTCGCTTTGGGTTTGGTAGTAGCAAAATCAGGGTGAATAAAAATAGTGGGATAGCCTAGCGGATGACCAATTGTATCACGCAGGGTAGCACCATCATTATGACGATAGCCGTTTCCATCCGTCCAATGACCTTCGCCGTTACAATCCACGAAACAAATATAGGTATCAGCAACAGATGTCACTATACCGACATGTCCCCATGTTCCACCAGTCCAAACTGCTATATCGCCAGCTGAGGGAGACGTGGTGTAATACCAACCTGATGGAAGATTAATATCCGCATAGTCTTTTGCATTTATTCCAAGATGATAATCAGCCAGATAATCCCAATATGCAGCTATTAAATCAACACATTGAGGTTCACCATAATCTCCAGGCGTCCAGCTAGAACCATCATAATTAGGAGTATTCTCTGATGTTCCCCAGTTGGAATTAACAAGACTGATTGCCCAGTTAACGGCATCCTGTGATGTATGCCCATTTGTATAGGCAACAATATTCATCGGGAAAAGCGGTAAAAGCATGAATAATGAAATGATGATTGACAGAACACGTTTGATTGTTTTCATTTTAATATATCTCCTGAAAGTATATTTTTTTCTTATTATTGAATCGGATACAGTTACGGAAGAAGAGTGTAGTAAAGAAGCCTGATGGCGTCGTCTGAGGTTTCTTTGCCATCGCCGTTGAAGTCACAGTTCTGATTTACAGGGAACTGATCGGGAATGAGGATTTTTTCATATCTACAAGACCTTTCATCATATTTTTAAGATTTATTCAGATAATGGGCTCAACACCGGTTGAGCCCATTTCTTATTCAGTGAAGCGGGAACATATCGGGAAGGAAGGTGTAATAAAGAAGGTGGATCGCGTCGTCGCTGTCTACAACACCGCTGCCGTCAAAATCGCAGTTCTGATTGACCGGGAACATATCGGGAAGGAAGGTGTAGTAAAGCAGATAGATCGCATCGTCACTGTCTACAACTCCGTTGTCATCCGTATCTCCTTTGAGAACTGTAGTTACAGAGATTGTTCCGCTTTTTACCGCTACCTTAACATTCTTTTCAACACCGTTGATTTTTGCTTTTGCCATGATGCCGCAATTTACGGTATAATCTTTATTCTGAACTCCTTTAAGTATATTGAATGTCAGCGTCAGTACCGTGCCGTTTATATCCGCATTGTCTTCCAAGGAAACTACTCCCATATTTGCTGATATATTCCAGTTACTAATCGCGCTGTCTTTTACTTTCCACTCCGCTTTTTTAAGCTCAAATGCGGAACGGTCGTATTCAATATTGTTTATGCTTACCGATTTAAGCGGTATTGCGTTTTCAAGATCAATATTTACCGTGAATGTCTTTTCTGAGGACATAACAGTTTTATTTTGGATCATAAGCTGTCCGGACTCTACTGTTGCGTCTGAAATCGTTACTTTTCCGTTTACAACAGATACCGGAATCTCTTTTTCCCCCTCCGGCTGAGTTGTTTTCGCAATAAATGAGCAACCGAAAGAATAATTACCAACAGGAGCGTTATCCTTTACCCTGAATGTAAGTTCAAATATTTTACCTTCAAGATTCGTGTTGGAGGCAAATGCTGCGGCAGCTGATTCTGTCGGGGCATTCCAGCTACCGATATACGGATCGCACTTCCACTCTCCGTTTACTATCTCAAATACGGTTTTATCATATGTAATGTCAGATATTAACATAGAGCGTATCGCTTCTCCGTTTTCGAGTGCAAAGCCAAGCGTAAATGTCTTGTCTTCCGTTGTGATTTCTTTGCTTTCGATGACAAGGTTTACATTGCCGGGCTGAGGATCAGCTGTGACGGAGTCTATCTCGCAAATAAACGGATAACTTCCCCATCCGCCCGCATCGTTCCAGCTAAGAGAACTAATATCATTTAAAATATACCCCATCAAATAATCTTCTGATGATGAATTTGCTGAAGGATTATTATTAGGTTCTTCCTGTACCCAGTTTGAATATGTGAATTTTTCGTTATTGACCCATTTCCATGTGCCCTCAGCGTCAATATCACTTGCGCCAAACCATACATATTTATTTTCCGCTGATGCTACAAGGTCATAGAGGAATGCATTTTCTTCCGCGCTTGTTATGGTTACCAAATGACCGCCCAGTTTTTCGCAAATGGATTTTGCGTCATACCATGTAACGGGGGTTTTAAAATAATAATATGTATGACCGTTGAATGTTGCAGGTTCGGGTTTTTCATCAACACTTGTAAGAACAGTTCTGAACTCAGGATATACAGACACATTACCGTTAATCGTTCCTATCCTGTTGCCTGCGTTTACACCTTGAGCCATATTAATGCCCCAATACGCATATCCTTCACTCGGACGGATGTTTTTGATTTCGTAGGTAGTTCCGTATGGCCATTGAGCATAATAATCGCCAACTTGCTCCGCAGCTAAACTACCGTTAATGTAAATGTCAACCCGACCTGCTCCTGCAATATGATCCTGAACAGTGTTATTAACAAATCCATTGATATCAAGATAATACAAATTTGGCTGCCATTGAGCTATCATTGTATCACTGCCCCAGCCGGCAGGATATTGGTCTCCCGGATTGAAAAACTGCCCGTTCCATTCGTCTTTCCAGTTTACAAACGTATATCCTTCTCTTGTTGGAACAACGGACGAAATATAGTTTCCGCTTCCGGGAGTGAAGGGCTGATCTGCCGGAGCTCCCGTACCGCCGTTTGCATTATATTTAATTACCATTTGATTGACAGAAAATGATGCCCAACCACTTTGAACACTATTATCATTTGGTCTTGCTATAACAAAAGCAGAATAATCACCGGCTGCAACATTGCCGAAGGTAAATGATGTTACATTTGCACCTACGCTTGCATGATATTTTATATCGTTCCAGCCCCAGGGAGACTGCAGTAAATATACATCATATGAAGTTTCATTGGACACATCGCTCCATGTGACAGTTGCATCCATTAAAGAAACGCTGACTTTAACATTGCCGGGAATATCCGCTGTTTTGGGATTACATGTTTCACAGCTGTCCATATAGTTTGAACTGCTTGAATCCGCCCATATCGTTCCGCAGATAGAGCATTTATAGCAGCTATAATGGGGATGAGATGCCTGATAATACATATATGTGCCTTTATCGCATGTATGGGCAGAGCTGACGGTAAACGGATAAGAGAATTCCTTGCTATAAACTCTGCTTTTTAATGATGTACCATCTTCACTCCAGTTGTTTTGAACACGTACCACAAAACATAGTTCATATGATCCTGCACTGAGAGTTCCGAATTTAAGATTTGTGTCAATAGAAGTGTTTTTAAGATAATATGATTTTGTTTGTTGTGATACTATATTAATAGTTTTAAAAGGAATTACTTCATTTCCAGACAAATCATATACACGAGCTCCAACCAGAGCAATATTAATAGCTGATGAGGATACTGTTATATCCAAAGGGAAGGATTTGCCCAGTTGGAGCGTCGTAGGAAAGGTTCCAGATAATGATATTCCATTCATATTAATTGTTTCAAGATCATTTGAGGTATACACTCTATCGCAATATACATAACCTACTTCGCTTACATTATAATTAACTTTATACCAATAATTGCCCGCAGTATTTTTATACAGAGCAGTGACAACCATACTGGTGTCTTTTGCAAGCGTAGCTATGTTTTTTGCTGATGAATCTGTAGAATCGCTACACGGTCTATCCCATATTTTAGTTCCGTCGGCTTCTGCTTTTACAATTAATGATGAAGCATAATAGGTACATTTGTTGATATATGTAGTTGCGGAAGACGAACCCGAACCTGTTCCAGAAGAAATAATATGTGCAATACGTCTACCTTTATTGGCTAAAAATGCCGAATTAAACTTATCCCATGTCAGAATATTAATTCTGACTAAACCATTTCCGTCCGCATTACCTTCAAGAATCGTAATGTTGCTTGAATCATATGCCAACAGAATCATTGAATGGCCGTTATTTCCATCAAAAGATCCATCGCTATTATCAGTAGTACGAATATAAGATCCAAAATTAATACCCGCACTTACAAACATGTTATATGATATCGACTCCTTATTGCTAATCTTAACTTCAGAATTGTTCCAATATCCATTTTGACCTTGCCCCTTTGATGGCAAATCGCCAAACAAATAATAATAGACAGCATTTGCATAAATAAAGCACTGATATCCAGAATGATTACTAGGCGTAACCTTATACACTTTATTATTATCAAGTCTTGATCCAATCGGGAAAGTAGCTGTCGTGTTTGTAAAAAGTGCAACTGTGCCCTTAAGTATTGCATTAAGCTTGCTCTCATATGCTGTTGTATATAAACTTGCGCTCACATTGTCAGGATTTGTTATTGTGCTTGCCGAGGAAAATATCGGTAGAAATGGTACAATTATTAATAATGTGATGATAACAGATATTACTCTATTGAAATTTTTCACTACATTATTCTCCTTTATGTTCAATTAATCGATATTAAAATACAATTTTTAAAATAAAGGGCTCAGAGACAAGCAGAGAGCCCTTAATTGTTCGTTTATGTAATTGTTTTATAATATATATTATCGATTATGCTTTTTTTCTTCTGATAAAAATAAATGCAACGCCGGCAATACCGAGCAAACTGACAATTGCAATCGGAAGCCAGATAACGGTTTCAGAGTCGTTTGCAGTTTCGGGATTTTCGATAATTTCGTTTTCGGGAACTGTGATTTCGGGAAGTTCGGGGGTTTCGGTCGAAGGTTCTTCCGGCTGCGCATCTGTATTTTCGGTTTCGGGAAGCGCGGGAATTTCTCTCGTTTCCTTATGATTTGAATCGTAAATACATGTGCGTGTTTCTTCGCCTTTTTCGCCTGCTTTGGCTTCTTTTGTTACTACCCATTCGCCCCACTGATGGTCAGCAGGCGCAATAATCACATCGTTTGCATTTATTTCGTTGCTGCCCTGAGCATCAGAGTAATATTTATTGCAGCCTGCGCATACCCAGTATTCTTTGTTGCCGTATTCTGTGCATGTTGCTTCGTTTGCTGCTATATGAGTGAGAGTGTGAACGTGGTCTGCTTTGGGAACGGTTCTTGTTTCAACATGCTGCCAGTTTCTTGAACATGTTCTTGTTTGTTCGCCTTCCGTTGTTTCAGTCGGCGCTGTAGTAGTTATCCATTCGCCGAAATCGTGACCGAGAGCTTCTGTTACTGTATCTTCTATTGTGATCTCTTCAAATTCTCCGCTGCCGTTCTTTTTGAAAAGCAGTCCGCAGTCTACGCATTCGTAATATTCGATATTGCCGTTTTCTTCGCAAGTCGCTTCTTTTGCTTCTACCTTATGATAAGCGTGTTTGTGACCAAGCGACGGGATTATTCTGGTCTGTACTTCGCCGCAGCGTTCGCATGTGCGTGTTTCTGAGCCTGTGGTCTCAAGAGTAGCGGCTTTTGTTACCTTCCATGCGCCCCATTCATGGCCAAGCGCTTTGATAACTATATCTTTTTCTGTGATCTCTGTCTCTCCGTTTTCATCACTGAAAAGCTTGCTGCATACGGAGCATTTCCAGTATTCAAGCGCACCTTTTTCGGTGCAGGTAGCTTCTTTGCCCTCAACATGTTCGAGAGTATGAGGAACGGTATCGGTATAATCGTCTTTATATGTATCATTGCAGCGTGAACATGTATATGTTGTATAGCCCTTTTCTGTGCATGTGGGTTCTGTTACAACAGCTTTGTAATCATGACCGAGCGCTTCTGTTTCGGTATCTGTATAAGAATCGCCGCACCTTGAACATGTGTGAGTTGTATAACCTTTTTCTGTGCAGGTAGGCTCTGTTACTTCATCTTTATAATCATGACCGAGTGATTTTGTTTCATCGCCCGTATATGAATCGCCGCAGAATTTACATGTATATGTTGTATATCCGTCCTCTGTGCAGGTGGGATCGGTTACAACTGCTTCGTAGTCGTGGGCAACGGGGTCTGTTTCGTCGCCCGTATAAGTGTCGCCGCAGAATTTGCAGGTATATGTTGTATAGCCGCCCGCTTTACATGTGGGTTCCGTTACAACTGCTTCGTAATCGTGGGCGGTTACTTTTATTTCCTCTCCCTGACTTAGCAGCGCACCGCAATCTTTACAATATGTATCTCCGGTATAGCCGGCTTCACTGCATGTTGCGTCTTTCTGATTGCGTATTTCTGTGTTGCCTGTATGATTATCGGGATTAAGCGCACGGTAAGGTATTTCGCTGATCTCGGTTTTTCCGTCTTCCGCTAACATCTGACCGCAATCGGGACATGTATAGTAAGCATCCCAGCCCTGCTCTTTGCAGGTAGAGTCTTTCGCTTCGTGGAAAGTCATGTTTTCATGATGGCAGGACGGATCGATTATTGAGAGCGTTACGGATGTGCCTGCGCACGTAACCTCTGTTTCACCTGCTTCGGATGATACTTTTACTATAGGAGTCATTTCTACATTATAATCCCCGTATGCTGCATCATCTTTAACAGTAAGATTAAGCGTAAAGATGCTTCCGTTTATATTCGTCGGAGACTCAAACGC
>JAEEGL011673959.1_pt1 | contig 20925 bp, 18 predicted proteins | sample 9134231 | NCBI WGS metagenome assembly JAEEGL01 (sample SAMN16246548, study PRJNA631951) | gut metagenome | biome: gut microbiome; feature: rumen; material: fiber-attached | host: Bos | place: Iran: Karaj | collected 2018-10
AACCCGGCTCATCCCCACAATCAAATCGTAACCGTCCCACACAAGACTGAAATCTGCTGTTTTGCCTACAGGGACGATTCGATCAATACCGCTTAAGCCGTTTTGCACCACAAAGTTTTGCAACTCAGCGGTATCGCCCCCTAAGTAAGAGAGCGTCTGGAATTTACGGGTCACAACAGGAACAATGTCGGTAAGATTAACCGTGTCATATTCCAGATAAAATCCTCCCGCACAGGTATATTCATTCAAATTGCACGGAAGAGTTTTAAGCAAAACTCGCGTAATTAGATTATCTTGTGACTGTTCAATTTTCACGGCATCAAGTTCTACGGCACACTTATACTGTGTGGAAAGTTTATCTACCGAGAGAATCGGAGCAAGATTATATTTCGAAGAAATGCTCCCGTGAACAGTGTTCCAGAATTTTTTTTTGGCTTCACCGCACAATTCCTTATTGCCAAGCCAGACAATAAGCCGCGGAGACGAACAGGCGTTTTGATCGTAAAGGTAGGTGTCGTTATAAAATGCCTGCGCAACTTTTTTCATCTCGTCATCATTCAACGACACCACATATTTCGAATCAAACACAGCAAACGAATAGCGGTCAGCAAAGGTAATTTCTGTTGCTCTCGGCTGCAATGGAGACTTACGAATTTCGGCAATCGTATTATCGCCGCCCCAAACGATACGGATATCGCAAATAGACGAGAAGAAATCCATCACCTTCGTGGAATGGTTAAACATCACCACAGAAAAGATGTTCTTCAAATCCTCATATTCCGGCTCTTTGGCAACACTGCAGAAAGCCTTGCATACTATTCGCGTCTGGGCGAAGTCCTTCGATGAAGCACGAACAACGCAACGGTTGCCAGCGAGCAAACCGGCGACAAGCGTATATGCGAAATTTATAGGCACATTGGACGGAGCGATATGAAATGTCACTCCGCGACCCAGCCGTCCTTGGAGCCTGCCGTCATAAGCCTTTTTCATTTGCTCCACATTCGCCTTGCGGCAGAAGAAAGCAAACGTGACAACATCGGGATAGGCTTTAGCCTCGTTATCAGCAAGCAATTTTCTCGAGACTTCGATCAAAAAGGCACATACCAAATTATCAAATGGTACAAAAGACTTGTGATTTACGACACCGTCAATATTTTCCAAAGCCGGGAAAAGGAACTTCACTTCATTCTGGACGGCACTAAACTCTTGCTGCATTTGTCGCCTCCGCTGCGTAGGTGTCGCTGCATCCCCTGATTTCGGCTTTCGCGATACGGCCTTTTATCTTGAAATATTTTCCCTTGCGTCCGCAGGGGCAATCATCTTCACCAAGCACAATCCCGGTATCCTCAGTCAACAAAGCGTGGCCAGGGTAGCTTTCCGGCAGAGCGGAGACTACTTCAATTATGCCTTCTTCGCCAAAGTCGCATTCAGAAAAATCCTTTGGCCTGCGACAAATGACATCCGAGAAAATGCTTGTATGCAAGTGACCACATTCGCATTCTATATAAATTGAGCCCGTCTGTTCGACCATGCCATAATAATCATAGACATGGTTAATGCCGCAGACATCGTGAAGGGCCTTCTTGAAATCGGCAGGGCTGACGGCTTCGCTAATCAATTTTTTCCAGCCGCCACCATGAATCAAAACACCGTTTGATAAATCCGGCCTAAATCCACTCGCCTTCAATTCCTTGTAGAAATGCTGCCAAATCATAAAGGTAAAACCGAAGATGAATATCGTCTCACCCGGATGCTTTTCTAGGAAAGCATTTATCGCCTCGATATTGAGCTTCATGTCTTCGTCAAAAGCATAAAGCCTATCCGAACCGAATATCGAAAAACCTAGGATTCCTGCACCACGTGCAGAGAACATCGCCCTATTCTTTATTACTGCCGATGTATCAAGAATCAGCATAGGAACGCGTTGTTTTCCTAAAAAAGACGAAACGATTTTCGTAAGGACCTTTGTCTGCAAAGCGGATGTTTGCCTATCCAAGAAAATCTTCGAAACCTGTTGTCCTGTTGTTCCAGAGCTGGTCATGGTTTTTACAACGTCCTCTTTCGCAACAGATTTCAGCTCGTACATCTTGAAAAGTCGAACGGGCAAAAACGGGATCTGCTTATAATCCGTCACCAAATTCAAGTCAAACGAGATGGAATCAAGAACCCTCTTATACTCGGGGCATTTTTCATAATGATGGCGAGTCAAGGCGAGCAAATGCTTCGTCAAGAAAGCATTTTTCTCTTCCCTTGCGAGCGAATACGGCGGAATGTTCAAATCTTCTTCCGTCAACATCTACACCCCGCTCGGCAAATCGTTGTAAAGGATCTTGCCTGATTCGTTTCTCGGAATGATATCTATTGGACAAACTTTAAAGGCACTTGCATGAAGTTTCAGCGTATTCGTCAAAAACGCCAATACGGCATCTTTCAAACTTTCATTCGTCAAAAACACGCTCATTTTATCATCAACACCACCACAGGCAAAGTCGGAATCGACAAATTCAGCCTTTAGCAACCGTTCCGTTTCATCTAAGTTTACCCGGTTGCCAAAAATCTTGAGAAAGCGCTTTTTACGGCCAACAATGTAAAAGAAACCATCCTTATCAAACTTAGCGACATCTCCAGTTTCAAGCCGACCATTGCGTTCATCCCCTTTTATCAGGTCTTCGCCGCATTCAGCGTAACCCATTGTCACATTATCTCCGTAATAGACAAGTTCGCCAGCAATCTCAGGTGTTGTAATTTCGCTGCCATCATCCCCAACCAAGGCAAATTTTCCTCCGGGAATAGCAACACCAATGCTTCCAAACTTTTCAAGGGATTTTTCTGCAGGGAGATACGACATGCGTGCAGTCGCTTCTGTTTGCCCATACATGACAACGAACTTTTTATTCTTTTCGATTGCCCACTTGGCAAATTTTTCATGCAATACGGGAGAGAGTTTTCCACCCGCTTGAGTAATACTCCTTAAGGCAGGCAAATCCATCCGTTCGAACCGCAAGCGGTTCAGCATCTCATAGGTATAAGGAACTCCACCAAAGGAAGTTGCTTCATATTCCTTCAGTTGCTGCCAAAATTCCTTCTGCATAAGGGCCTTGTCCGTCAATACAATAGAAGCCCCTACGGCAAGATGGGTATTTATAATCGAAAGTCCATAGGTGTAATTCATCGGCAGCGTCGTTATCGTGCGTTCCGACTCATCTAGAGAAAGGTACTCCACGATAGACTTTGTATTCGATTCAATGTTTCTATAACTCTGACGAACGAGTTTCGGGCTCCCCGTGGAACCACTGGTCGTCAGCAAAAGCGCGAGATCATCGTGCAGCGGATAAACAGAATCAAATGGGGTCTTCAAGAGGGCATAGCCTAAATTCTCATAGACTACTTTACAATCTGCAAACTTTTCCGTCATTTCAGACGGAATATTGAGATAATCAGGTTTGTAGGCTTTAATCAGTTCCTGCAAAAGGGCTTCATCAAGATCTGCCTTGAGCATAAGCGGAACAATTTTCGCATTCAAAAAAGCGACATAGCCGACTAGGGAGCCTAGTTCGTTCCGGCACAGATTAAAAACCAGACAACGACGTGGGATGTTTAAGATCAATGCGGAACAATACGACGAAAGACTACTGTAAGAAATTTTTTCTCCAGTCTCTGTTACAACTGCTATGTTGTCTTTGTATTTATCAAAGTTCCACACGATACATTTCCCACCGTACAGCTAAAAGGCGATATTGTATTTTTTCGAAAGGATTTCTTTGCCTTTTTCGAACGAACTGAAATCAATAATATCATCAGCTTCCATCATAATATCAAAGGCGCCTTCAATAGCAGCAATCAGCCCCATATGACCAACAGAATCCCAAGCGGGAATATCCTGATAATTAAGATTTTGAGCATCCTCTGCTTTTATGGCAAAAGATTCAACAAATGCGTTCGTGTATTTTTCAATATTTGTCATAATATAACCTCCATGACAGTTATTCAACGTCCTCTCTGCAGATTTGATAATCTGCTTTTATATTTTTCCTCAATTTTTTTCCCACAAGTCGGGCAACATCCGCAGGACTGATTCCAGTTCCAGGTCTCTTATAATCAAAATCAGATTTATCAAGAATCTTTCCTTCTTCTAAATCATGTTTTGCGACAACACTGCGTCGCATTTTTAGAAGCATCTCTTTTTCCTTTTCGGAAACAATTCTTTTCTCAGAGCCCAATGCAACAGTCACATTCGTGCAGCATTCAATCATTTTCTTGAATTCATCTGGCTCGGTTGCCATTTGATTATCCATTCCAATTTTAGACTTATCCAATGTAAAATGTTTTTCTATTACGCAAGCACCCAACGCCGTCGCAGCACAGGGAATTTCATAACCAAGCGAATGATCCGAAAAACCGATTGCACATTCAGGGAATTCCTTTTGCAAATACCGCATATTACTCAAGTTTATGTCCGCATAATCAACAGGATAAAGAGAAATGCAATGCAGTAACGCCAAACGACTGTTTCCCGCAGACTTTATCACATCAACAGCTTTTTCAACTTCTTCGTAAGTGCTCATTCCTGTTGAAAGAATTATCGCAGTATTTTTTTTCGCTATATAGTCGAGAAACGAATAGTTATTTATGTCCATACTTGCTATTTTCACGAAAGGAACATGCCCTTTTTCTAGCAGGAAATCAACTTCTCTTTCAGAATACGGAGTTGACGCAAAATCTATTCCCGTTTTTTCACAAAAATCGATAATTTCTAAAAATTGTTCTTCCGAGAAAGCGAACTTGCTAACAATTCTTTTTGATATGGGATTGGCATCATAATAAGTTTTGGAATACAAACTCTCTGCAGACCATGATTGAAATTTTACACAGTCGCAACCAATTTCCTTAGCTTTCAACACCATCTGCTTAGCAGTTTCAATATTTCCATTATGACTAGAATTCAATTCCGCAATAACGTAAGGTTTCGAGAAATTTTCTAGAACTCGACCATTATTCAACAATATTCTAGCCATACACAACTCCTACATTTTTGCTTCTGCAAGCATTTCTTGTTCAAAAACGGTCCTATCCAGAAAAGGAGCCTGATCTTCCATAGGTCTGCGTTCAAATGCCCCCTTTTCATTTCTAATAAGGGACGTATGCAAATAAGGTTGATCAGGCAAGGCCATAATTTCACATAGAACGGCATCGTCTTTTTCAAATATAAAATTCAATTTATCGAACAATTCACCATTGTTCTGTATTTTCACATATCGAAGCCCAAAACCATCGGCTATTTTTTGCCAATTGGGCGTACTTACGCCATTTGTGGGATCTGTACCGACAAGTCTCGTCCTAAACAAGTCCTTTTGCCTTTTGCGAATAACTGCATACACATTATTATTAACTACTAATATTTTGGCAGGAATTTTATTGAATGTAATGGTCTGAAGTTCCTGAAGATTCATCATTATCGACCCATCACCAATAATCGATACAACCGGACGTTCTCCTTTTGTTGCAAAAAAAGCCCCCACTACAGCCGGCAACGCAAAGCCCATAGACCCCTGCATAAAAGGGTGTATGCAAGTTTGCGTTTGTTTAAACTGGACATTCGAAGGGACAATCAGTTCCTCGAAACCGGCGTCAGTGATAACTATACTGTCGTCCTTCAAGGACTCCGACAGCCTCCCTGCCAAATTATACAAGTCAACGGGGAAATCGCCATCAAAGCAACCTTTTACAAGAGAAAGTTTTTCTTTCCAATGAATACACTTTTGCTCCCATTCCGTCGAAACTTTCTTTAGAGAAGCCTGGTTTAATTCAGAAAGAACCGTTCTAACATCCGCAGTTACAACTCTATCAAAACAAACATTGCCTTTACGAGGTTCATTTTCATCTATATCTACGACTATTTTCTTTGCTGAATGGGCAAATTTATCATATACACCACCTGTCACCATAGACGGCAATCGACACCCAAGTACAAGGAGCAAGTCAGAGTTTTGCACACAGAAATTTGCTTCTCGTGACCCTCCAAGACTACTCACACAGCCAATAGAAAGTTCTTTTGTTGATGGATAAACATCTACCGCAGAAGGAGCATACACAACAGGGACATGATTCTTTTCTACAAAAAAAGCAAAATCATTTATCGCTCCAGAAGACTTCAGACCATCACCGATCAAGCAAACAGGTCTTTGTGCGTTTGCAAAAGCGTCTATAATATATTCAATATCTTGTTTTGACGTAATTTTTTCTTGCTTTTCTGGTGCAGTAAAATGTTCTAGGACAAGTTCATCAATTCGTTTATCCTGAACATCAAGAGGTATATCAACCCAAACAGGGCCTTTAATTCCTTCATTTGCCAGATAAAAAGCCTTTTCTAGTTCATACGCCACCTTGTTGGGGTCCGTCAACATTACGGCATATTTTGTAATTGAGCTTACAATAGGAATAACGTTTGCTTCTTGGGAGCCATAGGTCCTTATCGGAAATTTTGTATACGCAGTGTTTTCAGCAAGCGGATTGTTACCAGATATAAAAACGACCGGAACATGGTCTTGCCACGCATTTAAAACGCCCGTTATGCAATTTGTTGATGCGCACCCTGTAGAAATCAAGGCAACCCCATTGCAAGGACTCGCCTTTGCATATGCATAAGCAGCATAAGCCAACGCCTGTTCATTGTGCATCGAGACAGATTTTATTTTCTCATTCTTTGCAAGAGCATCTGTCAAAAAAAGAATTCCACGTCCCGTTATAACAAAGACGTTCTCGATTCCTTTTTCGACAAGGACGCGCATTACATAATCCGCCACTCTCATCATTTTTTATTTCTGTGCGGGCTTGAACTGATTTAATACGTCTGGTATAGCAACAGTAAGTTCTATGGAACAAGCAAATTCACCATTTACAGTCCCAACAGATTTTCCCTTTGCAACGCCCCTACTATAAAAAGATAGCGAACTTTCAATGTCAACACGATCACCAGGTACAATCTTCTTCTTAAATTGGGCATTACTGATATTCACAAAACTAGTCTTTTTGCCAACATTGCCGGGCATAGTAAGAAATGTCATCAAGAACATTTGCGTTAGCATTTCGACCTGAATAAAACCGGGAACATTCGGTTCGTCAGCAAAATGAGCCGGGAAAAACCATTCGTTGAATGAAAAATTTTTATATCCCTTAGCATACTTACCCGGCATAGCTTCGTCCACATAGTCAATGAACAAAACCGGGTAACGATTCTGCTGATATTGCTGAATCTGCATAACATCTAAATTTTTAAGCACAGTTTCGCTCATCGCCGAGTTCCTTTTTTAAAATTCTATAAGATCAGGAATAACAAGTCTATCTGTTTCATAATAAATGCTAGCCCAAGAAAGCCCCACTCCAAAAGAGCACCCTACATTTTTTGCACGTCCATTTCGAAGGGATTCCGCCCTTTCAGTGACCATTGTCAAAGGGATGCTGCTTGCGCCTGTATTACCAAAATTTCTTAATGAAAAAGGCGCTTTACTGGCATCTATGCGCATTTTTTTTATAATCTTATTGACCATATAAAGGTTTGCCTGATGGAAGAAAAAATTATCCACTTCGTCTTTTGTTTTTTTGCAAAAATCAAGCAAACAATCAACTGTTTCTGGGGCCACTTTTAACGCAAATGAAAACACATTCATTCCATTCATTTCCATATGTAATCTTGTGCGCTTTATGTTCGGCCCGTATTCTACTAATTTCAGGCTGTCCTCGCTCACGCCGTTTCTTACGCCACCATCATGAATGATGATATCCTTATAATTCAAACCGTCTGTTCCAAGATGGCAGAACATTGGCGGCGCGCTGCAATTATATTCCAGCGCAGTTGCGGTTCCGGAATCGCTAAATAATGGATATGCTGTTTTATCGGTGTAAGCGCACTCATAAGACCCCATGTTTCCCGTTAGTAATAGGGCTCTTTTTAAACAGCCTGAAGAAAGCAATGAACAAATGGTTGTCATTGAATAGACCCAACCGGTACACCCCAATGTCATGTCGAAAGCCATTGTTGTTTTAGCCAAGCCAAGTTTCCCCTGTAAGATGCAAGCCGTATCAGGAATAATATAATCCCTATCAGGGGAGCAAAAAATAAGTAGGTCGATGGAATCTGGACTCCATTTCAAATCCGACATTAATTTTTTTGCAGCTTTGCATGTCAAATCTCCGCAGGTTTCCCCTTTTTTCAAATTTCTTCTGCGTTCAACGCCTATTGTCGGAATCATTCGGTCGAATTCATTTTCGTCGAAATATGGGTAAGAGTTGTTCTCTTCGCTCTGCGAAGGCACGCAAGCCGCAACCCCACGAATAAAGACATTGTTTAATTCTAGAAAAGCCATGTTCGTCTAAACCAGGTGAAAGCCACCATCAATCACAATGCTTGTTCCTGTAACCCATGAAGATGCGTTTGATAACAGATAAATAATTGCCCATGCGATTTCCTGAGGTTCGCCATATCTTTGTAATGGATACGATTTTTTATCTTTTTCTAAATCTTCTTGTGTCAAAATCAATTCTTGAACCATCTCTGTATTTACCATGCCGGGATGGACTGAGTTAACTCGGATGTGTTTTCCTGCCATTTCAAGTGCACAAAATCTTGAAAAAGACTCTATTGCGGCTTTTGTCATACCATATACTGTGTTTCCGTATGTTTCTTTTTTGGAGGCTAAAGACGATGTGACGACGATAGAACCTCCCTTACTTATCTTTTTCTTTTTTAAAAGTTCCTTTGTTAGTAAAAAGGGGGCGAATGTGTTGACGGAAAACATTTTTTCAAGGTCTTGTTGGTTTACGAAAGGGATTAATTTTGTCAATGCGATGCCAGCGTTGTTTACAACACCGTCTAAAATGGGGATGGCTTGTACTAATTGGCAAAGATCATCATTGTTTGTTAAATCTGCAATAATTGATGAATGGCCTTCGCCTTCAAGAGCTGTGAATGTGCTCTGGAGTCTAGCTTCATTTCTAGCAGTAATGATGCATTTTGCTCCAAGTTTTGAGCATTCAATTGCTGTGGCTCTTCCAATGCCGGAAGATGCTCCTGTTATCAAAACTGTTTTGCCTGCAAGACTGTAAGGATTGTACATTAGTAATCAATCACCTTTGGACAAATAATTTTGTCCGTTATAAAATGGGCTGTTCCCCACGAAAGACCTGTTCCAAAACCGCAACAGATTGTGCTGATTTTTTTTGACGCATAATCATCGTTGCATTCGGATACGATTGTGAGAGGAATAGATGCACTCGTTGTATTTCCGTAATTTTTTAGGCTAGAAGGAACTTGTTCGTTTGCTGCACCGATTTTTTTTGCAATTTTATCTAGCATAAACTTGTTTGCTTGGTGGAGAACGATTTTATCCACAGAAGCAATATCAATTTTGAACGTGTTGCAAAAATTTTTTATGCTTTTAGGAATGGTGGATATTCCGAACGAAAATACGGTTGCGCCATCCATATTCGCTGTGTTTTGGTCAATGACTTTTTTTCCGGATAATTTATCCAGTTCTTCTGCATAAGTTTCCAATGTGTATGGATTTCTGCAACCACCATTTTTTCGAAGTAAAGCGTTCCCTTCTTTACTATTTGTTCCAAAATGAAATTTCATGGGTTCTGCATTAGTATCGTATTCTAATGCAGTGCATGTTCCACAATCACCAAATAACGGACGCTGCTCGCGATCGGCTTTGTAATTGACGGTTGTACAATTGTCGCCGTCAAAGAAAATTACTCGCTTAAAACAACCCGCACTTATCATTGATGCTATTGTAGACAATCCTGCGACCCAACCAGGACAGCCATGATTTATATCAAGAGCAAAGCATGTTTCTGGCAGGTTCAACCTATTGTGTATTACGAATACGTTGGGAGGAGTGATGTAGTCTTCTGTTTGTGTTGCATAAAAAACAGCATCTATGGAATCTAATTCCCATCTTAGTTTTTCATTTAAAGCGTAGAAAGCTTTTTCACACAAATCCAAATTTGTTGTTCCTTCGTCAACAATATGCTTGCGTTCTATTCCCGTACTTTTAATTATTTGCGCGGCTTCTTCTGGGGAATAAAAAGGAATGTCTTTATTCTCTTCAATTTTGGAGGGAACACAAGCAGAAATGCCTTTGATGGCGACATTTTTAGTGACGAAGAATGACATTATACTTTTTTATTCTTAACAATGTTGAAAAGGTCTTCAATGGTTTGGGAATTGCGCAAGTCGTTTCCCTTTAAAGAAACGTCGTACTCTTCATCGACCATTGCTATGATTGAGAGGGCTATTAATGATGAATATTCTTCTAGTTCTTGAAATTTCGTGGATGCAACTATTTGATTGCAATCAGTATCCTCGAACTGATCGGCGACATTTTTAATAAATTCGTTCAATTCCATAATTTATCCTTTGTTTTTCGTTAAAGATTTTTTGTAAAGCTGATTTAAATAGGACCTTATTTTTTCAGATATTGGGTTTTCTTTGTGCAAATCACTTTCAAAATATAGAGCGTTGTGGTTGCCTCGTTGAACGGTTTTGATGTATGTTGCTGATTTTTTGACTTCGCTAATGCGATGTACATTGTTTTCATAGACGACAAAACAAGTCCGCTTTAATTTAAGAAATTCTCTGCAGAAATCACCAATCAATATACCCACTTCCATGGTTTCCATGGGCTCGCCGATATTTACTTCTCGACCAACTTCGGCCATTCCGTCATGGATGTCGTACACACCATAAAGCCCAATTCGTTCGCCCTTCTTGTTCAGTACCACAAAGTAGTAGTCATTAGGCTCTTGCATCTGCCAACGGATAAAGTCTTTTTGTGCTTCGAGTGATGGGGCTAGTTGTCCGACGGTTTCGCGGTTGCGTTTGTCTGCCCGGATATTGTACGAAAACTCAGCATCATCCAACGTGATGCTTCGCAGGTCAACGAACATACCATGTATCACTTCCGGGTAAACCATATACTCCTTCTGTTTTGTAATATACGTTATTTAAGAGAAAGGTACTTGCCTTTAAACCATTACGCCCCGAAAAATTCGTACACTTTATCGCAAATGAATTCAATTTCTTCTGACTTTAGCCCGTAGAACATTGGCAAACGGAGTAATCGATTGCTTTCGTTGGTTGTGTACTTGTCTTCACCATGGAATCTGCCGAAACGCATGCCTGCGGGCGAAGAATGCAGAGGCACGTAATGGAATACTGCGAGAATGCCGTTGTACACCAAATGTTTCAAAAGGGCGGTGCGTGTTTGCAGATCCTCTACTTTTAGGTAGAACATGTGGGCATTATGTGTGCAATGTTCAGGAATGTAGGCGAGTTCAATCAAGCCCTTCTCAGCAAGTGGAGCTAGCCTTTCACGATAGGCGTTCCAACTGGCCATGCGGGCGTCGTTAATGATGTCGGCGCATTCCAGTTCCGCATAGAGGTAGGCCGCATTCAGTTCACTGGGCAGGTAACTGGATCCCAGTTCCACCCAGGTGTACTTGTCGACTTCGCCACGATGGAACTGGCAACGGTTGGTTCCTTTTTCTCGTATAATCTCGGCGCGGTCGCAGAATTCTGGGCGGTTGATAAGCAACGCTCCGCCTTCGCCCATGCTGTAGTTTTTGGTTTCGTGATAACTGTAGCAACCGAAGTCACCCAATGACCCGAGCGCTCGGCCCTTGTACGTTGCCATCATGCCCTGGGCAGCGTCTTCTACAACAAAAAGGTTGTGACGTTTGGCAATTTCATTTATCTTGTCCATTTCGCAACCGACGCCAGCGTAATGAACCGGCACGATAGCCTTGGTCTTTTCGGTAATAGCATCTTCAATAAGCTTTTCATCCAGATTCATGGTGTCAGGTCGAATATCCACAAATACGCATTTTGCGCCTTGCGACACGAATGCATCGGCCGTACTCACGAAGGTGAACGAAGGCATAATGACCTCGTCCCCAGGACCAATGTTGCAAAGTCGCGCAGACATTTCAAGAGCGTGGGTACAACTGGTGGTCATAAGTGCCTTGACGGCGCCCGTATGCTTCTCGAGCCATTCGTGGCAGCGCAGGTTAAATGTGCCGTCACCACAGATCTTGCCGCTTTCTACAGCTTGCTTGATATAATCAAATTCTAGCCCAACAAAGGGAGGCTTATTGAAAGGTATCTTTGTCATATCTGAAATATAAACTTTATTTTACCAAGTGGACTGAATAATGGTAAAAAAAACAAAAAATTTGGCCTTTATCAATTCAAAATGACGTAGGGCACCCAACGCCGGTAAAACTTGGCTTGGAATTCAAGTGGAGAAAGGATTGGCTCATGATCGCCTTGAACCACAAAACGCGCATCTGGATGCTTCTTTGCCAAATCAGCCACTATTTTTAGCGTTCCAAATAGTCGTTCGTAGTAGAGTTTTTCTGTTTCGATGGGGTCATCGCTAATAGGGAATCGGGTGTCGCGGGTAGTCCAGGCGATAAAGTGCTTTGTACTATCGCTATTCTGGAGCAACGAATCTATTTTTGCAGCCATTACCGCATCCGCCGCTGCGAAATCAGTCCAGACTGCATTTTGGAAACCGACGTTGCGGATGTACTTATACCGCCATTGAATTGTAGAGTCTCCACCGAAAAAGAAAGTTGTCCTATAGCCGAGTTCTGCAAAACGCTTTGGCATAAATAAGGAATCACGACCCGTTGAATCCCGCCAAACAGAATCCAACAAATCTTCGCGTTCGGCCGTGCGTGTGCGGCTATACATTCTAAAATGCACTCCCCGATCCTTAAGTAATCCGTCAAACACAGCAAGTTCTTCGTTAAACTTAGCCGAGTCCATAGGGATTCCCCAAGACTCAACAAGTACAACCACATTACTGCGAGCAGTATCTACGTGATATTTGGTGATGGCTACAGAATCAGTGGCGCCATAGTAAGAACGAAAATCTTCCGACAAATAGCTTCGATCAATATATGATTGACTTTGCGCTAAAAAAACTGGTATAGAGAATTGAAAGATTGGTTGAGAGGGGAAAAAGTGCATGGCACCAAAATGTACGAAAAGAGAAATAAAAAGAATCATACTCGCATGTCGAATAGAAAAGCCCTTTATATCCTTCAAGAAAAGCATCGCTAAAAAACAAGTGATAAAAGGAACTACAGCAAATAAGCCAGCTGACTGCTTTTTGCAAAAAAGTATTGTCTGTAGGTCAATCCAAGAAAGCATAACAAGAAACACATAGGCAACCAATAGTGAAATCCATTTATACCGAGAAAGCCGTCTGTTTATCGCAAGATAAAACAGCAGAATGGTGAAAATTCCATATTCAAACAAGCCTCGAACAATGTCTTGTCCTTTTTCAAAAGTCGCTAAAAAGGGAACAATTGTTACTAAAGCCGTTGCTACTAAAATATAAAGGACACTTTTCATTTGTTTTCCTCAACAGAATATTTGTAAAACCTTACATCACCAATTCTCTTCACCTCTTTTACAGAAACCTTATCATAATAATGCCTTTCTAAAAAAGGTATTAAGCCTGGTTCATCTATCACAATTACATTATCAAGAACAACATCCTTCATTGGATTAGTTATCCCAAACTCCTTCAAAGAAGATGTTATTTCTGGTAAATACGCAGTCCAATAACCAAATGATACTATTCGTTTAAAAGACCCTATAGGTTCAGCCAAATATGGAGGATTTTTCCATCGGGCAAAATTCTTGTATGCTCCCCCACCCGCTAAAAACATCTTATCAGGGTTATTATCAATATATGAGAAAACTTGCCGATAATCAGTAGTATCATTTATATCGACTAATGTCTGTAATTTACCCGTTCCAGGATGTCTCACTACAGAACCTGATTGAAGATACAATATTACATTTATGAAAAGAACTACTGTCATAAAAAGCACTACAATTTTAAAAGGGGGTTCCCTTTGAGGTTTCAAAAGAGGAATCATCAAAATTGAAGCATATGTCCATAAACCAACTTCAACACGATACACCAATCGATTCAAATACAATAAGTACAGCATCATACACAGTACAAGGCCGAAAGTTCCCCACGCATACCAACATTTTGAGGGATTTGAAAAAAATAAAAACAAACTGATTAAAAAAAACATCCACAAAGCAGGACGAAAAGATGATTCAGCAACGGCATTCAGCAAACACGATGGAGCAGATGCTTTCAGCATTTTATTTCTATACATTTCCACATAACTTAAAATAGACTTTAAACTATCAACTGCGAAATGTTCAGTATCATAGAAAATCCAATTTGTCAACATACCATAATCAGCACCAGATTTCCCCGCTTCTTCTAAATCCTCATACACAGCTTGCATATTGTAATTGGTAGCATCTCCAAAGGCGGACCGAGGACCCTGAAATTCTTTGTACGGAAGATATAATTCTGTCTCATATAAACGGGTGTCAAATACATGTGCGCCCAAAATAAGGAAACTTAAAACGATAAAAGAAAGAAAGAAAAAGCGTCGGCTTTTAACAACGTTTGAAAGATTAAAAAGAAATGCTATAGTAAAAAAGGGTAAACCCATTAAAAAAGCATCCCAACGCATTATTGCACCCCAAAATAAAAAAAATGATCCAAATAGAAAACATTTCTTTCCTTTTGTTTGATTGGCTAAACCATATAAAATTACAACCATGCCCGTTGCTGAAAACAAAGAAGAACATTGCGTAAATTGAGCAACCAAATAATAATCAGAACAAGATAATGCTACAACAATGACAGAAAGTAGTGTACCCCAGGATCGTCCGATTTTCCTAATCAGTATATATGAAATAGTTGAAAAAGCAGCAAATGTCCCTAAAATTTCAAATATATAATACCAGCCTATTTTGGGACACAAGTAATAAAGAGGTAGCAGAGCATACCCATAAAGAGCATTTACAAAATACATATGGGGATTATAACCATCACCATGTATTCCAGACAATACACCCGCCATAAAAAAATCATCTAAAGCCCCATATTGCAAATCCCCCAAAAACACACAAAGCATTAAGAAGAAAGCATTTATTCCTATAACCCACCCAAAATCTTTCCATGCAACCATGTTAATAAGCCTCATAAAGAAAAACAACTGGAACCCAATGTGATTTATAAGCCTTTCTCGTTTCAACACTCCCAAGAATTGGACGATGTGTTCCCTGAACAACCATACGCACACTAGAATGTAACTTCGCAAAATTTGCAATTAACGCTAACGACCTATTTAAACTGTCTGTGTTTCCTGTCCTAGAACTTTGGGTTGTCCAAGCAATCAATTGTATGGAATCTGTTTTCATCAAGGAATCTATCTTTGTAAGCATAATACTATCGGTGCATTTATGACAGAATAAAAGATTTTCAAATCCAATTTCTTTAATGTAGGTTGAACGATTGTATTCCAAAGAATCACCGCCAAACAAATAAATAGACGACTTTAAGGCATTACGAAATTCCACCTTTTCAGCATGATTCGTACGATTTGCCAACCGCTGATGTAGGGCAAACTTATGCGGTTGTGACGAAAAAATAGAAAAAGCTTTTTTTAGAGAATCTTCATGTTCGGAAACTCCCCAAGCATCTACTAAAACATATACATTTGTCCGAGTACTATCAAAAAAATTTTTAAATATCGGTTTGTAATCAAGCAGATGATAATGATCTACATAAGAACCTGATAAGGAGTCCTCATGAATAGATGGTGACAAATGCCAGGGTTTGCAAAATGGAGCCGTAAAGTTCAACGTTCCCAAAACATAAACTAAGCAAGCCGAACACAGAACTATAATCAAAAAGCAAAACAAATTAATTTTTTTCCAATTACTCATTTTCCTCTACATCCTTTCCATCTGCAACGCTATATTTTAGCAATATCAAATCATTACCAAATTTCTTTACAGTGTCCGATACCAATTGCATATGGTAGTGCCTTTCTAAATACACCCCTAAAATAGGATTTTCAGAATCTTCCACAACATAAACATTTTCTCTAACAGCATCTCGTATAGGATTTTCAACACCCCGTTTAAGCAATTCTTTTTTCATTGAAGGCAAATGAATATTCCAATATCCCCATGAAAAGATATTATTCCAGCTACCAGGAGCAATGGATCTATAAGCAGGATTTCTTATTGTTCCCAATGATTTATACTTATCAAAAGACAACAAAAAAACATCCGCTTGATGAGATTCTGCGTATTCAATAAACTCAGCCCACTTCTTCGGTTTTTCGGGCAGTTCAATTAAATTTCCCATTTTTTTTAAAGACCCTTGTCCCGAGATATTTATATACGCAAAACAAACGGCCATTATCATAATTAGTATTAAACAGATTTTATCAATCTTTGATGTAACTAATGAGCAAGCGAACGCAGTCGGAAACGAAGGTATCGCAAATACTATAGCATACAACCATATACCCGTTTCAACATGATAAACTAATCTATTTACCAACAATAAATAACCAATAGAAATAGCTATTATTCCTAAAGATATCCAAGGATAAATAGCCCCTTTCTTGCCCCCAAATACAATCAGCAAAATACATAAAAAAGCCCACCCCCCCCCTGTTGGCCGAGTAAAGGCATTGGAGACCGACATAAAAAAAGCGGCCACAACTCGTTTAGGATTGGGTTCATATAAATTGTTTTCAGCAATTTTTTTTATAATCTTTAAGCTATCTATGCAAAATGCGTCTGTATCGTAAAACAGCCACGATTTCAGCATATAAAAATCTTGTCCCGACAAACCTCGTTCTTCTAGCTCATCATATGTAGACTCTTGATCATAAAAAGCGCCATCACCAAAGTAAGCTCGAATAGGTTGATAATCAGCATAATACTTATAATCGCCATCTGAATAATGATATTTATCAAACGCTCGTAATCCCAAAACAGCCAAAACAACAAGACATAGCGTAATTATAGTGGTTTTGTATATCTTTCTTCGTTTCAAAAGATGGAATAACAAAAGGACCAATAAATACGGAAGACCTAGTAAAAAGCCTTCATAACGCATAATGCTACCTGCAATTAGAAACAGGGCCCCCAAAACGAGCGTTTTCTTTTTTTGTTCATCATTTCCAAAAGCAACGAGAACTACTCCAACAGCAGTATAAACCGTAGCACATTGTGTAAAACTAAGTTGGAAATAGAAGTCGGGAGTAAGAATTGCAAGCACCAAAGCGGATAATGCTAGTCCCCATTTGGTTCCTTGCCGAGAAATAAGAAAATAAGAAAAAATAGTAAACGCACAAAAAGTACCAAAAAGTTCAAATAAAAAATACCAGCCAACTTTCGGAAAAAGAATGTAGAATAGTTTCAAAAAATAGCCATAGGCGGCGTTAACGAAATACATATGAACGTCGTAAGACGAACCATATGCTCCGGTCAAAACGCTGGACATAAAGTAGTCATCAAGAGATCCGAAACGGATCTGTCCAAAAATAACATATAATAACAAGAACAAAATGTTCAAGCAAATTGCATAAATAAGTGGCCTTTTATGTACCATATTAGCAAATTTCTTTTAAGGTTGCGACTACTTCTTATTTATTTAAAATTATAACAATTTTTTGTTGCAAGTTGTAAAAGCCTATTATTTTTTTTAGTTGTTCCAAGACTATTGACAAAACCAGCGATAAAAAGCATAATATTAAGAATATTAATAAAGGCTGATTGAAACTATAAATAAAATCATGATAGAAATAATCAAATATGAATGTATGTAGCAGATAAACATTCATTGAGTGCTTCCCGAGAAAGGCCTGCAGGCTCATTTTTCGGTTACTTATTCGGCAGAAGCAAACTATGGAAAGAGAAAGAAAAGCTGCTATAAAAGGATCGCTTCCATGTCCCAAAAGAGGGAATACAACATTATGATTTCTCACGTACAAAAAAAACGCCGTCGCCATAATCGCGATGACGAGAAGTATATACTTATTTATTTTGTTAAGAATACAACTAAAGTTTTTGCTGTTCACCGCAACAAAAATGCCCAAAGCAAATGTTGCAAGCCAAGAAGTAAGTCCCGGAGCGATAAAGTTTAATAAATTTAAAATAGAATCGGGGTTTAAGTATAAAAAAGCTAGCATCCAAATTGAAACTATTTTACTTTTCATTGACCAATATAAAAACGGGAAGAACAACCATAAGACAATAAAAAGTTGATTAATCCACCAGGTAATATTATACGATTTAATGCCCTGAAAACAAAAAAAATCTCGCAGTAAGTTTACTAATAAAAACGTATCCGAGCCATATGCATCTGCTAACGTTCTGCCGAATATAAAGACGCCCAACGGTACCGTCAATAAAAAAACAACCCAATAATTCAAGTAAAACTTAGAAAATCGATGCAACAAAAAAATTGTCCAATTTATAAATTTATGTTGTATAATATGCGCACTAGAATTATTTTCTTGCAGTCTTTTTTGATATTGCACGGTCATGCCGTACCCCGACAAAAAAACAAATAGAGCCACACACATTTTACATGTGAGAGCCAATTTGAAAGAAAATGCTCCATATTCAGGATTATTCAAAAATAGATGATGCCAGAGCATTGCGCAAATAGCAATTCCCTTGATTACATTTGTTTCATTGAGCGTGATTCGGTAATTTATATTAGAGTCTACCATCTACAGCCCACCATTCATTTAAGAAAATCGTCATCTATCGCTTGCACTACTTGTCGTACTAGTGTATTTTAATATACGAAGTAAATCCTTTCCCCAAATTGTATCTATCTCAACATTATCGAAATAATGACGCAATAAAAAATCTTTTAAACCATCATCATTTATCACAAATATATTTTCTTTTGTTATATCAGCCATAGGGTTTGTTATACCTAATTGATTAAGGTGGTGTTCTATATCAGGAAAATATGAAGTCCAATACCCCAAGGGAATTATTTTTTTCCAACTTCCTTTTTTACTTGAAAAATAAGGTCTTTCTTTGTAATATGACAAAGAGATGTACGTACTTGTATTTGCAAGGAATATACAACTATCAGGGGAAGAATCTATATATTTAAATAAAGCTTCAAATTGACGCGGTGCAGTTTTCGTTCGCAAACGAGCATCCCACAAATTCCCTTTTGATGGAGAACGAATGTATGAACCGAATAGTATCAGATAAATCAAATAAACAATAAATGCCCCCGCTAAAACAAATCGGATTCTTTTTACCGATACACTTGGCATTTTTCCTATAAACGGGATGGCCAAAACAGATGCGTACATCCACATACCAGATTCTACTCGATATACAAAGCGGTGTAAATGCAACAAGTATGACATTAAATTCAAGAAAATCAGAAAAGCGAGCCAAGGGTACGGAATTGAACCTTTCTTTGAAAGGTGTATTAATAAAGATATAAAGAAGAACATCCATAGTCCCGGATGGCAAACGGAACAATCCATCCAGTTCAACGCCTTGTAAAGCATCTCATGCAGTTGATATGTTGGAGTATATTTATTTATTGTTGATGCTGCCAACTGCATTGTCGGCAAGGAAAAAACTTTTGTGTCGTAAAACAACCAGTTTTTTAATAAGGAAAAATCTTCGGCATGGAAATTTTGTTCTTCTAATTCTTCAAGAACTTTTTCATTGTCATAATTTGAGTTATCACCTAAAGTAGACCTTGGATTCTGAAATGTCATATATTTTTGATAATCTAAAGAGGTGTAATGAGCTCTATCGCAAACATCCAATGTGAATAGCCCTAAGCATAAAATCATCAAATAAATGAAAAGCACCTTGGCCTTGCGACGACTTTTTATACAAAGGAACAGACCTAAAGAAAAAAAAGGTAGTCCCATATAGAAAGCATCTTTTCTCATTGCAAAACTCCATAGCAGCAGAAAAATACTGAATAAAGCTACTCCGAGAATTCTTTTTTTTGGGGGGGGATCGAACTCATCATTGCGAGAAAAACAGTCTAATGCAAGAGCCATTCCTGCAGCACCTAACACCGCTGAACATTGCGTAAAATGTACGGTTAGATAATAATCTTTAGAAAATAGAAATAGGAATAAACTCGCAACAACAACGCCCCATTGGACATTTAATTTTTTTATAAGGATAAAGGTAATTGTTGTGAACGAGATGAAAACGAAAAAAATTTCCCCCACATAATACCATCCCACATAGGGGAAAAAGCGATAAAAAGGAAGAAGTACGTATGCATACGCCACGTTGACAAATGTTAGGTGAACATTGTATGCATCGCCCAAAGCACCTTCTAAAAGGCGAGCCATAAAATAATCGTCGGCTACACCAAAATATAACGTCTCAGAAAAGACGATATTCAAGAAAAGGATGACGCTATTTAAAATAACGGCAAGGAGCAATATTTTTGAATTAAATTGCATAACGCAAAAAAAGATGAGTCCTAGTTTGCACTGGACTCATCTTTTTCACAAAGTGATTCGCTGTCTTACTTGCCGATCTTGTCAAACGTGGGGGTAAGGCCTGCGCATCCAGTACCAGTCGGCACGGCAGAGTTGAAGGAAACTTCAGCAGAACCCACAACCGCAGCTACAGTCCAAGTACTGCCCTTAACGCAATCATTCAATGCAACCAGAGATGCAGCATTCCAAACATTCTGAGTAACGGATGCACCAGAAGCTTCGGATGTTGCAGAAGCATTGATGCCACCCGTGTATCTGAAGTTTGTGGTATTCGCAGCACCATTATCGCCAGCAGAAGAAGTACCCGGAGCAGCATAACCGATAAGGCTCCAACCACCAATCTTATTAGATTCAGAGAAGTAGGCCTGCTGCAGCTTCACGTAGGTACCGGCGGCGGGGCCGACTTCGGAAGCCTTGGACTTAGCGATCATGCCGAACAGTTTCGGTACTGCGACGGCGGCCAAGATGCCCATGATCACGATCACGACCATCAATTCGATAAGG
>JAEEGL016910210.1_pt1 | contig 20925 bp, 20 predicted proteins | sample 9134231 | NCBI WGS metagenome assembly JAEEGL01 (sample SAMN16246548, study PRJNA631951) | gut metagenome | biome: gut microbiome; feature: rumen; material: fiber-attached | host: Bos | place: Iran: Karaj | collected 2018-10
CCCGAAAAACACAAGAGGCACCATTGCTTCATTGATTTAGCACATGGAAAATGATAGAATACAAACGATATCGATAGGAGAATAAAAAGTAAATTATGATAGGACTGGGAACGATCATCAACGGAGCCGCTATTATAGGAGGCGGCATCATTGGCCATTTTACCGGGAAGTTTTTTAAAGAAGAGCAGCAGGATGCTCTGAGCAAGGCCTGCGGTATAAGCACGATGTTCATTGCCATCGCAGGCGCGATGCAGGGCATGCTCAAGATCGACGCCGGGCAGATCCTCAGCGGGAAGGCCATGCTGGTGGTGCTGTGCCTTACGATCGGTACAGTCATCGGGGAGCTGCTCCGCATCGAGAACGGGTTCGAGCGGTTCGGTGAGTGGCTGAAGAACAAGAGCGGAAACAGCGGGGACAGGCAGTTCGTAAACGCTTTCGTGACCGCGTCACTCACTGTCTGCATCGGTGCGATGGCGATCGTGGGTGCGATCCAGGATGGTATTCTGGGGGATTACTCCACGTTGGCGGTCAAGTCGGTATTGGACTTCATCATCATTGCGGTAATGACGACATCTCTGGGCAAAGGCTGCGTCTTCTCGGCGATCCCGGTGGTCGTGCTGGAAGGCGGCATCACCCTGCTGGCGCGGCTGGTGGCACCGATCATGACGGATCTGGCGGTCGCATACCTGTCGCTCATCGGTTCGGTGCTGATCTTCTGCGTCGGTATCAACCTGGTCTGGGGCAAGAAACTGAAGGTCGCCAACATGCTGCCGGCAGTACTGCTGGCCATCCTGGCAGCCTATCTGCCCATCGGTTTCTGAGAAGACCTTCTTGTGTCCAAACATCTATGCGCGTTTCGTGATAATACATTGTATTTACACCAGGTGCTTTATATAATGGTAAAAAAGGATCCGAAAGGAGATACGGACATGAAAAAAGTATTGATTTTCCAGGGAGGCTGGGACGGACACGAACCCGCGCTGACCTCCAAACGTTTTGGCCGTCTTATGGAAGAAGCAGGGTATGAGGTGGAGATCTATGACACCCTGGACTGCCTGCTGGATTATGAAAAACTGCTGGAATATCACCTGATCGTCGCCTGCTGGACCATGGGATCGATCCCGAGAGAGTGCTCGATCAATGTGGCGAAGGCGGTCGGCGCGGGCGTCGGCCTCGCAGGATGCCACGGCGGCATGTGCGATGCCTTCCGTCAGGATACCGAGTGGCAGTTCATGACGGGCGGCCAGTGGGTCAGCCATCCGGGCGGCGACGGTATCGAGTATACGGTCAATATCTGCAAGGGGTCCTCACCCATCGTGGAAGGGCTGGAGGATTTCCAGGTCTGCTCGGAGCATTATTATCTGCATGTGGATCCGGCGATCGAAGTGCTGGCCACGACCCGCTTCCCCTCGGTCACCTACTATCATATCTCCAATAAGCCGGTGGATATGCCCGTGGCATGGACCAAATTCTGGGGCAACGGCAGGGTGTTCTACACCTCCCTCGGCCATCATGATGACGTATTCGAGAAGTCACCTGCGGCGGAGATCCTGATGAAGCGCGGTATGATCTGGGCGGCGGAAGGCCGGCAGGTGGCGCTGGACCAGGGCCTTACGACCGAGCGTTTTGAAAACAAGGCGAAAATGTACTAAGATCGAAGACAGGAGGCACCTATGGCTACCATCAAGATCGGATTTGTCGGATGCGGCGCGATCAGCGGCATCTACCTTGAAAATATCACCAACCGGTTTGAAAACATCGAGATCGCGGGTGTCTGCGATCTGATCCCCGAGCGGGCGGAAGCGGCGGTCGAGAAGTACAAGATCCCGAAACTGTACAAGGACATGTATGAACTCTTCGCCGATCCGGAGGTCGATATCGTACTGAACATCACCCGTCCGTACGAGCATTTTGACGTAACGATGGCGGCGCTTGAGGCAGGGAAACATGTATATTCTGAAAAACCGCTGGGAGCTTCTCTTGAAGAAGGTAAGAAGATCAAAGCGCTGGCGGCGGAGAAAGGCCTGATGGTCGGCGGTGCGCCGGACACGTTCCTCGGCGCGGGCATCCAGACCTGCCGCAAGCTGATCGACGATGGGGTGATCGGCGACGTCGTAGGCTGTGCAGGCTTCATGATCTGTCATGGTCATGAGACCTGGCATCCGGATCCGGAATTCTATTACAAGTACGGCGGCGGCCCCATGTTCGATATGGGCCCGTATTATCTGACAGCCTTGGTGAACCTGTGCGGCAATGTGGAAGCGGTCTCCGCGATGACACGCACCACCTTCCCGGAACGGCTCATCACCAGCCAGCCGCATAACGGCGAGATCATCCAGGTAGACGTACCGACGCTCTATGCCGGTAATATGCGCTTCACAAGCGGTGCGATCGGCACACTGTATACGACCTTTGACGTATTCTATCCCGGCCAGGCACGGCTCGAAGTCTATGGATCCAAAGGGACGCTTTTCGTGCCGGATCCGAACACCTTCGGCGGTCCCGTCAAACTGTTCATCCCCGGTGAAGAAGTCAAAGAGATCGATCTTATGTTTGATTATCCGGACAACAGCAGGGCTTTGGGTCTGTCAGACATGGCAAGCGCTCTGCAGGACGGCGGCCCCTTCCGCGCGAATTCGGATCAGACCTTCCACGTGCTGGAGATCATGGAAGGCTTTGCACAGAGCGGCAGAGAAGGACGCGAGGTCCCGATCGAGTCCCGCTTCGAGCGCCAGCCCGCCATGCCGGAGAAGTAAGTGGCGATGACGATCGAAGAAGAGGCCAGGCTTTCATGCTACGAGACGATCCATGTGCTGGATGAGACGCATCAGGTATATTTGGTGCAGCATGCGGAGACGCGGCAGCTCTTCGTGAAAAAGATCCTGATGCAGTATGACGCTGAGGTATTCCTGTTTCTAAAAGCGAATCACATCCCGTCGACTCCATATATCTTCGAGCTTTTCCAGAAGGGAGATGCACTGATCCTCATCGAAGAATATATCAATGGCAGGCCATTGTCCGAGATCTTACGGGAGAAGGGCTGCCTGTCCGAAGATGAAGCGATCGCGTTGGTGCGTAGAGTATGTGTGCCTTTGCAGCACATGCACGCGTGCACACCTCCGATCATCCATCGGGACATCAAACCTTCCAATATCATGATCAATGCGGCTGGTGAGCCGATCCTGTTGGATATGGATGCTGCAAAGCGAGTGAAAGTGGAACCGGAAGATACCAAGCTGATCGGTACTGTGGGGTATGCCGCACCGGAGCAGTATGGGTTCGGAGCCTCCGATCAAAGAACAGATGTCTACGCACTTGGCGTGCTGCTCAACGTTTGCCTGACAGGCCATCTACCGAAAGAACAATTGGCCGAAGGGCGCCTTGGTGAAGTGATCAAAAAAGCCACGCAGATGGACCCGTCAGATCGGTATGCAACTGTGCAAAGTTTTCTGAGCAGCCTACTTGGGCAAGAGCCGACAAAAGCAGTCTGGAAGATCGACTATAACAAGCTGCCGGGACTTCGCTCTGAAGTACCTGTCCGCAGGACCGCGGCACTCTTTGCCTATATTTCGCTTTTCCTACTCTGCTTCTCCATAAAGATCGAAGGGGCATCCGTGGGCGTGATTTGGCTGAACCGTGTGGTTTCTTTCCTGTTTTTCTTCTCTATGATCCTGCTTTCCGGCAATTATCGGAACGTCCTGGAGAGATTGGGCGTCAAGAAGATCCACAGCAAATGGATGCAGATTCTAGTGATTATTGCATTGGATCTGGTGGTTGGTTTTTTATGGATCATGTTTCTAAATATACTTGAAAAATGGATCGGATGATCATATGACGGAAATCAAAACGACAGGCTCTTTGACTGAGCTGCTGCAGAAGGCGAAACCTTCTGATCTTTCCTCGTTTATGGAGGAAAACGCCGAAAGTCTGTTACGAGGAGAAAAGCCTTTTGCGGATTATATGCGAAAACGTTTCCATGAAAAAAAGATCCGCCGGCAGGATGTATTCCTGCAGGCGGATATTCCCGAAGGCTATGGATATAAACTGATCTCAGAAGAAAAGCATACTGTGCAGCGGGACGTCATCCTGCGCATCTGCCTGGCGGGGCAGTTTTCCTTGCAGGAGACACAGACGGCGCTTCGTTTGTACGGTATGGCGCCTCTCTATGCCAAGATCCCTAGAGATGCCGTGCTGATCGTAGCGATCAATCAGCATACATATGATATGGAGACGGTAGACGCAATGCTGCAGGATCAGGGGATGAAACTATTGTATTCCTGCAAAGGGACGGAAGAATAAAAATCGGCGAGGCAGTTTTAGCTGCCTCGCTTTGGTTTGTTTATTCGGCCTTCTTTTTTCCTAGAATGGAGAGCAGGTTGATGATGGCCAGGACGATGCAGAACACGGACCAGATCTTCAGATCACTGAAGGAGCCAGCATTGGCAAAGCCCATGATAGCGCCGATGCCGAAGAGGATGATCGCTGCGATGGAGCCTCCTTTTTTCTCAGATTTTCGGGTCGCCAGCATGACGACACCGCCAACGAGCAGCATGATCGCTACGATCGTTCCGGCGCTTCCGCTGACCTCTCCGTTTTCAGCCAAGGTATTGGCAACGCCTGCGGCACAGGACTGAAAGATCACAAAAGCAGAAAGAACGATACACAAGATCCCAAGCACTAATTTCAAGGTTTTCATAAGTAATGTGCCTCCTTTACAATGAATATGCAAAAAGCATCATAGCACAAAGGAGAGACCGTTGTTCCCACCAAAACGGTGGGAAACAAGGGTGTTTTCTTGACGCGGCAAAACAGAATTGATATACTGGTTGCACAGATTCCGATAACGATTCGTAACATAAAGGAGGAGCCTGGTGATAGCAAAAAAACTATGGGCGATCCGGGGCATCGAATGGGAGGACAGCGCGCCATCCCAGGAAGAACTGTATCGCCTTTGCTTGAAGATCGCATGGCCGGCAGTTGTGGAGGGCATGCTTCTGTCCATCATCAATTCGATCGATACGATGATGGTCGGTACCATGGGGTCGGCGGCCATCGCGGCGGTGGGACTCACAGGCCAGCCGCGCATGATCCTGCTGATGCTCATCCAGTCCCTATGCGCCGGTACGACGGCGGTGGTCGCGAGACGCCGCGGAGAAGAGGATCAGAAGGGGGCCAATGCCTGCCTGCATCAGTCTCTCACGATCGTGTCCCTGCTGTCATTGATCATGGCGGCTTTGGGCTATCTGCTGGCGGTCCCCTTCATGCGGTTCGCAGGGGCCAATGCGGACACGCTAGAGATGTCCGTCACCTATTTCCGCATCATCTGTCTGGCGCTTCCGGCCAATGCCTGGTCCCTGTGCATCTGCGCCGGCATGCGGGCCATCAATAAGACCAAGATCACCATGGTGACCAACATCACGGCCAACCTGGTGAACGTCTGCGGCAACTATCTGCTGATCGGAGGCCATTTCGGCTTCCCGGCGCTGGGCGTCAAAGGCGCGGCCATCGCGACGGCTTGCGGCACCTTGGTCTCCTGCCTGATCGCCATCATCTTCGCCTGCCGGAAGGAAGGGTATTTGCGGCTGAAACTGTGGCTGCTGGGGCGGTTCGATAAGCATACGATGCACAGCCTGTTCTCCGTCGGCAGCTCGGCGGCGGCAGAATCAGTGTTCCTGCGCGTCGGATTCCTGATCAATAACAAACTGATCGCCGGGATCGGCACCATTGCCTTCGCGGCCAACCAGATCGTGCAGCAGATCACGTCCCTGTCCTTTACCGTCGGTGATGGTCTGGCGACAGCTGGATCGGCCCTGGTCGGGCAGAACCTCGGTGCCAACCGGAAGAATACCGCCCACGGCATCATCCGCATCGTCCGGCGGATCTCGATCTTTACGTCGCTCGTGCTGATCGTCCTGTTCTTCCTGCTGCGCAATGATATGCCGCTGCTGTTCACGAAGGAAGCGGTGGTCATCAGCGGGGTTTCCCTTTCCTTCATCGTGGTCTGCTTCGGCGTTATCCCGCAGAACGGACGCGTGGTGTACGCGGGCTGTCTGCGCGGTGCGGGCGATGCCAGATACGTCGCTATCTGTGCGCTGCTGAGCGTGGCCATCGTTCGTCCGTTTTTGACCTGGTTGTTCTGCTATCCGGTCAACAAGGCGTTCCCCGTACTGCAGATGGCGATCTGCGGACCGTGGCTGTCCTTCGTCATCGACGCGTATATTCGTGATTATTTGCTGCACCGCAGAGTCGAGTCGGGGCAGTGGATGCACATTCGATTGTGATCGAGGTAGTATTATGAAGATCGATATTACATTGAAACTGGTGCCGCCGGCCCCGGGAAGCACGTTTCACGGGCACTATGGAACACATTTCGACGTCATGGATAAAGAATTCCCGCTGGAATATACCGAACGGGAAGGGATCGTTTTTGACGTTGCAAAGGTCCGGGATCGGGACATCGGGACCGCCGATATCGACCTGGACAAAGTGCAGCCGGGCATGTTCGTCGCGTTCTGCAGCGGATTTGTGGAAGAAGAAGGCTATGGCACTCCGAAATATGAGCATGAGCATCCGGAACTCAGTGTCAAGTTGATCGAGGCGCTGCTGGACAAACAGATCTCCATCATTGGCTTGGACTTTGCCGGTGTTCGCAGAGGTGCAGAGCATACACCGATGGACCAGTACTGTGCGGACCGAGGGGTTTTCATTGTGGAAAACCTGTGCGGCCTTCGGAAGATCCTGGATCGCGGCGGACGTTTTGCTGCCAAGACCTATCCGATCCATTTCTCGGAGATCACCGGGCTGCCTTGCCGGGTGATCGCGGAAGTATAAAGGAAAGTGTCATGTGACAATGGTCAGGTTTATGAATCAGAAGCAGACATTCCCGGCACAGGATGCGGCAGTGCTCCCGGAATGCCTGCGTTTTATAGGTGCTTCCCTCAAGGCGTTGGGCGTCGAACTGACGGGCGGGATGCTGCTGTCTCTCGCGATCACCAATATCCTGCTGTCGCTGGGAGCTCCTGGGGTGCCCGGCGTCGGTCTGATCTGCCTGGGCGTGGCACTGAACGGCATCGGAGTCCCCATAGAAGCGATCGCTTTGGTCATGGGGATCTATCCGATCGTCAATATGTTGAATACCATGTCCAATACCACTGGGGATGAAGCGGTGTCTTTGATCGTTGGGAAGATGGAGGACCTGGTGGATACAGAGGTCTACAATTCATAAAAATCCAGCGCACTTTGATAGTATTTACTATCGACAGTGCGCTTTTTTTCATGTATACTATAAAAAATAAACAAAGGGGAACACACACCATCTCATGATCGAAAAAACAAGATCCATGAGGTGCGTGGTAAATAGCCTGCGGCGATTTCAAAGTACTCTTAAAGGAGGAATAGTATGTGGCAAGAAAAAGATACTAAGTATAGGTATCGGATCGTGGAAAACGAAGGCGGCAAAACGCTGACCTATGATCCCGCGTCCGGTGTCCAGCTGCTGGAGGTAGACGGGCTGGCATTCAAGGATCTGGCGAGGACCGGAACGCTGCTGCCGTACGAGGACTGGCGCCTTTCCGCGGAAGAGCGGGCAGAGGATCTGGCCAGCCGTCTCAGCATCGAGGAGATCGCAGGCCTCATGTGCTTCAGCGCGCATCAGGTCATGGTGGACCGGGAGTTGACCGAGGACCAGAAAACGTTCCTGAACCAGCATCTGCGCAGCATCCTGAACTCCGCCGGTATGATCAACGTGCCGGATGAGAAGCAGATCGCGTGGGCCAATTCCCTGCAGGCGTACGTGGAAAGCAAGCAGTGGGGCATCCCCTGCTATATTTCCAGCGATCCGCGCAATGGCCGCGGCGTGGCCGACTGGCCGGGCAATCTGGGCCTGGCGGCGACCTTCGATCCGGCGCTGGCCAAAGAAGCGGCCAAATGCATGTCCAAGGAACTGCGTGATCTGGGCGTGACCTGCTTCCTGGCACCGCAGGTGGATATCGCTGCGGATCCGCGCTGGTGGCGTGACAGCGGTACCTTTGGTGAGGATCCGCGTTTAAGCCGCGATCTGGTCAAAGCCTTCTGCGACGGCCTGCAGAGCACCTATGGTCCGGATGGCGAGGACCTGGGCTGGGGCAAGGATTCCGTCACTGCCATGGTCAAGCACTGGACCGGTGAAGGCGCCAGTGAGGGCGGCCGTGAAGCCCATACCGACGGCGGCAAGTACGCGGTCTATCCCAACAACAATTTTGAAGCTTTGATGATCCCCTTCGTCGATGGCGCTTTCAAGCTGGAGGGCAAGACCGGCATGGCGAAGTCGGTCATGAGCAGTTACACCGCTGCCTGGAGCGATGATGGGTCCCTGGGCGAGGTCGTTGGCTCCGGCTTCTCAGACTATAAGATCAACCAGCAGCTGCGCGATCGTTTCGGATTCAAAGGCGCCGTCTGCACCGACTGGATGGTCCTGAACGAAGGCCCGCGTAAGTGCGGCTGGGGTGCCAAGATCGAAAATCCGGACGCAACGCCGGGCGAGCGCGCTTTCTACGCGATCATGGCCGGTGTCGACCAGATGGGCGGCTGCTCCAATCCGCAGGTTTTGATCGATGCGTATCATTATGGCTGTGAGAAGGTCGGTAAGGAAGTCATGGACAAGGCGTTCGCCACTTCCGCCCGCCGCCTGCTGGTCAGCTATTTCCTGACAGGCCTGTTCGAGGATCCGTATTTGGACGAGGAAGCGGTCCTGGCGGATGTCAACAGTGCCGAGAAACAGGAAGCGGCGCTGAAGGCACAGGTCAAGAGCGTCGTCATGCTCAAGAACGAGAACGGGGCCATCAAGAAACAGGAGAAGCGTCTGAAGGTCTATGTGCCGGCGATCTACAATGGACCTTACTGGAACCTGCCGTTCATGGGCGACGTGACCGAGCATCCGGCTTCCGTATCCTATCCGCTGAACCTGGAGACCGCGAAGCAGTTTTTCGATGTGGTCACCGATAAGGTGGAGGGAGATCAGATCACCCGTGCGTCTGAGGAAGAGCTCATGGACTGCGATCTGTTCATCATCGGCGCGAAGGAGCCGGAGAACTCCAACCCGCAGGATGGTCGTGATAAAGAAGGCAACTTCATCCCGCTGACTCGTCAGTATGGTCCGTACGTGGCGGATGGCCCGAACGTACGTAAAGTTTCTATTGCCGGCGATATCCTGCCGGACGGCAGCAAGCAGAACCGCAGCTATTTTGGCCGCGCAGCTTCCTGCATCAACGGCGATCAGCTGCCGCAGATCCTGGAACTGTCCGAGAAGGCCAAGAAGCTTGGGAAACCGTCCGTCGTCGTGATGATCATGGGCAAGCCCATGTGCTTCTATGAATTCGAGCCTGCGGTCGATGCGATCCTGGTCACCTTCGCACAGGCTTTGGAACCTGGTGCCGGCGGTGCTGCCGCGGCGATCTGCCGCATCATCGCAGGTCTGGACGAGCCGTCCGGTCTGCTGCCGATGCAGATGCCGAAGGATATGGACGATGTGGAACAGCAGTTGGAAGACACGCCGCGTGACATGGCCTGCTACACGGATTCCGTCGGTCATAAGTATGATTTCGCGTACGGCATGAATTATGCCGGTGTCATCTGCGATGAACGAGTTGAGAAATACAGCGCTGCGCCGCTGAAAAATGTAGAATAAGGAGAAGAACGCATGTTCAATGTAAAAGCAGTCATTTTCGATCTGGACGGTGTCATTTGTTTTACCGACAAGTATCACTATCTGGCATGGAAAAAACTGGCGGACCGGCTGGGGATCTACTTTGATGAGAAGATCAACAACCGCCTGCGCGGTGTCTCCCGCATGGCCAGCCTGGAGATCATCCTGGAGCGTTCTGACAAAGAGTACACCCAGGAGGAGAAAGAGGCTTTCGCGGAAGAAAAGAATACCGACTACCGTGAGTACCTGATGACCATGTCTCCGGCAGATCTGAGCGATGAGGTCAAGACGACGCTCGACGAGCTGCGTGCCAGGGGCTATCTGCTGGCGATCGGTTCTTCCAGTAAGAATACCAAGCTGATCCTGAGCAAGATCGGTCTGGGCGATTACTTCGATGCGATCGCTGATGGCAACGATATCACACATTCCAAGCCGGATCCGGAAGTGTTCCTGTGCGCGGCGTCCAAGCTGGGCGTGCCCGCAGCCGAGTGTGCGGTCGTGGAGGACGCGCTGGCCGGCATCCAGGCAGCCAAAGGCGGCGGGATGATCGGTCTGGCACTGGGCGGCGACGCGGATCATTGTGGTCTGGAGGACTATAACCTGAATGGGTTTGGCGATCTGCTGAACGTGTTATAAAACTAAGGAGGAGCATATGGAACAATTCTTAGGCAAACTGCAGGATGTCGGCGTAAACGTCGGCGGAAAGATCCTTTTGGCGCTCGTCGTCTTTATCGTTGGACGCATCATCATCAAGAAACTTGTCAAACTGCTCGGCAAGATCAAGAAGTTCGATGAACTGGATCCTACAGTCCATCGTTTCATCACCAACTTTGTGAAGGTCGGACTGTTCACGCTGCTGGTGATCTCGATCATCAGCATACTGGGCGTACCTATGGCATCCATCGTCGCGGTACTTGCTTCTGCAGGTCTGGCCATCGGCATGGCGCTGCAGGGCTCGCTGTCCAACATGGCCGGCGGCATCATGCTGCTGATCTTCCGTCCGTTCAATGTCGAGGACTTTATCGAATGCGCCGGCGGGGCCGGTTTCGTCAAGAAGATCGCCCTGTTCTACACGGAGATCCTGACGACGGATAACCGGACCATCATCGTCCCGAACGGCCCGCTGATGAACGGCAACATCATCAATTACACCAAGCAGGGCAAGCGCCGTGTGGACCTGGTCTTCGCCACCGCGAAGAGCGAAGCACCGCAGAAGGTGCAGGATATCATGAAGGAAGTCATGGCCAAGAACGAAAAGGTCCTTTCCGACCCGGCAGGACCGTTCGCACAGGTCAGCGGCGGCACCAACGAGGCTATGGAGTTCACCGTACGTGCATGGTGTGAGACCGCGGATTACTGGGATGTCTATTTCGGCCTGATCCAGGGCATCGTGGAAGCTTTGGGCGAAGCCGGTGTACAGGCGCCTGCGGTACGTGTCATCACCGAGGAAAAACCGAAAGAATAAGAAAAATCAGAAGCAAAGAGAAGCTGTGCAATAACGATCCGGTCGCTATTGCGCAGCTTCTTTTCTTTATTGACAGGCGTGATGGGAGCGGAGTACAATCACAGCAGAAATCGAAGGAGGCGTGAGAGAAACATGTTGTTTGAGAAAAACGATACGGTATTGTTCATCGGCGATTCTATTTCGGACTATGATCGTGCTCGTCCGGTAGGCGAAGGTCTGTTCAATGCCTGGGGCCAGAGCTATGTGGCCTGTGCCGGTGCGCTGCTCAGCTGCATGTACCCGGAGCTGGGATTAAGGATCATCAACATGGGCATCAGTGGTAACCAGGTGCGCGACCTGAAAGACCGTTGGCAGACCGACGTGTTCGACCTGAAACCGGACTGGGTCAGCGTGCTGATCGGTATCAACGACGTGTGGCGTCAGTTCGACAGCCCGCAGATGCCGGAGACCCATGTCTCCCCGGAGGAGTTTGAGCAGACCTATGAAGAGTTGATCCGGGAGACCCTGCCGCGTGTCAAGGGTATGATCCTCATGACACCTTACTATATGGAGACCAACACCCGTGATGCCATGCGTGCGCGCATGGATCAATATGGGGCCATCGTGAAAGAGCTGGCGCTGAAGTATGATCTGACCGTTGTGGATCTGCAGGCCGGTTGGGACCGGCTGTTCCAGTATATGCACTCCACGAACATCGCCTGGGACCGCGTACATCCCAACCAGACGGGCTACATGTACATTGCCAAACAGTTCCTGGCAGCTGTCGGAGCGGAGCGATGCTGACGTCTGACATCCAGTTCGGCATGCCGACACTGATCGAGAACCGGACTCTGGAGGACAATATCGCCCTTTGCAAGGATCTCGGCTTGAAGTTCATCGAACTGAACATGAATTTCCCGGAGTACCAGGTAGAGCAGCTGGAGCAGACAGGCCGGCTGATCGATCTGGCAGAAGAGGCGGGCCTCTACTATACCATCCACCTGGATGAAAACCTGAATATCGCGGACTTCAATCAGTTGGTATCGGAGGCCTATCTTGAGACCGTGCGTCGGACCATTGCGGTGGCAAAGCACCTGCTGCCGCTGCGGGACAGGTTCGGGGACCAAGCGCAGCCCTTGGTGATCAATATGCACATGCACCACGGCATCTACATCACGCTGCCGGACCGCAAAGTGCAGATGTATGACCGGGACTTTGACACATACCTCAAGTCATTTGCCCGGTTCCGGAGACTGTGCGAACAGTGGATCGGGGACAGTGACATCGTGATCGCGGTGGAGAACACCGACGGATTCCGCGGATATGAAAGGAAGGCCATCGAGTATCTGCTGGAAAGTCCGGAGTTCGGCCTGACCTGGGATATCGGCCATTCCAAGGCCGTGGGAGAAATGGACGTCCCGTTCCTGGAAGCGCATGAGGACAGGCTGGTTCATTTCCACGTCCATGACGGGTCTGAAACACCGCCGCGCAACCATCTGGCATTGGGTGACGGGGAGATCGATCTTAAGGCGCGGCTTTCGATCGCGAACCGGAGGCATGCCCGCTGCGTACTGGAGACCAAAACCATCGAGGCCCTGCGAAAATCGGTCCGCTGGCTGGAAAAATAAAAATGGTAAGGGGAGAAACATACAATGACTAAACAGCAGAAACTTCTTCTGAAAAGCGCGATCCTGACGATGTCCTTCGTGCAGATGTCGACGACGGCCATCGCCCCGTTCCTGGCCGATATCGGCCGGGCGTTCCCGGAGGCGCCGACGGAGAAAGTCCAGTTCTTGATGACCTTTCCCAGCATCTTCGGTATGATCGCCATGTTTCTTTCCGCGGCGATCTCCCGCAAGACGGGCAAAAGGCTGACGGCTGTTCTGGGTCTGGCAACGGTGGCGGTATCCGGTATCGGAGCGGTACTCGCGCACGGCAGCATCGATATCCTGTTCGTCTGGGCTATGATCCTTGGCTTGGGATACGGACTGGTCAGCCCGATCCCGCCGGCCCTGATCGGTGAGTCTTTTGAGGGCAATGAAGCCAAGAATATGCTGGGACTGCAGAACAGCGCCGCCAACATCGGCAGCATGCTGATGACCTTCTTCGGCGGCATCCTGGCGGCCCATGGCTGGTGGTTCGGCTATCTGGTCTATCTGATCGGTTTGCCGGGGCTGGTCTTGTCCTTAGTCGGTGTGCGTGAAACCAGACGGGACGCAGAGACCGGTCATGGATCCTTCTCTCTCGGTGCACTGCTGAAGGATATATGGAAAGCACTGTTCATTTCCTGGATCTTCATGCTGCTGTTCAACGCCATCCCATCGAACCTCTCCATGCTGATCACAGAGCAGGATCTCGGCGCGTCCCAGGCGGCGGGTATCGTATCAGCCCTGTTCCTTGCGGGAGGCATGGTCGCCGGTTTCATCTATGGACCTTTGAGTGCCCGCATCGGAGCGAAAACCACGGTGGCCGGTGTGCTGACCCTGGCACTCGGCGCTTTTGTCGGCGCGCTCTGCCATAACCTGATCCTGCTGTGCATTGCCTGCCTCATCGGCGGCATGTCCATCGGCCTGCTGATGCCGCATATCATGCAGGCGCCGGCCCGGTATCCCGGCAGAGGGGCATTCGTAACGGCGTTGATCATGGGAGCGGCCAATATCGGCGTATTCTGCACTCCGATCCTCACGAAACTTACGAACCGCATCACAGGTACAGACCTGGCCGCCAACCGCTTCCTTGCTGTTGGGATCGCGTCGGTCGTGCTGTCAGTATTGGTGGGGGTCGTCTTCCTGAAGAAGGATCGAACCAAAAAGTAAAGGAAAACTAAGTGAAACGAGCATTATATTCCGAGGTCCGGACCATTTATGAGACCTCCGAGGCTGATCCGCACACCTACCGCCTGACCATCAAGCTGAAGGATCTGGTGGACGGTGAAGTGCTGCGGCAGGCCGTCGATCTGACGATGCAGCGCTACCCCTATTTCTGTGTGCGCCTGTGCGCCGGGGAGGATGGATTGTATTTTGAAGACAATCCGGAGCCGGTGCCGGTCTTCTTAGGCAAAGGCCGCATCGTGCTGGGGAGCGAGGAAACATCTGGCCATCTTATGGCCTTCTGTTACTGGAAGAACCGTCTGTACATAGACGTGTACCATGGCCTGACGGATGGCGGCGGCATCGGTCCGCTGATCAAGACCCTGTTGTATTATTATTGTTCACTGTATTACGGCGTGCAGCTCTCTGACGAGGATATCCGCCTGGCCGATAGTCCGATGCTTCCGGGAGAGTGGGAAGATCCGGCGCTTAAGATACTGCCCGCCGAAAGGGCGGGGCTCGTGACCAAGTGGCAGCAGCCGGCCTTTCAACTGGAAAACGGCGGGATCGCGCACATGATGCCGTGTGCCCTTGTGTATAACCTTCGTATCCCGGAAAAGGAATTCATGCGGTTCAATATTTCCAATGATGGCAGTCCTGCGACCATCACGGCGCTCCTGCTGGCACGGGCCATCGATATGCTGCATCCGGAGGCGGAGCTTCCGACAGTGATCGCCATGTGTGTCAACCAGCGAAAGGCACTTAGGGCACCCTTCGCGCATCAAAGCCTGGTGGGCGACGTGCGCATGCCCTATCTGGATCGGATGAAGTCGATGCCGTTTTCCATACAGGCCACTTGCTTCCGGGGCATGGTCACCCTGCAGTCGGACAACGACATGGTCCTGGACGAGATCCGGGACTATCAGGCATTGATGGCGCATCTGGAAATGCTGGACAGTCAGGAAGCGCGGAAAGCCTGCTGCGTACAGCGCATGATGGACCTGTCCCGCTGCATTACGGCTACGGTCAGCTACGTAGGCAAGGCCAGCTTAGGGGAAGCGGAACGGTACATCCAGGAGTATGAAGCCTTGCCATCTACCGCACTGCCTTCCACCCATGTGCCGCTGACCATTGAGATGAGCGCCATCAACGGGTACTTCTTCCTGAACTTCATCCAATATTTTCAGGAGACCGACTATCTGAACATGTTCATTCGCCAGCTGCGCGAGAATGAGATCGATTACGATGTGCTGAATGTTGCGGAGGCACGTTACCCGCGGATCGAACTGCCGGTCTGAGCCGATAGATCATAATATAATAGGAAAGGACACGATTATGGACAAGAGGACCCGAGTCAGCAACGCGTTGAACAAACTGCCGGTGGATCACGTGCCGGTGGGCATGTGGTATCATTTTTCCGGAGCGGAAGCTGAGGGCGAGGGCTGCGTGCAGGCCCACCTGAAGTATTATCGGGAAACAGATCTGGATTTTTTGAAGGTCATGAACGACGGTGCCTTCGTCTATCCCATCCCGGAGACCATCAAGACGCCGGAGGACTGGTGGCGCCTGAAACCGCTGGGCCAGGACCATCCCTACATCAAGGATCAGGTCTGGCGGGCGAAGCGCATCGTGGAGGAGATCGGCCGGGAGCGCTTCGTGTTCTACAATATCTTCGCGCCTTTCACCTGCATCCGGGCGGGCAGTTCGGAAGCCATGGTCATGCGTCATCTTAAGGAGAACAAGCCGGCCGTGCTGCATGCGCTGGACATCATCGCGCAGGATCAGGCCTTGCTCTGCGAACTGTTGATCAAGGAAGCGGGCTGCGACGGTGTCTACTTCTGTGTGCAGGGTGGAGAGAAGGACCGGTTCACTTTGGAAGAATATAAAGAGATCGTGCGGCCCAGCGACCTGTACGTCCTGGAGCATGTGAACCGCTATTCCAAGAACAACATCCTGCATTGCTGCGGCTGGGCCGGTGCGAAAAACAACCTGGAGCTGTGGAGGGATTACCCGGCGAAGTGCGTCAACTGGGCGGTCTATGTGGAAGAGCTGCCGATCCCGGAAGGCCGGTTCTTCTTCGGAGACAAGGCTGTGCTGGGCGGTTTCGAGACCCTGCATATGAATCCGGAACTGACAGAGTACAAGGGCTTGCTGTACTCCGGCACCAAGGAAGAGATCCAGAACTACACGAAGGAACTGATCGGCTTCTGCGGCAAACGAGGGCTGATGCTCGGCGGCGACTGCACCATCGCCACTTTCCTGGATCACGAACGGGTCCGCTGGGTGGTAGAGGCAGCCCGAGAGGTGTAAACCGACTATGGAGAGAGAACTTTTTTATGCGAACGATCGCATGACAGTGCGGTTGGAAGGGATGATCGACCATTTTGAGACATTTGAGGATTTTGAAAAAGAGTTCTCTGACGAGTTCTTGAACGAGGACAACCGGGTCGGTAATTATCTGGAAAAGCTGCTGTACAAGTATGACAAGCGGGCGGCCGCGGTCTCCAAGAACGCCGGGCTTTCCATCCCCTACGTCGGCAACATCATCAATCATAAAAAGAACAATCCTTCCCGCGACGTCCTGATCGCCATCTGCTTCGCGATCGGCACGACCTTCGAGGAGGCGCAGTATCTGCTGAAATATGCGGGCCACGCACCTTTGTATGTGCGCAGGAAGCGGGACGTGATCCTTTGGTTCGGCCTGATGAAGCATCAGGATATCTACACCGTGAACGCGGAACTGATCGAACGAGGCCTCAAGCCGCTTATCAAAGAATGAAAAATGCTACCACCGGTAGCAGAGAGAAACCTCCTGATTTGGTATGATAGGATCATCAAAACCAAACCAGGAGGTATTTATTATGAAAGAAGTCATTATGCACCCAAGCCAGCTCTTCGGTATCGAAGACAATAGTATCCTGACGATCGTAACGCAGGCCTTTTATGGCAACCGGACCATAACGGGAATCAGAGAAAAAGACATGGACCGTTTTATACAGGGGATCCAGGTGGATTATATCGATCTGGACTATCCAGTGGACACGACGATCGTCCGGATCCCTGGAGATGAGCATCTGGTCCTCGTATATAATAAGTATCAGGAGAAAGAGCAGCTTGCCAATGGTCAGAGGTGGTTTAAGGAAGAAGGTACGAAGATCCGCCCACTAGCCAGGATCCCGGAGCAGGATCTGGAGATCTACAGCCGCTGCATTGCGCTACGCATGGATGACGAAGGGCACTTTAGCAGCATCCAGGAGGAGGACTTTGACAAGGTCATGAAGTATCTGGCACCGTAAGATGTATAAAAATGAGGGCTGTCGCACTTGTCATGCGGCAGCCCTTGTTTTGTTTTGATTGGAACCGTACGTTACAGACTTTTCAGATAGGCCAAAGCCTTCAGGTAATCCTCGGGATCGGGCCGATGCTCGATGAGTGCGGGCATATCCGGATCGCCCAGCATCTCGATCTTCTGCAGATAGTATTTGTGGTCGAAGGAGCCTTCGCCGATGGGCACTTCACGGATGGCCACGGTCAGACCCGGGTCCAACAGCACGTCTTTGATGTGGAAGCCGACCATGTGGCCGCTCAGTTTGTCGAAGGCCTCATCGATCAATTCCTTCTGGTGGGTGTAGGTGTAGGCATCATTGATCAGGTTGAAGGGATCCAGGTGGACCTTGAACCCCGGCCGGTCGATATCTTTGATCAGCTGCACGTACTGGTCTACTGTCGTGGGGACCATCCATTGCATGGTCTCCAGTGTGTAGCAGGTATTGTGCGGCTTCACGGTATCCAGCAACTGCTGTATGAAGGCGACGTTCTGCTCATATAATGCGGGCTCAAAGTTCTCACGGTAGCAGTAGAACCATAAAGGACCGGCAGCGCCGGACACGTTGACGCAGCAGCGCGCGCCGACATATTCAGCCAGACGAAGCTGACCCAGGCAGCGTTCCCTGCCCTTCAGAGCTTCTGCCGGTTCCGTGTTCCAGGGCGATGTCCATACGCCGACCTCGGCGATCAGGATATCCTGTGCCTTTGCCGCCCCGACGTAACTGTCGATCAGTGAGACCGGCGCGGTGTAGTCCACGGGGAAGGATGCGGCGCGGAAGCCATGTTCTTTCAGGTAAGAGGCCCATTCTTCCGGGGTCTTATGGGGGACGGTGTAGTTCATTCCAAGTCTCATGGGGGAGATCCTCCTTATGATATATATCATTGGACTGACTTAAGTGTAGCACAGATCAAGGCCTTTTTCCATTTACAATCTGAAATAACAGGATGGAGGATACTGAAAACAGATTCGGTAGGAAGAGAAGCATCCGATGAAGATCGGGGTTGCTTTTCTTTACGGCAGATTCTTACGATGCGTGTTAAAAAGCCGGAGGGTTTATTGATTTTGCAATAAGATTTGCGGAAAGGAGCATGAAAAATCTTACATTAATATTAAGATTTCTTTACAAATTGCGATTGACATATCCAATTAAGAGGCATATAATTGAATAGGATTATGGAATATTATCTATAATTGTCTTTGTGCGCCTATTAATGGCAGCAAAGACAAGTGTGTAACAGCCGAAAGGCAAACCCTATCAACCCATCAGTTGATAAATCTTCGTATTTAAATATGAGGAGCAAGGAGGAGTAAGTCAATGAAAAGAAAAACGGGGGAGCTCTGGAGAAGAGTAGGTGCACTCCTGATGGCCGTAGTGTTCTGCTATGGTATCATCGCACCTGCAACGACCGCGCTTGCGCTTGAAGACGAAGCGATCGCGGAGGACATCCAGGAAGACGCTGCCGAAGCTGAGGAGATCGAAGAGGCTGAAGAGGCCGAGGTTCCCGATGTTCCGGCAGATGATGAAACAGCTGAAGAGGCCGAAGTAGAAGCAGAAGCCGAGGCTGAAGAAGCTGAGGAGGATGTCGAAGCGGAGGAAGCTCCTGCGGAAGAAGAGACAGAAGAAGAGACAGAGGAAGCTGAAGCTGAAAGCTATCAGGCGGGCACATATACCCGTTATGGTGCTGACTATACTGTCACCGTATCTTATGATGAGTCTGCATGTTTCCCGATGGGAACACAGCTCGTTGTTCGCGAAGTGACAGAGGGTGCAGCTGGCTACGCTCAGTACTATAAAGCGACGGAAGAAGTCGTTGCTGGTGAGAACACCGAGATCAAAGCGGTCCGCTTCTTTGATATCGCGTTCGTTTCCGGAACGGAAGAGATCGAGCCGCAGGCTCCGGTCGCCGTGACGGTCACCTTCCCGTACGATGAAGATGCTTCCGGCGAAGGCCGTGTATCCGTCCTGCACATGGCAGACGGTGCCGAGGTCGTTGCCGCCAGCGCAAGCGTTGCGGAAGATGCTAACGAAGTTACCGCTTCGTTCGCCAACGATGAGTTCTCTGTATACGGTTTCGCCTATACTGTAGACTTCACCTACGATGAATACACCTATCGTCTGCCGGGCGAAGGCAGCATCCTGCTTTCCGAGCTGTTCGCGGCTCTGGGCATCGAGGCTGACGTCGCTGACGTGGAGAAGGTGGAGTATACCGATCCCGAACAGCTTGAGATCGCACTTCAGGAAGACGGCGATTATCTGATCACCAGCCTGAAGCCCTTCGAGACCGAAGAGACCCTGACCATCACCCTCAAAGACGGTACGGTCATCGTGATCGACGTCGTGGATCCTCCGGCAACGGACAACACCACGGTCGACCATATCGATATCGGTGTCGTTGCATCTGCAAGCATTTCCATCCCGCTGGCTTATGGTAAGTATTATGATGCCAATGGTAATGTAGTGCTGGACGTCGCAATCGACAACAAGAACGAGCATGCTACCGGCGTCAACGAGCAGGTCCCGATCACCGCAGAAGATCTGCGTGCGGCAAAGATCACCGCTAAGAGAAACGACGCGGATTATACCAACTTCAGCACCGGCACGAACTATACGGAAGACTGGGGTACCGACCCTAACACGGGTGCGCGTATCGAACAGCTTCGTATCCCGGGCAGATTTGGTACAGGTACACGTGCCAACCCCGTAACTTATACGGTGGAAGTGGACAAAGAGATCACAGTTACCCTTGAACGCGACGGTCAAGTACTGTATACAGAAGACGGAGTGCCTATCACCGTTTCTGTGATGGCAGCCCTTCTTTCCTCGTTTACGTTCTTTGATCCAGGCAACATGTGCCCGGGTATCGTGAATCACAGCAACGTCGATGGCAACGTTGATTACTCTGCTGGTATGGACTTCGTGCTTGGTACCTCTTCCGATACGGATACTCAGGTGACCGCGATCGAGATCATCAAGTACATCGTCGATGAGGATGGAAAGACGATCGAGACTGAAGAAACCTACGAGTTCGAGTTTGAAGTATACCAGAATGACTCTGGTGACGATACTGCTCCTACCGCATGGAGTGGCGAGACTACTGCTACGATCGATTACAGCGGCTATGATAAGCTCAACGACAGGACCCTTACGACCAGCACTGATGGCCTTGGCGTCGTCTATGATTATGACGTAGCAGATCCTGCCCTCGTCTATATCGTTGAAAAGGAAGGCAGCATCCCCGAGACGATCACGGATGCAAATGGCAACACCCTGGTCTATGACCATACCTATATCAAGACCGAATATGCATGGCGTAACGATGGCGGAGAACAGCACTCCAATGTAAACCAGGATGACACCTACAAGGCGATCCCGGATGTGGTCGGTGCATACTCCAGTGATTCCACGGATGAGGACCTGTTCAACACCTTCCTTGAGTTCTACGTATACAACGTATATGTTCCGGACACCACGGAAGTGACCGTCACCAAGGAATGGGATGATAATGATGACCAGGATGGTATCCGTCCTGACAGCATCACCATCACCCTGGAAGGCTCCGATGGCAACACCTACGAGGTAGAGCTGGATGGCACCGCTGATGATGAGCCTGAAGGCACCGATCCTGTTGGCTATGAAGTAGAAGAGTGGACTGCGAAGTTC
>JAEEGL012016791.1_pt1 | contig 20924 bp, 9 predicted proteins | sample 9134231 | NCBI WGS metagenome assembly JAEEGL01 (sample SAMN16246548, study PRJNA631951) | gut metagenome | biome: gut microbiome; feature: rumen; material: fiber-attached | host: Bos | place: Iran: Karaj | collected 2018-10
CAATCCCCAATCCCCAATCCCCAATCCCCAATCCCCCATCCCCAATTAAATTATAAATATCTTCAATTTATTTGATTTAATTTTTTTAATTTACAATTCAAAATTTAAATTGTTTATTTAATAATTTAAATTTAATAATTATTTATAAATAAATACATTTGAAATTTATTAATTATTTAAAAATTTATCATAAATCAATTAATAAATATCATATATTAAATTGAAATAAAAAGGTTTAATTGATTGAATTATTAAGTATATGTTCAAATATAATAAAATTATTAATTTAATAAATTTACGCATGAAATAAAAAAAATATATTATGGCAATATTGTTATTCTTTCAATTTTTTTTATATTATTTCCCAATAATAGATTCTCAAATAACATTAGATTTCAAAAGAAAATGGAGTGGGGATTTTACAACTGAAAAAAAAATAATTTCAAATTTATTAATTAATGATTTAATAACAAAAATAAAAATAGGAACTCCACCACAAGAAGGATATTTATCTTTAAATTTTAAAGATTATTCAACTTATATATCAGTACAAAATTGTTCAACAGAAACTCCAAAATTTGATGAAAAAAAATCAACAAGTTATTCTCTTATTACAAATAAAAATACTTATTATTATACTGGATTTGAAGAAGGTTCAGTTTCTAATGATTCAATATATATTAATGAAAAATTAATTGAAAATTTCCAATTTATTTCAGTATATAAGTTAAGACAAGATAATTTTTTTTTAACAACTGAACTAGGAGTTCTTGGTTTAAATTTAAAATTTACTGGATTAAATAAAGACTTAGATAATATTAATTTTATTAAAGAATTGAAATTAAAAAATTTAATAAACTCATGTGTATTTAGTATTAAGTTTATGAATGAAAATGATGGTAAAATAATAATTGGTAATTATCCACATGAATATGATGAAAATTTTAATCTAAAGAATTTAATAGAAATACCTTCTCATAAAGTCGGTGATAATGGGGAATGGGGAATTAATTTTGATAATATAACTTCTGGAGATATTGATATTTCTGGTAACTTTTTTTCTTCTTATATTTATTTAGAAAATGGTATTTTTTATTCTAATCACGTTTATCAAAAAATTATAAATAAATGCTTCTTTGAAGAATATTTAATTAAAAATATTTGTATTAAAAAAGAGTTCATAAGAAATAAACTAGATTATCAAATGTATATTTGTGAAAAAAAAATAAATTTAAAAAATTTACCTAAGTTAAAATTCCATTTAAAAGATTATAATTTTAACTTTGAATTTGATTATAATGATTTATTTTATGAATATAATAATAAATTATATTTTCTTATTGCTTTTACAAAATCTTCTTATTGGAGATTAGGAGTGCAATTTTTTAAAAAATATAGATTGATTTTTAATCAAGATAAAAGAATTATAGGAATTTATGATAAAAAATATTCAAAAAATAATGTAAATAATATTTTCAAATGGGCTATTTTAATAATATTAACAAGTATAATTATATTTTTATATATAAATATCAAAAATAAAAGGTTTTTAAAATTATTTAAAACCAAAAAAATAACTGCTAATGAATTAGAAGATAACATTAATTATAATAATTTAAATATAAACATTCAAAATTAATATCTTAACAAACAAAATTAATGAATTATTTAATTCTCACAGATAACAATTAGAAATTCCTATAAAATAAAAATTAAAAAAAATTAAAAAAAATATGTTAAAAATATTTAAAAAAAATAAAAAATAGAAGCTAAATCTCTATAGATTAATATATATAAAAAAAATGGAAATCCCATATCACATAGGAATAGACTTAGGAACTACTTATTCATGCATTGCAGTATATCGTAACAAAAACGTGGATATAATCCCAAATGAACTATCAGAACGTACAACACCATCAGTAGTATGTTTCACACCATATGATATTTTAGTAGGTAGAAAAGCAAAGAATCAAATAACCAAAAATTATAAAAATACAATATATGATGCTAAAAGATTAATAGGCCATCGATATAGTGATGAAGTAGTTCAAAACAATAAAAAAAATTGGCCTTTCACTTTAGTAAAAGATGAAAATGATAGACCTCAAATAGAAGCATCATATAAAGGAGATATAGTGTATTTTTATGCAGAAGAAATTTCAGCTTTAGTCTTAACAAATTTAAAAAATAGTGCAGAAAAATATTTAGGAAGTGAAATAAAAGATGTTGTTATTACAGTTCCTGCAAGATTTAATGATTCTCAAAGACAAGCAACAATTGATGCTGCTCAAATTGCAAATTTAAATGTTATTCATTTAGTTAATGAACCTACAGCAGCTGCTATTGCTTATGCTTTTTCAAATACTATTCAAGGAAAAAAAACTATTTTAGTCTTTGATTTAGGAGGAGGTACTTTTGATGTTTCAATTTTAGAATTAGAAGATGGAAATTATGTTGTCAAAACTACAGATGGTGATACTCATTTAGGAGGAGAAGATTTCGATAATAAATTAATGGAATATTGTATTAAGGAATTTAAAAAAGATACAGGATTGGATGTTGTTGATCAAAAATCAAAAAGAAGATTGAAAAATGCTTGTGAAGAAACTAAAATTACTTTAAGTGCACAAAATGAAACTGTGATTGAAGTTGATAGTTTAGTTGATGATCAAGATTTGAATTTAACTATAACAAGAGAAGATTTTGAAGATATAATAAGTGAATATTTAACAAAAATACAACAAATATTAGAAAGAACATTATATGATGCAAAAATAAATAAAGAAGATATTGATGAAGTAGTATTAGCAGGTGGATCAACAAGAATACCAAAAGTGGAAGAAATAATAAGAAATTTTTTTGATGAAAAAGAAATAAAAAAATCAATTAATGCAGATGAAGCAATTGCATATGGTGCAGCAATATATGCTTCAACAAATGATAAAAACTCAAATAATAATATAAATATAACTGATGTATGTCCTTATTCATTAGGTATTGGATCTAAAGATAGAGAAATGTCAGTTATGATTCCTAAAAATACTCAAATTCCATATAAATTTACTGATCAATTTTATACTATTAAAGATGAACAAAGTCATTTTGGAATTGGTGTTTATCAAGGTGAAGGAAAAATTATTGATGAAAATACTAAATTAGGAAGCTTTTTTGTTAGAGGTATTCGAAAAGGAAAAAAAGGAGAAGTTGGTATTGATTTAACTTTTGATTTAAATAAAAATGGAATCTTAAATGTAAGTGCTGTTGAAATTGGAGGAAATAGTCAAGGAAATTTAACTGTTCAATGTAAAGGAAAAAATGATTTGGATGTTGAAAAATTAAAAATTAAATTTAAAGAAATTGAAAAAAAAGAAAAAGAGAGAAAAATAAGAGTTGAAGCTAGAATGAATTTAGAAAATAAAATGAATTCCATTAAAAAAGAAATGAAAAATTTAGATGCTTCTAAAAGAAAAAACCTTAAAAAACTTTGTGATGATATTTCATCTTGGATTAAAGATCATCAAGATGAAGAAACTAATGTTTATAAAGAAAAACTTGAAGAGTTAGAACAAAATTTCAATGAGAGTAATTTTTAATTTTTTAATTCTTTAATATAAAAATTCAATAAAAAACTTTTAATAAATTTGATTGAAAAAAAAAATAAAAAAAATGAATAAAAAAGAAGAAGAAGAAAAAAAGAAAAAAGAAGAAGAAATAAAGCAAAAAAATTTATTACAAAATACTTTAACAAATGATGAATTACTTCCAAATATAAATCGTTCAATAGAAACAACAGATAAACTTAGAATGAGTAGATTAAAATATAATTCATTGCCAAATGACTTAATTCCCAGATTAGAAAATATTAATAAAAAAAAAGAAGAAAAAAAAATAGAAATACAAAAACCAATATTAAATTATCCTTTAAGTGCAATAGGTTTATTAAAAAGTGATTTTGGAAATGGATATTTTTTATTTGGAACTGCAACTTTAATTGCTCCTTCAGTAATATTAACTTGTGCTCATAATTTATATTCTCCAATTTTAAAAAGAAAAGCACAATATATGACTTTTTATATGGATTTAACTAATGGAAAATATTTAAAAGATTCTCAAGTTGAATATTTTGTTTATCCTGATGAATTTGAAATTGATAATAAAGGAATTTATGATTATGGTATTTGTATTTTAAAATCTAATTTAGGATTAATTGGTGGTTATCTTGGTTTTTGCATTTATGATAAAGAAAATAATCATAATGGATTTTATTATGGTTATGTTAATTCTAAAAAAGAAAATTATTATGAGAGTTTTAGAAGTCATTTAGAAGATTATAATATTAAAGGTTGTAATATGGAATTAAGATTAGATTCTAAAGAAGAATATTTAATTTATGTTAATGATCATTCTTTTAATGGACAAGATGGTTGTCCTATATTTAAAATAAAAGAAAATGATATTAATACTTATCCTTCTTTACCAAAATTTGATGTTCAAATTTTTGCTTTAGATTGTTCTTATACAAGAATGGAATTATTATATATAAATAAGAAAAAATTTAAAAATAGTTTTGTCACTAATGATAAAATTCAATATGATAGAAATAATAGAGCAATTCCTATTACGAGTCATATTTATAATCAAATTTTAAGATGGATAAATTTTTATATGGTTATTAAACCTAAAGATTTAGGTGATAATTTAAAAATGTCTGTTACTTCTTTTAGAAATGAAGGAGAAGATATTCCTTTAAATACTAATATGTTAACTATGTCTAATAATGATATTATTGGAAAAGATGTTTCTATGATTTTAAATTCTTATGATTTAGGTTTAATTAGAATTTTAGATTTATCAAACAATGAAATTAATTATGAAGGAATTAAAATGTTAGTAAAACAAAAAAAAATGTGTAAAAATATAATAGATTTAAATTTAGGAGAAAATGAATTAGGATATAAAGGTTGTGAAGAATTAGTAAAAGGAGAATTTAAAAGTTTAAATAAATTAGATTTATCTTTAAATGAAATTGGAGTTGAAGGATGTAAAATTCTTTCTGAAAAAGGTGATTTTACTTCTGTTATTGATTTTAATATTGCAAGAAATGATATTATGACTAAAGGAATAAGTTATTTAGGAAAAGGAACTTTTTATAATGTTGAAAAATTAAATTTAGAAGGAAATAGAATTAATGATGATGGAGCTTTAGCTTTAACAAGAGGAAATATGAAAAAAATAATAGAATTAAATTTAGCAAGTAATAAAATTGGAGATGATGGAATAATTTTTTTTTCAAAATGTCATTTAGAAAAAATAAAAGTTTTAGATTTAAGTTGGAATAATATTTCTTCAATTAGTATAAGAAATATTTCTTTGGGAATTTTCCCTTATTTAGATAAATTAAAAATTGATTATAACAAACTAGGAGTTGAAGGAGCTTATTATATAGGAGAAAAACCTTTTATTAAATTTACTGAGTTAAGTATTGCTCATAATGATATTTGTACAAAAGGAGCAGAAATGCTTTCAACTTTATGTTTAACAACTTTAGAATATTTAAACGTTAGTGATAATTTTATTTGTGATTTAGGATTATATTTTATTTCAAATGGAACTTTTAATAATTTAAAAAAATTAGATGTTTCACTTAATCAAATCACTCAAGCAGGAGTTGAACATTTATCAAATGCTAAATTTTTTAATACTTTAAATGATTTAAATATTGAAGGTAATAATTTAGAAGATAAAGGTTGTCAATATATAGCTTATAGTAAATTAAAAAATATACTTAGTTTAAATTTAGGAATTAATCAATTAAATTCGATTTCAATAAAACATTTATCAAAAGGTAGATTATATTTTATAAATAGATTAATTTTAGAAAGGAATAATTTATTAAGTAATGGAATATCATATTTAATGGAATCAAAATTTATTACTAATTTAATTGAATTAGATATTAGTTATAATAATATTGGAGATAATGGTTGTTTATATTTATCAAATGGAAGTTTAACAGAAATTGAAATATTAAATTTAAAAAATAATCAAATTACAAATGTAGGAATTCAAAATTTAACAAAAACAACTTGGAATTCTTTAAAGAATTTAAATTTAGAAGATAATGAAATTTCAAATGAAGGAATTAGAATTCTTGCTTCAGGATTTATTCCAAATTTAAAATATTTGAAATTAAAAGGAAATAATTTAACTGAAGAAGATATAAAAATTATGAAAGAAGGAAATTTAAAAATGTTAGATAAAGAATTAGGTTTAACATTTGTTAATTATTCTAAAGTTAATAATAGTGTAATTAGATTTTGTTTAAGACATCCTGATAGAAGATTACATAATTCAAATATTATTGAAATCAATTAAAATTATTTTTTTCATAATAAATCAATTTATTTAATTATATTTTTTAAACTTTAAATTTTTTATTTAAATATAAAAAATCATTTTATTTAATTTTTATAAAATAAAATATATAACAAATACAAATCTATTTATATTTCATAATTAGTTTTTATTTTCTATTTTAACATTTATATTATTATTATTTTAAATCTATCATTAGTGAATCTACTTGATCAGTATCATTAATATTAAATTCTTTCTTTTTGAATTTTATTTTTATTAATTCCTGATTTTTAGTATATAAATTATCAACTCTTTCACAACAATAATTTTTATCATCACTATTATTACTCATTACAGTATTAAATCTTTCTAAAGTAATGCTTTTATTATCATCTTGATTTTTAGTATTACTTTCTTTAATTTTTTTATTAGTTTCTTCAACTGCTTTTTTCAAAAAATTAATAACCGCTTTATCATGAATATTTTTAATATTATCCCAATTAAATCCTTCAAAAAATTTATGTTTTTTTATTTTATCAATATCATCATCACCCCATCTTTCTTCAGGATTTTTAACAACAAATTTTTTAATTAAATCTTTAGCATCATCTAAATTTTTATATGTTTTAATAACACTTTCATCTTCCATTGCACTCCAATCAAATTTCATATTAATAATATTATCTTTAGTTTCACTTTGACTTTCACTATAAAACGGCACTTTAAAAGTGAATAATTCAAAAAATAAAACTCCAAAAGCCCAATAATCAATTGAAGGTCCAATATTATATTCATCAGTGAATAATTCAGGAGCCATATAATTTAAAGTTCCAACGGCTTTTATGTCTTCTTTTTCTTCTCCTTCTGATGAATCACTTTTTTCTGCATTTATTAAATTATATATATTTCTTTTATAATAATTATCATTTTGACTTAAACCAAAATCTGTTATTTTAAAATGACCTTCTTTAGATATTAATATATTTTCTGGTTTTAAATCTTTATGAATTATATTTAAACTATGTAAGTAATTTAAAGCTAAAATTACTTCTGCTGAAATTAATTGAATTGTTGATTTAGGAAGAACAATACTTGATAATAATTTAAATAAATCTCCTCCTGGCATAAATTCCATAGCGAAATAATAATTAACTTTATCTTTCCATATATAATAACAATTAACAACATAATCATTATTTATTTCATTTAATATATTTCTTTCATTTTTTAAAGTCGAAGATAATTTTTTTTCTTTCATATTTTGAATATCAACAATTTTAATTGCATACATATCTCCTGTTGTTATTTTTTTATATAAAGCAACACTTCCATAACCTCCTTTTGCAATTTGGAAAATTAATCTAAAATTATATATTGAATTATTACTTGAATAATTTGGACTTTCTGAAAAAGATTGATGTCTTTTTTTTTTATTTATATCACTTAATCTATGAGGACTTGGATTATTTGATTTTTGTTTTTTATTTTCACTTATTATTGAATAATTTGAATTTATTATTTTCACTGAAAGTGGATTTTTTTCTGAATTTTCATTTGGATTTAATAAAACACTTTTTTTCTTATTTGGACTATTTACTTTTTCTTCATTATTTACATTAGTTTTATTTTTATCATTTTTATCATCACCATCATTATTATCATTTTTCTCATTATTATTATTCTCTTTATTTTGATTAAGATCATTTTCATTATTAGGAGAATCAATCACTTTAGTTACATTATTATTAAAAAGAAAATTAGAAGTATTTGCTATTCCATCACTTTTAGGAGAAATATTATCTAAGTCACTACTTTTTTTTTTTAATCTAATATTAGTTAAATGAAATTCATGTCCTTGTTCAGTAATCATATCATTATTAAAACTACTTTCAACATTACTTTCAAATTCAGAACTAACATCATAATTACTTGTACTTTTTTTAAATAAGGATTCATTTCTTTCTTTAATTTGAGCATATTCTAATAATTCCAAATAAACATCATTCATTTCATTATATTTACTTTTTTTTTCATTTTTTGTATTTGTACCATAGAAACTATCAATATAATAAATATTTTCTTCATCATTTTCTATTGTATCACTATTTTCATCTTCTTCTTCAGTTTCTTCAATTTCACTTTTTATACTACTTTCTTTAGAGCGTACTTGATGTCCTAAAAAATAACTTAATTCTGAATTTCCATCTTCATCATCATTATATGTTGATTCTAATCTAATTACTGGTTCTATTTCTTCTTCTTCTTTTTTAAATGGCTTTTTAATTAAATCAAATGTTAATAAAGAATGCTTTTTTGTTGGCTTTCTTTCTACATGAATTTCTGGTTTTTTTATAAAATTTACATCTGCACTTTTTTTAAACATATTAAATAAAGGATTTGTTTCTTTTAGATTTTTTTTATATATACTTTCATTTTTATTATTATTATTATTATTAATATTATTATTGTTATTCTTAATAAAATTACTATTATTTTGTTTATGACCAAATAAACTTTTTTTTGGTAAATTTGTATTTGCTCTAATTAAAGTACTTTGTATATTTTCAATATCTTTTTTTAATAAATTTTTATATTTTTCAGTACTATGTTCTCTTTTTTCTCTTTCTTTTGGTTTTTGTCTTTCTCTTGGAGTATCTTCATCTTCTCCTCTTAATCTCTTTTTAATATCACCTGAAATCCTTTCTGTTCCTGTTAGTCTATTTACTAATTGATTTGTTAGTTTTCTTTTTGTTATTACTTTTTTTTGACTACCATCTGATTTTAAAGAAATTGATTTATGGAATTTATTTCTTTTAAAAAAATTATCTGATGAATCATTTGTATTTTCTTGAGATTTTTGATTATTATTTTTACTTGATGTTATTAATTTTAAATTAAAGGGTTCATCATTTGAATTTTTTTTATTTAAAATAAAACTATCATGACGTATAATTTGTATTTCATTGTTATTATTATTTTTTTTTGTAGATTGAAAATTATTGTTATTTATTGTTAAATAAGATTTCAAATTACTATTTTTATTTAAATTACTGTTTGGGTTTTTATTTATATTATTATTAATATTATTATTAATAATATTGAAATTATTATTAGTTTTACTATTGTTATTTTTTATAGGAGTAATAGTGTTAAATTTTTTGAAAGAATAAGTATTATTTATATTGATATTATTGACATTATTAGTACTGATAATTTTATTATTACAATTACTTTTATGATTATTTTTATTATTCATTTCATTTATATTATTTTTAGGAGGACCACTAAAGGTCATTGTAGGAATAACATTTAATCTTTTTTTTTCACTTAATTCATCTTCAATGAAATCAGAATTATCAATAATAGTTTCTTCATTTTGAATTAATTTTAATTTCTTAACAATCGGCACCGAAGTTTTTTTCCGATTTTTATTTTTTTTTTTAAACCCTTCAGTAGTACTTTTCTTAAAGAAAAAATTTCCAAAAGGTCCTCTATCATTAGTACCATTCCAAGTGTCTCTTCTATTTTTAAAAAAATTTGTTAAAGTATTATTAACACTTAATATATTTTTATAACTTTTTAAAGTAGTAGAAAAATCACTTTTATCATGTGAAGAAATACTTTCAACATCAATTAATTTAGAATAAAAAGAATTTCTTTGAGCAACTTTAGTGTTTGATCTATGTAAATAAGAAAAAGAACTAAATTGAGTTGAATTACTTCTACTTTCAATAAACTTAATATATGTATCTCTTGAATGACTCTTTGTTAACATTGTTGCACTATTTAAACTATATACATTACTTTTTGCTTTTGATTCCATTACTGTTAAAATTGATTGAATTGCATTTAATTTTCTTGTTAATGTTTCAAATATTCCTCCTAATATTTCATTTAATTCTTTTGAAAAATTATATTTGTGATTTTCAGTAAATAAAAATAAAGTAAAATATATCATTGATATTAAATGAGATATTTCTTTTGGTTTTCTTTCATAATTATCAAAAGGTAATTCACATTCATATTGATATATTCTTATTAAGTTATTTAAAAAACTAAAATTATTATTTTTACTATTATCTATTGCTTGATTGGATTTTGAACGTCGATTTTCTAATAAAAAATTTGATGTGTTTAAATTTGAAGAGTTTTGAAAAGAATTTCCAGAACTTTTATTAAAAAATTTCATTAATGGACTTTTAGGAGAAAAAATTAAAAGATTATTTGCGTTATATTTATGAAAATTCATTGTGTCTCTAAAAAATTCTAATGTTGATATGTATTTCATTAAATGAGTCTTTACTACTCTCATTTGTTTATAAAACATTTTTTGTTCTTTACAGTAATTAACATGTAATATAAATTCATTCATTGAAACTTGTTGTTCACATATTCTACATATTTCATATAATTTTTTTGATTCTACTTTTAAAGTTACATTTTTCCAAACTACTAATTTAGTGTTAAAATAAAACAGAAATTGCTTTTCTAATTCAAGATTCATTTTTGTATTATGAATATTAAAAGTTTGAAGATATGGTTTATATTGAAAAATTTCTCTCCGATTTTTATCAAACAAAGTACTATTTAACATTGCTTTTCTTTTTTCAATTTTTTCATTTGAAGCTATTGATAAGTGATTACATTTTGAAACAATTTCTATGAAATTATTTAAAATATATTTTCCTGAAGAAGAAAAAATATTTAAATTTAATCTTTCATTATCAGTATATAATATATTTGCAAAGGTTTTAGAAAGAGAATAAAAATGATCAATAAAATGTAGAATTTTCATTTGATTTCCTTTAAATTTTTGAATAATAATATTTTCTTTTCTTGAAGAATCAATAAAAGCACCAATATAAGCTTTAATTTTTTGAAATAAACAATTCATAGTTAAAGAATAATAATCTAATTTAAAAGAAATATTACTTAAAACAAAAAGACAAATTTGAGAAACTGAAACAATAAATTGAGTAATTTCTTCGTTGTTTAAACATTCACAATCAGGATTTCCAGAATCCATTCTTAAATTTAAAACAAAAGGATCTTTTAATTTATTTGTTTTTTTCCCTTTATAATTATCTAAAAATTTTGCTATTTCATATCTGCTTTTTTCAAATTCATTTAATATCATATTTTTAATTTCTCTATAATAATCTTCTGGTTTTGTTTCAATCATTGTTTCAAGAACATTATCAAATTTATCTATTTTTTGTATTAATTCTGTATCATCTTTTTCAACATTTAAACTATCACCATTATAGTAATTTTGTTTAAATTTTTTAATTAATTCTCTCATTATTTTAATTATTATATCTAAATATTCCTTTTGAGAAGTTATAAAAGTTTGAATTACTCTATAATCAAAATGTTTTTTAAATAATAATACTTGAATTAAAAATTTATTAAAATCTACTTCAATATTAGTTAATTTAACATTAGGAATATAATCAACAGAATATCTTTTAACAAATCTTTTTTTATTTTTTTGAGGATTAATTATTGAATTATCTAAATCATTATTACCAAGATTATCAATGGGAGTTTTATAAGATTTAACATTATAATGAATATTATCTAAATAAACTTTATCTTGGAAAAAATCTGTATCACTTTTACCTCTTATGTGACGATAAATTTTCATTTTCTAAATTATTTAATTATTATTATATAATCTCCAATGAAATATTTATTATTAATTTTTTTATATTAATTTTAATTTAAAAATAAATTATTCATAATCATTTTCTTTTATATATAAATTTTCTTTCAATACAAATTATATTTGTTGCTTTTTAATTCATTTAATAGTGAAAATTTTAATAATAAAATATTACTCATTTTAACATTTTTTAGATTTTTCCTTGTTTGATATTGTATGACTTATTTTTTAATGAGCAAAACTAATATTAGGAAAAAGATTATTATCTAAACTTCTAATCCTTTCTTGATAATATTTAAATTATTATTTCCTCTTTAATTTCCTTCTTAAATGAATATATAAGTATTTAATTGCTTTTAAATAATATTATATAAATAATTGTTTATTATTAAAGAAGTTCGGTTATTATTTCATCGATAATTTAATTATTTTTTTAAATTCTATCATAAATCTTCTATTTCTTTGAAAAAAAGTTTTATTTTTATTTGATTTATTATATTTTTTTTGTTTTTCTTTAAAATTAACAAAAAATCTTCATATACCCTTAAGAGCAATATTTTATTTAATCTTTTTTTTTATTTTTTCTATATTTTATGAATACCTTCTTATGGACTATATAATTATTCTTTTTTTCTTTGAAAGTGTAATAATTACCCATTATATTTTTTATTTTAATTTTCATTGTTTAAATAAATGAATTATTTTTTTTCATGAAATTCAAAAGTTTAAGGAAGATGATTTAATTGAAATTATTTATAATTTTTAATTTTTACTTAAATGATTTAACCTTCAAGAGTTTTATAATTTTACAAATTATAAATAAAGTTTTATATGTTGATAAAAGAATTATATAAATCTGATGATTTAGAGTTTAATTGTATGATTAATAATAAAATAAAAATAAAAGAAAAAACTATGAGTATATATTTGCATATTGGATATGATAATTCCAAATTTTATTAATAAAATTATATTATATTTACTCTTTTTGTTATTCTAAATATTCATACAATAAATTTTGATTTAAACAATTAATTCAAAAAATATTTCTATTTAAATTTCAAATAAAAAAATTAAATTTAAAGAAAAAATGGTTTTAATTCTTTGAAATGAAACAAGTAATTCCCTAACAGATTTTTTTTATTAACAATTATATTTTTATCAATATATAGTAGAAAATAAAATTTTAATCTTTAAATCAATTCACTTCATAAAAATTATATTCTTAAATTTTTTATATATTTAATATTTTACTATTTATTGAATATCACCTAATAAAGAGCTTTTTGTAATGACAAATTTACAAATAGGACAATTTCCATGAATTAAAATCCATTCTTTAATACAATCAATATGAAAAACATGAACACAAGGTAAAGTAGTAACTTTATCTCCTTCGTGAAAATCATCATAACAAATGATGCATTTAAATTCAATATCATTATTAATTCTTGGACCTAAAGTTGTAATAGGTAAACAATTAACAATATCTTTTGGACTAATTTTATCATCTGTATTTTTTTTTTTATTTAAATTTTTAATTGAATTTACTATTTTTATCGTTAAATCTGTATAACATTCTGGAATTAAAAATGCACATCCTATTAAATCTGCTGTTACTTGAACTATTCCAACTTTATTTTCTTCAATAAAACCTTTTATTTTTTGAGAAACTGTTTCTCCTTCTTTATTTTGTATTCCTAGTATTTTTTTCTCGTATGCTTCTCTTTCTTCTTTGTTTTTTATTTTTGATAATTCTTCTAAATCTTTATTATTATTATTATTATTATCCTTTTCATTTCTAAGAAATCTTTGAAAAATGTTAAATTTTGAAAATAATCTATCTTTGATTGAATTATTATTTGTATTATTATCTTTATTGTTGTTGTTATTATTATTGTTATTATTGTTGTTATTATTGTTATTATTGTTATTGTTATTATTAATATTATTATTATTGTTATTATTATTAGTATTATTATAATGATGATTATCATTATTATTGTTATTATTATTTAAATCATTATTATTGTTAATATTATTATTATTATTATTTATAACATTATTATTGATAATATTATTGTTATAATTATTATTTGGCCTTCTATTGTTATTATTACTATTATATTTATTGAAGAAGTCATCATCATCAAAACATGGAAAATTATTATTATTATAATTTGGATATCTATTGCTATTATTATTTGGAAAATTATTGTTATTATTATTATAATTTGGATAATTATAGTTATTATTATTTGGGAAATTATAGTTATTATTATTATAATTTGGGTAATTATTGTTAAAATCATTATAATTTGGATAATTATTATTTCTAATATTAAAATTTGGGAAATTATTGTTATTATTATTTAGGTAATCATTGTTATTTATATTAAAATTTGGGAAATTATTGTTATAATAATTATAATTTGGATAATTATTATTTCTAATAGTATTATTAGGGAAATTATTCTTTTTGTTGTTATTCTCATCATTATTATTGAAATAATTATTATTTTCATTTGTTGTTTCTTCATTGTTTTGTAATTCATGATTCAATATATGATCATAATAATCATCAATAATAACTTTCTTTGAACAATATGGACAAATTTTTTGTATTTTACAAATTTCATCATGAAACCTTTGAGAAGTCACCGGATAAGATTTTTGACATTTTTCACAAAAAAAAGATGGCATTGGATTTTTTTCCATTTTTTTGATTAAAAAAGAAATTATATTATTTTAAAACAAATAATATAAAAAACTAAATTATTTCTATAAAAAAACCAAACAAAAATTAAAAAAAATGAATAAATAAATTTTTAAAAATAACCCAAAAAAAAAAAATGCAAGACTTAAATGAAATATTGTCAAAAATGAAAGAAACAGAAAACAGAAATAACATAACATCAATGTTAGAATTAGAAAAGCTTCCAAAAGAAGAAAAAAACAAATTATTTAAAGATAAAATGAGAGAATTTGGAGTAACAGCAACTTGGAAATGGGAAGATGTAGAAAGAATATTACATAATGAATCAATTTGGAAATCAATAAAATCATTTGGAGAGAAAAGAAGTTTATTTAATGAATTTATAAGAGATTGTAAAACAAGAGAAAGAGAAGAGCAAAAATTAAGAAAAGAAAAATTAAAATTAAAATTTAGACAAATGTTAGAAGAAGATAATACTTTAAATTCAGATAGTAAATTTAATGATGTTTTTAATAAATTTTGCTTTGATGAAAGATTTAGAGCTGTTGATAAAAGAGATAGGGAAGATATTTTCCAAGATTATATCGATTTACTTTTAAAAAAAGAAGAAGAAGAATTTAAACAAGAAAGAGAAAGAAAAAAAAAATTATTTGAACAAAGTTTAATAGATAAAAAAATCCCTTCTGATATGAGATGGAATGAATTAAAAGAAGAATTTGAATATGATCCTTTATTTAAATCTATGGAAAAAATTGATCAACTACAAATCTTTATTGATTATATTACTAAATTAGAAAAAGAAGAAAATAATAAAAGAGAAGAAGATGAAAAATATAATGCTTATAGAAATAGAGAAAAATTTAAAGATTTGTTAACTTCATATTTAGAACAAAAAAAAATTGATATGAAAACTAAATGGAAAGACTTTGTTAAAGAAATTAAAGATAAAGAAGAATATTTAAATTTATTAGGTCAAAGTGGTTCTACTCCTTATGATTTTTTTAATGATTTAATTATTTCTTTAAAACAAGAATATAAAAAGAATAAAGCAATTTTAAAACAAATTTTAAAATCTAATACAATTAAATTTTCTTCTAATATTACTTATGAAAATTATGATGAAGTTTTATCAAAATTTGAAGATTATAAAAAAATTAAACCTGATTTAAAATCTGTTTTATATGAACATATGATTAAAAAATTAAAAGAAAAAGAAATTGAACATCAAAAAAGAGAAGAAAAAATTGCTAATAAATTATTTTCTTATATACAAAGAAAAAAATTAAATTTAACTAAAGATAATACTTTTGAAGAAGCTTTTCCTCAAATTAAAAAACATAAAAAATTTATTAATATTACTGAAGAACATTTAAGATATGCTTATAATTTATTATTAAAAATGTTAAATTCAAATAATCCTTTACCTATTAATATAGAAAAAGAAGATGGAGAGACTTCTAATTAATCAATCTTTTATATTTAATTTATTATAATTGAAATTATAAATAAAATAACTTTTAATTTTGAAATTCTTTAAAATTTATATTATATTAAAATTATATATAAATAGAATTAATATTTAATTATTTTTATTTCTTTTATTCAAAAAATTATCAGTAACATACATTTGATTATTTTTAACAGTTTGAAATAAATGATCGTATCCATTATCAGGATCAAAAAAAGTTTTATATTCCCTTTTATTTTCTTCAATTTGAAATCTTTCATCAACTAATTTTCTTTCAAATTCAGGTTCTAAGTAATATTCACTATCTTGAGGCATTTGATAAGGATTAAATGCATTTTCTTTTGCTAATAATAAATAATATTCTTTAGGAGTTAAATTATAATATTCAGGAGGTCTAATATCATAAACATCTTTTTCAATTAATAAAGTACTTTTACAATTTGCACAAATTACATATTGTGATTCTATTCTTATCATTATTCTTTTTCCACAATTTTTACATATTACTGCTGTTAATTGACCTAATACATCTTTACTTATATCTGAATATTCTAATATTATTTCATTTATTTTTTTACATTTTGGACACTTTCCTAAAGATATATTTGGAGGGAGTAAAAATTTAAATTGACATTTCCAACAAATTATTGGACGCTATATTAGATTATTATTTTATTTTTTAATTACCATGTTTTCTTCATTTAAATCTTCCATTTTTTTAAATTAAATAGTAATAAACTATATTAAGTATATTTTTTTGTAATTATTTTTTATTTTTTTAAACTTTTAGAGTTCTTTTATTTGTGATTTTAATATTTGATTAATAATATTTTATTTAAACAAAATCTTTAAATACTATTCACAAGTAATTAATTAAAATTATTAGTTTAAAAAAATTGATTATAAAAAAGATAGTCTTTTTTATTTATTTCATAAATAAGAATTTCTTATTTTATTTTATTATAATTTATATATTAATATGCATAGAATTAATATTTTTAATAATCAAAAATTATTTATGAAAAAAAAATTTGGATATTATATTTAATGGAGCAAGCACCTAAACCAATTTCAGAAACAAATTTTCCTAAAAAATCTAAAACTTTTTTATTTACTTCAGATAAAAATAATAAATTGAATGTAAATATTCAAACAGAATCAAATTTAGAAATTAGTATTGATGCCACTTTTTCAAATCATCAAACAAAGTATTCTCAAATATATTCTTTAAAAACTTTAAAGAATAATAAATATCTTTCTTCATTGGATACTATTGATGAAATTTTCGATGAAATTATAAATAAAATTGAATATAAAAATCCAACATTAATTGAAGAAAATAAATCATTAAAATTTATTATTGAAACTGGTCATTCAAAATTTAAAGAAATTATTTTTTATTTAAATGAAAAAGAAAAAAATATTAATGATAAAATATAATTGAATTATATTTATATATTAATCAATTTATAGAAAGAGAAAAAATTCAAGATGAAAAAATAAAAAGTTTAGAAAATAAAATAAAGGAATTAGAAAATGTTAATAATGAATTAAAAAAAGAAATTATATCATTAAATAATACAAATGAAGTTGAAAGTATTATATTAAATAATAATAAAAACTATATAAAAACTCTAAAGAATTGGATTAATCCACAAAAAAATTTTGAACTAAAACTATTATTTAGGATGTCAAGAGATGGAAGTAATTTGAATACTTTTCATGAATTATGTGATAATAAAGGTCCAACAATATCTTTATTTTATTTAGATGATAGAACAATTATTGGTGGATATACTCCGTTAGATTGGGATTCTATTTCATGGTGGAAAAGAGACAATGATACTTTTATCTTTAATTTAAATAAAAATTTAAAATGTATTAAAAAAGGAATTAATTGTGAATCTATATTTTGTCATCCTTCATATGCAGGTTTTTATGATACATTTGGATATTATGAAGCATCAAATTATGATATGAAAAAATTATTTTTTTTAAATGAGGATAGCTATTTTCTAAATGGAAAAAAGATTTTGGATTTTAATGAAAGGAAAGAATTAATACCTAAAGAAGTAGAAGTCTTAAGTGTTATTACTTTCTAAAAAAAGCTTTGAAAAATAAAAAAATTATTATAAGAATAATATTTAGCACATCAACAATATCATTTTTTGTTTTTTTAAAAGATAATCATAATTTAATTTCTCTTAAATTATCATTCAAAAGAATAAATCACTTTTTTTTATGAATTTAAAAAATCTATTGAAGATAAAATCATATTTTAATAAACTGATATTCAAATTATCTGAAATTTGAAATTAAAAAGAATAAATTTTTTGGAAATATAATTTTCATTAGATACTAATAAATTAAAATAATGTTGTATGAGTTTCTAAATTTGTTTCATTTAATTTTGGAGAATAATTTTCATATTATACATGTTTATATTATTATATAACAATTCATCAATATTTCCATATCACAAATCTTAAAGTTATTTGATTATATAATTTTCTCAGTCTATGTTGTGGCAAAAAAGATGGAAAAAGATTATAAAAATTAGGCTTTTTGATTATCACAATTTTTTATTATATATAATAATAATATTCACATAACAAATGAAGAAGATTATTTAACGAAGTTGCAAACAATAAGTTTAATTTAGAGATTAAAAATAAAATAGATTATATAAAATGAAAATAAAGCAATTTTTAAACAAAAAAATCAGAGAAGACAATTAAAATTACTAATTATATTTATATTTTAGTTTTAATAATTACATCTAATATTATTATTTTTATTCTTTGGAATTATAAAAGTGAATTGATTAACTCTTTAAAAAAAAATTAAACAAAGAAGATCTTTTCCTTGTGAATTGAAAAACTTAATTTACAATCTTTTAAACTTAGCTTTACATAAAAAAAAGGAATTATAAATAACTAAAAATTAAAACATAAGGGATTTATTTTGCTATAAAAAGATATAAAAGACATTATCTTTTTTAAAAATAATAGTAAAATTATTAAATGATATTTTAAAAACACCAAATTTAAATTATTTTATAGTATCCATATAATGCAATATCTTTATTTTTTAATACAACATAATCTGAGAAATATTCATCATGATTTTTTGTTCAAATATACAGTTATTAATTCTATAAATTAAAATATCTCCTCTTTCATTTCCTATTAAAAAATATCTTTATTTTTGATTATAATTATCCCAAAACATTTATTTGAATATTCAATTCTTTAATACTTATTTTTTAATATTAAAATAACATTAATGTATAATTTTAATATTTAAAAACCTTAATCTATTCCTTCAACAAAAATTATATCTTCATTAATTTTACCTAATAAATTAATTCTAACACAATTAGTTTCTTTTAAATAAATGAGCAAACAAAAAGAACCGTCCAAAACTTAATTCCATTAATTACAATAAATTATTATCATATAATTAATAATAATATTGAAGTAATTTATTAGGAATTGTTTAATTTTTCAATTATTTAATTATCTATTATTTCCTTTCATTATTCATTTTTATTAATCATTAATTAATTCAAATTAATTATTTTATTGAATGAATTATTTTAATTTTTTTAATTATGATTTGATTGCTATTATTTTCAGGAAAGAAAAATATATAAAATAATAAATGTTAGAAAATATAAATAAAGAAGAAATAATAGAAAAAATAATCAAAGAAATTCAAATATTAAAATTAAAAAACGAGAAATTAGAAGAAAGAGTTGAATCACTAGAAAAAGAAAATAATATAAAACAACAAATAATTAAAAAAGAAGAAGATTTAGATTGTAAAGAAAAAATGAATGATTTCGAAGGAAGAATTAAAACATTAGAAAAATTATATTTTGGTTCAAATTTAAGAAATATTAAAACAAAAAAAGTACATAAAACACAAATTAATTATCTAACATCATTTCCTTTATCTGGAAATATTATATCAGTTTCAAATGATTTATCCATTAATATTTATAATAAGAATTTAGAATATATTCAAACAATAAAAAATGCACATTCACGTAACATTACATTTATAGATATTAAAGATGAAAATAATTTTATATCATGTTCATTTGATAAAACCATTAAAACTTGGATAAAAAAAGAAAATATATTTCAATTAAATCATACAATTAATAATGCTCATAAAAATTTTATTTATAAAGTAATATATGCTTTAAATAATAATTTAATTTCATGTTCAGCAGATAAAACAATTAAAATATGGTCATATTATAATAATAATTATCAATGTATTACAATATTAAATCATTTAGATGAAGTTAAATCTTTTTTATTATTAGAAGATAAAAAAATATTAATAACTTCAGGCTGGGATAAAACAATATTTTGGAATATAAATAATTATAATATATTATTTATTGAAGAAAATGCTCGATGTTCTTCAGTAAATGCTTTAAAAAGAATAGATAATGATAAAATTATTATTGGCGGAGAAAGTAATGGATTAATTCAAATTATATCAATTAAAGAAAAGGAAATTGTAAATAAAATTGAAAATGGATTTGAATGTTGGGGAATATGTATTATTAAAGATAAGGATGTTATATTAATTGGAGGTAGGAGTAATATTATTAAAATTTATTCATGTGATAATTATAATTGTATTAAAATTATTAAAGATGCTCATGGATTAATTAATTTTCATAATACAGGATTTGG
>JAEEGL010147424.1_pt1 | contig 20923 bp, 16 predicted proteins | sample 9134231 | NCBI WGS metagenome assembly JAEEGL01 (sample SAMN16246548, study PRJNA631951) | gut metagenome | biome: gut microbiome; feature: rumen; material: fiber-attached | host: Bos | place: Iran: Karaj | collected 2018-10
AATTTACTACAATGTTTGAAGATAATAATGCAGAATTACCATTTATTACTAAAGCAGTAGTAGGTGTAAGTGACTTCTTAAAAAGTAATTATTTGATACTAATTGGAGCTATTATAGGTACAATAGTAGCATTTATACTATGTTATAAAAAAATCTATGGTTTTAGAAAAACTATTCAAATAATTTTGATGCATTTACCTGTAATTAAAAACGTAATTGTCTATAATGAAATATCAAACTTTACAAAAACCTTCGCATCATTATTGAATCACGGTGTTTATATAACGGATTCAATGGAAATATTACAAAAAATAACAAACAATGAAGTTTATAAAGGAATTATCAATAATTGTTTGACTAACTTATCAAAAGGAGATACCGTCTCTAGTGCCTTTAAAGGACAATGGGCAATTCCTATTGTTGCTTATGAGATGATTGTTACAGGAGAAAAAACCGGACAATTAGGTACAATGATGGAAAAAGTTGCTAAACACTTCCAAGGATTACATAAAAATACTATTGATCAAATGAAGAGTTTAGTAGAACCGTTATTAATTGTTTTTCTTGCTATTGTTGTTGGTATTATTTTGATATCAATAATTCAACCAATGTTCGCTATATATGATACAGTAAAATAATAAGGAGGATAATTATATGACTAATTTATTACCATTAATTATCTTTTTTATTTTAGGTACATTAATGGGTTCATTCTATACAGTAGTAGGAACAAGACTTCCTAGAGGAGAAAAAGTATTAATTGGAAAATCACATTGTGATAATTGTAAACATGATTTATCTTTTCTAGATATGGTTCCAATTCTTTCATATATCTTCTTAGGTGGTAAATGTCGTTATTGCAAAGAAAAAATAGATTCAACATCTACTTTTATGGAATTAATTACAGGAATCCTTTATGCAACAGCTTATTATGTTTTTGGACCAACATATGAATTAATGATTGCTTTAGGTATTGTTTCAATGCTCATGATAGTAATTGTAAGTGATATAAACTATTTAATAATACCTGATGAAGTATTAATCTTTATGACTATATATTTCATAGTATTTGATTTATTAAATATAGGATTAAAAGAAACATTTAGAGCTTTTGGTGGAGGATTATTCTTATTCGCATTAATGTATTTAATAATGTTAATAGGTGATTATGTATTTAAAAGAGAATCTCTAGGTGGAGGAGATATTAAAATGATGTTTATCTTTGGTTTTATTCTAGGGCCATTAGTAGGAGCATTATCAATCTTTGTAGGTTCATTCCTAGCTTTACCAGTATCTTTATATATACTTTATAAAGATAAAGAAAAAGTTATTCCATTTGGACCATTCTTACTTATAGCGTTAACGTTATTATATTTTACTAATGTAACGCCAGAATTAATAATAAGTTTATTAAAAGGGTATTAACCCTTTTTATTTTATAAAAAAAATGTTAATATAATTTTTAGGTGATGGATATGAAAAATTTAAACATTTTACCTGCAGATACCTATACAGTTATTAATAAAACTATATTGGATGATACTGATCATAAAATACTAACTATGTTATATCAACCAATAATAGGTTATCAAGCTATTTCTTTATATGAAAGTCTAAAAGATGATTTAGATAAACAAGGAATAATATCAGAAGAATATACTCATCACCATTTAATGTCTACTATGCAATTATCACTACAAGAAATAATAGTTGCTAGAGAAAAACTAGAAGGAATAGGTCTTTTAAAAACTTATATTAAGGAAGAAAATACTAATAATTATGTTTATTTATTATATTCACCACTTACTCCAGAAGAATTATTTAATCATCCTATATTAAATATTGTTCTTTATAATAATATAGGTAAACAAGAATATGATAAATTAATTAATTATTTTAAAACTCCAAGAATAAATATAAGAGGTTATAATGATATAACTAAATCTTTTGATGATGTATTCTCATCAATAGAAAAAGTATCTATGGATACTATTTCAGATATATCTAAAAAACAATCTAATAATATAGAAATTAGCAAAGGAATAGATTTTAATGAATTAATCGCATCTATTCCAGACTCAGAGATAACAGAAAAAACATTTAATTCAGAAATTAAAAGTCTAATTAATTCTCTTAGTTTCATATATAATATTAAGACATATGATATGATCAATTTAGTAAGAAATTCTTTAAATGAAAAGGGTCAAATAGATAAAACTAATCTTCGTAAATCATGTCGTAATTATTATCAATTTGAACATGATGGTTCTCTTCCAACACTTATTTATAAGAAACAACCAGATTATTTAAAGAAACCAACTGGAGATAATTCTAAATGGGCTCAAATGGTTTATACTTTAGAAAGTGTAACTCCATATGAATTATTAAAATCAAAATACAAAGGAGCAGAACCAACAGATAGAGATAAGAAATTAATTGAATCTCTATTAATAGATCAAAAACTATCTCCAGGAGTAGTAAATGTAATAATAGCTTATACTTTAAAAACTAATAATGAAAAATTAACTAAATCATATGTAGAAACAATAGCTGGTCAATTAAAAAGATTAAATGTTGAAACAGTAGAAGAAGCTATGAGAGTAACTGAAAAAGAACATAAGAAAATGAATAGAATAACAAAGAAAACGTATTCAACAAAACCAAAAGTAAAAGAAGAATTACCTAATTGGTTTGAACAAGAACCAGAAAAACAAGAAGTAACACAAGAAGAATCACAAGAGATGGAAGATATCTTAAAAGAATTAGTATAGCTAGTTCTTTTTGTTTACACTAAACAAAAAAAATACATCATATTTGTTATATACATTGGTAAATGTAAGATATAATAAAATCAGGAGATATAACTATGAAACAATTAAAAGAGTACTTGAATAGTTATAAATTCTATATAACAGTAATTCTAGCTGTATTATTAATGATAACTACACTAACAAGTGTAGGTTTTGGTGCTTTAAATCAAAATTTAAGTATAGCGGGAGATGTCAAATATACTGAAGATGCTGGCAATATGATTAAGCAATGGACAAGTTCTTCATCCTCTGATTTTCATAGTTCAACATATAAGGATAAAATTAAAACAATAGATTTTTTAGATAATAAAAACATACCTAGTAATGCAGTAGAGACTTGGGATGTATCAGCAAATCCAAATACAGGAAGAGTAATGGCATGGATAATAGATGATCCAAATAATTCTGGATACTATAAATTATATATAGGTGCAGATGGAGATGTAGTTGGAAATGCATTTTCGAGTTATATATTTTATGAATTTAGTGAATTAGAAATAATAAACTTTAACAATAATTTTGGCACTTCAAAAGCAAAAGCAATGATGTCTATGTTTGAAGGGTGTAGCAATTTAACAACTCTCAATCTAAGTAATTTTAATACGTCACAAGTAACAAATATGGCGTCTATGTTTGAAGGGTGTAGAAATTTAACAACTCTCAACCTAAGTAATTTTAATACATCAAAAGTTACATATATGTCATATATGTTTCATAATTGTAGAAGTTTAACAAGTTTAAATCTAAGTAATTTTGATACTTCCCAAGTAAAAAGTATGCAAGCTATGTTTTATGGTTGTAGTAATTTAACTAGTTTAAATATAAATAGTTTTGACACATCTCAAGTAACAACTATGACATATATGTTTTTTAATTGTAGTAGTCTATCAAGTTTAAATTTAGTTAATTTTAATACTTCCAAGGTAGGTCTTATGTCATATATGTTTTCTGGTTGTAGCAGTTTAACAAGTTTAAATCTAAATAGTTTTGATACCTCTCTAGTATATGATATGTCCGGTATGTTTTCTCGTTGCAGCAGTTTAACAAATCTAGATTTAAGTAATTTTAATACCTTGAGTGTAACAAATATGTCAAATATGTTTGATTTATGTAGCAGTTTAACAAATCTAGATTTAAGTAATTTTAATACCTCGAGTGTAACAAATATGTCAAATATGTTTGATTCATGTAGAGTTTTAACAAGTCTAGATATAACAAGTTTTAATACGTCTAGTGTAACAAATATGTCAAAAATGTTTGATTATTGTTCCAGTTTAACAAATCTAGATTTAAGTAGTTTTAATACCTCTAGTGTAACAAATATGTGGAATATGTTTGATTCATGTAGCAGTTTAACAAATCTAGATTTAAGTAATTTTAATACCTCGAGTGTAACAAATATGGGATATATGTTTTCTGGTTGTAGCAATTTAACAAATCTAGATTTAAGTAATTTTAATACCTCGAGTGTAATAAATATGTCAAATATGTTTGATTCATGTAGAGCTTTAACAAGTCTAGATATAACAAGTTTTAATACGTCTAGTGTAACAGATATGTCAAATATGTTTGATTCATGTAGAAATTTAACAAATCTAGATTTAAGTAGTTTTAATACCTCGAGTGTAACAAATATGTCAAATATGTTTGCTTCATGTAGCAGTTTAACAAATCTAGATTTAAGTAATTTTAATACCTCGAGTGTAACAAAAATGGGATCTATGTTTTATGGTTGTAGCAGTTTAACAAATCTAGATTTAAGTAATTTTAATACCTCGAGTGTAACAAATATGTCAAGTATGTTTGATTCATGTAGAGTTTTAACAAGTCTAGATATAACAAGTTTTAATACGTCTAGTGTAACAAATATGTCAAAAATGTTTGATTATTGTTCCGTGTTAACAAGTTTAGATATAACAAGTTTTAATACAAGTAATGTAACGAATATGTCATCTATGTTTTATGGTTGTAATAATATTTCACAAATAAAAATATCATCATTATGGAATGTATCTAATGTTACTTCAAGTACATCTATGTTTTATGGGTGTACTAATCTACCTAACTTTAATTTTAGTTATACTGATAAAACCATGGCCAAACCAACAACACAAGGAGGATATCTAACTCTAGTTTGATATCTTCTTTTTTTAATTAATAAATTATGCTATAATCATTATGAGAGAAGGATAGAAAGATGAGTGTATTTATTTTTGGACATAAAAAACCAGATACTGATGCTGTAATGTCAGCTATCGCGTTATCATATCTAAAGAATAAACTAGGTGAAAAAACTGAACCTAGAGTTTTAAGTACCATAAATAAAGAATCAATGTTTGCTTTAAACTATTTTGGAATAAAAGCACCTTTATATTTAAATGATGTTAAATTACAAGTAAAAGATATTAATTATCATCGAAATCTATTCTTAAAAGAAACATCACCAATCTATGATGGCTATAATTGTATGGTTACTAAGAATGTAACTGGAATTCCTATTGTAAAAGAAAATAATAAATTCTTAGGAATGATAAATATTCAAGATACTTCTCGTAATATTTTAAGAGGAGAATTAGATGAATTATATACATCATATGATAATTTATTAAGAGTATTAAAAGCTAAAAAAATACTTAGATTTGATGACGAAATAATGGGTAAAATTAAAGTGGCTACCTATGTTAAAACAACAAATCTAAAAGATACTAAATTAAATAAAGATACAATTCTAATAGTAGGAGATAGATCTTCCATAATTGATCATGCTATAAAGAAAGAAGTTAAATTAATTGTTCTCTCTAATAATACAGAAATTAGTGAAGAACAAAAGAAATTAGCTAAAGAATATAAGATTAATATCATAAGATCAGGTATGGACACATATCATATCATTAGACAAATTACTCTAGCTAATTACATTAAAACTATCTTATCTAATAATAATTCAACTAAGTTATATGAAACAGACTTTGTAGATGATGTTGTTGATTTAAATGAAAAACTACGTCATACAAATTATCCTGTAGTTAATAAAGAGAATAAATGTTTAGGCTTATTAAAAATAAATGATTTAACTGATAAAAAACCTAAAAAAGTAATCTTAGTTGATCACAATGAACCATTACAAAGTGCTGATGGTATTGAACAAGCAGAAATAGTAGAGATTCTTGATCATCATAATTTAGGTGCTCTAACTACATCTAAACCAATTAATTATCGCAATATGGCTGTTGGTTCAACTTCTACTATTGTTTATACAATGTTTGTAGAGCGAGATATAAAAATACCTAAAAAGATAGCTGGAGCTATGATTTCAGGTGTTTTATCAGATACATTAATCTTACGTAGTCCAACTACTACTGATAAAGACAAAGAAGCAGTAGAAGAACTATCTAAGATAGCCGGAGTTAACTATGAAGAATATGGAATGGAACTATTAAAAGCAGGAACATCTCTAAAAGGGATGACTCCATTAGATGTTTTATATAATGATTATAAACTATATACAGTTAATAATAATAGTTTCGCAGTAGGACAATTCTTTACTATGAATTTTGATGAAATTAAAAAAGATTTAGAGAAATATGTTAATACATTAAATGATGTAGCTGAAGCAAATAATTTTAAATTAGTATGCTTATATGTAACCGATATAGTAAAAAATGGTTCTTATGTATTATTTAATGAAAAAGGTAAAAATCATATAGAATTGATTTATGATAAAACAAATGCAGAAGAAGGATTATTCATCGAAGGATGTGTATCACGTAAACAACACGTTATTCCATTAATAATGAATATCTTTGACAATTAGGAGTATATATGAAAGACAAAATAATGATTATCTTAAAAGGCTTTGTATTTGGACTAGCCAATATAATTCCAGGAGTTAGTGGAGGAACAATTGCTTTAACTATGGGTATTTATGAAGATTTAATATCTTCAATATCTAATATCTTAAAAGATTTTAAAAAATCTATGTCTCTATTAATACCATTTGGTATAGGAGCATTATTATCAATTGTTTTATTAAGTAAGATTATTAATTTTACTTTAACTAAATATCCAGCTCCAACAATTCTATTCTTTATAGGATTAATATTAGGAGGAATACCTTTATTAACAAAAAATATTAAAGGTAAAAAAGTTAAACCTAGATACATACTATTATTCTTAGTAACATTTTCATTTATCTTATTATTAACATATCTAGGTGGAGCAGGACATTCAGTTAAATTAACTTCATCACTAGGTTCATATATCTTATTATTTGTTGTAGGAATGATAGCTGCTGCTACAATGGTTATTCCAGGAGTATCAGGATCATTTGTTATGATGTTATTAGGTTATTACCAACCAATAATAAATACTATTGATGAGTTAACTTCAATGAAAAATGTAATGACAAATATCTTAATTCTAATACCATTAGGTTTAGGAATAGTAGTAGGAATAATAGGTATTTCTAAACTTATAGAATTCTTATTTAAAAAGTATAAAATAGAAACATATTATGCTATTCTAGGATTTATTCTAGCTAGTATTATTACTTTATTTATATCAATAACATTCCCACATAGTATTATTCAAATATTAATAGGTATAATCTTATTAATAATCGGAACATTCTGTGGATACAAATTAGGAGACAGTTAATATGGATTATCAGATAGCACTTTTATTTATAACATTCATTATTTATTCTTTTTTTGGTTACTTAATTGAAGTAACATCTATGTCACTTGATAATAAGAAATTAGTTTTATCTAGAGGTTTTTTAATAGGACCAATTATTCCAGTATTTGGATTTGGAGCTCTTGCCATAATAGTATTTCTTACTAGATATTCAGATGAAATAATTACTTTATTTATTATGTCTACAGTAATATGTATGGTTATTGAATATTTTACTTCTTTTTTAATGGAAAAAATATTTAATATGAGATGGTGGGATTATTCAGATAAAAAATATAATATTAATGGAAGAATAACTTTAGATTTTTGTCTATACTTTGGTATAGGTGGAACAATCATGTTAAAGTATATACATCCATTATTATCTAAGATATTACTAAGTATAGATCCTAAAATAATATCTATTATTGGAACTATTCTTTTAATACTATTTTTAATAGATTTTGTTGTCTCTACAGATATAATTTTTAGATTTAAAAAGAATGTCCATAAATTAGTAAAAAAAGATTCTACATTTAGAATAAAAAAAGAAGTAAAAAGAGTTTTAAAAGAACGTTCATTATTAACAATACGTTTAATAAAAGCCTTCCCATATGTTAATAGAAATAATAAAGATCATGAAATAACTAAATTACATAAACTAGTATTAGATAAAAAAGATTATAAAAATATTAAAGAAAAAAGAAAAGGAAGAAAATGATTTATATCATTTTTCTTTTTATTTACTAGACAAATATGTTAAAATGATATTAGGAGGATAGGTTATATGAATAATAGTTTTCAAAAAGATATAAAAGAAGTCTTATCAAGTATAAATGATGATGATCTTTCGACTATTAAAAATAAATATAATAGTATCTATGGAGAAGATGGCTATGATAATTTATTAGCTAACATTAATAGTTTAGAAAGCCACTATTTAGTAGATGGTTCATATGATAGTGAATTAATGAATAGTATTACATCTAAAATAACTAAATATTATGAAACTTCTATAAATGATAAAATAAAAAAGAATGAAATTGATTTAAGAGAAAAAGAATCACTTTTAGAAACATTTCAATCTAGAATGATAGATTTAGTTTCTAATTATAATGAAAGGATTGAATTAAATGGATTACAAAATCAAAGAAAATATAAATAAAAATATATTTAGAGGATATGATGTAAGAGGTATTTATCCTGAAGAATTAGATGAAGATACTGCTTATACTTTTGGTTTAGGATTTGGTTCTCATATTAAAAATATTGGTAAAACTACTTGTATCGTTGGTCATGATAATAGATTATCTTCACCTGCTTTATATGAAGCTTTAATCGAAGGTATTAAAAGTACTGGAATAAATGTAATTAGATTAGGTTTATGTACAACACCAATGTATTATTATGCTTGTATTAAATTGAAAATTTATAGTGGAGTAATGGTAACTGCTTCACATAATCCTAAACAAGATAATGGATTTAAATTTGCTTTTGATGAAAAAGGTAATTGTAAAGGACAAGAAATACAAGATTTCTTACAATTCATATTAGAAGGAAACTTTAATGAAGGAAATGGATCTATAGAAGATTATGATATTGAACCAGATTATTTAGACTTATACTCAAATGCTTTTGATTTTGGAGAAAGAAAACTAAAAGTAGTTTTAGATCCAGCTAATGGAACAACTTCTCCATTTGTTAGAAAGATTTATGAAATGTTTCCTAATCTTGATTTAACTATTATTAATGAAGAAAGTGATGGTCGTTTTCCAAATCATCACCCTGATCCTTGTGTAGAAAACAATCTAACTCAACTAAAAGAAAAAGTAAAAGAACTTAATGCTGATGTAGGTATCTCTTTTGATGGAGATGGAGATAGACTAGGAGTAATAACAAATAGTGGAGTATTCTTACCTACAGATTATTATATGATTATTATAGTTAGAGATATTATTAATAAAGTAGATAAGAAAGAATTCTTATATGATGTTAAATGTTCTAAATCACTAAGTGATGAAATAGAACGTCTTGGTGGAAAAGGTATCTGTTATCGTACAGGTAATTCATATACTAAAGCTAAAGTTAGAGAAGATAATCTACCATTTGGTGGAGAATTATCAGGACATGTTTATTTCAATGAAAGATGGCCTGGATTTGATTCAGGATTATATGCTGGACTTAGACTATTAGAAATACTATCTAAAACAGATAAGACAGTAGATGAGTTATTAGAAGGTATCAAGAGATATTATTCAACAGAAGAATTAAAATTTGCATCTCCTGATGATAGAAAATTTAAAATAATAGAAAAAGTATTAGATTATGCCAAAGAAAAAGGATACTCTTTCAATGACATAGATGGAGTTAGAGTAGAATTTTCAGATGGTTGGGCATTAGTTAGAGCATCTAATACTGGTCCAAATATTACTGCTAGATTTGAAGCTATAACAGAACAAAGACTAGTAGAAATACAAGAAGAATTTATAGAACTTATAGAGGAGTTAAATAAATGAAAAAAGCATATGTTTACAAGATGAGATTAGTACCAGCAAATATCTTAGCCATAATAATATTTATAGTATTGATGCTAGTAACATCATTAGTTTTCGATATTAGTTATTCATCTTTTGAGATACAGTTAACAGCTATATTAATGATAGGATGGTTTGTCTTACATGAATTATTACATGGTATAGGATTTTATATAGGTGGAGTAAAAAGAGAAAACATCAAATATGGAGTTGCTTTAGAAAAAGGTATTCTATATACATTAGGTTTACAAGAAGTAACTAAAAAAGGAATACTTACTTCATTACAAATGCCATTCACAGTAATTGGTCTTATAACATATGTTATTGGTATTCTTTTTAATATTCCAATACTAGTTTTATTATCAATAATCAATTTCACTGGAGCATCTATGGATATTATGATGTTTATCTATATAGCTAAACTAAAAAATGTTACATATTCTGAAACAGGTAATCCAGATGAATTTGTACTTATTAGTGAAGAAGATTTAACTAAAAGAAAAAGTATATTCTTAAAAGTAATAGAAACAAAAAAATATAACAAAGAAGACTATAAATTTAAAATAGATAATCGCGTTGAAATATCTAAAAACTCAATGAGTGCTTGCATAGTATATATCATAGTAATGGTTATCTTAATGTTAATGTCTATGTAGGAGGGTTTATGTCAATCACAGAAGGAGAAGTAAAAAAAGAACAGTTGATTCTAAAGAAAACATCAAACTTGGTATCAAAGAATATCCAAGAATTAGAAGAAACTATCAAAGTAAAATTAGAAGACTTAAAAGAATTTAAAAAACTTGCTTGGAAAGAATCACAGACATTAGATAGAGCTGAAACAGCTTCTCTTAGTGAGGAAGCCCAAACAGAAGAAGCAAGAGCATATAAAAAACAAGAATATTATAAAAGATTAAAACAAATAGAAAAGAAGCCATACTTCGCTTCAATTGTCTTTAAAGATGAAGAAGGAGAAATCTTTAATATTTATATGTCTCTAACTTATTTAAAAGATAAAAAGTTAAATAATATTCTATATGATTGGAGAAGTCCAATCTGTTCTCTTTTTTATGATTATGAAGTAGGTAATTGTTCATACCTTGCTCCTGGAGGAGAAATAAAAGGAGAATTAAAAAGAAAAAGACAATATAAAATAGAAGATAATAAATTATTGGGTGTATTTGATAATTCACTTAATATTGATGATGAATTCTTACAAAGTGTTTTAGCTGAAGAATCATCTGATAGAATGAAAAATGTTGTTAATACTATCCAACAAGAACAAAATCAAGTTATTAGAAACTTAGAAGATAATAATTTGATTGTTAATGGTATTGCTGGTTCTGGTAAAACTACAGTTGCTCTTCATAGAATAGCATTTCTTCTTTATCGTATTAAAGACTTATCATCTAAAGATATATTAATCTTTTCACCTAATAATATTTTCTCTGATTATATATCAGAAGTATTACCTTCATTAGGTGAATCTAATACACTACAAACTACTTTTGATGATTATTTACTATATCAATTAGAAGAATATAAAGATATAGAATCATATACTGATTTTGTAGGTAACTTCTATAAAGATATAGAGATTAATAAAGAATTAGTTAAATATAAACAAAGTGATAGAATAATTGATGATTTAAATAGATACATAGATAATTACTTAGTAAATGCATCTTTTAATAAAGGTATTACTGAAAATATAATTAATAAAGTAAGTAAAGAAGATTTAAATAATTATTTACATAATAAGTATTATAAATTCCCATTATTTGAAAGAATAGAAGAGATAGCAACTAAACTATCTGAAGAATTTTATAAAGGTTCATCTAAGAAGAAAGATACTTTTACTAGATTATTAAAAAATGCTTCTAATTTTTCAAAACCAATATCAGATATAATAATAGATTTCTTTCAAAGTAAATATGCTAAGATCAATTTACCTGAAAAAGAATTAGAAAAGATGTTTAAATCTAAAACTATTGCTTATGAAGATGCTTTAATCTATTCATATGTAAAAGGATTATTAGAAGGATTCCCATATGAAGCAACTATTAAACAAGTAGTCATTGATGAAGCTCAAGATTATAATTATCTTCAATATGTTATTATTTCAAAGATATTTAAAAAAGCTAACTTCACTATTTTAGGAGACATCAATCAAAATATAAATCCATATTATAGATATGAATCATTAGAAAGATTAAAAGACCTTTTAGATGGAACAACTAAATATATAGAATTAACTAAAACGTATAGATCATCTCCTGAAATAATACAATATACAAATAAAATACTTAATTTAAATCATGTATCCGCAATACGTGATTCTGAAAACAAACCAATTGTTATAAGAAAGAGTAATGATTTAAAATATCAATTAATAGATGATATTAATCTATTGAGAGATAAATATAAAAAGATTGCTGTAATATGTAAAGATGATAAAGAATCATCTAATATATATGAGTTATTAAAAGATGAACTCAATATTTCACTTTTAGATAAGAATACTAAAACATATAATCAAGATTTAATAGTAATACCAGCATACTTATCTAAGGGATTAGAGTTCGATGCAGTAATTGTCTATAATAATAGAGAACATCCATACAAGAAAAATGAAAGAAACTTACTTTACGTTTCATGTACAAGAGCTCAACATGAATTATACATATATAATTAAGAATATGTTATAATTAAAATAGAGGAATGGTATTTATGAAAAGATATAGAAAATATGAATTTATTGAAAATACTAATAATAAAGAATTAAATAATCTTTTTGAAAATCCTTCATACGAAGAAATTGAGAAAATGAACAATAGAAGTAATGAAGAAGGATATGCAGATATTAATTCAATAGATATTATTGCTATAATCGCTGTAATAGGAATGATTATATCTTTTCTAGTTTCTAGGGTGGTGTCATAATGAATAATAAAGATGAAATAATTAAATTAGTTGAAGATACTATACTAAACATTAATTCAAAAATTCCTGATACAATAACTGATAACCAAAAAAAGATAATGGTAGAGCATTATTCAAATTCAAACAAATTAGTAGAGGATATCCAAACAGAATTAAATGCTTATTCAGATGAATTATTAAATAAATTAGGTTATAAAGATCCAACAAATGGTAAATATGATTTAAACCAAGTTCAAAGGACAATTGCTGTAATCAGAGATGTTAATAGATTTGGAAACACACCTATATATTTAGATTCAGAAGTAACCCCATTTTTATTAGGAATACAAATAGATAATAGACCAAGAAATAGACAATTCCCTGGTCTAGTTTTCCTAGTAGATTTAAAAGATATGGATAAATTCAGAGACAATTATAAAAACACACCATATTATAATGAAGAATCTGATAGTTTAAATAACATAAAAGATGGAAACGATTATGGACTTCAATTAAATGTTGATGGAGTATTAGTAGATATTTATCCATTTATAAAAGATAAAGATAGTATTACTAAATATATGATTAGAGACAACAAATGTATTGTTGAAGATATTAAAGATAATAGTAATTATCTAAAAACATATGAAGTAAATGGAGAGAAAATAAATAGTGTTTCTTTAGAATATTTAAAGAGAAGAGCTGATGATAATAAAGATAATGATTTATCTAAAATGATAGAAGATTATGGTTATAGTTATGACATTTATAATAGTATTACACCAGCTAAGATAGTTAAAGAAGCAGATATAAATACTGTTAACAATGTACCATCAAGTGAAATAGTTAAAAACTCTTTAGTAAGATTCTTATATAATGTTAAGATGAATGATAAAAAGGATGTTTCACAAGAAAAAATAGATGAAACTATTAAAAGATTACATAACAAAGATTACGATGATATAAATAGATTCTTAGAAAGAGCAAGAGATAACTTAAATCAAAAGGTTGAAATACCTAAAATATTATATGATCAAAGTTTAGAAGAAGAAAAAGATCATTCAAATAGTAAAGGTTTTTCAACTACTGAAAATATGGCATATACAATTATCGTTGCTGGAATAATAATAATTTTATTATCTATAATACTAAGATTAATTTAAAAGTAATATTGATACGATATTACTTTTTTAATATGTAAATTTTTTTATAAAAAATATTAAAAAAAATTATACATTTTTATAATTATATGCTACAATTTATTTATAAAGATAAAAGCAAGTTATAATGATACTTGATACTATTAAATGAGGTGTATTATGGACAAAATAATTGATTTTATGACTTCAACTGAAATGATAGTAGTACTAATTGTAGCGTTAGTAGCTATCTTATTATGTGTAATTATATATTTGTTTGATAAGAACTCTGAAAAAAGAAAACAAAAACAAAATACTAAGGAATTAAAAAAATTAGTAGAAGATATAGATGATGATATTGTTATTAAGAAAAAGGATATAATTGAAGAATTTGATCTTCCAAAGGTTGAACCTGAAGTTTATCATGCAACACCAATTATTGTAGAACAAGATGTTGCCACAATAGAAGAAAATAAAGAAGCAGAACCAGAAATAATTCAAACAATATCACCAATTCAAGAGATGACTCTTCAAGAATTAAAAGAAGATGAAGTTAAACATGAAGAAATTAAAGTAGAAGAAGTACAAGAAGAAATCAAAGTTGAAGAAACTATTGAAGAACCAGTTGTTGAAGTACAACCTGTAGTAGTTGAAGAGACTAAACCAGATTTAGAAATAACTGCTAAAATCGCAACAATTACTGATAATGAAGTAACATATACGTCTAATGAACCAAGTGTAGAAGATGCTAGAGAAGAGATTGCTCGTATCACTGAAATGCTAGAACAAGAAGCATTAAAAGAAGACGAAACAATCGAAACTACTAATCAAGCATATGAAGAAGAACAAGAGAAGAATGCTATTATCTCAATGGAAGAGTTCTTAGAAAGAACTAAGGAATTAGAAATCAATAAACAAAGACTTGAAATTGAAGACGCAACTGCACCTATAAGTCTAGCTGAAATTGGACAAACTGAAGTTAAAGAAGTACAAGAATCAGCTTTAACTGAAGCAATTGCTCAAGTAACTAATGAACCAGTTATTATGACTGCTCAAGAAGAAATTAAGATTGAAGATATGAAACAAGACGAATCTATTACAGAAAACATCGAAAGAGATAAAAAAGCATTTGAAACTAAGTTTAAATCAAGTCCAATTATCTCACCAATCTATGGAGTAGAGAATAAAACAAAAGATTCATTACAAATTGAAAATACAGCTAATTATGATAAATTAGATGCTGAAATTAAGAAAACAAATGAATTCTTAACAAGATTAAAAGAATTACAGAAAAAGCTAGATTAAGATGTCTTAGGACATCTTTTTTAATTATGTTATAATATACATGGAAAGGGAGATACTATGAATAAATTAGTTAAACTAATACCAATACTTTTAATAGTTTTACTATCAATAATTGTAATCATTCTAGGTTATAAAACAGTTACTATGAAAGATTCTAAAATAGAAGATGCTGAAGTAAAACCAGAAGAAACTTATAAAATTGAAATAACAGAAGAAAATACAGAGTCTAAAGAAGAAACAAAAGAAGAAATAATGGAAAAGTATTTTGATCAAGAACTAGAAGAAACAGAAAAACTATTAAAAGAAGATAACCCTAAAAATAAAAATATTGTGAAAGAGAAATTTGTCAAATTAACTGATTTCATCTTTTATAATGGAGAGATTAACAATACTACATTTAGTGAATTAAAAGATGAATCAAAAGAAAAAGTTTTAGATAAATGGTATAAATTAGATTCTAAAATAGAGAATAAATATCCAAACTACAAAGATAAGATTAGCGGAACTGTTTCAGACAAGTATTCTAAAATAAAAAGTAAAGCAAGTGAATTAAAAGAATTATTTAAAGAAAAATATATAAGTGAAGAAACTGAAAGTAAGATTGATAGTGCCAAAGAAAAAACCAAAGAAAAAGCGAGCGCTGCTAAAGAAGTAGCTAAAGAAAAAAGCCAAGAGATTAAAGATAAATTAAAATCTTGGTATGAGAAGTATAGAGAGGAGGATGAATAATGCCTAGTGTTGGATTAATATCTTTAGGATGCAAAGTAAACACCTATGAAACTGAGTATTTAACAAGCATCTTAAAAGAAAAAGGTTATGAAATCAAAGATTTTAATGATAAATGTGATATCTACATAATTAATACTTGTACTGTCACAAATACATCAGATACAAAATCAGGAAAAACAATTCGTAGAGCCAAAAAGAATAATCCACATGCAATCATAGTTGCGATGGGTTGTTTCATCGAGTCTCATAAAGAAAATAATTCCTTTGAAGGAATAGATATAGTTGTAGGTACAAAAGATAAAGCTAAAGTACCAGAATTAATTGAAAAATTTATGAAAAAGAAAACTCAAATAATCAATCTATACAAAGACGTACCCAGTGATTTTGAAGATATGTATATTGAAGATTTTCCAGGTAGAACAAGAGCCTTTGTAAAAATACAAGATGGTTGTGAAAACTTCTGTTCATACTGTATTATTCCTTTTGTTAGAGGAAAATGTTGCTCTAAAGAAAAAGATAAAGTCTTAGAAGAGATAAATGCTTTAGTTAATAATGGTTATCAAGAAATAGTTTTAACTGGTATTCATACCGGAAATTATGGAGCAGACTTAGATATATCTTTTGCTGATCTTTTAAAAGAAATTGTAAAGATTAAAGGATTAAAAAGATTAAGAATTTCATCAATAGAATGCACTGAAATAAATGATGAAATATTAGAACTATTAAAGACTGAAAAAGTAATTGTAGATCACCTACATATACCAATTCAATCAGGAACAGATGAAATATTAAAATTAATGAATAGAAAATATGATTTAGCTTATTTTGAAAATAAGATTAAAGAAATACGAAACATAAGACCAAATATTTCTATTACTACAGATTTAATTGTAGGATTTCCTCATGAAACAGATGAGTTATTTAATGATACATTAGAGACTTGTAAAAGAATTGAATTTGCTAAAATACATGTCTTTCCATATAGTGAAAGAAAAGGTACAAAAGCAGTTTCTCTAGATCAAAAAGTAGATCCAGAAACTAAAAAAGAAAGAGCGAGAACTCTTCTACAATTATCAAAAGAATTAGAAATAAATTATTTCAAAAGATTTATTAATAAAGAATTAGATGTCTTAATTGAAACAACAAAAGAAGGTTTTTCTTATGGACATACTGAGAATTATTTAAATTTTAAAATTAATAAAGAATTACCTCACAATACATTTGTAAAAGTAAAAATAACTTCAATAGATTATCCTAATGTATTAGGAGAAGTAATATGAAAATAATAGGAAGATTTAGAAAAGAAATATTCTCTTCAGATAAAGGTTACATTATTGGTTTATTTAAAGTCCAAGATATCGATAATGAAGAATTAAAAAAGTATTTAGATAAAACTATTACCTTTACTGGTTATTTTCATGAATTAAATGATCAAGATATATATGAATTTACTGGTAATTTAGTTAATCATGAAAAGTATGGAGAACAATTCCAAGTAACTTCATATGAAAGAATTAAACCAGAAGGAAAAAACGCTATTATAGAATTCTTAACTAGTGGACTATTTAAAGGTATTGGTGAAAAGAAAGCTAAAAGCTTAACTGATGCCCTAGGAGAAGATACTCTAAAAGTAATATTAAATAATCCTGAGAATTTAATATTAATACCTGGTATAACAAAACAAAATATCGATGTATTACATAATAAACTAAAAGAATATGAATCCAGTTATGAAATAGTAATGTATCTTCAAGAATTAGGTTTTTCTACAAGAGATTCTATTACTATATATAATAAGTATAAAAATAAAACTAAAAGTATTATTGAAGAAGATATTTATCAATTAGTAATAGATATTTTAGAAATATCATTTAAAAAGGTTGATTTAATTGCCCTAAATAGTGGTATTGATAAGAATAGTATTATCAGATTGAGAGCTTCTATTCTTTATATTATGAATGAATTAACTATTACATATGGACATAGTTATTATTATTTAGAAGAATTAGTAATGTATTTAAAAAGATTATTAAAAATAGATATAGAAGAAGAATCTTTTAAAGAAGCAATTACTTCATTAGTAAAAGATTTATTATTAGTAGTAGAAGATGATAAGTACTATTTAAAAGATATGTATGAAGCGGAACATTTAATATCTAGAAGAATGAAATTACTTTCTCATGTTGATCCTCATAAATATAAAAAGATTGATAAAGTACTTGAAGATGTAGAGGATAGGTTTAATATTAAATATAATGATGATCAACTACAAGCAATTAAAAGTGCTATAGAAGAAAAATTATTAATCATAACAGGAGGACCAGGTACAGGTAAAACTACAATTATGAAAGGAATAATAGAAGCCTATCGTGAATTGGAGAAACTAAGTTATTCAAGTCTATTAGAAAAAGTAGCTTTACTAGCCCCAACTGGTAGAGCAGCTAAACGTATGAGTGAAGAAACATCACTTCCTGCTTATACGATACATAGATTCTTAAAATGGAATAAAGAATCAAATAAGTTTCAAATAAATGAATATCATAAATCTAAAGTAGAATTTATTATTGTTGATGAAGCTAGTATGGTTGATACATTATTATTTTCATCTTTATTAAAAGGAATATCAGTTAATACTAAAATAATATTAGTAGGAGATGATGAACAATTACCTTCAGTGGGAGCAGGTAATGTTTTACATGATTTAATCAATTCAAATGTAAATAGAATAAATAGATTAACTAAGTTATATAGACAATCTAGTAATTCTAATATTATTAAATTAGCTTATGATATAAGAGGAGAATCTATTAATTATAATAACTTTAATAAAGATGAAGATTTAACTTTTATAGAATCAAATGAAATAGATATTATTAAAGAAATAGAAGAAATAGCCAAAACATATCAAGATGTTTCATATAAAGATTTTCAAATATTAGTACCAATGTACAAAGGTATTAATGGAATAGATAATATCAATGAAAAGATAAAAGATATTTATAATCCTAAATCTAATGATAAAAAAGAAATAGTAATTGGAGATACTAATTTTAGAGAAAATGATAAAGTAATTCAATTAACTAATCAACCAGAAGATAATATCTATAATGGAGATATTGGTATTATAGATAAGATAGTTACCGGTAGTAAAAAAGAAATATATATAGATTATGATGGAAATATAGTTAAATATGTACCATCTAGTTTTAATAATTTTAGATTAGCTTATGCCATAAGTATTCATAAATCACAAGGATCTGAATTTGATTATGTAGTATTACCAATAATTAGATCTTATAATAGAATGCTTTATAAGAAATTAATCTATACAGCTGTAACTAGATCTAAGAAGAATCTATATATTATTGGATCTAAATCATCTTTAGATTTAGCTATTAAGAATAATACAGAAGGTTTGAGAAGAACCACTATAGAAGAATTATTAACTAAATAAAACAAAGGTCTTTTAAAAGGCCTTTTAGTGTCAACAAAAGTAAAGTTTGTTGAAATATAACGATATTCTTATTATAATGTTATTGGATTAAGAATTGGAGTGAAATAATGGCGGATAAAAAATATGATGAGACATCGATAAAAATACTTGAAGGTTTAGAAGCTGTTAGAAAACGTCCTGGTATGTATATAGGATCTACTGATAAGAGAGGACTTCATCATCTAGTATGGGAAATAGTAGATAATGCAATTGATGAAGCTATTAATGGATATGGAGATAAGATTGTTATTACTATCCATAAAGATAAATCAATTTCAGTAGAAGACCATGGACGTGGTATCCCAACAGGAATGCATGCTTCTGGTAAATCTACACCAGAGGTTATTTTTACTGTGCTTCATGCTGGTGGTAAATTTGAAAACGATGGATATAAAGTATCTGGAGGATTACACGGAGTAGGAGCATCTGTCGTTAATGCATTATCTAAATGGATGAAAGTAACTATTAAGAAAGATAAAGAAGAATATACTATCGGGTTTAAAGATGGTGGAAAGTTAGCTGAGAAATTAACCAAAGTAGGAACAACTAATCGTACTGGAACTACAATTAGATTCTTACCTGATGATGAAATATTCTCAACTACAAGTTTTTCATACACAACAATCTGTGAAAGAATGCAAGAATCAGCCTTTTTAATCAAAGGTTTAACAATCGAAGTAATAGATGAAGAAGACGAACGTAAAGCAACATTCTGTTATGAAAAAGGAATAATAGAGTTTATTGATGAATTAAATAAAGGTAAAACACCTATTCATGATACATTCTCATTCCAAGGAGTAAAAAATAAAATAGAAGTAGAAGTTGCGATGCAATATACTGATTCTTATAATGAAAATATTGTTTCCTTCGTTAACAATGTAAAAACAATAGATGGTGGTACTCATGAAGTAGGGTTTAAATCTGCTTTGACAAGAGTATTTAATGAATATGCTAAAAATAATAATTTATTTAAAGGATCATCAAAAGTATTTGATGGTACTGATGTTAGAGAAGGATTAACTGCGATACTTAGTTTAAAAATTCCTGAAGATTTACTACAATTCGAAGGACAAACTAAAGGTAAACTAGGAACTCCTTCAGCTAAAACTATCGTCGAACAATTAACTACAGATAGCCTAAAAGTTTATTTAGAAGAAAATAAACTAATCGCAACAAGTATTATAGAAAAATCTCTAAAGAGTAAAGAAGCAAGAGAAGCAGCTCGTAAAGCGCGTGATCAAGCTAGAGCAGGTAATAAGAAAAATTCTAAAGAAAGATCACTTTCAGGAAAACTAGCACCTGCGCATAGTAAAGACAAAA
>JAEEGL011275165.1_pt1 | contig 20923 bp, 20 predicted proteins | sample 9134231 | NCBI WGS metagenome assembly JAEEGL01 (sample SAMN16246548, study PRJNA631951) | gut metagenome | biome: gut microbiome; feature: rumen; material: fiber-attached | host: Bos | place: Iran: Karaj | collected 2018-10
AGAACAGGTGTGAAGCTGCCGCCTCTGTCGGATGAAGGGGAGAACTGAGTGGAACAAAAGGAACTGAAGGAAATACTGAAGCAGGTATCGAACGGCAGCATAAGCGTAGATCAAGCTATGCTTCAGATCAAGCTGTCTCCCTTTACCGACCTGGGATTTGCGAAACTGGATGACCATCGTGCTGTCCGGCAGGGGGTAGCGGAGGTGATATACGGTGCAGGAAAAACACCGGAGCAAATCCGGGATATTGCTGCAGCGCTGATCGAACACGGACAGAAGCTGGTGCTGATCACCCGAATGAATGAAACCGCTGCAGAGGTGACCGGAAGATCCCTTCCGCTGCAATATCATTCCATGGGCCGTATCGGGATCGTTGGAAGCTTGCCGGAACCGGATGGCATCGGGAGCATCGTTGTGGCTACGGGTGGCACCAGCGATATGCCCGTTGCAGAGGAGGCGGCGCTGACGGCTGAGGCCCTGGGCAACCGGGTCGTGCGTTTGTATGATGTAGGAGTGGCCGGTCTCCATCGATTACTATCCCATGCGGATGAGCTGATGGAGGCGCAGGTCATTATAGCCATCGCGGGGATGGAAGGGGCGCTCGCCAGTGTGATCGGCGGACTCGCGGATGTTCCCGTGATCGCCGTTCCCACCAGTGTCGGATATGGTGCATCCTTTGGCGGCCTTTCTGCGCTGCTGAGCATGCTGAATTCCTGCGCCAGCGGAGTCAGCGTGGTCAATATCGACAATGGATTTGGCGCAGGATATTTGGCCAGCATGATCAATCATATAGGAGGCCGGGTATGAGGACTTTGTACATTGAATGCAATATGGGTGCCGCAGGAGATATGCTCGCGGGCGCACTCCTGGAATTGGTTCCTGACCGGACTTCTGCATTGGCAAAGCTGAATAGCCTGGGTATACCCGGCGTCGAGATCTCCGGAGAACAGATGGTAAAGCAAGGCGTTGTCGGTACGCATTTCAAAGTGACCGTGAACGGTGAAGAAGAGCACAGTCATGATATTCATGAAAACGATCATCACCATCAGCATGATGAACACCACGAACACCACGAACACCATGAGCACGGTCATGCTCACTCCCATGAGGAACACGGTCACCTGCCTCACAGCCATGAGCACAGTGATCCGGGGAAGGTGCAGGAACTGCTGACATCGCTCACGGTTCCGGCTGAAGCCTTGCGGGATGCACAGGAGATATACCGCATTCTGGCTGATGCAGAAGCAAGCGCCCATGGAGTTCCTGCCGACCAGGTGCATTTCCATGAGGTCGGTGCTATGGATGCCGTCGCGGATATCGTCTCCGTATGCTATCTGCTGGATATTCTGAAACCAGATGAGATCATCGTATCTCCTGTCACCACCGGCTATGGCCAGGTGCGCTGTGCCCATGGGATTGTTCCGGTTCCCGCACCAGCTGCGGCGAAGCTTTTGCTGGGGATCCCGACAGTCAGCGGAAATATCGCAGGGGAGCTTTGTACGCCTACGGGAGCTGCGATCCTTCGACATTATGCCGACAGCTTTGGCCGTATGCCGGTGATGCGCGTAGAAAAGATCGGTTATGGTATGGGAATGAAGGATTTCCCTGCCGCAAATTGTGTCCGCGCATTTCTGGGCGAGACAGATGGCCAAGGGGATACGATCCTGGAACTGCAATGCAATCTGGATGATATGACTCCGGAAGCGCTTGGATTTGCTCAGGAACGGCTGATGGCTGCCGGAGCGCTGGATGTATACACCACGGGGATCGGCATGAAGAAAAATCGTCCGGGTATCCTGCTTACCTGCCTGTGTCGGCCTGATCAGCGTGAGACCATGCTCAGCCTGTTGTTCCGGCATACGACAACGTTGGGCGTGCGGGAGCATCGATGGGGAAGAACGATCCTGTCGAGAAGAGAACGGGTGGAAGAGACCGCTGCGGGTGCGATCCGAATCAAGACCGCCGAAGGCTGGGGGGTCAAGCGGGAAAAACCGGAATACGATGACTTGAGCGCAATTGCCAGAGAAAAAGGAATATCGCTTGCAGAAGCCGCCGATTATCTGAAAAAGGAATAAAAAACAGGGAAGCCGGGGATAACCGGGCTTCCCTAAGTTCATACCAAGGATGCAGATTACGGTACGGCGATGTGGCCGCTGAGTTCGAGCTGGTCGATCTGCTCGCCGCTGTATGTTCCGGAGAACACCCAGAATGCGTAAAGATCCTGCTGAAGACTTCCGTCTTCCATCAGCGGCAGCGTCTCAGACCAGGTATACAGTTCCGTTTTGGATAGTCCGCCTGAGGGCACCTCGAGCGGTGCAGTGCGGTAGGTGATGGGGATCCCGTTCAGGACCAGCTGATTTGCAGAACGTTCGCCGACGCTCAGACTGTAAGATTCCAGGGACAGGGTGATGGTGAGCCGCACGTTTTTTGCGCTGACCGAGACGCATTGCCAATCTGCGACCAGATTCAAAGCTGTACCGGTATCACTGCGGAACGTACCGGAAATATCAACTGGATCAAATTCGCCGCCGCTTTCCGGAATCTCCGCCGTGGGCATCGGGGTGTTCACCGGGCTGGGTGTACTGCCGGGGGCGGCTGTGATCACAACTTCGCCTCGGGGAGTCGGTTCGGCGGTCGGCGCTGTCGTTTCTGCAGCAGTCGGTGAAGATTTGGGCGTTTCATTTTTCCCGCATCCGGATGCCAGGATCAGCAATATGCCGAAAAAAACAGAAAGCAAGCGTTTCATTTGTGAAATGCACCCCCTTTTTGACATTATACTTCAATTCCATTTGAATGTATAGCACAACTTCTTAAAACACGATTGTCGGAGGAATGGATGTTAGATAGAGAACGCGTGGAAATGCAATTATGTGAATTGCCGCTGGCGCAGTATGCCTGGATACGGGTCGAGGATATCCCGTTTTCTGAACGGATACGGACCGTCTGTGAAACAGAGTGTCCCATGTACGGGAAATCTTGGGCGTGTCCTCCTGCGGTCGGCTCGGTGGAAGCATGCAGAAAACGTTGTGAAGCTTTTGCGGAAGCATTGGTGATCACAACTGTGACGGAAGTTCGGGATATTGCCGATCTGGAAGAAACTCTTGCGACCAGAGCTCCTCATGAAAAGATCACACGGCAGGTCTGTCGGATCCTGAGTATGGAATCCGAGGAGGTCATGGTCTTATCCACGGAAGCCTGCGCGATCTGCAGCGCCTGTACCTATCCGGAGGGTAAACCCTGCCGACATCCCGAGCATATGTATCCCTGCGTGGAAAGCTATGGGATCATTGCGACAGAACTGGCGGAGAAGTACGGGATCGAGTTTTTCAACGGAAATCTTGTCACCTGGTTTTCCATCTTGTTTTATCGGTGATCCTCCCGTTAATGCCAGGTATCCCGTCCATTCGGGTTTACGGAATGCGCTGAACTCTCCCGCTCCATCGCCAACCGCAGCTTTTCCAGTGCTCTTTTTTCCAATCGGGAGACATAACTTCGCGAAATGCCCAGCAGTGAAGCCAACTCCCACTGGGTATGGATCCTGTGCCGATCAAGACCGTATCGCAGGGTGATGATCGTTTGCTCCCGATCCGTTAGGATGGTTTGAATACATTTGCGCAGTTTTCTGCAGTTCTCCATGGCGGAGATGCGGTCGAGCAGATCCTCTTCATCCTCACTCAGTACGTCAAGAATGGAAAGCTTACCGTCTCCATCCTCATCGATGGCCTCTGAAAGAGAGATATCACCGCTGGATTTCTTCTGACTCCGCAGATACATGAGGATCTCGTTTTCCACGCAGCGTGAGGCATAGGTGGCTAGCCTCACGCCTTTTTCGGGATCATAACTGGATATCCCCTTGATCAATCCTACGGTGCCGATGGAGATAAGATCATCCTGATCACAAGTCGAGGAATAGTATTTCTTGCAGATATGGGCTATCAGCCGTAGATTCCGCTCGATCAATGTATTCTTAGCCTCCTGGTCACCCTGCATGGCTAATGAGACACAGCGACGTTCTTCCGCTGTGCTGAGCGGTCGCGGGAAGGAACCTGCTGTTTCGCCTAAGCGAAGGCTGAGAAATGCGGTATTAAGTAAGAAAGAAAGCGGTATAAGCATATTCATCTCCTTTCCAGAGCATGCGCGATACCTGCTCCCTTTGCAGTGTATTCTTGAGCCGCAAGTCCACATTCTGGCGCGGTAAGTCCACTTTCTTGCCTCAACACTTGCCTCCTTCAGCTCCGTATGCTAAACTAAATATATTGCTTTTGGAATACGGAAGGGGAGAAATATACATGGATAAGCTTACCCTTGAAGCTGCGCGGGATCTGAATGGGACAATGATCAAGGATGCGCATCTGTTGATCCATGCCTTGAATGTGAGCTATGCCATGGGCGCGATGGCTCGGCATTTCGGAGAGGATGAGGAACACTGGATGGCGGTCGGGCTTCTGCACGATTATGATTATGAACAGTATCCCGATGAGCATCTTCGGCATACGGCTGAGCCTCTGCTTGCTGCTGGAGTTCCGGAAGCGGATGTTCGCGCAATCCTGAGTCATGGTTACTCCGTCTGCACGGATATCAAGCCGGAGAACAATATGGAAAAGGCACTCTTCACCGTCGACGAACTGACGGGGATCATCCAGGCCTGCGCACGTATGCGGCCGCTGGGGATAAGGGATCTGGAAGTCAAAAGCTTTTTGAAGAAATTCAAGGATAAGAAGTTCGCTGCAAAATGCGACCGCGAGCTGATTCAGAAGGGCTGTGATATGCTGGGGATGGAGGTTCGGGATGTGGCAGAGATCTGCATCGAAGGGATGAAGCCGCATGCAGATGAACTGGGGATCGCCGGTTCCGAAACCTGATCCGCCTGTGAACGGTCCAGGTTTGGAGTTGACAGGCGATCGATGCAATGGTATCCTTTGACCGTTTCAACCTTGATGAACATTAGGAGGAACAGGCAGATGCCGATCAAAATACCCAGGAATCTTCCTGCGGAGGAGATCCTGGCTGCGGAAAATGTATTCGTCATGACAGATGATCGCGCATATACGCAGGATATCCGTCCTCTGCGGATCCTGATTCTCAATCTGATGCCGACAAAGATCGTCACGGAAACGCAGCTGGCCAGGGTGTTGGCCAATACTCCTCTGCAAATCGAAATGAGCCTGCTCACAGTGCGGGGCAGAGTACCGCGCCATACGCCGCAGGAGCATATGTTTGCCTTTTACCGGACGTTGGATGAGGTACGGGATGACTGGTTTGACGGTTTCATCATCACAGGCGCGCCGGTGGAGTTGATGCCTTTCGAGGATGTGGATTACTGGGAGGAGCTCTGTCAGATCATGGAATGGAGCAAGACCCATGTGTACAGTACGCTCCATATCTGCTGGGGCGCCCAGGCGGGATTGTATTATCATTACGGCGTACCAAAGCATACGCTTCCGGAAAAGCTCTTCGGCGTTTTCCGTCACCGGGTGATCGAAAAGGGTTCTTATCTGTTCAGAGGATTTGACGATTCGTTTTTTATTCCGCATTCCCGTCATACGACCATTTACCGGGAAGATATCGAAAAAGTCCCTGCTCTCCATATCCTTGCGGAAAGCGAGAAGGCCGGGGTATATGCCGTTGCCACCCGGGATGCCCGGCAGGTTTATTTGATGGGGCATTCTGAGTATGATCCGGATACTCTGGCTAAGGAGTATTTTCGGGACAAGGATGCGGGCCTGCCGATCCATATTCCGGAAAACTATTTTCCAGGGGACGATGATACCAAGACTCCCGTATGTAGCTGGAGGTCCTGTGCAAACCTCCTGTACGGCAACTGGCTGAACTATATCGTGTATCAGGAAACCCCGTTTGACATCACCTGCATTCCACCGATGGAAAATTGAAGCATGAAAAGCCCCTGCTGCAGGAGAATTGCGGCAGGGGCAAACTAAACTATTTTTGCTTTATGACTCCATTTGTTTCCCCAGAAAACGTGCGACCGTGGCGGCAAGCTTGTTTTCTACTTCTCCGGCGGGCTGTGAATCCCCGTGGTTCAAAAAGACCACGCATCCCATGACATCGCCTTCGGAAATGATCGGGGCTGCGATGGATACCCGATACTGACTGTCTCCGTCTACGATAGGCAGCTGGCGGTCTCCGACACTTTCCTGGAAAACTTGCCGACCTTCCATCACCTGTTCCAATTCTCCGCTGATCCGTTTTTCCCCAAGGTCCCGTTTCGGCGCGCCGAAAACACTGATTACACTGTCCCGATCTGTGATCGCGGTGATGCGGTTCGTCGTCTTATGCATCGTTTCGCAGATCTGTCCGGCAAAATCGCTCAGTTCCCCCATGGGGGAATACTTCTTGAATATGACTTCGCCGTCCTTTTCGGTGAATATCTCCAGGGGGTCGCCCTCCCGAATGCGCATGGTGCGCCGGATCTCCTTCGGGATAACTACACGGCCAAGGTCATCTATCCTTCTGACAATTCCGGTTGCTTTCATACATGAAGCTCTCCTTGTATTTCTACTTGCGGTATTATTGTTTTACAAGGACCAGCGAAATATGCAAAAATAAGCAGGGCGCAAGGAAAGCGCCCTGTTGACAGTATTCCGGGTCGAAGCCATTCGGCTCAGCGGATAGATGTATTCGTCAGAAAGTGCTCAGTTGCTCGTCCAATGCTGACGGAGGAGCTGCAGTTCCTCTTGCAAATCGTCTTCTCCGGCTGTTTCCAGTCGATGATATGCCTGCTGAACGGCACTCATTTCAAAGAAATCACAGACCGCAAGGGCTCCATCACAGAATATGTGTTTTGATCCGGCATCTGTATAAAAATAGGGAATATCCCCGCGGAACAACCCGTCAAGCTCATAACGGCATACCGCCGATGATTTCGGATCGGTATCCGAAAGAAGCTGTGAAAGGATATCTTTTCCATTGATCCCGGTTCCGTTGAACAAGCAGCTGATCATCCTGTCATACTGACTCGTGTTGCGGATCACGGCGCGTATTCTGCTGTTGGCAGCACGGGTCAATTCGTTGGCAAAGCTGCTGCCATACTCCTGAATACGCCTGTATTCAGAGATAAAACCGGCTTCCTGCGGATGTATCATCCTTCCCGGATCGATTGGCCCGGTGCTGCTGTGCTTTCCGTCTGACTCAAAACTGAGCAGGGCACTGAGTCGAAGAGAAGTCTGGAGCCGCTCATACTCCTCCGGAGTATACGTTTTGCCTGTGGAAAACTGAAAGAAATCCCTGCGCTCCCGTGGAGCAAGAACCGTCTCCAGGTCAACCGGTACAAGCTGCGACCCGTAGGACAGAATGTTTTCCCGATGCAAATCCACGGAACCCAGCATCCGTACCAGAGCACAGAACTGTCCGATATGGTAATGAAATGCTTCTTCTTGGGATACTTCCGGAGTTTTGCTCTCCACGAATTCAAAATAACCGCAATGCTTTCCGGTCACAACTTTCGGAACATACAGGTATTCATCGCAGTAACGTTCGGCAAATCCTCTGAACCATTCATCAATACTGCATTCTCTGGGCTTATAGATCAGCCTGCCTCCATCCGTATCTATGGCCAGAGTGCATCGCCCGTGATTATGCAGGTCTCCTCCGCATTCCAACAGCCCGGTGATCTTAGTCCAGGTTCGACCGAGCAGACCGGCGATTTTCTCACGATCTGCATCAAAGTCAACCAGCAGTTCCCGGATAAAACGAATATAATCCTCTGTCAATCGCTGCAGAAGCGGCTCCATCTCAGCATAATAGGGCTGCTTCTCATATCGGGAATATGGACCGTGGGATAAAAACTCTTCCAGACGCACAAATAAGAGGTAGGAGATGACGATTTTCGCGTCATCAGATACCTCTGTATTTGTGCGACTATTCCATATACAGCGTTCTGCTTGCTCAACATATGGCAGAATGAGCAACGAGAAATCCTTTGATTCCGGAATATCCAGGCAATCCCTGGTCAGCAGCATTACTTCTTCAGAGTGGTTTTCAGAGTGGTCTTGCCCTCGTCAAGTGTAGTTTTCAAGGTGGTCTTACCCTGATCCAGTGTAGTTTTCAAAGTGGTCTTCCCTTGATCAAGCGTGGTTTTCAGCGTGGTTTTGCCTTCATCGAGCGTCGTTTTTAAGGTGGTTTTCAGCGTAGTCTTTTCTTCCATGGGTATCCCTCCTCAATATTTATGGTTATCTGCTTCCATTTTCACACGTTGCACAGTTGTTGTCAATGGCTTGCTGGATTTTCCTAGTTCGCGGCGGATAAAACACGGTGTCTGTCTGCTGGGAAAAGCAGAAAGAAAAGCCGAATAACCTATTGATTTTCCGGCAGAAATACGGTAGAATAAGCGAGCCTTGCAGCATGGTGGGTGTAGCTCAGTTGGTTAGAGCGCCAGATTGTGGCTCTGGAGGCCGTCGGTTCGACTCCGATCACCCACCCCAGATAATGGGATGTAGCCAAGCGGTAAGGCACGGGACTTTGACTCCCGCATGCGTGGGTTCGAATCCCGCCATCCCAGCCATATTGAAGATTAAGCCGCATATGCGGCTTTTTCTTTTATCCTTCAGGAGGACAGAGCATGAATACGGCAGAAAAACAGGCCTGGCTCATTCGGGAAATGCAGAAGGAGATGCCGCGATATGCGAATTACCCGATCCCTGCGGATGAAGGCAGCCGATGGAGGCTGCTGCGCGGCCTGTTCAATGTGCGTCCTCCGATGCCTGCTTCGGCTGAGTTTTTGGAGATTCAAGGGCAGCTTCTGCGGGAAATGACGGCAGAGAAAGGCGTGACAGATCATTCATCCCTGAAGCCGTGTGAATCTGACGGGGACCTGTTTGTCTGGCAGGGAGATATCACAACGCTTTGCACGGACGCCATCGTCAATGCAGCGAATAGCGGCTTGTTGGGTTGTTTCAGACCCAATCACAGCTGTATTGATAATATGATCCATACCATGGCAGGAATAGAACTGCGTCTGAAATGTGCGGAGCTGATGGAAGCCCAGGGACATGAAGAAGCCACGGGACTGGCCAAACTCACCCCGGCGTACAATCTCCCAAGCAAATACGTGATCCATACCGTCGGTCCGATCGTGGATGGGCCGCTGACTCCTGAGCACTGTGAACTGCTTGCCTCCTGCTATCGCTCCTGCATGGATACCGCAGCCGCATGGAACTGCGGCAGCATCGCATTTTGCTGTATATCCACAGGCGTATTCGGCTTTCCCCAACATGAAGCGGCAGAGATCGCCGTAAAAACGGTTAAAAACTGGAAAACGAAGAAGAACTGCGGAATCAAGGTCATCTTTAATGTATTTAAGAATGACGACCTGGAGATCTATCGTCAGTTGCTTCCATAAAAAATGTAATGATCAGATAACGCGCGGGCCGAACTGCCATTCAGGCAGTTCGGCCCGCATTTGCATTAACTTATTTGACCCCTTTTGCTTCGATCCGAAGTGGTTCCGGTCCGCGGAAAGAGGAGTTGTTATCCGCAAGAATATGCACATCATCGCCGTCGAAGTGAAGAGTATATTGATCCTCAACGCAGCTCTCCGCAAAGCGGCAGACTAATCGGAATACCCGTTCGTCTGTCCATATTCCGCTGCACAGATAGAGGCGTGTGGGATCCTCCGGAGCGCCGACCAGATTGGTGTATCGTTCACCGCGAAGACCAACACGGACTGTTTCTTTTTTTCCGCTTTGTGTAATAAATGACCAGCAGCAGCCATCTGCGTCGAAATCAAACCGGAAACGATCGATGGGATCCGGCAGCTCACCGGACATGAAATTCCCGCCGAATGGACCGAAGCTGCCGGAAAGCACCTGAAAGCTACGTCCGGAGATCTCATTGGCAACCGGGCTCAACGGGGCAGCTTCCGGATTTCCGATGTTCAATCGTTTTAGTTTCCGGCGAAGAATACCTGCGGTGAGAGGATCAGGCGGCAGGGGAGTGCTGCTGACGATCCGGCGGACAAACTCCCAAGTGATGTCCAGTGTATGCTGCGCAGGTCCCGCGCCTGCAGCCGTCTCGTTGATGGCAATGATCATATCCTGCTCCGGCAGGACGATCGTAAATTGCCCCATAGCTCCATCAGCTCGGTATGCGCCGCGAGGCTTACACATCCAGATCTGGAAGCCGTAACCAAGAAAATTGTCAGTTGCCAGCGGATTGTTTCGAGACTCTGTAGCGGAATCGTTCTGGTTTGTCGTAGCAAGGCGAACGTATTCTTCGGAAAGGATCCGTTCCCCGTCCCATATGCCACCATCGAGGTAAAGCTTCATCAGCCGGAGGTTGTCTTCTGTCGTGGCAAACAAACCGCCGCCGCCTACCTCCATCCCGTCCGGCAGCCGAACCCAACGGAGGTTGTCGCTGTCGATCCCGATTTTCTCGAAAAGACGCGGTTTCAGATAATCGTGCAGACCAAGACCGCTGCGCTGCCGCACCATAGCGCCCAATAAAGTAGAGCCGAAGGAATTATACATATAGGTAGTCCCCGGTTCATGTGTCACAGGAATGCTGAGGAAGTCCCTTATCCAGTCCTTTGTAGGAGCAGGCATGGTATCCATCCCGCATCCCATACAGAGAACATGCCGGACCTTGAGTCGTTTCAGCATGTGATCAGGCTCTGCCGGGGCGTATTCGGGAAAAATGTCCAGTACCGATTCATCCAGATGAAGAAGGCCTTCCCGGCAGGCGATACCGACGGCGGTGGCAGCATAGGTTTTGGTATGGCTCTGGAGCCCATGGCGCAGACCGGGACCATAAGGGCTCCACCAGCCTTGGCAGCAGATCGTCCCATGACGCATGATCATCAGACCGTGCATTTCCGTATCGGATGATTCCAGGGCGTCCAAATAATCGAGAATGTCCTGGCTGTGGATCCCGACTGATTCCGGAGCTGCAACGGGAAAAGGCTTTCGTTTCATTTGTAACCCTCCGAAAAAGGCTTCGGCAGGATCGCCGAAGCCCGGTTTAGATCATTGAACGCTTGAACCTCCGTATTTCGCCATATGCTGTTTGATCGCGGAGAAGGAAGTACTGCTGATATAGTGTTCTATTTTGCAGGCATCTTCCATTGCCGTTTCCCGATCCACACCAAGCCGGATCAAAAGATCGGTGAGCAGAGTGTGCCGTTCATAGATCCGTTCGGCCACTTCGCGGCCCGCATCTGTCAGGGAAAGAAACCCGTTTTCATCGGCGATAACATATCCACCATTTTTGAGCAAGCCCATAGCACGGCTCACCGAGGGCTTTGAAAAGCCCATGTACTCACCGACATCAATGGCTCGGACACCACTTTTCTGCTTGGAAAGAATCAGTATCGTTTCCAAATACATTTCGCCGGATTCCAGCAGGGCCATGAAAATCCCTCCTAAAAGCAACTTGAAAGCTTCCGTGAACAGTATAACGGGGACTCGGGAAAAAAGCAAGCGAAAGGGAGCCTGCATGAAACGGTTCATTGAAATGCCTGCGTCAGAAACCCGGTCCGATGCATCGCACCGGACCGGGCAGACAGGCTTCCGTTTAAGCTAAACAGGCGCACAGCGTATCAAAAATCAGCTTTTGTCCCGATCGGGACGGATGGATGCCATCTTCGCACAGAAGAGGTTCCAGTGTATGAGGATCCTTTGGAAATGCTTTTCTCAAGTCTATGAGCTTTGCACTTTCCTCTGCGGCAATCTGTTCGATCATTCTGGAATACCGATCCTGCCATCGAAAGATCGCATTTACATCACCAAGCCAGCGGAGGATATTGATTTGGGAAAGGCCGTTTCGGCAGATAAAGCGGAGATACCTTTCGGAATGGACAGGGGGGAGGGTCATGAGTACGGGGATGCGACCGCTTTTTCGAATCAAATGTACGGCTTCCCGATAACGGCTCTTGAATTCTTCCGGCGGTGTCTTGCAATCGTGGTAATGATCCGGGTCGCGGGAGATCTCGGTCCAATCATAGTCGCAGTCGTTCCCTCCCAGCTCCAGAACTGCGAGTTCTTTCTCTTGTCGTTTGGTCTCACTGTCACGCCGGATCAGCGGAAGGATCTTTTGTATGGTGCAGCCAAATCTCGCACAGTTATGGATTGTCAAATGATACCTTTCTGCAAGCTGGGTCTCCCAAAAATGATTGATCACATATTTGCCGCCATCCAGCAGAACGCCTTTGAAGATCGAATCGCCGTAAACGGTCACATTCATTCGTTACACCTCTGATCAAACGGGACATCTAATCTGCTACACAAGATATCACGGAATCATGTAGATGTCAATAGTGTAACGCATCATGTTGCGATTATTCAAAGACTATCCGGATCAATCAAATACATGCGGAGCTGATGCTACTGTGCGTTTGACCCTCGTTCCCTCCCTGTTGGCATTCCAGGCGATCCGGAAGAAGCGGAAATCTCCCTGTTCCAGCATCGGAACATCAAATGCGGTCATCGGAACTCCGCGGATGTTCTGCGCTGCAGGAGAGAGCTGCATGCCGCTGCGCAGATCGATTAAACTATCCGCAACGCCGCTGATGATAACACGGATACGACCTCTGCTCAGATTACTGATATAGCGGTAGAGCGCAAAAATATCGTTATCATAGGAAAACAGGGAAACCTGCGAGGGGCCGTCCAAACGGTAAGGGATGTCTCCCTGGAATTGCGAGCGGATCACGCCAAGGATCTCTTTTGGAAGACCGTACAGGTAACCGTATTCGTCTGGGATAGCTAAGGTGATCATCTGTCCCTTCCCGTAGCAGTCTCTCAGAACAAGGGGATAGTTCTCTTCTCCAACTACGCCCTTGGCCAGCGCCCATGTCGTGTTGTTTCGGTGTTCCAGAAGAGGGAAGGTGAGGGGATGCCGGGAACGAAGTGTGTTTGGTGCAAACATGCCATCTTCAATAAACGTGTCTGTCCGGAAGCGGCGTCCTCGGTAGCGGATGGAACTCAGCTCCTCAATCCCCTTGCCCAATGCACCGAGATAAAACCCGGAAGTGACGACGGCTTTTCCTCCGTTTGCAACGAATTGGGTCAACCGAGAGATGATGTCGGGATCCTTCAACGCTTGAACAGTCAGAAAAACGCTATTCCGTTCCGCGGGAAAATCGGGCATTGGCTCAAGCGGGATGCCCAACATGCCCAGGAAATCCTCCAGATGATCCTCTCCTTGGGCGTTTGGCGGTAGATAACAGGGGACTCCCGTACAGGCACCGGCAAGATCGAGCATCCGGTCTATCTCCTCCAACTGCAGACCGAGTGGCGTCACGACCCGATTGCGGTATAGGGAACCCCAGCAGAACTGACAGATCTCCCTCCCGCGGGCAAAGGCTGTCAGATAAGCCTGTTCTCCGTAAAGCTCCATGGGATAGCAGCCATAGGGATCGAACCACCCGCCGCCATTCCTGCCCGGGGCATAGTTTTCCATCAGCCGCATCAGACTGTAGCTGCAATACTTGGGTAAATGCTGATCGCTGTGGCGGGTGTCTCTGGTCTCTGTGCCGGTGTAGATGGCATCAAAAATGTCCCGCTGCACGGAAGGCTGATATCCGGATTCCTGGTACGCCTCAGACCAGTTGGGGAACTTGATGATCACCCGACAGTTGGGATTCTCCTGCTTAGCCGGCTTCATGATCAGTTCCCGGCTGACATCTGCAAGCAGAGCGGTGCGGAATTCTTCCCAGCTCCGGTCGCCTTTGGCATTTCGGCATTCCTCGCAGGTACAGCCGGTGAAAAACCAATCGTCAATGATGAACTCGTCAAAATGCCTGGCCGTATAGCGGACGGTTTTCACCAGGCGTTCCCGCATCGCTTGATTCGAATAGCAATATGTGCCGCCCAGCCGCTGCTTCTCCGCATCTGCATCGCAAAGGTCTTCGCACGTCGTGGTCAGCGCACCGGACACCTCAATGCCGCGGTCCATAAAAAAGCCCTTGACCATCTGCAGCTGTTGGTCGGGGATCATCAGACCGTCGCGATAGGGCTCCAGATACACCTTGTCGCAGCCGGTATATTTCTGAAAGAAGGCGAGCTGTTCATCCAGTTCGGATTCGGTGATGCGGACCATACTCTGCGCTGTGCAGTAGATCACGATTTTAAAATTGCGGTATTTGCCCATATCTCAACCTCCTGATTCGATCAATGCACACTGAAGCGATTCCAGTTCTTCCTCTGTAGTCGCCCAACTGGTAGCCAGTCGGATCACCGTATGTGTGTCATCCGCCTTTTCCCAAAAGCTGTAAGATACTTTTTCAGCCAAGGCAGCCAGCATACGGTCTTCCAGCAGAATGAACTGCTGATTCGTCGGCGTTTCCAGATAAAAGGGTACTGCATTGGCCCGCAGGATCGCCTTCATTTTGTCGGCCATGCGGATCCCGTGGCTGCCAAGGCGAAAATAGAGGTCGTCGGTAAACAGCGTGTCAAACTGCAGGCTGATCAATCGCCCCTTGGCAAGAAGCGCCCCGCGTTTTTTCACCGTATGCAGGAAGTGCTCCGGGCGGCGAATCCCCGAAAATACGACGGCCTCTCCGCAAAGGGCGCCGACCTTCGTACCGCCGATATAGAACACGTCGCAGAGCTTTGCGATATCCCGAAGCGTCAGGTCAGCTTCCCGGCTCATCAATCCATAGCCCAGACGGGCACCATCCAGATACAGGGGAATGTGATACTCTCTGCAGACGGAGGATAAAGCAGTGAGCTCTGCCTTGGAATACAGCGTTCCGTATTCCGTCGGATAAGAGATATAGACCATTCCGGGCCACACCATATGCTCCCGGTTAGCATCGCTGTGAAACTGCACAAGGCAGCTTTTCAGCGTTTCGGCAGGAAGCTTGCCATCCTTACCCGGCAGAGCCATGATCTTGTGGCCCGTGTATTCAACGGCGCCGGCTTCATGGCTGTTGATATGCCCGGTTGAGGCGCAAACAACGCCCTCATGATCCCGCAGCAATGCAGCGATCACGATCGCATTGGTCTGTGTACCTCCGGCAAGGAATTCGATTTCTGCCTGATCGCATCCGCAGGCAGCACGGATCTTTGCTTTCGCCGATTCGGAATAATGATCGGCACCGTAACCGGGAAGCCGTTCCCGGTTGGTTTCCAGAAAACGCTGTAGGATCGGCTCGCAAGCTCCGTTATTGTAATCACACTCCAGATAAACCAAGGCGCATTCTCCTTTCCAGCAGGATCAGAATAACATAATCTCAAAGAATCCGCAATCCGCCCCTCAGGATGGATATACGCAATATACCGTTGGGGGTATCGGTATTGCAAATTCTCCATAAAAGAGTTATTGTACGTTTTGCAAATCATGTTATTTCGTCTTTTGCACACAGAATACCAGATATCCAATTCATAATCATTCATAATTACCCGATAGACAATTCAATACGGACGCAGGTCCGTTTCCACGGAAACGGTGAAAAAGGAAACGGGTGAGAATCCCGTACGGAGCCGCCGCTGTATTAGGAGAGCTGAAGCAATGATGTCACTGGCTTTTGGCTGGGAAGACTGCTGATGCGATGACCCTTAAGCCAGAAGACTTGCCTGCGTTTTTGATCGTTCTCCCTCCACGGATCCTTGGAGAGGGGATTCATTCGGATTTGGCTGCAGAAAAACGGACTGCTGCCGCATGGAAGTGCGGCGGTAGTCCGTTTCCTGTTATGATCCGATATTTCATTTTGTTGGCAAACGCAAGTTTACCGATTATACAGAAAGCAGAAAGGAAGAAAACATGAAAAAGACAATCGCGCTCCTCCTTTGCGTGCTGATGCTCCTGGCTGTGGCAGCCGGCTGCGGCAGCAAAGACTCCGGGAGCAAAGGAAGTACTGCGGAAAAATCCCTTACCTTCGGGTGCCAAATGTACTCTGACGGCATGATCGCCCCTTGGCTGCAGACCAACTGCGCCTGGAACTGCATGCGCTTCGGCATCTCCGAAAGTCTCTTCGAGTTTGATGATGACAGCCAGCCCGTCCCGTGCCTGGCGGAAAGCATCGAGAGTTCTGAAGATCACCTGACCTGGACGATCAAGCTGAAGAGCGGTATCAAGTTCTCCAACGGTGTGGATATGACTGCCAGCAAGGTCAAATACGCCTTGGACTATGTGCGCCAGAAGGGCCCCGACGGCTCCACCACTCCTCAGAACTTCCTGGAGTTCGAAGCGGTAGTTACCGCGGACGATGCGGCGAACACCATTGTCATCAAAACCGTGACTCCTTACGTGAACCTCGCAGGCAATCTGGCGGATCCGGCTATGGCCATTGTGGATTATGAGAGCACCGGCGACAACTATGAAAACGGCATGATCGGCACCGGTCCCTATATGGTTAAGGAGTTCCATACACAGGTCGGATATGACATGGTGAAGAACCCCTATTATCGCAAGCCTGTTCCTTATGACAGTGTGAAGATTCTGTTCATGGGCGATGCCTCTGCCAAGGCCAATGCGCTGCTCGCCGGGCAGATCGACATTGCGGAAAATATTATGAGCGTTTCGGACCTGGCTAAGCTGCAGGCAGACCCCAACTACACGGTCGAGACGGCTGCCGGCGTACGCTGCGGCTTCAGCTGGATCAATTTCAACGGCATCCTGGCGAATGATGACCTGCGTCATGCCGTGCTCATGGCCATTGACTATGATACCATCTGCCATTCCAACACCATCGGCGACCTCTATACTCCGGGCTTTTCCGTCCTGCCCAGCGGCATGGGTTATGGCTATGAGACGCTGAACAACCCCTGGAAATACGACCCTGAAGGAGCCAAAAAGCTTCTCGACGATGCCGGGATCGTGGACACCAACGGCAACGGCATCCGTGAACTGGACGGCGAGGATATCTACCTCCGGTATGTGTCCTATGAAAACCGCCTGCTGAACGACTTCTCCGATGCCCATACCCAGTACCTGAGCAAGATCGGAATCGGCGTGAAGAGCGATTACGGTTCCTCTGATGATCAGTGGACTAAGCTTGTCGCCGGGGAATACGACCTGAACAACAATAACTGGAACCACCTGATTGCCGGTTCGCCTTATACCTATCTGGGCAACTGGTGCAGCGAGAATGAGGCGGATTACTGCTTCTATCACAACGAAGAGTACAACAAACTCTATAAGCAGCTGGAAAATGAGATTGACACGGCTGTGCGTCTGGACCTGCTGAAAAAGATGCAGCAGATTCTGGTGGATGACGGCGTTGCTATCATTGACGGTTATTACAACAGCTGCATGGTTTGGAACAGCAAGACCGTTGCTACCGCACATATCCGTCCGAACGATTACTACTGGGTCACCGTAGATATCAAGCCTGTGGCCTGATTGGATTGAATGCAATATAGGCGAGGGGGCATCTTCGCTTCCTCGCCTCATGTCCGCTTTACATGTAACCGCTGAAAGGAGGCGGCGAGTTGGGCAGAAAACAGCTCGCTTCCAGATTGCTGCAAATGCTGATCGTCCTGATCGGCATCAGCTTTCTGACGTTCTTGCTTACTTACATCTCACCAGGCGACCCGGTCCGGCACATGTATCTTGCCCAGGGGCGTATGCCCGATGAGGCGCTGGTCGCTGTGCAGCGGGAGGAAATGGGACTCAACGATCCCTTCCTGACGCAATATTTTCGGTGGATCGGCAACTGCCTTAAAGGGGATTTCGGTAAGTCCTATTCCCTGAACAAGCCTGTGGTGACTTTGCTTGCAGCCCGGCTTTGGCCAACCCTGAAGCTCACCCTCATGTCCATGCTGCTGATGCTGATCATCTCGATCCCCCTGGGTGTGTTGTCGGCAGTCTATCGAAACAAGCCTATTGACTACGTTGTTCGGGCAATTACCTTCTTTGGCGTGTCCATACCCAACTTCTGGGTGGGACTCCTTCTGATCCTTCTCTTCTGTGTGAAGCTCCGCCTGTTCAATGTCGTCGCCTCAGGCGGTACCTTCCGGGATCTGATTCTTCCCGCCGTAACTCTGGCCATCGCCATGTCCGCCAAGTATACCCGGCAAGTACGCACAGCGGTATTGGAGGAATTGAGTTCCGATTACGTTATCGGGGCCCGAGCCAGGGGAGTCAAGGAAAGCAAGATTCTTTGGGGGAACGTATTTCCCAACTCGCTTTTGCCCCTGATTACCATGTTCGGGCTCTCCATTGGTTCGCTGCTCGGCGGAACCAGTGTGGTGGAGGTCATCTTCTCTTACCCGGGATTGGGAAACCTCGCGGTCAATGCCATCACTTCCGCCGACTATTTCCTGGTTCAGGGTTACGTTCTTTGGGTTTCGGTAATTTATATGGTGATCAACCTCCTTGTTGATCTTTCGTACAATTACGTGGATCCCCGTATGAGACTGAGGCGGTGACAAGATGAAAAAGAAGAACAAATTCCTGTCCAATACCGGGTTCATGGTGTTTGCCTTTCTGGCTCTGGTCATCATCCTGGTCTCCATCTGCGCTCCTCTGATCTGCCATGGAGTGGATCCCACGGAGGGAGAGATGACGAACTCCATCATGCCGCCCAGTGAACAGCATCCCTTCGGTACGGATAAAATGGGGCGTGATATCTTTGCACGCGTCATTTACGGCTCCCGTACATCCCTGGTCTCCACCTTCGCCCTGGTGGTCACAATCTTTGTTATCGGGACCTTCCTGGGAATTCTGTCAGGTTACTTCGGCGGCATCGTGGACGCCGTCATCATGCGTATCGCGGATATGATGATCGCCTTTCCCGGGCTTGTTTTAGCCATAGCGGTCGCGGGTATGCTGGGTGCAAGCACGAAAAACGCCATCATCGCCATATCCATAGTCAGCTGGCCGAAGTATGCCCGTCTGGCCAGAAGCCTTGTCATGAAAATCCGGCATACGGACTTCGTCGCGGCAGCACGGGTAACCGGTTCGAGAACACCGTATATGCTTTGGAAGTACATGCTTCCCAATACCATCACCACTCTGGTGATCACGGCAGCCACGGATATCGGTTCCATGATGATGGAGCTTGCTGCTTTGAGCTTTCTTGGCTTCGGTGCGCAGGCCCCAACGCCTGAATGGGGTTCCATGCTGAACGAGGGACGCAACTTTATGCAGTCCGCTCCCTGGATGATGATCTATCCCGGCCTTGCCATTTTCATCACCGTTGTGATCTTCAATATGCTGGGGGATAATCTCCGGGATATTCTGGATCCCAAGACGGAATAGGGGGTGGAGAGAATGGCATTATTGGAAATCAGCCATGTGGACATCTCCTATGGTAAGCGTGTAACTGTAAAGGACTCCGACATTACCCTTGAAAAAGGGCAGATCTGTTCCATAGTTGGGGAATCCGGCAGCGGCAAGACGACGGTGATCCGTGCAGTCCTGGGACTTCTGGCCGGCGGCGGCAAAGTGACGGCCGGAGATATCATCTATGAGGGGCGGAGTCTTTTGACCTTGAACGACAAGGACTGGCGGGCTCTGCGCGGGCACGATATTTCCATGATATTCCAGGATTCCGGTGCTATGATGAACCAGACCCGGCTTATCGGAAACTCTTATGTGGAATACATCCGAACCCATGAAAACATCTCGAAGAAGGAAGCTTGGGAAAAAGGCTCGGAAATGCTGGGGCGGATGCGTCTTCCTGATCCGGATCGGATCATGCGGTCTTATCCCTTCCAGCTCTCCGGCGGCCAGCGACAGCGTGTCGGCATTGCCATGGGTATGACCTATCAACCCAGGCTTCTTTTGGCGGACGAGCCCACCAGCGCTTTGGATGTAACTACCCAGGCGCAGATTGTACGTCAGATGATGGAGCTCCGGGATGAATATGGCACCAGCATCATTCTGGTTACCCATGACCTGGGTGTCGCAACCTATATGGCAGACAAGATCGTAGTGATGAAAAACGGCGAGATCGAGGATCAAGGAGACAGGAGCTATATGCTCCACACTTCAACGAACGCTTATACCAACAAGCTGTTGGAAGCTGTTCCGTCTTTGGGAGGGAAGCGCTATGTCTGAGGATAAGACTTTGGTTCTCGAAGCGAATCACGTCACCCGGCGTTTCCCAGCCTCCGGGGGACGACAGCTCCTTGCCTGCAACAATGTGAACCTGAAAATGTACAGAGGGAAGACCTTGGGCCTGGTAGGGGAATCCGGCTGCGGAAAGAGCACTTTTATGCGTTTTTTGGTCGGCCTGGATACGCCCAGCGAGGGAGAGATCATTTTCCGCGGGCAGGATATCACAAAGCTGAAAGGCCGACAGGCCTGGGAAATGCATCAGCATGTACAGATGGTCTTCCAGGATCCTACAACCTCCTTTAATCCAAAAATGAAGATCCGAGATATCGTCTGCGAGCCGCTCCTGAATTTCGGCAGACTCAAACGATCCGAAAAGGATAAAAAGGCAAGAGAACTTTTGGAAATGGTAGAGCTTCCCGGAGATTTTGCGGATCGGTTTCCACACAATATGTCCGGCGGACAGCGTCAGCGCGTAGCCATTGCGAGAGCTCTTGCCCTTGAGCCGGAGATCATCGTTATGGACGAAGCTACTTCTGCTCTTGACGTGAGCGTGCAGGAGACCATTATTCAGCTCATTACCCGGCTCCAGAGAGAAAAGCAGATCACCATCGGCTTTATCTGCCATAACCTGGGCTTGATCCAGTCCTTTGCTCATCAGATCGCCGTGATGTATCTGGGGAATATTGTGGAAGTTATGCCTGGTGAGGGTATGGCAGAGATCTGCTCGCATCCCTATTCCAAGGCCTTGTTGGATGCTGTATTTGACGTAAAAATGGATTTTTCCAAGAAAATCGAGCCGATAAAGGGCGAGGCGCCAAGCCCCTTGGACGTGCCGGTGGGCTGCCCCTTCCAGGATCGCTGTCCCCATTGTCTGGCAGTTTGCAGAGAGACCAGGCCTGAACTGCAGGAACTGGAGCCCGGGCATGAAGTAGCTTGCCACCTGTTTCAGAAGGGGGGAAAAGCG
>JAEEGL012584280.1_pt1 | contig 20923 bp, 17 predicted proteins | sample 9134231 | NCBI WGS metagenome assembly JAEEGL01 (sample SAMN16246548, study PRJNA631951) | gut metagenome | biome: gut microbiome; feature: rumen; material: fiber-attached | host: Bos | place: Iran: Karaj | collected 2018-10
ACGCGAATTCCGTGCTGTACCAGCTCGGCATCCGGCTGGACATCCGCTACGTGAAATCCGAAGAGAACATGCTCGTTTACCTGTATCTCGGCGACGTGGACATGTGGAGCGCTTCCTGGAAGTGCATCGGCGACCCGAACTTCGACCTGCACTACGGCTCCGGGAGCAGCAGCAACCTGTTCCACATCCGGGACGAGAACCTGGACCAATGGATCGCCGCCTACAAGGAACTGTCCCAGTCGGAAGATTACGACGCCGCCCGCGAAACGGCCTGGCGCATCATGAACCGCGTCCGTGACATGGCGGTCGAACTGCCGTGCTACACGCTGGTCGACTATCTGGTGTACAACGTCAAGACCATCGACGTGTCCACCCTGCCCACGGGCCACAGCCTGTACTGGTCCTGGATGGACGACGTGGCTTTCCTGGACGTGTTCCCGACGCTGCAGGGAGGAAACTGAGCGATGTTCAGCTTTTTCGCGATGCTGTCGCGCATGAAATACATCGACCGCTGGGCCCTGATGCGCAACTCCCGCAGGGAGAACATCTGCGAGCATTCGCATGAAGTGGCCGTCCTGGCCCACGCGCTGGCCGTGATCGGCAATGAACGCCTCGGGAAGCATCTGCCGGCGGAGCGCGCCGCGGTCCTCGGCCTGTACCATGACTCTACGGAGATCATCACCGGCGACCTCCCCACGCCCGTCAAGTATAAGGACGACCAGATCCGCCGGGCCTACAAACATATCGAAAACCAGGCGGGCCGCTCCCTGCTGGCGCGCCTCCCGGAAGACCTGCGCGGCGAATACGAATCGCTGTTCGTGCCGCGGGAGGACGAAGCCTATCTGTGGGAGCTGGTGAAGGCCGCGGACAAGCTGTCCGCCCTCATCAAATGCATCGAGGAAGAGAAGACCGGCAACCGGGAATTCATCCTCGCCGGGCAGGCCGCGCGGGAAAAACTGGAGGAGATGAAGCTTCCCGAGCTGAAGATCTTCCTGGAAGAGTTCCTGCCGGCGTACTCGCTGACGCTGGATGAGATGGGAGAGACGACGTGAAGCGCCGGGAACTGAACGAAAAGATCGGGTCCGTGACGTACATGCAGACCTCGCTGGGACTGTTCGCCCTCTGTCTGATCCTGCTGATCGTCCTGTTCGTGCGCACCGTCACCTCCGGCGGCGGACTGGCGCCCTGGGAAGGCGTGCTGGGCTTTGCGGGGATGCTGCTTTCCCTCGCGGGATTCCTGATCCCGCTGTACGGGAAATACGTCGTCAAAGGCAAGGACCGTCCGGATTTCCGCCTCGGCCTGCTGCTGAACGGCCTCCTGTTCCTCGTCTATGTTTTTTTCTATTTTCTGGGCGTTTGAGCACGGAGAATTCCCTGTTGCAAACCATGCGGTTATTGTGTATAGTGAGACGGGCCGAGCCCTGTTTTGAAGGAGAAGGATATGCAGGATCTGGTAAGGATAGCCATTGACGCCATGGGCGGCGACAACGCCCCCGCGGAACCGGTAAAAGCGGCCGTGGAAGCGCTGGAAAAGACGGACCGCGCCCACATCTTCCTGGTGGGCCGGGAAAACGACATCCGCGAAAATCTGAAGGGCCTTTCATTCGATGAGAGCCGCCTGACCGTTGTCCCCGCCACGGAGATGATCGAAATGGCGGAGCATCCGGTCAACGCCATCCGGAAGAAGAAGGATTCTTCCATCGTGCTGGCGCTCCGCATGATCCGCAACAAGGAGGCGGATGCCTTCATTTCCGCAGGCAGCACCGGCGCCGTGCTGGCAGGCGGCCAGCTGCTGGTGGGACGGCTTCCCGGCGTGGAACGGGCTCCTCTGGCCCCGCTGCTCCCCACGCTGAAGGGCGTATCCCTGCTGATCGACTGCGGCGCCAATGTGGACGCGCGCCCGAACCACCTGGTGCAGTTCGCCAAGATGGGCTCGCTGTACATGCGCGACATGATGGGGATCGAAAACCCCACCGTCGGCCTGCTGAACATCGGCGTGGAGGAAGAGAAGGGCAACGCCCTTTCCAAAGAGACGTATCCGCTCCTCAAGGCCTGCCCGGACATCAATTTCATCGGCAACGTGGAATCCCGCGAGATCCCGCACGGCGCCGCGGACGTGATCGTCACGGACGCCTTTGCCGGCAACGTGGCCCTCAAACTGTACGAGGGAACGGCTTCCGCCTTCCTGAAGATGATCAAAGGCGCCATGATGAGCAATTTCAAGTCCAAGATGGGCGCCCTGCTGGTCAAGGATTCGCTGAAGAAGACGCTGAAGACCCTGGACGCGACGGAATACGGCGGCGCCCCCATGCTGGGGCTGAACGGCCTGGTCGTGAAAGCCCACGGGAACGCCACCCATAAGGAACTGTGCAACGCGGTCCTGCAGTGCGTCAGCTTTACCGACGCGCGCCTGACCGAGAAGATAAAAAACAGCATTTCGCTGAAAGAAAACGGCGAAGAACAGGAGTAAAAGAATGGAACTTGACAAGATCAGAGAGATCGTGGCCCGCGTACTGAATCTGGACATTGAGGATGTGACCCCGGATAAATCCTTCGGAGAAGATCTGGACGCCGATTCCCTCGACATCGCGGAGATCGTGATCGCCATCGAGGATGAATTCGGCATCACGGTACCGGACGAAGCCCTGGAAAAGGTCGTCACCGTGCAGGATGCCTGCGACCTGCTGTCTCTGGTAAAATAAAAGCCGTTCCGGCTGGATGAAAACAAGAAAAACCGCGCCCGGGGGAAGCGGATCTTCCGGGTTGCGGATTTTTCTGTTATGGAAGGAGACTTATCATGGAAGACTGGGAAGCCCTCCTGGGCTATCGGTTCCGCGACCGGTCGCTACTGGCCTGCGCCCTGACGCATTCTTCCTACGCCAATGAACACCGCGGCAGCGACCATAACGAACGCCTGGAATTCCTGGGCGACGCCGTCCTGGAACTGAGTTCCAGCGCGTTCCTGTACCGCCGTTTCCCCGCGGAACCGGAAGGCAGCCTGTCCCGCCGCCGCGCCTCCCTGGTCTGTGAAGCCTCGCTGGCGGATTGCGCCAGGAAACTGTCCCTGGGCGAAAAGCTCTGCCTCGGCAAAGGCGAGGAAAAAGGCGGCGGACGCGAAAAGGATTCGCTGCTGGCGGACGCTTTCGAGGCTGTGATCGGCGCGGTCTATCTGGACGGCGGATTCGAGGCGGCGGACGGCTTCATCCATCGTCACCTGCTCGACATCTCGGAGAACGGCGCCGTGTTCTTTGACGCCAAGACCCGTCTGCAGGAGTATCTTCAGCGCGACGGGGAGATCGGCATCCGGTACCGGGACCGCGAGGAATCGGACGGCGGACAGGAAAAGACGTTCGTCGCGGAAGTCCTGGTCGAAGGCGCCGTGCTGGGGACCGGACGCGGCCACAACAAGAAACAGGCGGAGCAGACGGCGGCGGCGCAGGCGCTGGAACGCCTTCGTTCCGCCGGCAGAACCGACACTTGAGGAACCTGTATGTATTTGAAAAAGATCGAAACACAGGGCTTTAAATCCTTCGCGAACCGGGCGGTACTGGAATTCACGCCCGGCATCATGGGGATCGTGGGGCCGAACGGCAGCGGCAAAAGCAACGTGGCGGACGCCGTGCGCTGGGTCCTGGGTGAGCAAAGCGCAAGACAGCTGCGGGGCAGCAACATGCAGGACGTCATCTTCGCCGGTACGGAGAGCCGCCGCCCCATGAGCTATGCTTTCGTTTCCCTGACCATCGACAACAGCGACCGTTCCCTGCCCGTGGACACCGATGAAGTGTCCGTTTCCCGTCAGGTCTTCCGCTCCGGCGAGAGCGAATACCGCCTGAACGGGAACGTGTGCCGTCTGAAGGATATCTACGAGACGTTCTACGACTCCGGTATCGGCAAGGAAGGCTATTCGATCATCGGCCAGGGCCAGATCGACGCGGTCCTGAGCAGCAAGCCGGAGGAGCGACGTCTGATGTTCGACGAAGCGGCCGGCATCGTCAAATACCGGAAGCGCCGCGACATCACGCTGAAAAAGCTGGAATCCGAGCAGGCCTCGCGGGAACGCGTGGAAGACATCCTGGGCGAACTGGAAAAGCAGGTCGGCCCGCTGGAAAAGCAGGCGGAAAAAGCCCGCACCTATCTGAAACTGCGGGATGAACTGAAGGAATACGAAGTAGGCGCCTTTGCCCTGGAATCCGCCGAACTGGAAGGGAAACTGGACGAAGTCCGGACGAACCTGGGGACGGTCGGCTCGGACCGGGAGAGGGCTTCCGCGGAGGAAGAGCATCTGCGCGACCAGTATGAAGCGCTGAACACGGAAAACGAGGAGCGGGACGCCCGCCTGGCCGTGCGCCAGACGCAGATGGCGGACCTGCGGGTCGCCAACGAGAACCGCGTCGGCCGCATCAGCCTGCTGACGGAGCAGATCCGTTCCGCCCAGGCCAGCCGTGACCTGATCGACGAGCGCGCCCGGGATTACGACCTGGCCGTCGCCCGCGTGGAGCAGGAACGGGAAAGCTTCTACACGCAGAAGAGCGCGGTGGATGAAGAACTGGACCGCATCGACGACCGCATAAGCAAACTGGAAGAAGAGACCGAAGCCCTCGAAGAGGAAGAAAAAGACCTGTCCTTCCGGATGGAAAAAGGCAACGGCGCCATCATGGCCTCCATGTCCCGGAAAGCGCAGATCACGGCCTCCCTGGCCGCCCTGGATACCCGCGAAGAGCAGACGGCCGAACGGCTCGCCGCCCTGGCGCAGGAAAAAGAAGAGGCGGACGTCCAGATCCGGGAACTGCAGGCGGATCATGACGCCCAGCAGGAGACCCTGAAACTGCTGGACGCGGAGATCTCGGAACTTACGCGCAAACTCGAGGAAGACCAGGACGAGGAACGGAAGATCCGTCTTCTCCGGAACGAGCGGGAGGAAGAGAAGCAGCGTCTGGAGCGCGAACTCGGCATCCTGCGCGCGCGCCGCGAAAACCTGAGCAACCTGATCGAGCGCTACGACGGCTACGGCGGCAGCGTCAAGGCCATCATGGAAAAGAAGGACCGTTTCCCGGGCATCTGCGGCGTGGTCGCGGACCTGATCTCCACGGACAGGAAATACGAGACCGCCATCGAGACCGTGCTGGGCGGACGCATCCAGAACATCGTCACGGAGACGGAGGAAGCGGCCAAGACCATCATCGGATATCTGAAGAGCAGCCGGCTGGGACGCGCGACGTTCCTGCCGCTGGACGCGGTCCGCGGAGAACGCGGCCCGGCCCGCCCGGAAGCCCTGCAGGAGCCCGGCGCCATCGGCACCGCCGCTTCGCTGGTCAGCGCGGACGGCCGCTACGCGGGCATCGTCAGTTTCCTGCTGGGCCAGACCATCGTGGCGGACAACATGGACCACGCCCTTGCCATCGCGCGCAAATATTCGTACCGCCTGTCCATCGTGACGCTGGAAGGGGAATACCTGACCCCCGGCGGCGTCCTGTCCGGCGGCGCCTATAAAAACAATTCCAACCTTCTGGGCCGCCGGCGCGAGCTGGAAGCCTGCGAAGCGGACGAGAAGAAGAAACAGGCCCGCCTGGTGAAGATCCGGGCCGAACTGAAGGAGACCGGCGAGGATCTGGACGCTCTGTCCGCCCGCATCGGCGGGACCGACATCCGTCTGCGCCGTTCCCCCCTGCAGGCAGCGGCGCTCAAGGCGCAGTGGGAAAGCAAGAAAAAAGACCTCGAACAGCTGCGGGCCCGCCTGTCCTCGCTGACAGAAGAAGAGGAAAAACGCATGCGGGAGCAGGAAGACATCCGCACCCAGCGCGAGACCGTCAACCGGAACGTCAGCGAACTCGATACGGACAGTGAAAGCATCCGCGCCCAGCTGACCGAACTGGCCGTCCGCCTGGAAAAGGTCAGGGAGTCGTACCGCGAAAAGTCCGCGGCGCTGGAATCGCTGCGCGTGGAGTTCTCGAATGTTTCGCAGAAAGGCGATTTCCTGCTGGAGAACGTCCGGCGCTGCAACGACGAGATCGCGCGCGCCCGGCGCGACAAGGCGGACCTGCTCCAGGGGAACATCTCTGTGGAGACCGTGACCCGGGAGCGGGAGGAAGAGATCGCCCGCCTCCGCCGGGAGATCGAAGAGGCGGAAGCGGAACTGAAGAGCCTGGACCGGCTGCAGAAGGAAGAGGAATCCCTAAAGGAAGTGCGCCGCGAGGAGCAGCATAACTATTTTGAGGCGAAGGAAGCGGTCAGCCAGCGCATCGCGCTGCTGGACCGCGAGATCTACCGTCTGCAGACGCAGGAGCAGCGGCTGGAAGAGCAGATCGAAAAACAAGCCGAATACCTCTGGGCCGAGTACGAAATGACTCCGTCGCAGGCTAAGGCCATCCGCAATCCGGAGATCAAAAACCCGGCTGAAGTGCGCCGCTTCATCGCACAGCGCAAGAAAGCCATCAAGGAGCTGGGGCCGGTCTACGTCGAAGCCATCGAAAAATACAAGGAAGTGTCCGAACGCTACGAATTCCTGAAAGCGCAGCAGGAAGACCTGATCAAGGCGGAAAAGGAACTCCAGGACATGATCCGTGAACTGGAAAAGGGCATGCGGGAGCAGTTCCGCGAGCAGTTCGCCCTGATCCGCCAGGAATTCTCCCGCGTCTTCAGCGACCTGTTCGCCGGCGGCAAGGGCGACCTGATCCTGGAGGACCCGGACGACGTCCTTTCCTCGGGCGTCATCATCAATGCGCAGCCGCCCGGCAAGAAGCTCCAGAACATGATGCAGCTCTCCGGCGGCGAAAAGGCGCTGACCGCGATCGCCCTGCTGTTCGCCATCCAGAACCTGAAGCCGTCCCCGTTCTGTCTGCTGGACGAGATCGAGGCGGCCCTGGACGAACCGAACGTGAAGCGCTTCGCGGATTATCTGTACCGGCTGCGCGGCAGCACGCAGTTCCTGATCATCACCCACCGCCGCGGCACCATGGAGATGGCCGACAAGCTTTACGGCATCACGATGCAGGAAAAAGGCGTTTCCGCCCTTGTTTCCGTCAGCCTGACGGACCCCGCCAGCCGCGGGATCCTGGACGAAGAATGACACGGGCCGGTGTTGAGACCGCCGCGCCGTCAGTCTGTGCCTTATAACAAATGTTCGACCGGGCCGTATAGCATGCGGCCGCACCACATACAGGAGTAAATTATGGCCGGATTTTTCAGCAAACTGAAAAACTTATTCACCGTTTCCGACGTTTCCGAGGAGTTCTATGAAGAACTCGAGGAACGCCTGATCCTGAGCGACGTCGGCGCCCTCACGTCCGAAATGATCGTGGACCGCCTGAAGACCGAAGCCTGGGACCGCCAGATCCTGCGCACGGAAAACCTGCGCAAGCTTCTGAAGGAACAGCTGCAGGAGCAGGTGAGCTGCGTGACGCCTTCCTATCCCTGGGAGGAGGAAAAGTGCCTGCTGTTCATCATCGGCGTCAACGGCGTAGGCAAGACGACGTCCATCGGCAAACTGGCCTATGCGATGCGTCGGATGGGCCGGAAAGCCATCATGGTCGCGGCCGACACCTTCCGGGCCGGCGCCGCGGACCAGCTGACCATCTGGGCGGAACGCGCCGGGGCGGACATCGTGGCGCAGCATGAAGGCGCGGATCCTTCCGCCGTCCTGTACGACGGCATCGCGGCCGCCCACGCGCGCAATGCGGACGTTGTGCTCTGCGATACCGCCGGCCGCCTGCACAATAAGAAAAACCTGATGCAGGAGCTCGAAAAAATGCACCGCGTCGTGATGAAGGCCGGTGACGACTACCTGGTCAGGAGCCTGATCGTCCTGGATGCGACCACCGGCCAGAACGCCCTGAACCAGGCCCGCGCCTTCAAGGAGGTCACGGACGTGGACGGCATCATCCTGACCAAACTGGACGGCACCGCCAAGGGCGGCGTGGTGCTCAGCGTGCAGATGGAACTGCAGCTGCCCGTGCTGTACGCGGGGACCGGTGAAAAGCTCCAGGATCTGGAGAAATTCGACGCCCACGCCTTTGTGGAAAAAATGTTCGAGGACGAGGACTGAGTCTGATCCGGGAACCGGACGGGAGAGGACGGCATGGCATTCACACACCTTCATCTTCATACCGAATACAGCCTGCTGGACGGCTCCTGCAAGATCGGGGAACTGGTGCAGCGGGTCAAAGCGCTGGGCATGGATTCCTGTGCCATCACGGACCACGGGGTCATGTACGGCGTCATCGACTTTTACAAAGCCTGCCGGTCGGCCGGCATCCATCCTGTGCTGGGCTGCGAAGCCTACGTGGCGCCCGGCTCCCGGCTGGATCGCGAAGCCGGCGCGGGCGATGACCGCTACCACCACCTGATCCTTCTTGCGGAAAACGACCGGGGCTACGCCAATCTGATGAAGATCTGCTCCATCGGCTTTATCGACGGTTTTTATTACCGGCCCCGCGTGGACAAGCACGTCCTGCGGGAATACGCGGACGGCATCATCTGCCTCAGCGCCTGCCTGGCCGGTGAAGTACAGCGGTACCTGTCGCGGAACCTCTATGAAGAGGCAAAAAAAGCCGCGCTCGAATACCGGGAGATCTTCGGCGAAAACAACTTCTTCCTGGAACTGCAGGACCACGGCCTTCCCGAACAGAAGACCGTCAACAGCGGGCTGATCCGCCTGTCCCGCGATACCGGCATCCCGCTGGTCGCCACCAATGACGTCCACTACATCAACGAGGACGACGCGGAAGCCCACGACCTGCTGATCTGCATCCAGACCGGCAAAAAAGTCAGCGACGAGAACCGGATGCGCTATGAAGGCGGCCAGTTCTACTTGAAGAGAGAAGAGGAGATGAAGCAGGTCTTCCCTTACGCCCTGGACGCGCTGGAACGCACGCACGAGATCGCGATGCGCTGTCAGGTCAACATCGAATTCGGCCACACCCGCCTGCCGCACTATCAGGTGCCGGAAGGCGAGACGAATTCGTCTTATCTTCGCAAACTATGCCAGGAAGGGCTGAAGGACCGCTATCCGGAGGTCACGCCGGAGATCCAGTCCCGCCTGGATTACGAATTGTCCGTGATCGAAAACATGGGCTATGTGGATTACTTCCTCATTGTCTGGGACTTTATCCACTATGCGGTGACCCGCGGCATCCCCGTCGGGCCCGGCCGGGGCTCCGGTGCCGGATCGCTGGTGGCCTATTCGCTCAAGATCACGGACATCGATCCGCTGTCCTATAAACTGCTGTTCGAGCGCTTCCTGAATCCGGAGCGCGTCAGCATGCCCGATATCGACGTGGACTTCTGCTACGAACGCCGCGGCGAGGTCATCGATTACGTGACCGAGAAGTACGGCGCGGACAGCGTGGTCCAGATCGCCACCTTCGGCACGCTGCAGGCCCGCGGCGTGATCCGCGACGTGGGCCGGGTGCTGGATTATCCTTACGCCCTGTGCGACCAGATGGCCAAACTGGTCCCGCGCGGGCAGAACAACCGGAACATCACGCTGGATGAAGCCATGACGATGAGCCGGGACCTGAAGGAGTTCTGCGAAAAGGACGAACGCGCCGCCCGGATCATGAAATTCGCCCGGCGGCTGGAGGGCCTGCCCCGTCATGCGTCGACCCATGCGGCCGGCGTCGTGATCTGCGGCGAGCCCGCCTACGATTTCGTCCCCCTGTCCCGCAGCCCGGAAGGTCAGCTGACCACCCAGTTCCCCATGACCACCATCGAAGAACTGGGCCTGCTCAAAATGGACTTCCTGGGCCTGAGGACCCTGACCGTGATCCGCCAGGCGAAGGATTTCGTCCTGCAGCAGACCGGCCAGAAGATCGATTTCAGCCGCATGCGGTATAACGACCGGAAAGTCTTCGACATGATCTCCACAGGCCGCGACGAGGGCGTCTTCCAGCTGGAATCTTCGGGCATGAAGAGCTTCATGCGGGAACTGAAGCCGGCCAACATCGAGGACCTGATCGCCGGCATCTCCCTGTACCGGCCCGGCCCCATGCAGTTCATCCCGGATTACATCCGCGGCAAGAACGATCCCGCGTCCATGCGCTATCTGACGCCCCAGCTGGAGCCGATCCTGTCCGACACCTACGGCTGCATGGTCTACCAGGAGCAGGTCATGCAGATCGTGCGAGACCTGGGCGGCTATTCCATGGGCCGCAGCGACCTGGTGCGCCGCGCGATGAGCAAGAAGAAGGAATCCGTGATGCGCCAGGAGCGCCAGAATTTCGTCTTCGGCAACGCGGCGGAAGGCGTCCCGGGCTGCATTTCACGCGGCATCGCCCCGGAGATCGCCAACACGATCTTCGACCAGATGATGGACTTCGCCCAGTACGCCTTCAACCGTTCCCACGCGGCCGGGTACGCGGTGGTGGCCTATCAGACAGCTTATCTGAAATGCTATTTCCCGGTGGAATTCATGGCGGCGCTCATGACGTCCGTGATGGACGTGACGTCCAAAGTCTCCGAATACATCGCCGTCTGCCGCCAGATGAACATCCGCGTGCTGCCGCCGGACATCAATGAGAGCAGCTACGGCTTCGCCCCGGCCGGCGATGCCATCCGCTATGGGCTGACAGCCATCAAGGGCATCGGCAAAAACGTGGTGGACGCGATCGTGGCCGAACGGGACGACGGCGGCCCGTTCACCGGCCTGGAAAATTTCCTGGACCGCATGAACGGCAAAGGCCTGAACAAACGCGGTGTCGAAAGCTTCATCTACGCCGGCGCGATGGACGGCCTGCCCGGGACCCGCAGCCAGAAGATCGCGGTCTACGCGGAACTGATGGACCAGATCCAGAAGAAGAAAAAAGACAGTTTCACGGGCCAGATGAGCCTGTTCGACCTCAGCCCGGCGGAGGATCAGAGCCGCTTTTCGGTCAGCTTCCCCGACGTCCAGGAGTTCAGCCTGTCCGAGAAACTGACTTATGAAAACGCCGTCCTGGGGCTGTACGTCAGCGGCCATCCGCTGGAAGAGGACTCCGCCCTGCTGCGCCGCAACATCACGGCCCGCCTGTGCGATTTCAACGTGAACGAGGACACCGGCGAATGCAACGTGACCGACGGCTCCGTCGTGACGGTCGGCGGCCTCGTGAAGCAGAAGACAGTGCGGAACACGCGCAGCGGCAATATGATGATGATCCTGCAGCTCGAGGACCTTACGGACAGCATCGAGATCCTGTGCTTCCCCCGCGAGACCGAGAATTACCGGGAACGGATCGAGGAAGGAAGCCGCATTTTCATCCGCGGGCGCGTCTCGCTGGGCGACGACGCCAAAGGCAAGCTGATCTGCGCGCAGATCCTGTTCTTTGACGACCTGCCCCAGGAACCCTACGTGCTGTTCGACGACCGGGCCGCTTACGACCTGGATAAATACCGTCTGGCGAAACTCCTGCGCGGCGTCACCTGCGTGGTCACGCTGAAGGCGGAGCGCCAGCTGAAAAGGATCGAAGGCCTGAAGACCGCGGTCCTGACAGATGAGATTCTGAAAGACCTGAAGGACGCCTTCGGAGAAGACCGCGTGGCCGTCCAGGAGCGGAACGTCCGCTATCTGTGGTCCGCTGGCCTGCGGAGCCAGGGGAACGGCGCGGATCCGTTCTGAGCAGAACCGCTGCCGAAGCTCCGCCCGAGATACAGAAGGAGGTGAAGAAGATGAAACCGACAGAACTGCGTTCTGAGATCGCCGCGATCAACGACGACCATGCCATACACGCCGTTTCGGACGAGGATGAGATGCCTCAGGCCGACGTGCAGGAAAGCACGCCGGAAAAGCTTTACAATCAGCTGGTCGCCACGATCCGCAAATATCACCCCTCCGATGACATGAAGCAGATCCGGGAGGCGTACGAGCTGGCCAACGAAGCGCACAAAAACCAGATGCGCCGTTCGGGAGACCCGTACATCACCCACCCGCTGCACGTCGCCATCATCCTGGCGGAACTCGAGATGGACAAGGAGTCCATCATCGCCGGGCTCCTGCACGACGTGGTGGAGGACACGGATTATACCCTGGAGGACATCGAAAAGCGCTTCGGCCCGGACGTGTCCCTGCTGGTGGACGGCGTCACCAAACTGACCCGGCTGTCCCTGGGCACCACGGACAAGCTGGAGATGCAGGCGGAAAACCTGCGCAAGATGTTCCTGTCCATGTCCAAGGACATCCGGATCATCATCATCAAGCTGGCCGACCGTCTTCACAACATGAGGACCCTGCAGTACCAGAGGCCGGAAAAGCAGCGCGAAAAGGCTGCGGAAACGCTGGATATCTACGCGCCGCTGGCCAGCCGTCTGGGCATTTTCCGCCTGAAGATGGAACTGGATAACCTGAGCCTGCAGTATCTGGAACCGGAAAAATACGCCAAGCTGGTGCGCGACATCGACGAACGTTCGCATTCCCGCGAGGAATTCGTTCAGTCCATCGTGACCGACGTCAGCTCGCATTTAAAGGAAGCCGGCATCAACGCCAAAGTCTACGGACGCGTCAAGCACATCTTCAGCATTTACAAGAAGATGGCCATCCAGCAGAAGAGCCTGGACGAGATCTACGACCTTTTCGCCATCCGCGTGCTGGTCAACACGGTCCAGGACTGCTACGCCGTGCTGGGCCTGATCCACGAAATGTACATGCCTCTGCCGGGCCGTTTTAAAGACTATATCGCCATCCCGAAGGCCAACATGTACCAGTCGCTGCACACGACGGTCATCGGCAAGAGCGGCGTGCCGTTCGAGATCCAGATCCGGACGTACGAGATGCACCGGACAGCCGAATACGGCGTCGCGGCGCACTGGAAATACAAGGAAGGCGGCAGCATCACCAAGGAAGAAGAGAAGCTGAACTGGCTGCGCCAGATCCTGGAATGGCAGCGCGACATGCCGGACAACACCGAATTCATGGAGAGCGTCCGCAACGACCTGGACATCTTCGCGGACACGGTGTACTGCTTCACGCCGCAGGGCGACGTCAAGAACCTGCCCGCCGGCTCGACGCCCATCGATTTCGCCTACGCCATCCACAGCGCGGTGGGCAACAAGATGGTCGGCGCGCGCGTCAACGAGAAGCTGGTCCCGATCGACTACAAGCTGCGCAACGGCGACCGAGTGGAGATCATCACCTCCCAGAATTCCCGTGGCCCCAGCCGCGACTGGCTGAACATGGTGAAGTCCTCCCAGGCGCGGAACAAGATCAACCAGTGGTTCAAGGAACAGAACAAAGAGGACAACATCGATAAAGGCCGCGACCTGCTGGAACGCAGTTCCAAGGCCAAAGGCTACGTCCTGTCTGAGCTGCTGCGGCCCGAGTACATGGAAAAGGTCATGAAGAAGTACGGCTTCCAGGAATGGAACGCGGTGCTGGCCTCCATCGGACACGGCGGCATCAAGGAAGGCCAGGTCATCAACCGCCTGGCGGAAGAACGGCGCAAGGACCGGCAGAGCCACATCACGGACGCCCAGGTCATTGAACTGGTGCAGGAGCAGGGCCGGAAGGCCGTGGCGCACAGCAAGGGCGGCATCGTGGTGGAAGGGATCAACGACCTGGCCGTGCATTTTTCGCGCTGCTGCAGCCCGATCCCCGGCGACGAGATCGTGGGCTTCGTGACCCGCGGACGCGGCATTTCCATCCACCGTACGGACTGCGTCAACGTGATGAACCTGCCCGCCGAGGAGCGCGACCGCCTGATCGAAGCGGAATGGCAGCTGCCGGAGGAAAGCTCGCGCGAGCGCTATCTGGCCAACATGATCATCTATGTGAACAATCGTGTGGGCATGCTGGCGGACATCTCCCGGGTGATGACGGAGATGAACATCGACATCGTCAGTCTCAATACCAAGGTCAACAAGCAGGGGATCGCGACGGTGGAACTCTCGTTCCAGTCCACGGGCACGGCCGAGATCAATACCGTCACGGCGAAGCTCAAACAGATCAGCGGGGTCTTTGACGTGACCCGCATGTAGGAGGAAACATGAACAGTCTGCGGATCAAACCGAAAGAATACGAGGGCTTTGCGATCCGGAAAGCGGTGGTGGGCCCCATCGCCACCAATGTGTATTTCCTGATCAATACGGTCACGAAGGAAGTCCTGGTCGCGGATCCCGGGGCGGAAGGCCCCCTGCTGGTGCAGTATCTGAAGACCAACGGATACACGCCCGCCGCCATCCTTCTTACGCACGGCCATGAGGACCATATCCAGGCGGTGCAGGACCTGAAGGATGCTTTCGGATGCCCCGTGCTGTGCCACGAGGCGGAAGCGGAACTGCTGGCGGATCCGGCCATGAACTGCTCCGCCTTCGAAGGAACGCGCTGTTCCGTGTCCGCGGACCGGCTTCTGAAGGAAGGTGAGGAAGTGACGCTGGGCGGCATGACGTTCCGCGTGCTGCATACGCCGGGCCATACGGCCGGAAGCTGCTGCTATTATTTCCCCGCCTATGAACTGCTGATCAGCGGCGACACCCTGTTCCACGGCTCCTACGGCCGCACGGACCTGCCTACGGGCAATGACGCGCAGATGCTGGCTTCCATCCGTCGCCTCCTTTCGGAACTGCCCGGCGATACGGTCGTTTATCCCGGCCACATGGACCGCACCTTCATTGCCTTTGAACAGCGGTTCAACCCGCTGGCGGAGTTCGTATGATCGGATTTTACTACCCGGACGGGAAGGAAAATTTCGAATATGACGTGCGCGGACTGCTGACGTCCTTTTTCCCCGGCGAGGAGATCCGGAAGATCCCCGGCGCGATGACGGAAGAAGAGAGCCGCGCCGCCGGATTCCGCGTCGTGTATACGGTGCCGGAACCTGACTTTACCCGGCCGTACGAAGACATCAAAAACGCCTTCAAGCGCCGCGTCTACGACGAACTGCGCGGCATCTGCGGGACCGGCCTCCCCTGGGGCACGCTGACGGGGATCCGCCCGACCAAACTGATCATGCAGATGCTGGAAGAAGGCAGACGCCCGGCCGAGATCGCGGAGCACATGCGCCGCGTCTATTACCTGGACGGCGAAAAGCTGAGTCTGGCCATTGCCATCGCCCAGCGGGAACGCGCCGTGCTGGCGGGGCTCTCGGGCCCGGAAGGCTGGAGCCTGTACGTTGGCATCCCGTTCTGCCCCAGCCGCTGCTCGTACTGCTCCTTCACGTCTTATCCGATCGATAAGGCGGCCGGAAAGGTGGAGCCGTATCTGGAGACGCTGTTTTACGAGATGGATCAGAGCATCCCGCTCATGAAAGGCGTGCAGCCGGATACCGTCTACATCGGCGGCGGAACGCCCACCGCGCTCAGCGCCGGGCAGCTTGACCGCCTGCTGGACAGGATCTGTCAAAGCATCGATGCGGACCGCGTGAAGGAGTTCACCGTGGAAGCCGGCCGCCCGGACAGCATCACGCCGGAGAAACTGCGCGTGATGCGGAATTATCCCGTCAGCCGCATCTCCGTCAATCCCCAGACCATGCAGCAGCGGACACTGGATGCGATCGGGCGTCTCCATACGGTGGAGGACATCGTCCGGGCTTTCGGAATGGTCCGGGAAGCCGGCTTCGACAACATCAACATGGATCTGATCCTGGGCCTGCCCGGCGAAACGGCGGACGACGTGCGCGGCACACTGGCACAGCTCAGACCGCTGGCGCCGGAAAGCCTGACCGTACACGCGCTGGCCGTCAAACGGGCCTCCCGCCTGCGCCGCGAGGGAAGCGGCACCGGCGAAGAAGACCGCTTCGGCCCGTCCTATGAGAAGGACGAACCGGCCGAAATGATGCGGGCGGCCGCCGCGGGCGCGCAGGAGATGGGGCTGTTCCCCTACTATCTTTACCGCCAGAAAAACATGGCCGGCAATCTGGAGAACGTCGGTTATGCCGCGCCGGGGAAAGAAGGCCTCTACAACATCTTGATTATGGAGGAAAAACAGAGTATCCTTGCCTTGGGCGCGGGCAACATCAGCAAAGCGGTGTACCCGGACGGCCGCATCGAGCGGGCGGACAATGTCAAGGGGCTGGAGGAATACCGGCTGCGCATAGAGGAAATGATCGAAAGGAAGCGGAAATTATGGCTTTGAACAAGAACGCCGTGACCGGCATGCGGGACATCATGCCGCGCGAGATGATCCTGCGGGACTACGTGATCGGACTGATCAAGGAGACCTACAAGAGCTTCGGCTACACCCCCATCGAGACCCCCGTCGTGGAGTCCCTGGGCAATCTGCTGAGCAAGCAGGGCGGCGATAATGAAAAACTCATTTTTAAAGTGCTGAAACGCGGCGAGAAGCTGAAGATCGCCGAAGCGAAGACGGAGGACGATCTGGCGGACTCCGGCCTGCGCTACGATCTGACGGTCCCGCTGGTCCGCTACTTTTCCGCGCACAACGGTGAACTGCCCAAGCCTTTCAAAGCGCTGCAGGTCGGTCCCGTGTTCCGCGCGGACCGGCCGCAGAAGGGCCGTTTCCGCCAGTTTTATCAGTGCGACATCGATATTCTGGGGGAGGGAAGCAGCGCGGCGGAGATCGACCTGCTGCTGGCAACCTCCACGCTGCTGGGACGGCTGGGCTTCTCCGGCTTCATCCTGCACATCAATGACCGGCGGCTCCTGAAAGCGATGGCGGCGTACTGCGGCATCGGTCCGGAACGCTGCGACGAGGCTTTCATCACCTGGGACAAGATGGACAAGATCGGTCTGGACGGCGTGATGAAGGAAATGGCGGAAAACGGTTTTTCTGCGGAGACCGTGGCGGCTTACGAGACCTTGAGCGGAGCGTTGATGAACGCCCAGGAACCGCTGAAAGCGCTCGCGGAACTGCTGGCGGGGCAGGAAGGCGTTGCGGCGTATACCGCCGGGCTGGAGACCATCATCCGCTCCGTGGAGGAAGCGGCCAGCGTGCCCTTTACCGTGAGATTCGATCCGACCCTGGTGCGCGGCATGTCCTATTACACCGGCCCTATTTTTGAACTGGAACTGGCGGATTTCGGCAGCGCGGCCGGCGGCGGCGGACGGTATGACGAAATGGTGGGCAAATTCATCGGCCAGCAGGTCCCGGCCTGCGGCATCTCCATCGGCTTCGAGCGCCTCATCACCATCCTGATGGATCAGGATTACCAGGTGCCGGGCGCGCCGCGGAAGAAAGCCTATCTGCTGGAGAAGAACCTGCCCGAAGAACAGGCGCTGGCTGTACGCAGACAGGCGGCGCAGGAGCGTGCGGAAGGCCTTACGGTACTGGTCAGCCCCATGATCAAGAACAAGAAATTCCAGAAAGAACAGCTCGCCGCCGAAGGCTACACGGAGATCGAAGAGGTTTACAATAAGTGACCGGACAGGAACAGGAACTGAATCATCCGGCCGCTCCGGATCCGGATCCGATGCAGGGACCCGAAAAAGAACCGGAAAAGGAGCCGGAGAAGCCTCAGGACAAGCAAAAGCAGAAAGAAAAGTCCAAGGCCATCCGCAAAAAAGCGCTGGGAGCCGCCGCGGCCGTGACCACCGGGACCGCGGTGCTCGTCAACGGCCTTTTCGGGAGTCCGGACGACATGCTGAAGGCGAATGACGAACTGAACAGGCCGCACGTCGCCTATTACGTGGAAGAGGACACGGAGGAAGAGGAGCCCGAAGAAGAGGAGGAAGAGGACGAGGAGGAGACCCTCACGCCCGGCCTCCGCATCAAGCGCTGGATCTGGTCCTGGCCGCTGGCGCTGCGCGTGCTGATCGGCCTGCCGCTGTGGGCGATGGGCTGGGGCGTCTGCCAGGCCGCCCAGCTGCTCTGGAAAACGATCCTGAACCCGGTGCTGCAGGTCCTTCTCAGCATCCTGACCGTGTTTGCGGTCCTGGCCGGAGTGACGGCGCTGGCGGGGCGCGCGCTGTTCCCGGAACTCCCGCTGCGGGAAGTTTTCAAAAAGAGCCGCCTGATCGCATTGGGCGCCGGTTCTATCGTCCTGGAAATATTCATCGCGCTGCTGCCTGCGGTCTGGAAGGAAGCCGAGCCCTATGCGGGCCTCATCCGCTTCGGCGGCGGCGCGCTGATCCTGGCCGGCCTGCTGCTCAGCATGCTGGTCACGAAAGAGCGCCGGAAACGGTATGTCCTGGGCCTGGAATAAGGGAAGGCTTAAGACCGGAATAAGCACGGAAATGACTGCCGTACAGAACTTTTCATCTGTCAAGAAAAAATACTTGACAGATGTTTTTTTTTGTGCTAATCTCCCCAAGGTGACGCTATGGACAAGAACTTTGAGCATGCGCTGTATTATGATTTCTACGGAGCCCTGCTGACCGAAAAGCAGCGCCGGATCTACGAGGAAGTCCGCTTCGGGGATCTGAGCCTTTCCGAAGCCTCGGAGACTTTCGGCATCAGCCGCCAGGGCATCCACGACACGCTCCGCCGGGTGGACGCGTCTCTGGAAGCCTATGAGGCAAAACTGGGGCTCGTCCGGCAGTTCCGCCAGATCCGGGAAAAAGCGGAGCAGATCCGCCTGATCTGCGGAGATCTGGAAGAAGACAGCAACCGCCCCGAAGACATCGCCCGGATCCTTCGTCTGACGAAGGAGATCGAAGAACTGTAAGGAAACGACATGGCATTTGAAAGCTTATCCGAAAAAATACAGGCCGCATTCCAGAAGCTGACCAGCAAAGGCTACCTGACTGAAGCGGACGTCCGCTCCGCCATGAAGGAAGTCAAGATGGCCCTGCTGGAAGCGGATGTCAACTATAAAGTCGTCAAGGACTTCGTCAAGGCGGTGGAAGAGCGGGCCGTCGGCGCCGAGGTCATGAAGTCCTTAACGCCCGGCCAGGCCGTCATCAAGATCGTCAATGAGGAAATGATCCGCATGATGGGCGGCGAAGGCATCGAACTGGCCCTTCTGCCGCGCAATGAGATCACGGTATACATGATGGTCGGCCTCCAGGGCGCCGGCAAGACCACCACGGCCGCCAAACTGGCCGCCCTCCTGCAGAAAAAGAAGGACCGCAGGCCTGTCCTCGTGGCCTGCGACATCTACCGGCCCGCCGCCATTGAACAGCTGAAAGTCAACGGCGAAAAACTCGGCATCCCGGTCTATTCGCCCGGCTCCGACATCAAACCGCCCCGCATCGCGGAGATGGCCATGGAGGAAGCCCGCGCCAGGGACTACAACCTCGTGATCCTGGATACCGCCGGCCGCCTCCACATCGACGAAACGATGATGGACGAGCTCAAGCAGATCCGGGACACCGTGCCTCTCACCCAGACTATCCTGGTGCTGGACGCCATGACCGGTCAGGACGCGGTCAACGTGGCGCAGTCCTTTGACAGCCAGATCGGCGTGGACGGCGTCATCCTGACCAAACTGGATTCCGACACCCGCGGCGGCGCGGCCCTGTCCGTCCGCGCGGTCACCGGCAAGCCCATCTTTTATGCCGGCATGGGCGAAAAACTGACGGATCTGGAACTGTTCAGCGCGCAGCGCATGGCCAACCGCATCCTCGGCATGGGCGACATCCTGAGCCTCATCGAACGCGCGGAAGCCCTGGAGATGGACGACGCCAAGACCGAGGAGACCCTGCGCAAGATCCGCAAGTCCGAATTCGACCTGGAAGACTTCCTGGAGCAGATGCAGCAGCTCAAGAAGATGGGCAGCATTTCCGAACTGCTCAGTTTCCTTCCCGGCGTCGGGAAGCAGCTGCGGGGCGCGGAGCTCCCGGACGACAAGTCGCTGGGCAGGATCGAAGCCATCATCCGCTCCATGACCCCGAAGGAGCGCCGCAAGCCCGACATCATCGGCGGCTCCCGCAAGCGCCGCATCGCCGCCGGCTCCGGCACCTCCGTCATGGAAGTGAACCGCCTGCTGAAGCAGTTTGAGGAAAGCCGGAAAATGATGAAGCAGATGACCGGCAAGATGGGCAAAAAGAAAGGCAGAATGCCGTTCAACCTGCCGTTTTAGAGATCATCAGTCAGAAAGACTTTTGATATAGGGCGGAAAACCGCCGAAGACCAAACAAGAAATCTCAACAAGAAAAAGGAAGGTAACAAATCATGGCTGTGAAAATTCGTCTGACCAGACTGGGCAAGAAGAAAGCCCCCACTTATCGTGTCATCGTCGCCGATGAAAGAGCGCCCCGCGACGGCCGCTTCATCGAAGAGCTGGGCTACTATGATCCCACCCAGGATCCCAGCGTCGTGAAGATCGATACCGAAAGAGCGCAGGAGTGGATCAAAAACGGCGCCAAGCCTACCGACACGGTCGCCAAACTGCTGAAGATCGCCGGTCTGGAATAAGAATCGGGGTGCGTAATGAAAGAAATGATTGAAGTGATCGCCAAGGCACTGGTGACCAATCCCGATGCCGTGACGGTCACCGAGACCGTGACAGAACGGGAGACCGTTCTGACCCTGCATGTGGACCCCGCCGACATGGGCAAAGTCATCGGCAAGCAGGGACGCATCGCCAAGGCCATCCGCACCGTGCTGAAGGCCAAAGCCATCCGGGATGACGTCCGCGTCAGCCTGGACATCGAGTAAGAAGCTGGCGCCCGCCTATGGAATCCCGATTCCGCATCGGCATTTTCACCTCGACCCACGGGATCCGCGGAGAGATCAAGGTCTACCCCACCACGGACTCGTCTGACCGCTTTGCCCTTCTGAAGGAAGTGATCCTGGAGACGAAGGATGGCGACCTGCCCCTCACGGTCGAGAAGGCCCGCCCGGCAAAAGGGATGGTCATCCTGAAGTTCAAAGGCATTGATAATATCAATGACATCGAGCGCTTCAAGGGGGCCTCTCTTTTCGTGACCCGCGAAAACGCCGCCCCGCTGGAAGAAGGCAGTTTTTACATCGCGGACCTGCTGGGCTGCCGTGTGGAAACGGAAGACGGGCGGACGCTGGGCGTGCTGCGCGACGTCCTGCCCACCGGGGCCAACGACGTGTTCGTCGTGAAGGATCCCGACAGGAAAGACCGCAAGGAGCTGCTTCTGCCGAACATCAGGGACT
>JAEEGL012686100.1_pt1 | contig 20923 bp, 16 predicted proteins | sample 9134231 | NCBI WGS metagenome assembly JAEEGL01 (sample SAMN16246548, study PRJNA631951) | gut metagenome | biome: gut microbiome; feature: rumen; material: fiber-attached | host: Bos | place: Iran: Karaj | collected 2018-10
ATCATGCGGGCACGGGACCAATGCTTGACTACCTCTGTCTTCTTGCTGCCGGCATTCATAGCGAGAATGCGATGCTCCAGCGCTTCCTGAATGGACGGGCCTTTTTTAAGTGAACGACTCATAATCTTTTAGTTTATTCCGTTATTTCTTACGTCTTTCAATGATGAACTTGTTGGACACGGCCTTCGGGTTGCGGGTCTTGTAGCCCTTTGCAGGCAGACCCTTACGGGAACGCGGATGTCCACCGGAAGCACGACCTTCACCACCACCCATCGGGTGATCGTGCGGGTTCATGACAACACCACGGTTGTGCGGGCGCTTACCCAGGTGACGGGTGCGGCCGGCCTTACCGAAGGATTCCAGATTATGGTCGGGGTTGGATACGGTACCGACGGTAGCGCGGCAGGCTACGGGAACCATGCGGGTCTCACCCGAAGGGAGGCGCAGGATGGCGTAGTTGCCTTCGCGGGCTGCGAGCTGGGCATAGGTGCCGGCGGAACGGGCCATGACGGCGCCCTGGCCGGGACGGAGCTCCACAGCGTGGACGATGGTACCTACAGGGATTGCGGAGAGCGGAAGGCAGTTGCCCAGGTCCGGGGAAGCGGCTGCGCCGGATTCCACCACCTGACCAACCTGCAGGCCGTTGGGAGCCAGGATGTAGCTCTTCTTGCCATCTTCGTATTCGATGAGGGCGATACGGGCGCTGCGGTTAGGGTCGTACTCAATGGTGAGCACGGTTGCCTTGAACTCGTCGCGGTTGCGGATGAAGTCTACCAGACGGTACATTCTCTTGTGACCGCCGCCACGATAACGGACAGTCATCTGGCCGGTATTGTTGCGGCCGCCGGTAGACTTAAGAGGGACCAGAAGCGGCTTGTACGGCTTCTTGGCAGTAATTTCCTCGAATGAACTGATGGCCTTGTTGCGCTGGCCAGGAGTTACGGGCTTATACTTCTTGATTGCCATAATTCACTTCCTCCTCTTAGATATTAGCGTAGAAATCAATCTTGTCCTCGCCTGCGAGCGTGACATAGGCCTTCTTGAAGTGGTTCATACGACCCTTCTGAAGACCGGACTTGGTGTAACGCTGCTTGCGCTTGCCGTGATAGTTGAGGGTATTCACCTCTGCGACGGATACGCCGTACATCTGCTCCACGGCAGACTTGATCTGCAGCTTATTGGCCTTGCGGTCCACGATGAAACCGTAACGGTTCAGCTTTTCGCCCTGAGCCGTCATTTTCTCGGTTACGATTGGCTTAAGTAAAATTCCCATTTCTTTTTCTCCTTTACTTTACTCTTGCTGCGAGGATATCCTGCACGCCGTCCACAAGCACGAGGGAATGGGCATTCATAATGGCGTAGGTATTGATCTCGTCAACGGTGATAACCTTCACGTCCTGAAGGTTGCGGGATGACAGGAAAATATTGTTGGAGTTCTCCGGGAGCACCACCAGGACCTTGCGGTCACCGGCCTTGATGTTGGAGAGGATGCCAAGCAGTTCCTTGGTCTTGGGGGCCTCCATGGTGAAGGGCTCCACTACCACGATCTTGTTCTCAGCGGCCTTATAGGAAAGGGCGCTTACACGGGCCAGCTGCTTGACCTTCTTGTTCAGTTTGAAGCGGTAGTCGCGCGGCTTGGGGCCGAACACATTGCCACCACCCACGAAGATACCGGCCTTGAGGGAGCCGTGACGTGCACCGCCGCCGCCCTTCTGGCGGCCGAGCTTCTTGGTGCTGTAGGCAACCTCGCTGCGGTCCTTGGTCTTGGCAGTACCCTGACGCTGGGCGGCAAGATACTGGAGGACATCCAGATAAATCACATGGTCGTTGGGCGTTACGCCGAAGACTTTCTCGTCAAGAACGACTTTCTTTCCGGATTCAGTTCCGTCAATCTTATATACGCTCAATTCCATAATTAGTCCTCCAGGATTAAGTAAGAACCTTTGGCTCCGGGTACGGAACCCTTAACGATGACAAGGTTGTTCTCAGGGATGACTTTCAGGACCTCGAGGTTGAAAACCTTCACACGCTCGTTGCCCATGTGACCCGCCATACGCATTCCCGGGAAAACGCGGGAAGGCCAGGAGGATGCACCCATGGAACCGGGGTGACGCAGACGGTTGTGCTGACCGTGGGTTTCACCACCCACGCCGGCAAAGCCGTGACGCTTCACAACACCCTGGAAACCTTTACCTTTAGAAGTACCCACCACATCGATGAACTTGACATCCTCGGTGAAGATGTCGGCCACGGTGACGGTGTCTCCCAGCTTGAGCTCTCCGGCGAAGTCGGCGGGGAATTCCACCAGCTTCTTCTTGGGAGTAGTTCCAGCCTTTTCAAAATGACCCTTCAGGGCCGCGCTGGTGCGTTTCTCTTTCTTTTCGTCATAGGCAAGCTGCACGGCGGAGTAACCATCGGTCTCCACGGTACGGACCTGCGTGACAACACACGGACCAGCCTCAATGACAGTGCACGGGATATTCTTCCCGTCGGCACCGAAGACGGAAATCATTCCGACTTTCTTTCCAATTAAACCAGGCATTGGTGTTTGTTAATTAATTGTTACTTAAGTGTTTAACTCGCATTGTAGGCCTCTTGGGCACAATTGCGGACCGCAAAGATACGATTATTTTGCTGATTTTCAAAAATTTTTCAACAGATTTATGAACAACTCCGCCATCTTTCATTATCTTTGCATCCATGCGCGAAAAATCCCTAAAAATAGGGATTCCAAGACTGCGCGCAATCCTTTATCTTTGCAGTCTATGAAACGACTCGTCCGCCTGGTTACCCTGCTGGCCTGCTGCGCCATTTCCCTCGCAGCCCGGGCCACCCAGCCGCTCAAGATAGCCGGCCGGGTGGTCGAGGCAGGCTCGGCGGAACCTGTGGCGGGCGCCGCGGTCACCCTGGACGGGCATTACCTCTGGGCGGTCACCGGCGCCGACGGCCGGTTCGTCCTGGAGGGCGTGGAGAAAGGCCGCTATGAGCTGGAAGTCTCCTGCCTCGGCTATGTGACGGTGAAGCGTCCCCTGGAGGTGAAAGGGAGCATCGGCCAGCTGGAAATTCTCCTCCAGCCCAGCACCCTCGCCCTCAGCGAAGTGGTGGTGACGGCAGAAAAGTCCAAGGATGAGCTCAATACCACCCGGACCATCGGCCGCACCGCGCTGGACCACCTGCAGCTGTCCGGCATGAGCGGCATATCGGCCCTCCTGCCGGGCGGAAAGACCCTCAATCCGGACCTGACCACCGACAACGCCTTCTCGCTCCGCTCCGGCGGCTCAGCCGCAGGAAACGCCGCCTTCGGCACGGCCGTGGAAATCAACGGCGTCCGCATGGGAGACAACGCCAACTTCGGCGGCCTCGCGGGCGTAGGCACCCGCAGCCTCTCGGTGGAGAACATCGAAAGCGTGGAAGTCATCACGGGCGTCCCCTCCGCCGAATACGGAGACCTCGGAAGCGGCATGGTCAAGGTGAACACCCGCAAGGGGCGCACGCCGCTCAACGTCGTCCTCTCCGTCAACCCCCGCACCTACGAAGTATCTCTCTCCAAGGGCTTCGAGCTGGGGAAAGGCGTGGTGAACCTCGGGGCCGAATGGGCCAGGGCCACGCGCAAGCTCACATCGCCCTATACCTCTTATACAAGGCGCGGGTTCACGCTGGACTATACGCACCACTTTGGCAGGAACCTGCGCCTGGAGGCCGGCCTGAACGGCAATATCGGCGGCATGGACTCGTCGTCAGACCCGGACGCCTTCTCCAACGAATACACCCGGGAGCGGGACAACCTCCTCACCCCGCACATGAGGCTCACCTGGCTCCTCAACCGGAGCTGGGTCACCAACCTCACCCTGGAAGGCTCCGTCTACTATCACGACAAGCGTTCCCAGTACCACGCCTACAATTCCTACGCTTCCGTCCAGCCGGCGGTGCATGCGGCGGAAAAAGGCTACTGGATGGCGGACGCCCTGCCCCTCACCTTCTACTCCGACCAGGTGGTGGATTCCCGCGAACTGGACTATGCCGCCTCGCTCAAATACCACTGGCTGCATCACTGGGGCCCGGTGAAAAACCTCGTCAAGGCCGGCGTGCAGTGGAAGGCCGACGGGAACGTGGGCAAGGGCGAATGGTACGAAGACCCTTCGCTCGCCCCCAGCGGCTATCGTCCCAGGCCTTATTCCGAGTATCCCTACATGCACACGCTGGCGGGCTATGCAGAGGACAACGCCACCATCCCCGTCGGGCGCACCAGCCTCAACCTCATGGCCGGCCTCCGCTGGGAGACGGTCTTCATCAAAGGCTCCGACTACAAAGACCTCAGCATCCTGTCGCCCCGCCTGAACGCCCGCTGGAACCTGGGGGAGCATGTGGCCCTCCGGGGAGGCTGGGGCATCGCCGGCAAACTGCCCTCGTTCTTCATCCTCTATCCCCGCCAGGAATACCGCGACATCCAGACCTTCGGCTTCTCGCACGGGTCTTCCGCCTCCTATATCTACTTTACCCAGCCCTACCGCATGGTATATAACCCAGACCTCCGGTGGCAGCGGAACTACAACTCGGAAGCCGGCATAGACGTGGACTGGAAGGGCCTCCGGGTGGCGCTGGTGGGCTTTTACAACCTCACCAAAGACCCCTACGGGCTGGCCACCGTGTATGAGCCTTTCTCCTACCACGTACTCTCCGTCCCGGAGGGATTCGCCATGCCGGACAACCCCAGGGTGGTGGTGGACGACCAGACCGGCATCGCCTATTTCCAGGGCGAAGACGGCTACTACGTGCCCGGAGAGGTGAAGGTGACGGACCGCAGCTTTGCGGCATCGCGCCGGCAGGAAAACGGGGCCGATGTCCGCCGCTACGGCGTGGAACTCACCGTGGATTTCCCGGAAATCAAGCCCATCGGCACCACGCTCCGGCTGGACGCCGCCTGGAACCATACGGAGTACAGCTCCAGCGTCCCCGCCTGGCTCTACCGGGAGGGCTGGTCGCATACGCAGCTGCCCAACCGCTCCTATCAGTACGCCGGCCTCTACTACGGCGGCACCTCTGTCTACGACGGCCGGAAGACGGACAACCTGGACGCCAACCTCACCGTCATCACCCACATTCCGCGCGCCCGGCTCATCGTCACCTTCCGGCTGGAGGCCGCTTTCCTCCGGAATGCCCAATACACGTCCGCCCGGGCCTTCACCGTGGGGGCGGACTCCTCCGCGCCCACCGGCGGAAACATCTATGAGGGAAACAGTTACACCGCCGTCTACCCCAATGCCTACCTGGACCTCGACGGCACGCTGCACCCCTGGACGGGGGAATCGGCAAAAGACCCGGACCTGGCCCGCCTCATCCTCCGCTCGGGCAATGTCTATACCTTCGCCCCGGACGGCTACAACCCCTGGTGCAGCGCCAATTTCAGCGTCACCAAGGAGATCGGGGACCATGTGTCGCTGTCCTTCTTCGCCAACAACTTCACCAACGCCCGCCGCTTCGTGACGAGCCGCGCCACGGGCGTGAGCGCCATCTTCACCCCTGACTTTTATTACGGACTCACATGCAGAATCAAGTTATAGCCATACTGGCAGCCGCAGGCCTCCTCTTGGCAGGCTGCATGGATCCGGTCGCCTCCTACGACCAGGAAAGCCTGAAACAGCTCACGGTGCAGGCCCGCTGGCCGGAGGGCTTCCCGCCGGCGGAAGGGGCTTCCGTCACGGTGGAGAACGTGGCCGGGGGCTATTCCTACCGGCTTCTCACCAATGCGGAAGGAAAGGCCGCGGCACGCATCCCGGGCGGGGTCTACCGTATCATGGTGAGCGACCGCACGCGGCCGGGAGACATCTTCAACGGCAGCGCGGACAAGCTGGTGCTCACGGAGAAAGACCGCACGGTGGAGGTTCCTCTCTTCCACAGCACGTCCAGCCCGCTCCTCATCAAGGAAATCTACACCGGCGGCTGCAGCAAGGAGCCGCAGGAAGGCACCTACCAGAGCGACAAATACCTCATTATCCATAACAACGACCTGGAGACGGTGTGGCTGGACAGCCTCTGCATCGGCACGCTGGCGCCCTACAACAGCACGGCGGTGAACCATTGGGCCGATGCCTCCGGACAGCTTCCCGCCGGTTTTGTCCCCATTATCCAGGCCGTCTGGATGGTTCCGGGCGAGGGGAGCCGCTTCCCGCTCGGCCCCGGCCAGGACGCCATCATCTGCCTCAACGGCGCCATCGACCATTCCGCCCAGTATCCGCGATCGGTAAACCTGGACCGGCCGGACTGTTTTGTCTGCTACAACCCCCTTTTCACCAACACCAATTACCACCCGGCGCCGGGGCCGCACATCCGCCAGGACCATATCCTGGAACTGGTCATCAAGGTGGGCCAGGCCAATGCCTACACCATCTCCGTCTCTTCCCCCACAGCCGTCATCTTCAAGGCCCGGGGCACGGACATTTACAGTTTCGTGAAAGACAACCGGAACCTGCAGCTCACCCCGGGAAGCACCGTGGACTGGGTGGTCACCATCCCCACGGAGTGGGTGCTGGACGGGGTGGAAGTCTTTGACGGACGCTCCTCCAACAACGGTAAACGCCTCATTTCCAGTATAGACGCGGGGTACGTCACCCAAAGCGAACCGTTCAAGAGCCATTCGCTCCTCCGGAATACCGACGAGCCCGCCTCGGCCGCCTTCGGCTTCGAGGTGCTGCAAGATACCAACAATTCCAGCAACGATTTCCATGAACGCGAAACCCAGACACTCCATGATGAGTCGTAGGTCCAAGTGCCTCCTGCTCCTCCTCCTGCTGGGCATCGTGTTTTCGGCCCGGCTTTCCGCCCAGCAGCTGTGGCGGGAAGGCGGCAATGTCTCCGGCATGGCCCTCTCGGGCGAAGATGAAGGGGAAGCCCGGCTTCAGGGAAGCTATACCTCCGGAGCCTTCAAGGACCCTTCGGAAGGCTCGCAGCTCTGGAGCGCCGGCGCCGGCGCCCGGGCCGAAAGGCACTTCCGGGACCTTTTCCTGGCCGGAGATTTTTCCTTCGACCTGGTGGACGGGAAAGACATGTGCGGGTCTATGTTCACCCATCCGGGCGCTTTCCCCATCGACGTACTGGAGTTCACCCCCGGCCGGAAGGTCCGTCAGGTCTACGGCATCGGCGGCGCCCTGGCCTGGAAGAACGCCAGCCGCTGGATTCCCGGCGTTTCCCTCCGTTTCGAAGGGGAGAACTACGCCAAGCGGAAAGACATCCGCCATACCACCTACCGGCAGGAGATGGAGCTCGTTCCCTCCCTCCTTTATAAGGGAGACGGCTGGGCGGCGGGCGCCACTTTCCGCTGGGACAAAACCTCGGAATTCATCCAGGCGGAACAGATTGGCTCCGCCACCTCCGACTCCTACTACGCCTTCCTGGACAAGGGGCTCATGTACGGCGCCTACCAGGTATGGGACGGCAGCGGCATCCACCTCAAGGAAGCCGGCGTAGACCGCCTTCCGTTGAAGGAAATCACCTATGGAGCGGGCCTCCAGGCCTCTTGGGGAGACTTTCTCTACGCCGAGGTAGAGTACAGCCGCCGTAGCGGCGAAGCGGGCGAGAAGGGCTATACCTGGTTCCGCTTCCCGGGCTGGGCGCTGGAGGCCGGCCTTTCCGCCGCCGTCAACGCGGGCGCCGGCAGGCACGTGTTCGGCATCCGCTACGGAAGGCATCGGCAAGACAATTACGAGACCGTCCTGGAAAAGGTGACGGAAGGCGGTGTCACCACCCCCGTCCAGTATGGCAGCGACCTCATCTTCAAGCAGGAAGAAATCTCCCTGACCCCTTCCTGGCGCTTCGAGTCGGAAAGCGGCTGGGAACTGTCTTCGGACGTGGAGGTGGCCTATAACCACCAGCTCAGCACCATGCTCTACCCCTACGCAGACGAAGACGGCGGCATGCACCTGAAGGCCGCCCTGGATGCCTCGGTCCCCCTGGGGAGGTTCACCCTGGGCGCCGGCCTCCGGTTCCTGGACCTCATTGACGAACACATGCACACGCTCACCAAGCTTGATGAAACGCTGGATGTGAGCGCGCCCCCCTTCCGGCTGGAAGAATGGTACGACCTGGCAACGGAGGCGGAAGACGCCGCCCGGCTCGGCGGCCGGCTGTCGGTCCGCTACGACATCCCGCTCCCCGGCGGCCATCCCCTTTACATAGAGGCCGGCTGGGACTTCCTCCACGCCTTCCGGATCCAATACCTCGCCGGACACAACCGGCAGTGCACCCGGCTCACCATCGGATATCATTTTTAAAACCTTATACCATGAAAAAATCATTCATCGCCATGGCCTGCCTCCTTCTTCTGGCAGCCTGCAACAAGCCCGGCACCGAGCCGGTGAACCCTGCCGCCCGGAACAGCCAGTTCCAGGTCCGCATCACCCCGGTCATCACCCGCGCCACGGAAACCAGTTTTGAAGAGGGCGACCAGATTGGCCTCTCCATCAACCGTTCCGCCAGCGTCTATGCCACCAACGCAAAGCTCACCTTCACCAACAGCGTCTTCAGCGGAGACCTCAACTGGTACAACGCCTCCGACGCCGCCACCCTGGCCGCCTATTATCCCTACGACGCAGCCGGTGTTCCCGCCAGCTTCACCGTAGCCGCAGACCAGAGCAGCGGAATCGGCTCGTCCGACTTTATCGCCGCTTATAAGGAAGAGGTATCGCCCAGCGCCACCGCCATCACCATGCCCTTCCAGCACAAGTTCACCCGCCTCAAGCTCACCGTCACCAACGAGTCCGGCCTTCCCATCCAGAGCGTCAGCGTCAGCGGCGCCCGCCTCACCGCCAGCCTGGCGGCCGACTTCACCGCCACGGTGGACGAGACCACGGATCCCGGACAGGTATCCGCCTATGACGCCGGGGAAGGCATCTATTATGCCATCATCCCGCCGCAGACCGCAGCGCTCACCATCACCGTCACGGTTGGCGGCAAGGAGCTGACCCAGGCGCTGGTAGAGACCGCCCTCGCCGCCGGCAAGCAGTACGGCGTGAGCATCGTAGCCACCGAGCAGGACATCCAGGTGGTCCTTTCCGGCGAGATTGACAACTGGGACGACGGCGGCGCCATCGACCCGCAGGGCACTACGCCCGGTCCCAACCCTTCCGAGGAAGACGGTGAATTCCTGGACAACAACTATATTGTCTATGGCGGCGTCCATTACAGTGTGGTCAAGATGGACGACGGCAAGTGGTGGATGGCCCAGAACCTGGCCTACCTGCCCGCCGGCATCACCCCGGCCAGCGACCTCTCCGCCGTCACCGCCGGCGTCTTCTACCCGCTGAAAGTCAACGACGGCCAGACGGCCGCCGAATTCGACCTCACGGCCGCCGGCATCGCCTCCAAGGGTTACCTCTACCAGTCGGAAGTGGCACTTGGCCTCAAGGTGGGCGACCTCACCACCGTGGCGGCCGCCCAGGCCCTTGAAGGCGTCCAGGGCATCTGCCCCGCCGGCTGGCACATCCCCACCATCTCCGACATCACCGGCCTGGTGGGCAAGGCCGTCTCTCCCATCGAGACCAACGCAGACGCCCCTTATTACAACGGTTCCAACGGCTCCATCTCCATGCTGAATGCCGACGGTTTCAACATTGAAGCTAATGGCGCCGTCTCCATCCAGGACAACACCAAGACGGCCGGCACTTTCATGGGCTTCATGAGCGCTTACCCCGACCATCTCACCTCGTCCATGATGATTGGCTCCAGCTATGCCGGCGTCACCTACAACACGAGCGGCGACGAAACCTCCGGCATCAAGAACCTCCAGTTCTACGGCCTCATGCCCATGACCAACAAGGCCAGCGAGGCAGATTACACCTGCAACGGCACCAAGGTGAGCTACCGCATCGCCGGCCCCGTCCGCTGCGTCAGGAACAACTAAATGCTTAAGAGACTGTTTCTTGCACTCCTTCTCGGCCTGGGCGCGGTTTCAGCTGCCCGGGCCGATGAAGGTATGTGGCTCATCCAGTGCCTGGACCGGGCGCTGGAAAAGAACATGAAAGTGCGGGGGCTCAGGCTCGGCGCCCGAGAAATCTATAATGAAGAGGCCGGCGGCCTGTCGGACGCCGTGGTGTCGCTGGGCTTCTACTGCAGCGGAAGCATGATTTCCGGCGACGGGCTCCTCATCACCAACCACCACTGCGCCTTCAGCGACGTGGCGGAACTGTCCACCCCGGAGCACAACTACCTGGAGGACGGTTTCTGGGCCCTTTCCCGGGACCAGGAAATCCCCGTCAAGGGCAAGGAATTCTTCTTCCTGAACAAGGTGCTGGACGTTACCGCCGAAGTGGAAGCGCTGAAGGCGCGGCTGCAGGCGGAGGGACAGCCCTTCGGCAGCCGGCGCATCTCGGCCGTCATGGAGAAGAAATACGCCGAGGAATACGGCCTGGAGGCCGGTCTGCAGGGCATGTGGGCCGGTACCGCCTACTATATGTGCCTTTACACCAAGTACACGGACGTGCGCCTGGTGGCCGCCCCGCCGGTAAGCGTCGCCACTTTCGGGGGCGATGAAGACAACTGGGAATGGCCGCAGCACAAGGCCGATTTCGCCATCTACCGCATCTACGGAGAGGACGGGCAGCCGCTGCATCCCCGGCGCCACCTCACCATCAGCCGGAAAGGCTGCAAGGAGGGCGATTTTGCCATGGTGATTGGCTATCCCGGCCATACGGCCCGCTACGCCAGCGCCGCCGAGATGGCCCAGGAAGTGGAGGTGGAAAGCCCGGTGTCCAACCGCCTCCGGGCCGCCCAGATGGAGATCATGCGGAAATGGATGGACGCAGACCCTGCCGTCCGCATGAAGTACGCAGATGCCTTCTTCGGCCTCAGCAACGTGGCCGAGCTCAAAGAGGGCGAAGTGGCCTGCATGCGCCGCTTCGGGGTGGTGGAAAGGCGCCGCTCCTGGGAAGAAGGCCTCCGGAAGGCCAGCCCGGAGAATGCCCGGCTGCTGGAGCTCCTGGATGCCGAATACGCCTCCATCTCGGCCCTGGAACGGCAGAAAGTCTTTTACCGCGAGACCCTGGTGCGGGGGCTCATCCTTTCACGCACCCTCTTCCGGATGGGCAGTGCCGCAAACGACCTTCCCCGCCAGCGGAAACTGCTCCTGCAGGGGCTCGGGGAGACCGATCCCCGCGTGGAACGGGAGCTGCTGGCCTTCTCGGTCCGGGAGTTCTTCACCCATATGGACCCGGTGTTCCACAAGCCCATCCACCTGGAGCTCCGGGAGCGCTTCGGCACCGACTATGAAGCCATGGCCGGCTGGCTGTGGGAGCATTCCTGCGTTGCGCGCTTCGGCCAGCTGCCGGACACGGAAGTGGCGGCCGCCTTCAACGGTCCCATCGCCGACGACCCGCTGTACCGCTATGTGCGGGAGCTCAGCATTGTGGAGATGAATGAACTGGAAGAGCACGTTGCCAGGCTGCCGGAGCTCCGCGGGGAATATGTCCGCGCCCGCTACCGCTTTCTGAAGGAACAAGGCGTTGCGCAGTACCCCGACGCCAATTCCACCATGCGCCTCAGCTACGGCAGGGTGCTGCCGCTCCGTCCCTGGGACGGGGTGTACGCCCACTGGCAGAGCACCGCACGGGGGCTACGGGAGAAGTACGATTCCCTCCGGCACGACTTTGCCTATCCCCGCGCCTTCCGGGAGGCCTTGCCGCCGCCGGATTTCCCGGTGAACTTCCTCACCGACAACGACATCACGGGCGGGAACTCCGGCTCGCCGGTCATGAATGCCCGGGGCGAGCTCATCGGCCTGGCTTTCGACGGCAACAAGGAATCCCTGGCCGGCAACTACGAATCCGTAGCCGGCTACAACATGTGCGTCTGCGTGGACATCCGCTACGTGCTGTGGATCCTGAAGCACTACATGCACCAGGACTACGTCCTTAACGAACTGGGAATTAATTGATTATAAGGCACCCGTAGGGCGGACATCGAGAGATTATAATCTTTCGATGTCCGCCCAGCCGAAGCGAGCCGGGTAGAGCCATGCGCGGTCCGTGTGCTCCATGACACCGTAGTCCAGCGACACTTTGGGGCATTCGGCATAGGCCCGTTCCACAAAGGCGGGCTCGCAGATATGCTCCTGCCAGCCGCGGAAGAGCTCCGTGACCTCGGGCACATAACGCTCCATCTCCGAACAGATGGTGGAGGCTTTCCACACGAAGATACCGCTGTTCCAGAAGAACTCGCCGGTGCGGACAAACACCTCGGCCAGTTCCTGGGAAGGCTTTTCCGTGAAAGTCTTCACCTGCAGGGGACCGGCCATCAGATGCGCGTTCCGGCCCTCCTTCACCTGGATATAGCCAAAATTCACATCCGGCGTGCGGGGGACGATGCCCAGGGTCATGAGTACGTCGTGCTCCTCCACATAAGTGAAAGCATCGTTCACCGTCTGGCCGAACAGCTGCTCGTCCCGGATCACAAGGTCCCAGGGCGTAGCCACAATCACGGCTTCCGGGTCTCTCCGCAGAAGGGTATAGGCCGCATAGACCATGCAGGGCGCCGTTTTCCGGGCCGACGGTTCCAGCAGCAGGTTCTCCGCCGGCAGTTCCGGCAGGATGGCGCGCGCCGACTCCGCAAAACGGGCCAGGGTAACCACCAGGATGTGGCGGGAGGGCACAATGTCCTTGAATCTTTCGAAGGTGATGCGGAGCTGGCTCGGAGAACCGGTGCCGTCCGCCATGATGACGCAGTAGCGGTGTTCTGTCATGGATTACACATACATGGGAATCCAGGCCTGGGGGAAGTAGCGCACCACGGTTTCCGCACCGTTGAACAGTACGGAGACAATGTCGAAATAGACTTCCCGGCCATCGAGTTGTTTCTTGTTCAGGTATTGCAGGGCGGCGGCGGAAATGCGTTTCTGCTTGATGCCGTTCACCTGGTCCGGCACGGTGGTGGTCACGGGCGCCGTGCGCGCCTTCACCTCCACGAAATGGAGGCCGTCGGCCGCTTCCGACACAATGTCCAGCTCCAGATGGCCGGCGTGCCAGTTGCGGTCCAGGATGTGATGGCCGCAGGACTGCAGGAAATCGCAGGCCATTTGTTCGCCCATCTGTCCTATTTTACTGGTTCGGAGTACGTTCATGGGTTTGGTTTTAGTCTAGTTTTACAACGGTGACTCCGGAGCCGCCAAACTGCACGTGTTCGTCTGTGGCGGACGTGACACCCGGCACGGTGCGCACGTACTTCTGTATCTCTTCACGCAACGCGCCTGTTCCTTTACCATGCAAAATCCGCACCGAAGGGACGGACAGCATGATGGCATCGTCAATATATTTCATCACAATCTCCAGGGCGTCGGTCACGCGCTCGCCCCGGACGTCCAGTTCCGGCTTGAAGCGGGCCTTCCGTTCCCGGAGGCTTTCGTCATACACCTGGCGCGGCCGCTCCGCCGGCGCCTTGGCCACCGCCTTGTATTCCCCGGCGGTGATGCGTTCCACGCGGTCCAGCGGCAGCTTGGTGGTAATGTTCCCCACAATCACCGACACGGCCTTGGTGCTCACCTTGGCCACTTCCCCCACCATGCCGTTGTCTTTCACGCGCACTTTTTCCCCTACCTTGAGCGGGGCGCTGCGGAAGGCGGCCATCTGGCGGGCGGCCGCTTCTTCCTCGTCCATCTGCTTCAGGGTCTTGCCGTCGGCCCGCTTGCGTTTCCGTTCCTGCTCCCGGGCTTTTCGCTGCTGGACGGTCTTGAGCCGCTCGTCAATATAGGCGTCCCGCCGGCCCCTTTCCTCCGCCAGGGCGCCCAGGAAGCCCTGCAGCTGCTCGCGGGCCTCTTTGGTCTGCTGCTTGTCCGCCTGCGCCTCGCGGATGGTGCGGATGGTGCTTTCCACGCGCTTGTTGGCGCTTTTTACAATCTTTTCCGCCTCTGCGCGGGCTTCGTCCAGGATGAGCCGGCGCATCTCCTTCACCTCTTCCAGTTCCTTCTGATAACGGTCCGTGAGGCCTTCCAGGGTCTTGTCCGTAGCCCGTATCTTGGTAAGTTTCTCGTCCAGGGCCCGGCGGCTCCGGGCAATTTTCCTCAGGTTCCGCTCAATGCCCACGTACTGCTCTCCCGCCCTTTCTTCCGCGTCGTGGACGATAGCTTCCGGCAGTCCCATCTTCCGCGCCAATTCAAACGCGAAGGAAGAGCCGGGAAGGCCCGTCTCCAGCTGGAAAAGGGGCGTGACGGTGGCCGCGTCGAACTGCATGGCGCCGTTGATGACGCCGGTTTCCGCGCCCGATGCGTACAGCTTGAGGTTGGTGTAGTGCGTGGTGATGACCCCATAGGCGCCGCGCTGGTCCAGGCTGTGGAGGATGGCTTCCGCGATGGCGCCGCCGGCCGCCGGTTCCGTGCCGGAGCCGAATTCGTCAATAAGCACCAGCGTGCGGCCGTCCGCCTCCTCCAGCATGGCACGCATGTCCGAAAGGAAGGAGCTGTAGGTGGAAAGGTCGTTTTCCAGCGACTGGTCGTCGCCGATGGAGACCATGATGCGGCGGAACACCGGCAGTTCGGAAGTCTCCGACGTGGGGATGAGCATGCCCCACTGGAACATGTACTGCAGCAGGCCCACCGTCTTGAGGCAGACGCTCTTTCCGCCGGCATTGGGGCCCGATATGAGGAGGATGCGCTTTTCCGGGGTGAGGGTGACGGTAAGGGGCACGATGGCCTTCTTCTCCCGCTTGAGGCTCTTTTCCAGCAGCGGATGGCGGGCCTTCCGGAGCCGCAGTTCCCCTTCTTCGGAGAGCACCGGCATGCCGGCCACATAGTCCAGCGCCACGTGCGCCTTGGCCATGTTGAAATCCAGTTCGCCTATGAAGGCAGCCCCGTCGATGAGCTCCGGCACGAACGGCCGCAGGAACTCCGCGAATTCGTAGAGGATGCGGGCGAGTTCCCGCGTTTCGGCAAAATGCAGTTCCGCAATCTCGTTCTGCAGCGCCACAATCTCGGCCGGTTCCATGAAGGTGGTCTTTCCGGTGGCGCTTTCATCGTACACAAAGCCCTGGAAGGCCCTTTTCTTGGCCGATGCCACCGGAATGAGCAGTTTCCCGTCCCGGATGGCCACGCTGGCGTCGCTTTCCACCAGGCCGTCCTGCTGCGCCTGCCGGAGGATGGCGTTCATCCGCCGGGACACGTTGGTCTCTTTGTCGCGGATGCTCCGGCGGATCTTGTAAAGTTCGTCGGAAGCCGTGTCTTTCACCTCTCCGTGGCGGTCCAGGATGGTGTCTATCCGGGCAATCACCTCCGCCGGGGCCGATATGCCGGAAGCCAGGTGCTGCAGGTTGGGGTAGATGCCCTCCTTCACCGTATGGAAGAAGTGCAGGGCCCTCCGCAGGGTATCCAGCAGCGTGCGCAGTTTCCCGAGGGAAAGGAGGTCGATGGAGGCATTCTTGCCGATGGGCTCCAGGAAGGGAATGGCGTCTATATAGCCCGAAGTGGGGAAATTGTCCTCGAACATGAGGATGAGGCGCATTTCGTCCGTCAGGAGGTGCCGGCGGTGGATTTCCGCCCCGTCCCCGCAGAATTCCTCCCCGGCCACGCGGGCGGCGGCATATTCCGTGGAGCAGCGGGCCTGGATGGCCTCGCGCACCTTGTCGAATCCCAGCTTTGCTTCCAGTCTTGCGTCCATACCTTACTCCTTCTGGTCTTTCATGACGGAAGCAAGCTTCTCCCGGAGGTCTTTCATGTCCTGCATGGTTTCTATCTGGCCGCCCCGGACGAAGCTCACAGTGCCGGTCTCTTCCGACACCACAATCACGTCTGCATCCGTATCTTCCGTGACGCCGATGGCCGCCCGGTGGCGCATGCCGTAATGGGCGGGGATGTCTTTGCGGTTGGTCATGGGCAGCTGGCAGCGGGCGGCGGCGATATGGTCTCCCGTGATGATCATGGCACCGTCGTGCAGCGGGGAATTCTTGAAGAAGATGTTCATGATGAGGCGTTTGTTGATATCGGCCTCAAAGCGGTCCCCGGTGGCCATATAGTCTTCCATGGACGATTTGTGCTGGAGCACAATCAGGGCGCCCGTCTTGGAGGCCGACATGGCCCGCACGGCTTCCGCCAGCTCCACCGCGCTCCGGCTGTCCAGCTTTTCCTCCTTGATGCCGAGCAGGCGGTTGAACAGCTGGCCGGTGCGCCGGGTGAGGCCGGAAGAAACGGCCACCCGGTTCAGCAGGTGCCGGATTTCCGGCTGGAAGAGGATGATGATGGCCAGCACGCCCACGTCCAGGAGGGTGTTCAGCAGGACCGTCATCATGCGCATGTTGAGGGCGCTCACGATGGCCTGGGCCACCACCAGCACCACCAGCACCAGCACGATGTTGAGGACGGTGGAATCTCCCCGGATGCTGCGGATAAGGAAGAAGATGAGGGTGGCCACCATGAGGATGTCCAGGAGGTCCGCCCAACCGAAGCTCAGGAAGCTGAATATGCCCAGTACCTTTATCATAGTCTGCAAATATAAGCATTTAGTTTCGAAGAATTCTTATCTTTGCATGTTAAATCCATGGAGCGTATGTTCAGTGTCCTCAAATTCGGCGGCTCTTCCGTCGCCTCCGCCACCAACATGTCCCGCGTGCTGGACCTCGTAGAGAAGGAAGCGTCCGGGAGAAGGGTCATCCTGGTGGCATCGGCCATCAGCGGCTGCACGAACGCGCTCCTCAGCGGAGACCCCGCGCAGGTGGACGAGATGGAAAAACGCCACCGGAGCATTGTGAAACGCCTTTTTACGGGGGGCGAACAGCTGGCCGTCCAGCAGCGGACAGACGCGCTTTTCCGGGAGCTCCGGGAGGCGCCGGAAGAGGAGAAGGTCACCTACGGGGAAATCCTTTCCACCACCCTCCTGGACGCCAAGCTCAAGGCGGAAGGCTACAGGACCTGCTGGCTGGACTCCCGGGAACTGGTGGTACGGGACGATGAGCAGAAGACGTTTGCCAACATTGCGGCGGCCGTATCGGCAGCCCCCGAAGTGGAGGTTTTCGTGGCGCCCGGCTTCATCTGCCGCTCCGCGGAAGGCCGCGTCTGCACCCTCGGGCGCGGCGGTTCGGACTATAGCGCGGCGCTCTATGCCGCGGCCGTGCAAGCCGCCAGCCTCCAGATCTGGACGGATGTTCCCGGCATCATGACCACCAATCCCCGGCAGGTGTCCCGCGCCCGCACCATTCCCCGGATGAGCTACGACGCCGCCCTGCAGATGGCCGGCCACGGCGCCAAGGTGCTCTATGCGCCCACGGTGGCGCCGGCCATGCAGGCGGGCATCGCCATCGAAATCCTCAATACGTTTGCTCCGGAGGGCGGGAAGACGGTCATCTCGGCCGATGTACGGGAAACGGGGCCCGTGGGGCTCGCCTCGCAGGAAAAAGGCAGCGTCTCGGAAATCTGCCTGGTACATAGTTCAGAACTTACCCGGGCGGAGGAAGCCCTCACCCAGGCGGGCATCGCCCCGCTCCGGCTCTGGGAAGAAGAGGGGAACCTTCTCCTGACGGTCCGGCCGGCCGTGGAAAAAATGGCCCTCCAAGCCCTTCACCGGGCGTTTTTCGAAGTGCTTCCGGTCAAGGAGGTCTGCCTTTTCATCGCGGGCTACGGCGCCGTGGGAAAGGCGCTGGCACAGATGGTGGACCGCACCGGCCCCACCGTGGAGGAACGTACCGGGAAGGTGCTCCGGCTGGTGGGCGTAGCCAACTCCCGGCAGTATTCCATCGACCTTGGAGGCCATCCCGGAGCACCTTGCCGGGAAGGGGATTATGTGGCGGAAGTCTGCGCCCGGGCGCCCAAGGGGTCGGTCTTTGTAGACTGCACCAACAGCGAAACCCTGTATCAGCGCTATCCGGAGCTGTTTGCCGCCGGACTCAATGTGGTATCGTCCAACCGCCGCTCCTTCGCGGTCCCTTATGCCACGTACGCCCTGCTGCATGCGGCGGCCCGGGAAAACGGCGCTTTCTTCCGTTATGAAACCACGGTGGGCGCCGCCCTCCCCATCCTGGAATCCATCTCCCGCGGCACCAACAGCTGCGACGAGGTGCTCTCCATCGAGGCGGTGGTTTCCTGCACGCTCAACCAGATTCTGGGAGACTATCGGCCTGGTGGAGAATCGTTTGCGTCCCTGGTGCGGAAGGCCCAGGAAGCCGGGCTCACGGAACCCGACCCCCGGCAGGACCTGGGCGGACGGGATGCGTTAAGGAAACTGTTGATTTTAGCCCGCGAGGCGGGTGTAAGGCTGGAAGAGGAAGAGGTGGAAGTGACGCCCGTCATTCCCAAGGAACTGTTCGATGTGCCCATGGAGCGCTTCTACGAAGACCTGGAGGCGGCCGAGCCGCTCTTTGCCGCCGCCGGCCGGGAAGCGGACGTGCAGGGCTTCCGGCGCCGCTTCGTGGCTTCGCTGGAAAAAACGCCCTCCGGCGGCTTCCGGGCGGGCATCGGCATCCGGAACGTACCGCCCGTACACCCTGCCTACCACCTGCGCGGCACGGAGAACGCCATCATCGTCCGGAGTGCCTTCCATCCCTATCCGCTTGTGATTCAAGGACCTGGCGAAGGCGCCCGCGAGGCGGCGTCCAGCATTCTGAACGATATTCTCAGATAAAACGATGCCCGGCTGTCCACCGGGCATCTGTCATTCTGAGCGCAGCGAAGAATCTCCTAGACCAGCAGGTCGAAGAAATCGTGCACGCCGGTGAGGCCTTCGGTAAGGGTGGCGGCCGCCACGGCGCCGCGGGCGAAGCCTTCGCGGGAAAAAGCCTCGTGGCGGAAAGTGAGCTTGTCGCACGCTGAAGTGAGTTCCAGGGTGTGAATGCCCGGCACTTCGCCCTCGCGGACGGAGCGGATCTCCGGCTTTTCGCCCAGGTGCCGTTCTACCAGCGCACCCAGGGTCTTGGCCGTCCCGGACGGCGCATCCAGCTTGTGGATGTGGTGAATCTCCTCTATCTCAGGCGTATAGCCGGCGCCTCTCAGCAGGGCCGATGCCTTGGTGACCGCTGCGAAGAGGGCGTTCACCCCCAGGGAGAAATTGGCCGAATAGATGAGCGTGGTGCCGTTCTCTTCGAAGGCTTTCTTTACCTCGCCGGCTATGTCGTTCCAGCCGGTGGTGCCTACCACGGCGGCCTTGAAATGCTTGGCAATGAAGGGGTAATTGGCGCGGAAGGCCTCCGGCCAGGTGAAGTCGATGCACACGGCGTCCCTGGCCTTTTCCGGGTCGATGGAGGTAATGTCTTCGCTGGCTTCCACCAGGGGGATGCCCCGCCTTTCCAGTTCTTTCTCTACCATGTGGCCCATCTTTCCGTAGCCACTGATGACAACTTTAATCATATCAGTTTCTTATACATTTGCTTGTACTGCGCCACGGCGGTCTCCAGCTCCTGGAGGGTAATCTGCTCGTCGGACCGGTGGGCGTGGCGGATGGACCCGGGGCCGCAGATGGCCCTGTGGGTGAAGTTGGAAAGGTGCGGGGCGTCGCTCCCGAACGAAGCCGGCGCAGCCGGAAGGCCTTCCAGCGTGAGGTAGCGGGAGGGCGTGTCCCCAAGGCCGACCCGTAAGATTTTCAATGAGCCGGAAGGAGAGGGGCTTTCTTCCGCGTCGCTTCGCGACCTCCCGGGGTCCCCGGAAATCTCTGATTTACGGGGTGGCTCTGTACGGGCAAATGCTCCAGAAAGCCCCTCTCCTTCCCCAACACTTTCTATCCATTCCTGTACCCGCTGGTGGGAAAGGAAGGTGGTGCGGAAGTAGATGCGGCATTTCAGTTCCGGAGAGAGGATGTTCTGGGGGTTGTCGCTGTGCAGAAGTCCCACGTTCCAACTTGTCTCCCCAAGCTCCGGATCCGTCCCGAAGTCTGTGGCTTTGAGACGGTTATAGAAATCGACAAAAAGGTCTACGGCACTGACGCCGTACTGCGGATAGCCCGAATGGAAGGCTTCTCCCCGGAAGGAGAGTTCGTAGGAAAGGGTGCCTTTGCAGGCGCTCACCATCTTGTTCTCCGTGGGTTCGCCAATAATGAGGTACGGCGCCCGGAAACCGGTCTTGGCAAAGGCCTTGGCGCCCCACGAGCCCGTTTCTTCCCCGGAAACCAGGAGCAGGCCGAAGTCTGTGCAGCTCTCCTCCTCCAACTCCTTGCACGCCGTATACAGGGCCAGCAGCTGTCCCTTGGCATCGCACGCCCCCCGGCCGTAAATCCGGCGGATATCTTCACCGGAGGACCCAACATCACTTTGCCGGCTCCGGCCCCTCTCATCGTTTTCACGATGGGCCTCTTCCCCTATGCGGGGGTGCACATGTCCTCCGGAGATTAACTCTTCGGGAAACTTGGGGGCAATGTAGGGCGGAACGGTATCCATGTGGGTACAGAACACCACTTTTGGGGTACCCCACTGCAGGAAAAGGTTCAGCGTGCCGTCGCCCACCTCCATAACTTCCTTGCGGGGGGCCTCCAGCCGCTCCAGGAGCCGCTGGGCCAGCGCCCGCTCCTTCCCCGAGGTGGAATCCACCTCCAATATGTCCTTGAACAGTTGTAAATCCAACATAACCATCTCTTCTTGTTTCCCGGTCCCGGCGCATTACGCGTTTTTGGCGTTATTTGCGTAACCACCTGCCCTGGCGGGCAACCCATTACGCGTTTTTGGCGATTTTTGCGTAACCATCTGCCCCGGCAGGCAACCCATTACGCATTTTTGGCGTTTTTCGCGTAACCACCTGCCCAGGCGGACAACTCATTACGCATTATTGGCGTTTTTCGCGTAACCACCTGCCCTGGCGGGCAACCCATTACGCGTTTTTGGCGATTTTCGCGTAACCATCTGCCCTGGCGGGCAACTCATTACGCATTTTCGGCGTTTTTTGCGTAACGAACTGCCCGGGCGGGCAACTCATTACGCATTTTGGGGCGAAAACGCGTAATGACCCGCACAGGCGGCAGGTCAGGCCCCCAGCCAGCCG
>JAEEGL015978279.1_pt1 | contig 20923 bp, 18 predicted proteins | sample 9134231 | NCBI WGS metagenome assembly JAEEGL01 (sample SAMN16246548, study PRJNA631951) | gut metagenome | biome: gut microbiome; feature: rumen; material: fiber-attached | host: Bos | place: Iran: Karaj | collected 2018-10
ATATGAAGAGCCACCAAAAGCAACGGTAAGGATAAGAACGAAGACAGGAGCAACAGAAGTAGGATCAGATTCGTTCGATGTAAATTTAGATACAACAATAAGTGGAATATTAGAAACAATATATGGAGTATCAACAGAATAATAGTAAAAAGATTTGAAATATTTTCAAATCTTTTTTTTGTAATAATACTAATTTATATTGAAATAATTTACGATTTTGTGTTATACTTAATTAGTATAGAGAGAGTATATGGAGGGAAAAAAGAATGAGTAATTTATGGATAGGCATTAAAAGATTTTTTAAAAACAAAAATACTGTAACAATATTAGCAATTGTTGCTTGCTTGCTAATATTGTATTTCGCTTATAGCACTAGGATTAAAAGAGCTACTGAACCCCAAAGGGTGCCTTATGCTCTTGTAAATATTGAGCCAAGAACTGAAATTACAGAAGATATGGTTGGAATAAGATCTGTTCCTGGAAGTGTAATAACACCTAATGTTATAACAACTACGGATTCTATTATTGGATATTATGTAAGTAATAAGGTTCAAATTCCTGCGGATAGTTTATTTTATAAGGATACTATATTAACATGGGATGAATTACCTACTAGTATATATGGTGATATTCCTGATGGATGGACAATTTTCTATTTACCTGTTGATTTAGATTTAACATATGGTAATTCAATATTTGAAGGAAATTATATTGACTTATATTTTAATGGATATGATGAAGATAATAAGATACTAATTGGTAAATTTATTGAAAGTATTAAAGTATTGGCAGTTACTGATAGTTATTATAATAGTGTGTTTGAAAAAACAACCTCAGATACTACACCTTCATTTTTACTGTTTGCTGTTCCAGATGATTATTATTTATTATTACATAAAACACTTGTTGTTGCAGGAAATGGTAGTTTAATTCCAGTTCCTAGAAATGCTGATTATTCTTTAAATCCTAAGGAAACTGCTATAGCAAGTACATATATTCAAAGGTTAATTGAATCTAGAACTGTAAATATTACTGAAGAAGATTTAAGAAATCGTATAAATAATCAAAGAAATGGTACTAATGGAGGTGGTAACTAATGTTAAAGAGACTATTTGGAAATAAAAGCGTAGTTACTATGGTTGCTATGATAGTATGTATTATAATTCTATTTTTTGCTTATAAGTATAGAGTAGATAAAGAAATAGATGCAGTTTCTGTTCCATATGCATTAAAAGCAATACCTGCTAGAACTGAAATTACTGAAGATATGGTTGGAACGGTTAAAGTAGCATCATCTATGGTGACTTCCACAGTAATTAGAAATAAACAAAATGTAATTGGAAAGTATGTTAATTATAATACTTATATTCCTGCAGGTAGTTTGTTTTATGAGCCTTCAGTAGTGAATTGGGAGAACATGCCTGATTCTGCATGGAAGAATATTTATAAGGACTATACAATAGTTTCTTTACCTGTATCTATAGATACTACACGTGGTAATTCAATTTTCCCTGGAGATAAAATAGATTTATATTTTGAATTTAGGGATAATGGTAAATATTCATATGGTAAACTAATTGAAGGTATTGAAGTATTAGCAGTTAAAGATGGAAATGGAAAACATATATTCAAGAAGAGTTCTGAGCAACAAAGTGCTTCTGCATTAATTTTCTCCGTTCCTGAGTATTTGCATTTATTGTTAAGACAAGCTCAAATTGTTGGAACTATAGTTCCAATAGTTAGAAATAAAAACTATAATCCAGAAGCTACTACGGTTAGTAGTGAATATATTAAAAATTATATACAAGCACAAACAAGAGAAGTACCACTTGATACTATAACTACTACTACAACAAAAACAGAATAAAAAGAATAAGAAAAAATAATAGAAAGGGTTAGATAATGGGTGATTTAGTTTTTTCACAAATTGACTTTGGTCTATTAATGCCTCTTTTAGAAAATGATGATGTTACTGATATTTCATATTCTAATGGTGGTCAATTATGGATTAAAACATTAACTCAGGGTGTACAACCATATCACATTGAGGGACTAAATAATGAAGTTATGGAAAAACTTGCATTTCAATGTTCAAATGTTATGGGAAAAACATTTAACATGGCTCATCCATTATTAGATGCTGAAAGCGCTGAGTTACGTCTTAATTTTGTTCATGAATCAATAGCTACTAATGGAATAGCTGTATTGATAAGAAAGACACCAGCAAAAATAAGACTTAATAAAGAAAAATTAATTTCAGAAGACTATGTATCTGTAAATCTACATGACTTTTTAATAACTTGTGTAGGTGGTCACTGCAATATACTTGTTAGTGGAGAAACTGGTTCAGGTAAAACAGAACTTATTAAATATCTGGCAAGTCATATAAAAGAGGATGAAAAAATAATTACTATAGAAGATACATTAGAGCTTCACTTAGACAAAATATATCCAACAAGAGATATTGTAGCAATGAAAACTAATAATATTGCCTCATATTCTGATGTTCTTGTTGCATGTATGCGTCAAAATCCAAGATGGATTTTACTATCAGAGGTTCGTTCTGCCGAAGCAGTTATGGCAGTTCGTAACTCAATCTCATCTGGGCATAATATTTTATCAACAATTCACTCTGATAAAGCTTCTAGTATACCAATGCGTTTATATTCACTTTTAGAAACGAGTCAAGACATTGATCAGTTTGTTAAAGGTATGCATAGATATATTCAACTTGGTATACATGTTAAAGGTTTTTTCTCTAAAAAATATAATAGATTTCAAAGAGAAATTACTCAAGTTGTTGAATTTTATGTTGACGATGTAGAAAATGTTGCGAAAGCAAATATATTATATTCACGTGATTTGATGGGAAATGAAACATACAATAATCCTACATCTCACTTGATAGACTACTTAGCTTCTCAAGGAGTACAAATGAGGGAAGACCCATTTATTCCAAAGGAAAGTGAAGTTCAAGAAGGAAGTACAAGTAGTAATAATGAAACAATTGAAATGGTTGAATTGTAGATAAGGAGGTAAAAATATGTATATAGAAGTATTTGTAATAGCAGCAATATTAATATTTGTATACTTATATAGAGTTAATAAAGGCAATAAATCTTATACTTTTATTGCTAAGTCTGTTGGTAATGTATATGATAAATATGCTCCATATTCATTTAAAATAGTTCGTGAAAAAGCTAAAGAATTGGGACAAGAATATACTACAAGACAGTATATTATACAAATATTAGTATTTGGTATAGCTGCTGCATTTGTTTCATATTTATATTTTTATAGTATTATTTGGAGTATAGTTTATGCTGCAGCAGCAATAATTATTATTCCATATTTAACATATTTAAGGTGTAAAAAAGCATATAGTGAATTTATATTTGAACAAATTCAAGTATATACAACAAACGTTATTATGGAATTTAATACAACTCAATCTTTTGTAAAATCATTAGAAGGTGTTCGTGATTCAGGAGTTTTAGAAGAACCACTTTTAGGAGACGTTAATGAAATGATAAAAATGTCATATGAAAATGGTACTATAGATGAAGCCATAAGATTCATGAATGAAAAATATGATTATTATGTTATTAAAAATATGCATCAATTATTTTTGCAAATAACAAAAGAAGGATCTAAAGATTCTGGAGATGCATTAGAAGGTATGCTTCAAGATATAGATATGCTTGTTGAAAGTGTATATCGTGATAGAATTGATAGAACATCATTCTATAAGCAATTCTGTACATTTGGTATTGCACTATACTTGCTTGTATTATTAGTTCAATTATTATTAGGAGAATCTAGTTATTTAGAATTGCTTGATCAATGGTATGTTGTAATATTACTGCATGGGGTAATATTAATAAATACATATTTCTTATTAACTGGTATTAAATACTACCATGAGGATGTAGGTGCTGAATAATGGAAATATTAGTAATTGGAGTTATACTTATGCTCACATTCAACTATATTGGAATGTTTAGTTTCAATAAGTTTGTTGATGATAATAAAGTGGTATTTGGAAAATTAAAAGAAGATGATTATGATTTCTTAGTTATATCTATGTTAGGTGATAAAGCAAATCCTAATGAAAGATATCAAAAGAGAATTAAAACTGCTATATTTACATTTTTCATTATGTTAATATTTGCAATAACAAGTGTTAAAAGTGTTAATTTTGCTATTAAAATTGTTATAGTTTTAGCGGCAACATATTTTATGTTTAAAGATGATTATAATAAGGTTAAAAGATATTATAAAGCTCATTTGCATGATATAAATCTTAAATTACCATATTACTTAAAGAGTTTAGAGATTTTGATTCAACACTATACAGTTCCTGTTGCTATAACAAGGAGTTTAGAAAGTGCTCCTGAAATGTTTAAACCTGGTCTTAGGGATTTAATTGCTTCTATTGATGCTGGAGATTCAACAATCGAGCCTTATATGGCTTTTGCAAGACGTTATCCAGTTAGAGATTCAATGAGGATGATGAGACTTTTATATAGACTTGGTTTAGGTAGTCAAGAAAGAAAACAAGATCAATTGATTGTGTTTTCAAGAACAATTTCGCAACTTCAAAATAAATCAAGAGAAACGAAGTATAAAGAACGTTTAGAAAAAATGGAAAAGAAAACCATGACAATGTTAATGGCAACTGGTGCTGCTGTTATGGTAATTTTGGTACTTTCAATAGTTCAAATGTTTGTTAATGTGTAAAATAACCTATTAATATTATGTAAATATTGTTGATTTAGGGTATAATAATATTATATAATTGTATTGTAATGATAAGGAGGAATAGATAAAATGAAAGAAGCTACTGGAGAATTAAATATGACAGTTGTTACTATTGTGGCAGTTGCAGCTGTAGGAGGATTATTCGTATTACTTGTATGGCCAATGATTCAAAAGGCTGTAGCAACTCAATCATGTAAAACGTATGGTGATCAATATGTAGCAGTTAAGCAAGGAAATACTACTACTAATACTGGTACTAGTGGAACTCAAGTAAATAAGTACAAATGCTGTCCAAAAGTTAATGGTGTTACATCAACTACAAATTGTATTACAATGGATTAATAAATTAAAAAAAATTAAATGCTATAAATGTCATTAGGCATTTATGGCGTTTTTTAAAGTAAGGGTAAAAGGAGTTTAATATGAGAGAAGCAATTGGAGGAACGTGGCTTACTGGAATAGTTATTACATTTATTGTAATATTTTCTGGTTTTTTGGCTTATTCTATTAGTTATACTAAAGCATTTAGAGCAAAGAATGAAATAATTAGTATTATTGAGCAAAATGAAGGATATACTGTATCTAAAACAGTAGATTTTACAAATCCAGATCCAGTTAGACTTGCAGCTGATACTAGTACAGAAGCTAAAATTTATAGATTTATTAAATCAGTTGGATATAATTATTCAATGAGCATTGATTGTGATACATCAAGAAATGTTTATTCATCTACTGGATATTGTATTACTAAACATTGTTCAAATGATACTAAAAAGATATATTATAGTATAACAACATATGTCCAACTAACTATTCCAATTGCTAATGTTGGTATTAAAATTCCAGTTACTGGACAAACAAAAACAATGTATTATAATACTACTGATAATAGTGTAAAATGTTATGAATAGAGGTGACTATCAATGAATGTAATGGTTTATAATAAATATAAAGAATTGTTACTGGGTTTAAATTTAGATGTTATGAAATCAATTGAAGGAGTATTTAATGTAGATGAAATTATAGATACTTTTTCTAATTTTTACTATGATAAGATGATTTTAGATATTACTGCTATTAGAGATTATAAAAATACTGATAATCTTCAAAAATTAGCAATGAATTTAAACATGGAAAATGTAATCCTATTATTAGATGATAGTCCTGAAAGTGATTCTAAAACATATATATCTAAATTAATATCTTTAGGAATATATAATTTCACAAGGAATTCAGAAGGTATCAATTATTTATTAGTTCATCCTCACACATATAGAGATGTTGCTAATCTTCATGAGTTAACTGAGAGTGATATAAGAGCAGTAACGCCTGAGAAAAAAGATGGACCTACTAAGACAACAAAAGTTGAGTTTGTTGAGATTAAAAATCCTGACCCAACTATGAATAATGTTACTAATGCTAAGTTAAAAATTGTTGGATTTAAAAATGCCACTTCTCATGCCGGAGCAACAAGCTTAATATATATGTTAAAAAAGACTTTAGGATTACGTAAAAAAGTTGCTGCAATAGAAGTAAATAAAGTAGATTTCTTATATTTTAACGATCCTGAATTAATAAGTACTACAACTACTGATTTGGCTAAAGAGTTAATGAAAAAAACGGATTATGATTATGTATTTATAGATTTAAATGATTATGATGATTTATCTATATGTACTGATGTGTTTTATTTAATTGAACCATCAACAATAATGATTAATAGAATGGTTAGAAGAAATAGGAATATTTTTGAAAATTTAAAGAAAGAAAAAGTAATACTTAATAAATGTGTGTTAAGTAAAGAAGATGTAGCAACATTTGAATATGAAACCAAATTAAAAGTATTATATGCAATACCTCCTTGTGATGATAGACAAGAAAATATTGAAGCTATTAGAGTTTTTGTAAACAAAGTTGATTTATAGTACGATTTTGTTGACAAAAAATCTAAAATTATATAAAATTAAAATGGAAGGTGAGTTATATGTTGAAATATTTGTTTTTAATAGGTGATTCTGAGATTCAGGAACAATTTGGATTTTGTTCTATTCCTGAAACAATTGAATTGTTAAATATTGTTCATAAAGTATTCTTAGCAATTATGATTATTGTACCTTTAATATTATTATTTATTGGTGTATTTGATTTAGCTAAGGCTGCTACTGAAAAGGATGAATCAAATGTTAAGAAAGCTCAACAAGCTTTAGTTAAAAAGGCTATAGCTGGTGCATTGGTATTCTTAGTACCATTTATCATTGGCGTATTAATGACTACATTAAGTAGAAATGAATATGAACCATGCTTTAGAGCTATTGTTTATGGTGAAACTCCTAAAAAGACAGGTGGAGATTAAAAAATAGTCAAACAGAAGCATTTACATGCTTCTTTTTGTTTGCATTGAAAAAAGTATATATGGGTGTTATAATTATTTTGAGGGAAAAATAGTATGAAAAGGATCAAAAATATAGACTATAAAAAAATATACAATAATTTAAAAAATGGTATTATAAAATATGTATCTAGCAACATATTATTTTTGTCATATATTTTAATATCTTTAATTATTAGTTTTATATTAAGACTTGTTACTGTAGGATTTCCAATATATTTAAAATCATTTTTAGGAGATATTATGATTTTATTATTTGTTGGTTCTTTTGCATACTTTTTTAAGCCTAGATATCGTTATAGATATTTATTATCTTGGCTTTTATTTTTTACTATATTAACCATAGGCAATACAATTTATTACAAATTTTATGCATCATTTTTATCAATAAATTTAATACAAACTGCCGGTATGGTAGGACAAGTTAATGATGCAGTATTTGAAAAAGTAAATATATTTCAATTTTTCTATTTTTTTGGTGATATATTCTTTATCTTAATACATAAGAAACTTCTTAAAAATAATTATTATGTAAAAGTTGAAGAAAATGAAAATCATAAAAAAATGTTTGTTTATTCTCTTATATGCGCAGGTATTATATTTTTATCATTATCACTTACTATTTCTGCATCAGATACTAGTAGGTTACAAAAACAATGGAATAGGGAATATATAGTTCAAAAATATGGCTTATATACATATCATTTAAATGATATTATTCAGAGTATTCAACCTCATTTTAATACTTTGTTTGGATATGATGAAGCAGCACTTAAATTTAGGAATTATTATGCATGCAAATGGGAAAAAGAAACAAAAACAAATAAATGGACTAATAAATTTAAAGGAAAAAACGTATTATTCATACATGCTGAGAGTATCCAAGGATTTTTAGTTGATTTAAAAATAAATGGTGAATATGTAACGCCAAATCTTAATTCTTTAGCACACGAGGGATTATACTTTGATAAATTTTATCCTCAAATTAGTATAGGTACGTCTTCTGATTCTGAATTTACTTTAAATACTGGATTAATGCCATCATCAAGTGGTACTGTATTTGTTAATTATTATAATAGAAAATATTATGCATTACCTGAGTATTTTAATAACATGGGGTATTACACATTTAGTGCTCATGCCAACAATGCTGATTATTGGAATAGAAAAATAATGCATTCTGTTTTAGGATATCAAAATTTTTATGCTAAAGATAGCTATGAAATTCCAAGTAGTACTGATGATATGGATTGGGTAGGTTTAGGATTATCTGATAAATCATTCTTTAGACAATTAACTCCAATTATTAAAAATATAAAGGATACTAAATCTCCATTTTATGGAACCGTTATTACTTTGTCAAACCATTCACCATTTAGTGATTTAACTAAATATGATGAATTTGATTTAACTATGAAATATAATACTAAAGATGAGTTGGGTAATGATATTGAAGCTACAGCACCATATTTAGAAGGAACTGCAATGGGTAACTATTTAAAGAGTGCTCATTATGCTGATGCAGCATTAGGTGAATTTATAGAAGAATTGCGTGAAAGTGGATTATTAGAAAACACTATAATAATATTATATGGTGATCATGAAGCAAGATTATCTAAAAGGGAATTTTTAAGATTATACAATTATGATCCAATAACAGAAGGAATTAAAGATGAAAATGATCCAACATATATTAGTATGGATAATTATAATTATGATTTATTAAAAAATACACCACTTATTATGTGGTCTGATACTGAAAAGTTCCAAAAGAAAGTAAGTTCTACTATGGGCATGTATGATGTATTACCAACAATTGCGAATATGTTTGGATTTGAACAAAAATATGCTCTTGGTAATGATATATTTAGTTCAAATGAAAAGATAGTGGTTTTTCCAAATGGAAATGTTTTAACTGATAAAGTATATTATAGTAATTTAAATGATGAGTATATATTGTTACAAAATAGTCCTATTGATAGTGATTATATTAATAGAATAAAAGAGTATGCTAATGAAATATTAGATGTATCTAATGGAATAGTTGTACATGATTTGATACTTAAAGAAGAAGATAAGATAGGAGAGTGTGAACTTGAAAACAAAAAGTAAAAGAAAAGTAGACTTTATTCTTATTGTGTTTATAATAGTTGGTTTATTATTATTTGGATATTTAGGATATAGGATATACAATGACTTCTTTGAAAAAGATGAAGTTCATAAACAAATTGATTCAATAGAACTATATGAATATACATTAAATGCTAATGATACAGACTTATATAAAGCATATTTTAAGGAACTTTCAGCGGTATTGAATGAAAAACCAATAAATTATACTAGTTATGCAGAATCAATCTCTAAACTCTTTATAACTGACCTTTATACTCTTGATAATAAAATGGGTAGTACTGATATAGGTGGTTTAGAATTTCTTCATAAAGATTTAAGAAATAATTTTAAAGAAAATATGGGTTCTTCATTATACAAGTTCGTTGAAAATAATTTAAATAATGATAGAACACAAGAATTACCGGTTGTTAAAGAAGTAATAATTGAAGATGTTACAGAAACCAAATGGAAATATAATGATAATGAATATGATGCATACTTGGTTAGTGCAAAGTGGACATATGAAAAAGATTTGGGTTATCAAACAAGTATTAAATTAACTATTATTAATGATAATGAAATATTATATATTGTAAAAGGAGAATAATTTCTCCTTTTTTTCAAATTAAAAGGGAGAATTATTCTCCCTCATTATTATCTGGTTCACTTGGAGTAGGTGGAATATCTTGATTACCACCACTATCACCACTTCCAGTATTATCTCCGGTATCGTTGTTATCTCCGGTATCGTTGTTATCTCCGGTATTATCGTTACCAGTATTATCATTATTATCTGTATTTGTTGGTGTGGTAGTAGTTGGCTTAACTACTTTTTTCTTTACATATATTGTTAATGAATTAACTAAGCTTAATATTGTTCCAGGATGTTCATCTTGACTATGGAAACTATAATCATTCCAATTGTTTATTGAAACATTATTATTAGTATCTACATCAACAAATCGAAGGCCTAAACCATTTGAACTAGTATAACTTTTAATACTATCTACAGAATATGATGATAAATCTTTTAATACAACTATTTTACTTTCACTATATTTACCTTGACCAATTACAGTGTCTTCATACAAATTATTTAAGTCGAAAGATGCTTCTTTTACTAATTCTGGTTCACTTTTACCAAGATTAATATTTATTTCTTTTTTAATATCATTTATACTTCCTTTGTATGGAATAGTTACTGCAGGATAACTTTTTGATAATGGATCATACACATATTTATATACTGAATAACCATTTAGTTGCATCCTTTGAACATTTACTAAATTAGCTCCATCATTTAAAACTATTGACTTTGCTAATCCATATAATGATAATATATCACTTGTTTTAATATTAGTTTGGAAATTATCTTTTATTTTAGTTAATATATCAACGGCTTGATTAGGATCTTTTAGTTTTGTTCCTGCTTCTAGAATTCCTAATATTACTTTCATTTGATTTTTACCTCTTGTATAATCGTTTCTATTTCCACCGTCTAAAGTAGGGCAATACTCACCCATATAACTTCCTGCGCCACTACCATCATTAGGTTTATGTCTATTTCTTGCTAAAGCCAAAGCTTGTTCTCCACTTAAGTGTTGTCTTCCTTCTTTTACAAATACAGTATTTTCATCCCAATCACGTGAACTATTTTGTTCACAGAATGAGTATGGAACATCAACATCAATTCCACCCACAGCGTTTACGAGTTGAACAACACCTTTAAAATTAATTTTTGCATAATAATCAATATTTACGTCAAATAGTTTTTCAATTGTTTTAACTGCACATGTTGATGCACTTCCCCAAGTTGTAGTATTAATTCTTCTATAATTATTACCTGAGCAAGCGGTTTTTAAATACATATCTCTTGGTACTGATGTTATAGTTGCTCTTAATGTTTTAGGATTAAATGTTACCAGTAATAATACATCAGCATTATATCCAGATGTTACCCCATCTTTTGATGAATCTACGCCAATAAGAAGCATAGTAAATGGCTGCGTTAATGTTGCACTTTCACTTTTTACATCTTCTTCATTAGATTCGTATATTTTTGATCCCTCATATAATACTTTTGTTTCTTCTTTAATTTTTTCATATCCTTCTAAAGAATAAAACATATCAACGTAATTTCTACTGAAGAAAGCAGCATCCACTTCATTATTCTTTAAAGCATACAATAATTCTATAGTTGAATCATATTCTATTATTTTATTATTTTCAGTTAATTTTAATTCTTCAATTAATTCTTTTGGAAGAATATATCCTTCAATATCATTTTTATCTGAAATAATACCAATTTTATTATCTTTTAAATCTTTATAATCATTAAGTTTTAAATTATATGTTACTAGTGATGAAAAATATTCATTAGTATTTTCACTATAAGAATCTATTGATTTATAAATTTTAGTTAAATAATAATAACCAGCACATTCCACACTTATTATTATTAGAGAAATAATAAGTGTTATTACAAAACCAATAATTCTTTTCTTTTTAGCATTTTTAATTAATAGATATAATATAAATAATAATAAATAGAATAGAATAATTATTCCATAAATTCTATAAAATGTTTCAACACCACTATAAAGGAAAAGACTATAACTAAAAAAACCAAATCCTAGTAGTTGTACAATAGCTACAATTATTGCAATAACTATTTTTAGTATTCTTTTAAATTTCATGCTTCTTCCTTCTTTCAATGCTTTTTATTATTTATTTTCTTTACCTCATTTTTGATTATTTCATCTTTATTCTTTTCTTCATGAGATTCTATTTCAGCGCTTTTTTCTTCTTTTAATAATTTAATTTTCTTTTTGTTTTCATGTACCCTAACTATTAGTATACCAATAAATATTAATAATACAACTATAGTACCACAAATTATCATAAATATTTTCTTATATTGAGCTAATTCATTTTTATATGGTTTTACAAATTTATCAGTATAAGTTATTAATGTATTTGATATACTATCATATAAATAGTAATTATCTTTTCCAGTGTCTAAATTTCTAGCATGTATTATTGAATAATCCCCATCATTAAATTTTAATGATTCAAATTCAATGTTGTCAATTATTATATTTGATAGAGTATAGTTTTCAACAGTTTTATCTATTTTAAGTGGATATAATTTTATTTGTTCTAATGTAACTTCAGTATATTTTTTATATTCTTTTGCTTTAGCATCATATATGAATAATTCAATGTTTCCTTCTTTGTCTTTAAGACCGACTAATGACCAATCATTAATTTTATTATAAAATCCAGGTATTTTTTGTTCTTCTATTTCTAATTCTGTTTTTTCATACCCATCTGGAGCAACTAAATTTGCTTCTCTTTTAACAACAACATATTCATTATTATCAATTGTAACTTTTATTGGGTTAGGATCTATAACCTCAACTATAATAGTATATTTTTTAACACTACCATTTTGAGCAGTAACCGTTAAAACAAATTTGTTTTCTCCTTCAGTTACATTAAATGTTCCTTCTCCTTCTAAATCTGATTTTGAGTCAGCTACGCTTGCAGTTATCTTGACACTATTTGTATTAGCACCTGCTTCAACTTTATATTCAGTTACAGAACTATCGAAAGTAGGTGATAGTGTTAATCCTTCTACTGTAATAGATGATAAATTATTATTTTTGGATAGGGAAGCTTGATATTCTGATTGAGTAATTATCTTAATAGTTTTTGAATTTTTTGATACTGATAATGTATTTCCAGACCAATCTAATACATCGACATTTTTAACTCCAATGGAATAAGATCCACTTGCTAGAGCTTTAAATTTATAAGTATAACTTTTAGATTTAATTACACCGTCTCCTGGGTCAACTACAGTAAGTTCACCTGAGGTCATTTTTAGTTTGCCTGAGTCATAATCCATTGACCATTTCCAACTACCAAGTAATTGTGATGAAGATATTTTAACAGTTACTGTTACTGTATCTCCTACAATAACTTGACTTTTATTAGCAGAAACATTAATAGTTGCACTTGCTGCATTTACAATATTAAGCGATATAAACATACCAAATAATGTTATAAATAAACTAAATAATAATTTTTTAAATTTCATAATACTTCCTCCTATAACTTTTGAGCTCCTTTAATATGCTTTTGAACTTGTAATAAATCAAGTATTGTTACTTGATTATCTCCAGATGTATCTCCAGCATAATAGTAAACACCTGTTAATTTTCTTGCTCCTTTAATATGTTTTTGAACTTGTAACAAGTCAAGTATTGTTATCTCTCCATCTCCAGATGTATCTCCTTTAACAGATAAAGTCCATTTGTTTGATTCACTTGTAGTGCTAACTTCAACTTTATAACCAGTTGCTATAATATCAGAATCATTTATTATATTTCCATTTTGATTAGTTATTTCTACTTTATTAGCACCTGCATTCAATAGTATATTTTTTATTTCAGATACTTTAGTACCATTTTGAATTTTAGTAATAAAAGTATCTACTTTATTCAATTTGCTATTATTAACAATATCTGTAGGTGTTAACTGCATATCTACTTTTCTAATCGTAATTAGATATTTTTTCTCTTCACCAATTTCACTTGTAACACTTATAGTTACAGTTGTTTCTAAATCGTTTAATTCATATTCTCCTGTACCATTTAAAGTTGCTTTATCAGATTGAGTCGTAGCGTTAACATTTACTTTTTCAAGTTCTAAAGGAACTTCAACTTCATATTCAAGGACATCTTCATCAAATGTAGGTGTTAATTTATAATCTTCAACTGTTAATGTTTTTAAATAGTTATTCATATCTCCACTTTTTGGAAGAGATGTATAATCAGGCATACTATTAAATACAGGAATTTCAAATATAAATGTTTGATCTAAAACATTTGCACTTTTATATGAATTATATGTTTGATTTCCTTCAACTGCCGGTGCTTGTATATTAGTTTGATATTGATGTGAATATGGTGAAGAAGCACCAGGAGCAACATTAAATTTTTGATAATAAAGAGTTCCTTGTCCAGATGTAACATAATTATTTGCTAAGAAAGAACTACCTTCAGTTATTGAAGTTTCTATATTATCCCAAACACTACCATTTCTATCTATTAGTTTAGCAGCATATGCAAGCCCCCTTGTTATTGCAGAATAGCTTACTCCATCTATTTCAGTTTCATATGCTCCGATATTAAAGAAATTATAGTATCCACTGTATTTTTCACCCTTCCATGTAAATTCAGTTCCATTTGTAGAATCACTACCGTTAGCTCCAACTTCAAGTCTAATTCTACTAGCAATATGAACAGGGCTAATTCCGTTATTTTTCCCCGCATTAAACATTGGAATAGTATACTTATCATCACTTAAAGCACCATTTCCAAATATAGATTTTACTAAAGTAGGGTACTCATTTTCTAATGATGAATCATAATCTAATTTTTCAAACATAAATATTCTTTCTTCGGTTAACCAGTTTCTTGGATCTAGATAGAAAGCTACTACACCAGCATTTGCAATAAACCAACTACTTCCTTCAGCTGGCTCTGATGATAATCTGTAATTATCATTTGTAGTTTGCATATAACAAACTCCAACTTCAGATGAAACAGATCTAGCAAAATTTAAACCTGTATTTCCAACTCTAAAAATCCAATTAGGATGTTTTTGATGTAAATAAGTTAAATATGGAATATAACTATCAGGGAATCCTGCATTTCTCAACGTATTTGCATATTCTTCGTCAGTAGCAGTAATATTTTTCTTTTCAACAACATATTCACTGCTCATCCACCCAACAGATCCATTATAGTAACTAATCTTATACCAATCTCCACTTGTTCCTATAATATTAACATTTGCTCCTAAGGTTAATCTTTCTATAACATCATAACTTTTTCCAGGTCCTTTTCTAACGGCAACATTATTTCCAGATACACGTGCTATCCAATCTGAAACATTAATTCCACTATAGGAATTATCAATGAAAGTAACATATCTACTACAAACATAAGCAGTTTGATTTTTATATGTTATTTTATACCATCCTTCATCGCAACCACTACCACTATATAAAGTCTTATCTACTACAGAAATACTGGTATTTTTTCCAACTGTAGCAATAGGGTCATTATTTGTTCCTGGACCTGTTCTAATTCTAACTGAAGAGTTATTTATTATTGCATCAAAATCTGCATAAATAGTGACAGGTAGACATAGTAAAAACATAAAAATTATTGTGTATATAAGTTTTTTATTCATGACAAATACCTCCACTATCATTATTCATTATATTTATTATAACAAATACAGTTTTATTTTTGAATTCCATATATGAAACTAACCACTTTATTTACACATATTTAACATAATAAAAAGGTGGAAAAGTTTATAAATATGTTTTATAATATTTTTAGGACGTGATGATATGAATTTTAATGTAAATGGACATAATATTTTTTTAATAGTTGCAATATGCTTTATTTCATCATTAATATTTGTTGAAATAATGAAAAGAGTCGCAATATTTTTAAAAATATTGGATATTCCAAATGAAAAAAGAAAAATACAAAAAAGTCCAGTTCCATTATTGGGTGGACTTGGTATATTCTTTGCATTCTTGTTAGGATATATGATATTTGCTCCTAAAAACAATTTAATGTTATCTGTTTTAATTGGATCATTTTTAATAATGTTACTCGGATTATTTGATGATATGACTAAATGTTCAACACCAATGCCAAATAAATATAAAGTAATAGTTCAATTAATAGTAGCTGCAATAGTGGTATTTTATGGAGGACTAAATCTTACTAAAATAAGTATATTTGATTTAAATATTGATTTTACCAAAGTACCAATTATAGCATCAGTATTAACCATGTTGATAATTGTTGCTACAATAAATGCGATAAATTTAATTGATGGATTAGATGGTTTATGTGGCGGTATTGCATCTATATATTTTTTAACTATTGCAATTATAGGATTTATTTTAAATAAATTTGGTGGATTAGATATTATTCTTTCATTAATAATGTTAGGTTCAACTTTAGGATATTTATTTCATAATTTTCCACCAGCAAAAATATATCAAGGGGATGCTGGAAGTACATTTTTAGGATTTATGATTTCTGTTATATTCTTACTTGGATTTAAAACAACCACACTTACTTCTTTAATAATTCCTTTGTTAATACTTGCAATTCCTATAATGGATACATTATTTGCAATAATAAGAAGAAAATTAAAAGGTCAGCCAATAGATCATGCTGATAAAGAACATTTACATCACCAATTATTAAAACATTTTTCTAAAAAAAGTTCATTATTAGTTATTTATGGAATTAATTTGCTATTCTCAATAACAACTATTTTCTATGTTCTTCATAAGAAAGTTGAAGTTGCTGTATGTTATGTAATATTAATATTTTTGGTATTGTTCTTGATATTAAAAACTAATATTATTTTTGAACGAAATCCAGAAAAGATTGGTAAAAAATAATCAATCTTTTTTTATATGTAAAATTATGATACAATTTTAATGTAGTAAGGAGTATTTTAAGATGGTAAAAGTAAGACAATCAATATTTATTTTGTATTTAATAGTATTATTAATATTAATTGCTTTAATTTCTTTAATATATAGAAAATATGAAACTGAAGTTAAAGATAATGACCATTTAAAATATGAGATTATTAAATTAAAAGAAGAATATAATAATGAGTTAAATAAACCTAAAGCCAAAAATGCTATTTTACCAATAGAATTAAATGTTAAATATGGTAATGGACAAGGTACCCATCCTAAGGTTCTATATTTTAAAAAAGGATTTAATGGTTATAAATTTTATATGGCATATACGCCATATTATAAAGCAAATGATAATTATGAAAATCCTACTATTGCTGTTAGTAATGATGGAATAGAATGGAAGGAGATTGAAGGATTAAAAAATCCGATTGATGAACCTGATAATTTTAAATCGGGTGTTAATTATAATTCTGATACTCATTTAGTTTATAATGAATATAAAAATGAAATTGAGTGTTGGTGGAGATACGTAGAGGGCGATAAAGTAATTATTTATAGAAAAGTTACAATTGATGGAATTAATTATTCAGATAAAGAAAAAGTATTAGAAGCAAATAGAAATGAAGTGGATTTTTTATCACCTACAATTATTTATGAAGATGGAAAATATAAGATGTGGTTTATTGATGTAGATAGAACACTTAAATATACTGAAACATCAGATTTTAAGAATTGGAGCGAATATAAAAAATTAGAAACTAATTATAATGATTCCTCTTTAAATAATTGGCATTTAGATATTATTAAAGATGTAGATGATTATAAACTAGTTATGTCTGCATATTACAATGGACATAATCATATTAGAATGAACTTATATTATTCATCTAGTAAAGATGGGCTTGAATGGAATGATTTTAAACTAATACTAACTCCTTCAATCGCAACTTCTAATTGGGATAATACTGGTATATATAGAAGTAGTTTGGTTAAGGTTGGCAAATTATACTATTTATATTACTCGGGTATACAATCAAACGAAGATAGAAATATAGGATTAATAAAAGTAAAAAATATTAATGAATTATTTTATAACTAGGAGGTTTTGATATGAAAGTATGCGTTTTAGGATGCGGTGCTTTTGGAATTGCACTTGCAAGTATATCTAATAAAAATAATAATGATACATATTTATGGGCACATACTAAAGAAAGTGAAAAGGATTTAAATAAAAAGAGGATTAGTGATAAACTACCAGGTTTTATTATTGATAAAAAAATAAAAATAACTAGTGATTTATCAATTGCAATTAATGAAGCTGATCTAATAGTAATTGCTGTACCTGCTTTTGCTTTTGAAGATGTTTGTAGTAAATTAAAAAAACATATTAGAAAAACTCAGTCAATTTTAATAGCTACTAAGGGTATACAACAAGGAACTTGTTTGTTTTTAAATGATGTATTTAAAAAATATTTAAAAAACAACTTAGCAGTTATTAGCGGACCAACTTTTGCAAAGGATATTATAATTAATTCTCCAATAGGTTTTAGTTTAGCAACTAAAAGTAAAAAAACTGCAAAAATTATTAAAACTTGTTTTGAAAATGAAACTACCAAGTTTAGAGTAACTCGTGATATAATAGGTATAGAGATTTGTGGAAGTATTAAGAATGTTATGGCTATCGCAGCTGGCATGTTAGAAGGAATGAATGTAAGTGATTCTACAAGAGCTTTATTTTTAACAGAAAGTATGAATGATATCAAAGAATTAATTAATGCTCTTGGTGGTAAGAAAAAATCCATTTTATCTTTTGCTGGATTTGGTGATATATTGATGACTTGTACAAGCCCTAATTCAAGAAATTTTAGTTTTGGCTATTTAATAGGAAGCGGAGCTAATAAAAAAGAGATTGATAATTATCTAAAAAACACAACAGTTGAAGGTATGTATACTCTAAAATCAATAAATAAGTTAGTTAGAAAGAAAAAAGTAGAAATACCAATTATTCATCTAATAAATGATATTATAAATGGGAAAAAAGAAAAAGAAGAGATGCTAAAATTTTTAATAGAAAAATAATGGAGGTTTTTGTGAAAAAAAATGAATGCAAATATTTAATTTCTTGTGTTATTCCTTGTTATAATGTTGAAATATATTTAGAAGATGCAGTAAATAGCATTATAAATCAAACTATTGGTTTTAATAATATAGAATTAATAATTGTTAATGATGGTAGTAATGATAGTACTCCTCAAATAGGAGAAAAATATCAAAGTAAATATTCTAATGTTAAATATATTAGTCAGAAAAATGGTGGTATTTCTTCTGCAAGAAATAGCGGATTAGATGTAGCGACTGGTAAATATATATCATTTTTAGATAGTGATGATACATGGGATAAAGACGCATTTGAAAAGGGCATTAAAATGCTAGAAAAACATAAAGAAATAGATTTTGTTTCATTTAGAGTAAAACAATTTGAAGCTGTAGATCAATATCATGTATTAGATTACAAATATGATAAAGATAAAATAGTAGATATAAAAAAAGATATAACTATGGTTCAAACTTTATCTACTGATGTTATATATAGAACTGACGTTGTTAAAAAGCATAAATTTGATTCTAAAATTAAATATTCTGAAGATGCTAAATATATATGCGATTTATTATTTGAAAACAATAAATATGGTATTATAGCATCATCAAATTATAATCAAAGAAAAAGAGAGAATAATTCATCAACTATTCAAGGATGTTTATCGAAAATAGATTGGTATACAGTAACTATAAGAGATGTTTATTCATATATAATAAATAAGTCTATTAAAAAGTATGGAAAGATTTTAGATTTTTTCCAATTATTAACGTTGTATGATTTTCAATGGAGATTTTTTACTAAGCGCGAAAACATAATGCTAAATGAACCAGAGACTAAAAAGTATTATAAAAACTTAGTTAATATAATAAAAAAATTTGATGATAAAAACATCTTATTAACACCGGGTGCTAATGAATATAAGAAAAGAAAAATATTGGAGATCAAACACGGCGGAAATGTATATAAGAATTTCATCATTAAAAACAATTCAATATATTTTAAAAATACCAAAATAATAGATAAAAAAGACCTAACTTTAAGACTAGAAAATATTAGTGTTTCATTATTTAATATTAGAATGAAATTTAAATTTAATATGTTCGTTACTGATGAATTATATTTGTATATTAATGGTGAAAAAATTAAATGCGAAAAAGTAAGTGATAAAAGCAATTTGGTATATGATGAGAAAGAATTTTATGTAGATATATGTAAATATGAATGCAATTTTAAATTTAAAAAAGAAATTGAAGCATATACATATATTGATGGTAAGAAATGCTATTATGATATTAAATTTTCATCTGAAATAAATAATAATTTAAACAAAAAAGGATATTATAAATTAAAATATGGAAAACTATCTTATATGGATAATAAAATTATAATTAAGAGGTCATTATGAAAAGGATAGTTTGGTTATTTGGAGAAAATGAAGGAAAAACATTAAATAATAATTCATTTTATTTTTGGAAAAAGGTATGTAATATTGATGATGAGATAGATAAATATTATGTGGTTGAAAAGAATGAAAAGAATGAAAGAATTGTTTCTTCTTTAGATAAAAAAAGTAGAGAAAAAATAGTTTGGAAGAATTCTAAAAAGCATATAAAAGTATTTAATGAATCAAATACTCATATTGTTAGTTTGTCTTATAAAGATGTTACACCAACTATATATAAAGAAGATATTGGTCCTACAAAGCCAGTTGTTTATTTGCAACATGGTACTACAGCTATGAAGCAATTAGGATATAAGGGATTTGGATATAAAAACAATTTTTATAAATTGTTAGTATATAATAAGGAAATGTTAGATAAGTTTCAAGAAATAAATGGCTTTAAGAAATATCAATTACATTATTTAATTACTCATCCAAGGCATATGGAATTAGTTAGAAGAAATAACTTAGAGAAAAAAGGAAGAGAGTTCTTATATTTTTTAACATGGAGAGAATACTTTGGAGATAACAGAGCAACAGAAAAATTTATAAATAATATAACTAAATTAGTATTAAATAAAA
>JAEEGL013197365.1_pt1 | contig 20922 bp, 16 predicted proteins | sample 9134231 | NCBI WGS metagenome assembly JAEEGL01 (sample SAMN16246548, study PRJNA631951) | gut metagenome | biome: gut microbiome; feature: rumen; material: fiber-attached | host: Bos | place: Iran: Karaj | collected 2018-10
GCGCCGCCGCGGATCGAATCCATCCAGATCGTCGAATACTTCGTGATCGTCTCATGCGCGAGCAGGGCCTTCGACATCAGGGCGATATCGTACGCGCTTGTGAGATGCTTCACCGCGGTATCGTCGAGCCCCGTGACGTTCTCGAAGTGCGTGTTCGCCATGCCGAGCTCCTCCGCCCGTTTGTTCATCCGCGCGACGAACGCCTCTTCGCTGCCCGCGACCTTTTCGGCGAGCGTCACGGCGGCGTCGTTCGCAGAAGCGATGATGACGCATTTGAGAAGCTCCTCCGCCGTCATCGTCTCTCCCGCTTCGAGATAGACCTGCGATCCGCCCATCGACGCGGCGTACTCGCTGACGGTGATCTCCTCGTCGAGCGCGATATTCCCCGCGTCCACCTCCTCCATGAACAGCAAAAGCGTCATGATCTTCGTCACGGAGGCCGGCGGGAGCGCGCGGTCGGCATTTTTCGCATAAAGCACGGTCCCGGTCGACATCTCCATCAGGACGGCGGACTCCGCGTTTACCTCGAAGGGAACGCAGTCGGGGACGTCGGCGCGGGCAGGAGCGGCAGAAAAGAGAAAAATAACGGCGAGGAACAGAGGAAGGACGGTTTTTCGGAACATAGAAATCACTCCCGTACTAAACTGGCTGTCCATAGTGTACGGGAGTGATTCCGGTTTTATTCCGTGAAATGCGGGAAATGCCGTCAGAAGAGATACCGTTTGATGACCACGCAGATATCGCCGAGGATCGCCGCGGCTTCGCTGTCGTCCGGCGTGTGCCCGGCGTAGCGGACCGATTCGAAATCGGCGGTGATCTTTTGGATCTCGGCGACCGACAGCGCGTGGGTCACCTTCGCCTCGTTCTCTCGCGGCGTATCGGAGATCTTCAGGGGGATATTCAGCTTTTTGTACATGCGGAGCAGGACGGCATAGGCGTAGCAGAGCTGTTCGTCGTAGGTCCGCAGCCTTCCGAGCCGCTGCAGGAACAGGCGGTAATTGTCCGTCGTCGCCGCCATGGCGTCGTAGTCTCGGATGCCGGCGTTCTGGAGCTTGCGCCGCTCATCGCGGTAGTTGTATGTTCCCTCTTCGGCATTCGGATCGAACGAGCTCTTGATGATCGAGGAGCCGATGAGGATGGTGTCGATGAATTCGCGCAGCCACTGCAGAAATTTCTGCACGAGCCCGGTCTTGATGCCGATGACGATGAGAATCACGGCGGCGACGATGAGCACGAAAACCGCCACGATATACTGGTTCTCCGGCGACATGACGTTTCGCCGGAACATCCTGCCGGCTTCCTCGGAGTCGACGTATTCGTAGGCCTCGTAGGTCGCCGTGTTGTCGACGTTGTGAAACGCGCGGAAGAGGATGATGTAGAGCAGCATCCGGAGCAGGATGGCGATCCCCGCGACGATCACGAAGGCGATCCCGGTCGCGACGGCGAAGGCGCAGAGAAGCAGGAGCACGAGGAACAGATTGTATCGCCGCTCTTCCCCGGTGATGACCGAGACGACCGAGCCGCGGCACCGTCTCTGCAGATTGCTCTGGTTGTAAATGATCAGGATGCACACGAAGAAGATCGCAAACGGCAGCCCGAGGGACAGGGTCGTGAAGGCGGACGTGTCGATCCCGAAGGAACGCGCCGTGAGCCAGAGGAAGAAGCTCTCGATGAAGAAGAGGACGCATCCGCCGATGAGGGTATAGATGTTCGAGAGCCGTTCGATCGGATAGAACCAGATCACGCAGCCCGCCGTCGACGCGAGAAAGAAGAGCCCGGCCGCGAAGATCGCATACAGGACGGTATAGTGGATGAACCTCCCGTCCGAAAAGGTCACGCCGCTCTCGGACATGCCGTACAGCCAGCGGTCGAAGAGGAAGAAGACGCCCGCGGAAACGGCAAGGTTGATCGTGAGCGGGATGGCGGCATACGCGACGCGGAACCGGCCGAGAACGCCGCTGCGGAAGTCGTCGAAGCCGTCCTCCGACGCGCGTTTTCCCGTTATCGCGCCGAAGAGCCACTGAACGCCGTAGCCGAACATGGTCGCGAAGGCGGCGGCAAACGGCAGGATCACGAGCGAATACGGGAAGACGTTGCCGAGCAGGATGAGAAAGAGGGGGATCATGAGCATCGCGACGCCCGCGGCCGAGACGATGTTGAAGACTCTTTCATAGCTTTTCGAAGTCATGCGTCCTCCTTTCACTCATCCGTAAACGTACGGAAATGGACCTCGATGTCCTCGGGGATGATGTGCGCGTTGAGGCTCGTGGAGGTGATGTAGAAGATCACCGTCACGCCCATGCGGCGCATCGCGTAGGTGAAATTGATCATCCGTTCGTCGAGATAGGACGAGACGAAGATCATGTTCCCGCCGCTCGTATAGGCGTAGGGATTCTGAAGGATGTGGTCGAGCATCTTCTCGATCGGCACGGAGATCATGAGCTCCAGCGTCGCGAGCATGCGCAGGGCCCCGATGACGCTCGGCGTTCCGCGGAAGACCGGCGAGACAAAGACCTTTTCGCCGACGGTATCGCCTTCCCCGCGCGAGGCGTTCATGTCCTCGCCGAACTGTTCGGGGGGTGTGTTGCAGATAAAGCGCACGGGGATGCTTTCTGCGGCGACGCCGTCGAGGATCGAGGCGACGACCGTCATGCAGAGCTCGACCGGCGCGCGGTTGGACGGCGGACCGGGGATGACCTTTTCGATATCCCGCGCCTGCATGTTCATGATGATGTTGAACTGATGGCGGTTGGTGAATTCTTCGAGGTTGGTCATGAGGCTTCCCCGCACCGCGGTCTGCATCCAGTTGATCCGGTTCATCGGGTCGCCCGGGACGTAATCCCGCACGCCTGCCTTGAGGAGCGGATCGGTCAGGAGGCTCGACTGCACGAGGAAATCGCCGCTCGTGTACCGGGAGGCGGTGAAATTGCGGTCGAGGTCGATGGCCTTCGGAAGGACGACGATGGTCGCGGAGGGGACGTCACGGGCCGCCTCGATCACCTTCACGACGGGGGATGTCCCGAAGACGTCGTCCGCGAGGAGCGTTGCGCTGCCGAGGTGATAGGTCCCGCGCACGTCGCACCGGACCCGCCAGCGGCGTCGGATCATCTGACGGCTCCGGAGCACAAAGAGACTGTGAATGACCCGCGGATAGGTGTCCCGTTTCGTCCCGCGCTTCCTGTCATCCTCGAGGATGTGAAACGAGAGCCCGTCCGGCAGCTCCGTGTCGACCTTCAGAAAAGGCAGGGGGAGGAGCTTGTTGTTTTTGATCTCCTCATAGAGATAGATCTCCTCGCCCTCGAAGACCTCGTACACGGAGAGGGACACCGCGTATTCGAGATCCTCGAACGCCTTCTTCCGGAATATGCGCGCCTGAATCATCATGACCGCGACGGCGGCAAGGACGATGGCAATGTAGATCATGGCGTGTCCTCAGTCGATGGGCGCGCGGACGGTGTCGATGATCGCCTCGATGACCTGCTCGTTCGTGTCGGTGAGGCGGATCGTATTCTGCGAACGGGTGATGATCCGGTGGGAGAGGACCGGCACCGCGACGCGCTTGACGTCATCCGGCAGCACATAGTCGCGTCCGAGGATCCCCGCGAAGGCCTGGGATGCCTTCATGAGAGCGAGGGTCGCGCGCGGGGAGACGCCGAGGCGCAGGCGGTCGCTCTTCCGGGTGGCATCCGCGATGTTGATGATATAGTCCTTGATCGGCTCGCTGACGGTGATCTTCGTCACGAGATCGGAGGCCTCGCCGATATCCGTGCGGGTGCAGACGGCGGAGAGGGTGTCGACGGGGGAAGCCGCGCCGTAGTTCGAGAGGACGGTCTTTTCCGCGTCGTGGTCCGGGTAGCCGAGGGAGAACTTCATGAGAAAACGGTCCATCTGCGCTTCCGGAAGCGGGAACGTGCCCTGGGATTCGATCGGGTTCTGCGTCGCGATGACGAAGAAGGGATCGTCGAGAGGATAGGTCACACCGTCGACCGTCGCCTGACGCTCGCCCATGCATTCGAGGAGCGCGGACTGCGTGCGGGGCGTCGTGCGGTTGATTTCGTCCGCGAGGAGGATGTTCGTGAAGACGGGACCGCGCCGGAAGACGAAGTCCGCGGTCTTCTGGTTGAAATAGTTGACGCCGGTGATGTCGGACGGGAGAAGGTCGGGGGTGAACTGGATGCGGCGGGTCTCGGCGGAGACGGATCTTGCGAGCGCTTTGGCGAGCGTCGTCTTGCCCGTGCCGGGAATGTCGTCGAGGAGGACGTGACCGCGGCACAGCAGAGCGGCAACGACGAAGCGGATCTCATCCTCCTTGCCGTAGATCGCGCGTCCGATGTTTTCGATGACCGCGTTCGCGGTTCTGGAAATGGTTTCGCAGTACATGGCTTTCTCCTTATATCGGTGATCGGGTTCGGGATGATCAGTCGCGGGGGGTGTATTCGGGGATATTCTCTCCGTCGAGCAGATCGCGGATCAGTTCACGCTGGGTCCGCGCGATCGGGGAGACGATGAAGACGCAGGAGGTGGCTTCGACGGAGAGCTGCACGCGGGTGTAGATCTCTCCGCGCACTTTCACGAGCTCGGAGGCCGAGCGGCGGATCTTGCCGTTCATGGGGTTCCACTCCTCCGGCTGGAGGCGTCCGCGGAGGAGAACGTGTCCGTTGTAGTCCTTCCCCGTCGTGTTCGAGAAGAAATAGATGTCGCATCCGGCGTACTGCTTGTGCAGGGCGTTCATGGAGCATCCGCGCGCGAGACGCTTGTCGATCCCGATCTTCATGAAGTCGGGCAGATGCTGATTGACGACGCCGAGAAATTCCACGCGGGGACGCCGCTCGATGAGGATGTCGGGTGAGGTCCCGAAGTTGCGCACGGCCTGGAGAAGGATATCCGCGGCCACCGTGTCCGTGCCGTCGATGCAGGTCTTGTTCGCCGGGAGGAAGTAGGCGATGCCGCCGTTTTCGTTCTCATTCTTATAGTAGCTGCGGATCACGTGCGGATCGTCGACGCTCTCGCCGAAAATCGACCGGATCAGCGCGCGCACCTCCTCGTCCTCCGGGCTGTCTTCCTTCAGCGAGCGATTCGTCTCCGCCGGGGAGTCCGGGCATTCGAAGGCATCCTTCGGCAGGGCGTCCGTCGCGAGGATCTTGCCGCCGTCGTCGAAGAACTTGCGGATGAGGCGCAGGGTTTTCAGGCTGATGAGAGACATCGACGGGAGCACGAGGATCTTCATCTTCGCCGCGCCGTGTTCGCCGGGGAGATAGAGGTATCCGTCCTCGGAGAACGCGCGCTCCGCCAGCGTGTCCGGATGCAGAAACATGGTGTCGATGCCGACGTAGTTGAGGAAATTGTTCATCAGCTCCATGTAGTCCGCATTCTCCGGCGTCGACGGATACTCGAATTCTGTGTTCGGCGACTGATAGAGCGCGACGTAGGAATGGAGCGAATGGATCGGATAGACGATCGCCGCCTCGCAGATATGTTCCCCGCCGCGCAGAAGGGTCTGCACCCGGGTGACGTAGGAGGCGAAGTCCGAGAGGTCGTCGCCTTTGGAGAAGATCGACCCCCAGACGCTGGTATCGCCTTCGACGATGTCCGTCTTTTCCGTGCGGTCCTCGCCGAGATGCGCGAAGACCATGTTCACCCCGCGAACGAACGCGTTCATCGATTCGCGGTAGATGATGTCCTTCGTGAGCGTGCTGTAATACTTGAAGAGATCGGCCGTCACGGTGTCGTCGCCGAACTGATCCGCCGCGCCGGAGGCGACCTTGATGCTGTTGAGCCCGTAGAGATACGCGAACGGGAGGGAGACGCCGGGCGCCGAGGCATAGCGGTGGATCATCTGTCCGTCCCCGAAGAGCCACGAGCAGTGCGTCGCCTTGCTCTCCGCCGCGAATCCCGTGGAAAAGAGTCCGCGGGCATGGCAGAAATCGGAGACCGCTTTGAGATAGCCGTCCGTCAGCATCTTTGCGCGCAGGGTCATCATGAGGGATTTGTACCGCCCCGAATGACCGGGGAATCCGCGGAAGAGCAGCGGATAATACGGCGCGGGATCAAAGCCGCAGGCTTCCCGGAACGCGCGGTTGAAGTCCGGGTGCCACATGCGGCGGTTCCGCCCTGCATAGAGGACGTTGCGCGCGACGAAGAGCCGGAAGACCTGTCCGTCGGGATCGATCCGGTCGAGGAGAGTCCCCGCCGTCCGCTTCAGATAGTCCGAGCAGACCCGGTAGTCCATCAGATCGACGTAGTGTTCGTCCGGATCCGGCTCGCAGACGAATTCCATGACGTTCCAGTTCCCTGCCGGGACCTTCCACTCGAGGACGCCGTCCGCGGCAAACTGCCGCAGGTCGAGGATCGTGAGATCGTCGTCGTTCACCGCGCAGAGGGACATGAGCGTCCCCGTGGCGTGCAGCTTCTTCTTGAACGTCGTGTTCTCCGAGCAGGCGTATTCGTATTCCGAGAGGATCCGGCATCCGGCTTTTTCGTCGGGCGGGAGCGCCTTCAGATATTCCCGCATGACGTAGGTGTCGTCGAGGTAGCCGAGCGCAAGATCGTTTGCTTCCGCTTCCCGGACGACGGTGCCCCAGACCGCTTCGATCTCTTCGGAGAGGGGGCGGAGGGCAAAGTTTTTGTTCGAGAACGGGATCACTCCCCGGAATCCGGATTTGCGGTATCCGGCGAAGAGCTTCGAGATCCTCTCTTCGGTGTCGAGGCCTCCCCTGGAATCGAGAGGCAGGTATATATACGGACTGTATGCGCTTCTCCCGCTGAGGAACGCCTTTTTCAGGGCGGCGGGATCGGCCGCGGCGATGCGATCTGTCATTCGCAGCCTCCGGTTTGCACAGTTTTTTTTATTATAGCACATCGGGAGCGATTTGTTAAGCCTTCGGAAGGAAAAATATAAAATTAAATCGCGGCGAGAAAATTTAGGAATTTTCGGGAATATCTTGACATACCCGAAAAAAACCGCTATAATGAAATGAGCCGCGTCCGGATGACTCCCCGCGGCAGACCCTCTGCAAAGAAGGAGACTCGCGCTATGATAGAAAAACAATGGTACTTTGACCCGGGCAATCCCTCCGCGCTGCCCGACGACATCGTACCTGTTCTTGATGAAAAAGGAATTCCGCACGATTCGATCCTGCTCTGCGTCAAATCAGACCGCAACGCCGAGATGGTGCGCTCCGACTGCTATCTTCTCGCGACGGCGGACGACGTCATCGTCCTCTCGGGCTCGGTGTCGCTCACAAGGGCGCCCGGTACGACGGTCTTTACCCGCAAAAACAGGCTCGCGCGCAGATTCGAACTTCTCACCTGGGACACCTGGTCCCTCGCCGATCTCGAGGAATTCAAGGTCGAGGAACAGATCGCGTCCGCCCGCTTCACCGCGAAGACGAAGGACGGGGACTATCTGCTTCTCGCAAACCTATCCAATACTTATAAATCCGACTTCTGGACGGCAGCCCGCTTCCTCGGCGAGCTGAAAAAGGACGGAAAGATCACGCCGGACGAGGAAAGCCACCGCGCGCACGACGAAATGTTCTGTCCGAAATGCGGCACCCGCTACATCGACGAGGAACGCAAGCTCTGCCCGAAGTGCATGGACAAGAACCGCATCATCCGCCGGACCTCGGAATTCGTTCTGAAATACAAAAAGGAGATCGTCCTCTTGATCCTGATGCTCGTGCTGACAAGCGGCCTCGGGATCCTCGCGCCGTACATCTCCTCCGGCTTTTACTACGATCAGGTGCTGGACAAGGCCGGACGCTTTTACGGTCAGGTTCTGCTCGTCCTCGGCATCATCATCGGCACGCGGCTGCTCAATACCCTCTTCTCGGTGTTCCACAGCCTTGTGACCACCACGATCGCGGCGAATGTCATCTACGATCTCAAAAAGGTCATCTTCTCCTCGATCGAACGCCTTTCCCTTTCCTTCTTCACGAACCGTCAGACGGGCGGCCTCATGACGCAGGTCACGCGCGACGCGAACACGATCTACTGGTTCTTCTGCGACGGCGTCCCCTATTATGTTGTGAACATCGTGCAGATCGCCGTGATTCTGGTGATCATGCTCATCATGAATCCGCTTCTGACCCTCTTGACCGTTCTGACGGTCCCGCTCCTCTTTTTCGGGATGCGGTTCCTGTTCCACAAGATGGACACCTTCCACATCAAGCGCTGGACCAGAGTGCGGAAGATGAACGGGATCCTTTCGGATATCCTCTCCGGCATGCGCGTCGTCAAGGCGTTCTCGAAGGAAAAAGCGGAGACCGCGCGTTTCGACCGCAGCAGCCGCGACCTCATGTCCGCGGAGATCGAGACCTCGACCTTCGGGACCGTGGCCTTCCCGATCCTCGATCTGCTCTTCCTCATCAGCAACCTCACGGTCCTCGGCGTCGGCGGCTGGATGGTCATCAAGGGGGAGATGAGCTACGGCATGCTCCTCACCTTCACGGCGTACATGAACATGATCCTCTCTCCGCTCGGTTCCTTCGTCGGGATGGTCTACGAATTCACGGACAGTCTCAACGCGATGAGCCGCCTCGTGGAGATCATGGACGCCAAGCCGGACGTCATGGAATCCGATCATCCCGTGCATCTCGAGACCTGCGAAGGACGGGTCGAGTTCTCCGGCGTGGACTTCTCCTATGAGAAAAACCGCAAGGTCATCGACGGGGTGAGCTTCTCCGTGGAGCCGGGCGAATCGCTCGGCATCGTCGGTCATACGGGCGCGGGCAAATCGACGCTCGCGAACCTTCTGATCCGCCTGTACGACACGGAGAACGGCGAGATCAGGATCGACGGCGTGAACGTGCGCGATCTCGCCTACGAAGACCTGAGAAAGAACGTCGCGATCGTGTCGCAGGAGACCTACCTCTTCATGGGGACGATCCTCGACAATATCCGCTACGCGAAGCCGGAAGCTTCGGAGGAGGAGGTCATCGAAGCCGCCAAGATTGCGGGCGCGCACGACTTCATCATCAACCTGCCCGACGCCTATTCCACCATGATCGGCTTCGGACACAAGGATCTCTCCGGCGGCGAACGTCAGCGCGTCTCCATTGCCCGCGCGATCCTGCGCAACCCGAAGATCCTGATCCTCGACGAGGCGACCGCCGCCATGGATACGGAGACCGAGCGCAAGATCCAGGCCGCGCTGGAACGTCTCTCCGTCGGCCGCACGACGATCACCATCGCGCACCGGCTCTCGACCCTGCGCGACGCGGACAAGCTCATCGTGATCGAAAACGGCAAGGTCCCGGAAGCCGGCACGCATCAGGAACTGATCACGCAGCGCGGCATTTACTACAACCTTTACAAGCTCCAGATGGAAGCCATGAAGAACATCGGCATCGAAGAATAACGGAGGCGGATATGGCTGAAAAGAAAAACGAAGCGGCGACCCTCAAAGAAGTCGTCGCCGTGCGATACATCACCGCGGAGAACGCGAAATTCGAGAAGGAGAGCGACTTTGTGAAGATGACGGTCCGCCTTCCGAACGAAGACGGCGTCGAGGAGGAGAAGGTCTACGACCGCATCTTCCTGCACCGGGCCTTTCCCTTCGATTATCCCTACGCGTATATCTCCGTGCTGGACATCGATTCGAAAGAGATCGGGATCATCCGCGAGATCGACGAGCTCGGCGAGGAAGCGTCAAAGCTCCTCCGGGAAGAGCTCGACCGGAAATACTTCACCCCGGTGATCCGCCAGATCCTCTCGGTCAAGGACAAGTTCGGGTATTCATACTGGAAAGTCCTCACCGACGAGGGCGAAATGGAATTCACCATGCGCGACACCTTTTCGAACCTTCTGAAGGTCGGCGGCACCCGCATTTTCGCCAATGACATCGACGGGAACCGCTATGAGATCCCCGATATCGAAAAGCTCGACCGCAAGAGCTTCAAGCGGATCGAACTCTTCCTGTAATCCGGCATAAGGGAGCAGATCATGGAGAACAGAACGACTCTCACTGAGAAGGTCCTCGGGCTGGACAGCACCCTCAAAGCCGAAGACATTCTTCTCCCCATCGATTATAACCTGACGCCGACCGCCGTCAGACGTCGCGTGGACGGGATCGCGGTCCTGACGCGGGATCGTTTCCTCATCTATGCGGACGGGGTCCGGACGGCGTCCGTGCCGCTCTCCGAGGTGGAAGAGGCCGTCTTCCGCCGGGGAAACGGCTGCTGCTTCATCGAATACCGGATGAAGAGCGGCGATTGGCACATCCTCTGCCGCGCGGACAACCAGTACCTCGATTTCTACGCCGCGGCGGCCCGCGAGATCGGCAACCACCTCGAAGGCAGGGAGATCAGCTACGAATACGAAAAAGAGATCAACCGCCGCTGTCCGAAGTGTCACCGGCAGTACCGCCCCGGATCGAACGTCTGCGAGCACTGCGTCGACAAGAAGAACTACATCGGACGGCTCTGGAAGATCGCGAAACCCTATCACCATCTGATCTATCTGTCCGTCGTCTTCTATTTCATCATCGCGCTCGTCAACCTCGTGCCGCCGTACATCAACCGCATCCTCGTCGACGATTACATCAAGGCGGCTGAGATGCCGAAGCTCGCGGGATTCCTCACGGTCATCGCCCTGCTCTTCGCCGTGAACATCTTCCAGCGGCTCCTCTCGATGGTCCGTTCCGTCTTTCTGATCCGGGCGGGCAACAACATCACGGCGACCCTGCGCGAGCTCGTGTTCGATAAGATCCAGAAGATGTCCATCGCGCGCATTTCGAAGCGGACCTCCGGCGAGCTGATGAACCGCGTCTCGAACGACACAGCGGAGCTCTCCCGGTTCATCTCGAACGACTTCGGCGCGATGGCGGAACAGATCCTGATCCTGTTGGCCGTCGGCATCTACCTCTTCACCTACGACTGGCGGCTCGCGCTGATGATCATCCTCCCGACGCCGATCGTGATGTACAGCTACCGGCTGTTCCACAGCTTCATGCGGCATGTATTCCACCGCAGCTGGCAGCTCGATTCCCGGGAAAACTCCATCCTGCACGACACCTTCTCCGGCATCCGCGTCGTGAAGGCGTTCGGCATGGAGAAGCGCGAGATCGAACGGTTTGACAAGGTTTCCCGCGATCTGCGCGACACCCGGATCCTCACGGAGCACTTCTTCGCGAAGATCCAGCCGTTCCTCAACTTCCTGATGGGCGTGGGCGAGTATTTCCTGCTCTACTATGTCGGACGCAGGATCATCGGCGGCGAGATGACGCTCGGGGAAATGAGCCAGTTCTCGGCGTACGTGAGCATCATCTACGGACCGCTGCGCTGGCTGTCGTGGCTGCCGCGCCGTCTGACCCGGACGATGACCTCGATCGTGAAGATCTTCGACGTCATCGACGAGGGAGAGGATGTGGCGGACCGGGAAGGCGCCGTCGACCACGTGATCGACGGGACCATCACCTTCGACGACGTGTCCTTCGGGTATGACAAGACCCAGTATGTTCTGAAGCACATCACCGCGGAGATCCATCCGGGCGAGATGGTCGGCATCGTCGGCAAGTCCGGCGTCGGAAAATCCACGCTCATCAACCTCGTCATGCGCATGTACGACGTCGACGAAGGCGCGATCCGCATCGACGGCATCGATATCCGCGATCTTTCGCAGGATTCCCTGCGCTCGCAGATCGGCGTCGTGCTGCAGGAGACCTTCCTCTTCTCCGGCTCGATCTACGACAACATCGCATACGCCAAGCCGGATGCCACCCGCGACGAGGTCATCACCGCGGCCAAGGCTGCCGGCGCGCACAGCTTCATCATGAAGCTGCCGAACGCCTATAATACCAAGGTCGGCGAACGCGGGCACACCCTGTCCGGCGGCGAACGGCAGAGAGTGGCGATCGCGCGGGCGCTTCTGCACAATCCGCGGATCCTGATCCTCGACGAGGCGACGGCGTCGCTCGACACGGAGACGGAAAAGCAGATCCAGGACGCCCTGCAGAAGCTCATCGCGGACCGCACGACCCTTGCCATCGCGCACCGGCTCTCCACCCTGCGCAACGCCACGAAGATCCTCGTTCTCGACCAGGGCGAAGTCGCCGAAATCGGCACGCACGAAGAACTGATGCGGAAGCAGGGCATCTACTACGGCCTCGTGATGGCGCAGAGGCAGATGTCCAAGATGGCACCGAAGAATCAGATCCAGACGGCCGCCAAGGAAGCCGGATGAGGCATTTTGAGAAGGGGTGACGGCCATGACAGATTACATCCGCTCCATGCGTGCGCTTGTCGGACACCGCCCGATCCTGCAGGTCGGCGCGAGCGTGATCCCGGTCAACGAAGCGGGCGAGGTCCTGCTCGAACGCCGGACCGACAACCACTGCTGGGGCTATCCCGGCGGCTCCGTCGAGCTCGACGAAGTCGTGGAGGATGCCGCGCGCCGCGAGCTTTATGAGGAAACCGGACTCCTGGCCGAGGAGCTGACCCTTTTCGGCGTGTTCTCCGGTCCCGACACGCATTATATCTACCCGAACGGTGACGAGGTCTCGAACGTCGATATCGTCTTTGTCTGCCGCAGATGGTCCGGGACACCGGTCGGACAGCCGGAAGAGGTCGAAGAGCTTCGTTTCTTCCCGCCCGACGCGCTGCCCGAGAATCTTTCCCCGCCGATCCGCACGCCGCTCCTCACATGGGCGCAGAAGCAGATCAACGAGAGATGATTCCGTAAAAATCCAAAAACCGGGGACACGCGGCTTTCGCTGCCATGTTCCCGGTTTTCTTTCGATGAAAAAACAGCCGGTGGTGTTCCGGCCGTTTGCTTCACGATGCGAGATAACGCTCAAGCCATGTCACGCCGAGGTCAAGGGCGTCGTTCATGCCGCTTTTCATGCTGTCCTTGATCACGCGGGCGTTCATGGGTTTCGAGGTGTCGGTGCTGAGAAGCTGCACATAGATCTGATCGGGGACCTTCTTTCCGCGGAAATCCTTCTCCGTCATGATGATCATCTGGATGACGTAGGGATCGGAAAGATTCCCGTAGCAGATGATGTTGTCCTCACGCACGAGGGGACGGTTGCGGTAAAGCATGTAGTCTCCGTCCACCGTCGACTTGACGTCTTTTTTATCTACGGTCCATTCTGCCATCGCCGGAATTCCTTTCTGAGTACATTTCATGGAGTAATATATTATACAATGAATCCGCGGCGAAGTCAAGAGTTTTTCCGAATGTTAATCGAGACGGCACAGAATTTTCAGAATTCGCCCGACTTCCTCTTCGGTATTGAACGCGGAGAAGCTCACGCGCACACAGCCGTCTTTTCCGGTACCGAGGGTGCGGTGTGCATCGGGCGCGCAGTGAAATCCGGTCCGCACGCAGACGCCCTCTTCGGCGAGCATCGATCCAATCGCGGCGGGGGTGAGACGTCGGTGCGTGAAGCCGACAACGGAGCCGTCGGCTGGTCCGAAGACCGTACAGCACTTGCCGAGACCGCCCGCAAAGCACTTAGCGAGAGCGGATTCATGCCGTCGGATCGTCTCGATTCCCTGCGCCCCGACCCAGCGGATCCCGGCGAGAAGTCCCGCGATGGCAGGCAGAGGCAGCGTTCCCGCTTCGAGGCGTTCCGGGATCTCCTCGGGCATATCCTCGTCGAGCGACCGGATCCCCGCCCCGCCGATGAGCAGCGGACGCGGAACGACGCCTTCCCCGAGAACGAGCAGTCCGACACCCTGCGGACCGCAGAGACCTTTGTGGCCCGGCACGGCGAGCGCGGAGATCCCGTCCCGCTGCATGTCGATCGGGATCACACCGGCGCTCTGGGCGGCGTCGACGATCAGCGGGATCCCGTGCATGCGGCACAAGCCGCCGATTTTCCGGATCGGCAGGACTTTCGAGCAGATGTTGGACGCATGCGTCACGACCGCGGCGGCGGTTTCCGGGCGTATCTTTTCGGAGAAAGAGGCGAGGATTTCACGCTCCTCCTCGGACGCGTCGAATTGTTCGGCACGGATCCGCCCTTCCCGCTGCATCGCAAGAAGCGGGCGTCTCACGGCGTTGTGGCACAGATTGTCATAGAGGACATGGCCTCCCGCCGGGATCAGCCCTCGGATCGCGATGTTGAGGGACGCCGTGGCACCGGATGTGAAGACTACACGCTCCGGAGCCGCGCCGAAAAAGCGTCCGGCCGCTTCCCGGCAGGCATAGACGATCTCCGCGGCGGCGTCGGCAAGGGGATGCGATCCCCGACCCGGATTGCCGCCCGCCGACCGCATGGCTTCCGCCGTCGCTGCGATCACCTCGGGGGGCTTCGGCCACGTTGTCGCGGCGTTGTCGAAATAGATCATCTCCGCGCTCCGATCATCTCGCCCCAGGAGACGTTCTTCCTGGAGAGCGCGCTTTGAAGCCTTCCGGCTGTGTCGCACGGAAAGCGGAGGCCGAATGCACAGCCGTGCCTGGTAACGGACGGATCGACGGAGACGACGCTTGCCGGAATGCGCAGATCTCCCGCGATCCTTCGCGCCGATTCCGCCTGTGTCCTTGATTTCATGGTGAGGATGCAGTCCGGCATATCGGACCTCCTGAGTCATGGGTTCTCCCTATCCATCCTATGCGAACGGGTGAAATGCGTGCGGACGATTGACAGCGGGGGAAAGATCGGTTATAATAGGGAAAACGGCGGAAAAGGAGCGGCGGAATGGAGCGATTTGAGGCTGATTTCATCGACACGAACGAAAACGGCACGGGGATCACGCGTCTCGACGGCATGGTTGTTTTTGTGCCGGGCATTCTTCCCGGTGAGCGGGCGGAGATCGAGATCACGGAGCGGAAAAAGAATTATGCAGCCGGCAAATGCCTGTCTCTCATTCGCCGATCCGATCATCGGATCGATTCGCTCTGCCCGGATGAGGATGTCTGCGGCGGGTGCTCGCTCGGTTGGGTGGATTTCGACGAGGAAAACCGCATCAAGGCCAATGCCGTCCGATCCGCACTCCGGAGAGCCGGACTCGGCGACATCCCCGTCGGGGAAACCGTATCTTCCCCAAATCGGTACGGCTACCGCAACAAGATGACGGTCCATTACGATCCCGGTGCGCATTCCTTCGGGTACTGCCGCCCGGAATCGAACATAGTGCTTCCCTTCCGCGGCTGCGCGCTCTGTCCCCCGGTGTTCTCCGACATCGTCCGCTGTCTCAACGACAACTCTGACCTTGCTGCCGCGCTTTCCCCGGAATCTCTTTCGATCCGGAGCGCCGACGACGGGGTGACGGTGATCCTCTCCTGCCGTGAACGGAACGAACGCGCCTCGGAAACGATACGTTCTGCCTTGAAAGAACGGTTTTCCGAGATCTCCCACGTGCTTGTCAGCGCGCCGGATCATCGGGAAACGGCAGAATTGACGGACCGGATCGCCGGCCTCGACATGCATTATTCCGCGGAAGCGTTCCGCCAGGTCAACGCGTCCGCATTTGAGAGACTCCTTGCGATGGTGTGCGAAGAGGCGGAGAAAGTGAACTTCAAGACCGCCGCCGATCTCTACTGCGGTTCGGGCGTGATCGGGCTCACCCTCGCAAAGGCCTTCCCGAAGGCGAAGTTTTACGGGATCGAGATCAATCCGGACGCCGTGGAGGACGCGAAGAAAAACGCCGCGCGAAACGGGATCGCCAACATTCGTTTCTTCTGCGGGGATTCCGCCTCCTTTCGGCAGCGATTCCCCGTTTCTCCCGATCTGGTGACGGTCGATCCGCCGCGCGCCGGTCTGTCCTCTTCCATGAGACGGGAGCTTCTCGCCCTCGCGCCGCAGAACGTGATTTACGTCTCCTGCAATCCGCAGACGCTCGCCCGCGACCTTGCGGAACTGAGGAATAACGGCTATCGGATCGCAAGCGTCACGCCCGTGAACATGTTCCCGGCGACAAAACATATCGAAACCGTCGCTTCTCTCGTGCGGGAGGCGGAAAGGAGAATCAGCCATGAACCGCTATAACGTCATCATGATCACCGATCCGGAGCGTACGCATCTTCTGATGTGCCGGCGGATGCGCGATCCGTTCTGCGGGAAATACAACATGGTCGGCGGGCACGTCGAGGCAGGAGAAAGTGAAGACGACGCGGCGTACCGCGAACTCCTCGAGGAGAGCGGGATCACCCGGGACGACGTCACCCTCACGCGCGTCATGGATCTCGTCTATCATTACGAGGACCTTGCAATCGAAGTATATGCCGGCCGGCTGAGGCATCCTGTCGAGGTGCACGGCGATGAGAATCCCCTCGAATGGCTCTCGATCGACGAGAACTACTTCGACGCCGAACGGTTCGCCGGGAACGGAAACATCGGGCATATCCTGATCGAAACGCTCCTCAGCGGCGCGCTGGACTGAACTCATCAAAAAACCCCTTCGCGGTGAAACGGAGGGGATTCTTTGATTCATTGAGCGAGCCGGTCGCGTTTGTTCCATACAAGATAGACGCCGATACAGACCGCGACGGAAAGAACGGAGCCAGCGGTGGAGGCAAGTCCCATCGGGAAGAGCGTGTCCGCGAACGTCACGGAGGCCCAGTACGCCACCGGGATGCGCACGCACATCATGGAGAGGAGATTGTGGAGAAACGGCACGAACGACTTGCCGAGAGCGCAGAAGTACCCGCTGAAGCAGAAGTGAACGCCCGCGAGCATGCAGTCCATCACATAACCGCGCATGTACTGCCCGCCGAGGCGTACCGCTTCCCCGCCGTCCCGCAGAAAGAGCGAGACGAACGGTTCCGCTGCGATCTGCATCACGACGGTCGCGAGGAATCCCCAGCCGATCGCGATAAAGACGGCATAGCGCAGGATGCGTTTCGCCCGTTCCGGCTTTCCGGCGCCGATGTTCTGCGCGCCGAGAGCGGAGACCGTCGAGAGCATCGTCGACGGGATGAGGAAGAGGATCCCGATGATCTTCTCGACAACCCCGACCGCTGCCGCGTCGTCGAGTCCGCGGCGGTTCGCGAAGACCGTGATCGCGATGAACGCAAGCTGGATCAGCCCGTCCTGGACGGCGACCGGGATCCCGACACGCAGAATCGCGCGCATGGTTCCCCGCTCCGGGCGAAAATCCTTCCTGTGGATCGCCGGCAAACTCCGGCTGCGCCGCAGAAACCATAGGGCGGAAAAGACGCTCGCCGCCTGCGACAGCACCGTTCCGAGCGCGGCTCCGGTTGTTCCGAGGGAAAGCGCCCCGATGAAGAAAAAGTCGAGCGCGATGTTGCAGACGCATGCGACGCCGACGTACCGGAGGGGTGTCTTCGTATCGCCGAGACCGCGGCAGATCGCGCTGAGCACGTTGTAAGCCGTGATGAACGGGATGCCGCAGAAACAGGCGGTGAGATACCGGACGGTGCCTTCGACGGCTTCTGACGGGGTCGACAGCAGCGAGACGAGCGGGCGGACGGTGAAGAAGAGGGTCGCCGTGAGGGCCAGCGAAAGGATCCCGAAGAGCGTGACCGTGTTTCCGATGGCCGCGGCGGTATCCCGATCCCTCCCCGCGCCGACCGAGCGTCCGACGAGAACGGTCGTGCCCATCGCGAGGCCGACGAGGATCACCGTCAATACGTGCATGACCTGACTGCCGACGGAGACCGCGGTCGAGCTCTCCGTCCCGCAGAACAGTCCGATGATATAGAGATCCGCGATTCCGTACAGCGTCTGCAAAAAGAGAGAGAACAGATACGGGACGGAAAACCGGACGACGGCCCGAAAGACGGATCCGGTTGTGAAGCTATGTTCCATAAGTTTCGATCGAGATGGGAAAGGGGAGAAACTCGCAGCCGAGTCCCTCCCCGCAGTTGTCGTGACAGCCGATTATTCGTCGGCATTCTCCCAGTTGTGGTAGATGTTCTGAACGTCGTCGTTGTCCTCGAGCATTTCGATGAGCTTGGTCATGTTCTTGATGGCGTCTTCGTCCTCGAGGGTGACATAGGTCTGCGGGATCTTGTCCTCTTCCGCGGATTCGATCTTGTAGCCCTTTTCTTCGAGCGCGTCCTTGACGGCATAGAGGTCGTCGACTTCGGTAGTGATCTCGAAGGTCTCGTCGGTGGCGGCAAAATCCTCCGCGCCGGCTTCGAGCGCCGCTTCCATCAGGGTGTCCTCGTCGACGTCTTCGTTGTCCTCTTTGAGAAGTACGATCACGCCTTTGTCGTCAAACATGTAGGAAACGCATCCGGTCGCGCCGAGATTTCCGCCGTATTTATCGAAGTAGTGGCGGATATCGGACGCCGTGCGGTTCCGGGAGTCGGTCGCGGTCTCGACGATTACGGCGACGCCGGACGGACCGTAGCCCTCATAAGTGATCTCTTCGTACTGAACGGCTTCCGCACCCATCGCCTTCTTGATCGCGCGGTCGATGTTGTCGTTCGGGACGTTGTTGGCTTTTGCTTTGGCGATCAGCTCGCGCAACTTGCCGTTGGTGTTCGGATCGCCGCCGCCCTCACGGACGCAGATCGCGATCTCCTTGCCGATCTTCGTGAAGACCTTTCCCTTCTGGGCGTCTGTCTTCTCTTTTTTGTTCTTGATGTTGTTCCATTTGCTGTGTCCGGACATAATAACCTCGTTCTATAGAATTCAGATTTTTTCGGGGGTCTTCATGCAGATGAGATGCAGAGCGGAGCCGAGGACAACCCTCGCCGCGCGGGTCAGCCGCACACGGTATTCGCGCTGGCTTTCGCTCTCCGCCGTGACGATGGGGCAGTCGCGGTAGAAGTGGTTGAACGCCGTGCAGACCTCGATGGCGTACCGGGTGATGACGGAGGGCTCATAGGCTTCGAGCGCTTCCTCGACCTTCTCCGGGAAGAGGGACAGGACCTTGAGCACTTCCTCTTCGGAAGGATGGGAGAGCGCGCCGCCACATCCTTCGATCCCGGCGGCTTTTGCCTTCTCGAGGATCGAGCAGGTCCGTGCGTAGGTGTACTGGGCGTAAGGACCCGTGCTGCCGTCGAAGCTGAGCGCCTGATCGAGGATGAAGTTGATGTCCTTGATCCGGCTGTTGTACAGGTAGTTGAACACGATCGCGCCGACGCCGACCGCTTCCGCGACCTCGTCCTTGTTTTCGAGGTCGGGATTCTTCTCGTCCATGACCTCGCGCACCTTCTCGACGGAGAGGCGGAAGAGGTCTTTCAGAAGCACGACGTTGCCGGTCCGGGTCGCCAGCTTCGCGCCGTCCACCGAGACCGTGCCGTAGGGGACGTGCACCATGTCCTTGTACCACGGACAGCCCATCAGGTCGATGACCTTGAAGAGCTGGGCGAAGTGCAGGCACTGCTGCGCGGAGGTCACGTAGATCGCCTTGTCAAAGTCGTACGTCTCCTTGCGGTAAAGCGCCGCGGCGATGTCGCGCGTGTGATAGATGGTGGAGCCGTCGCTCTTGAGGATGATGCAGGGCGGCATGTTCCATTCGGACAGGTCGACGATCTGTGCGCCGTTGTCGGTCTTGAGAAGCCCGAGGGAGCGGATCTTCTCCACCGCCTCATCCACGAGGCCGCCGCGCATATAGAAGGACTCGCCCGTGTAGGAATCGAATTCGATGCCGAGCTGGCGGTAGGTCTTCCCGTATTCCGCAAGGGAGACGTCGCAGAACCATTTCCAGAGCGCGAGGTTGTCGGGATCCCCCTCTTCGAGCTTGTGGAATTCGGCCCGCGCCAGGTCCTCGAGCGAGGGATCCTTTTCCGCTTCCTCGTGGAATTCCACGTAGAGCCGCACGAGTTCGTCGATGCCGATCCGCTCGACGGTTTCCCGGTCGGCCCAGCGGCGGAAGGCCACGATCTGCTTGCCGAACTGCGTGCCCCAGTCGCCGAGGTGGTTGATGCCGACGCAGCGGTATCCGACGAATTCATGCAGGAGCTTGATCGAATGGCCGATGACCGTCGTGCCGAGGTGCCCGATGTGGAAGGGCTTGCAGATATTCGGCGAGGAGTAGTCGAGGACGACGGTCTTGCCCTGCCCGATCTCCGAGGAGCCGTAGCGATCGCCCTGCTCTTCGATCGACGCGAGCACGTGATGGGCGAGATAGTCCGCGTTCACCTTGAAGTTGAGATATCCGCCGACCGCGGTCACGGTACCGAGGGGGAAATCCGCAAGAGCTTCCGCCAGGGCGCCGGCGATTTTCGGAGGGGCCTGCCGCAGAACCTTCGAGAGCCGGAAGCACGGGAACGCGAGGTCACCCATCGCGGGATCCGGCGGATATTCGAGCAGCCCTTCGATCTCGGCGGCGGTGAGTCCCGCTTCGGGAGATGCCGAGAGGACGGCGGAGGCGATGGATTCTGCGGCCTGATGTTTGAAATTCTTCATACCTGTCTCTTTGCTTATTCGATGTCTATTTTGATCTGGGTATCCACCTTCTTCTGGTGCTCGTCGAGGATGCTGTGGATCTTCTTGACGGGATTGAGAAGCGTGCTGATGGACTGGTCCCGGTTGAGGGTATCGATGATGATGGCGACGTACTTGCACATATTGACCTCCGCATACCATTCCTTGTCCAGAAGGCCTTCGGGATGATAGACGAGGTTGGTGGTGAAGCACTTGGTGAAGAGGCCTTCCTCGTAAGCCTTGTCGAAGGCTTCGAAGCCGTTCGTGAAGAGGCCGAAGGTGACGAAGAAGAAGATGCGCTTCGCGCCTTTTTCGCGGATCTGGCGGGCGACGTCAATGATGGAGTCGCCGGAGGAGATCATATCGTCGATGATGATCGCGTCCTTGCCGTTGAGGGCCTGTCCGAGGTATTCGTGGGCGACGATGGGGTTCTTGCCGTTCACGACGGTGGAGTAGTCGCGGCGCTTATAGAACATGCCGAGATCGATGCCGAGGACGGTGGCGTAATACATCGTGCGGGACATCGCGCCTTCGTCCGGGGAGATGATCATGATGTCGTCGTTCGCGAGGGAGATGTCGGGGACGACGCGCACCAGGGCTTTGAGCATCTGGTAGGTCGGGCGGATGCTGTCGAACCC
>JAEEGL016726457.1_pt1 | contig 20922 bp, 17 predicted proteins | sample 9134231 | NCBI WGS metagenome assembly JAEEGL01 (sample SAMN16246548, study PRJNA631951) | gut metagenome | biome: gut microbiome; feature: rumen; material: fiber-attached | host: Bos | place: Iran: Karaj | collected 2018-10
ACCGCCAATGGTGGTTATCTGATCACCAACCTTCAGCGTACTTCTCATCTGCTGCAGCTGTTTCTTCTTCTTATTCTCCGGACGGATCAGGAAGAAGTAGAAAACCGCAAACAGAAGGACGATCATAATAATACCGGTATATCCTTCCAATGCTGTCCCTCCAATACGTTTTGCTTATTATAATCGGGTGGCTCGGGAAAGTCAATCTTTTTTCATCTCCCTGATATCAAGCTTGTCTTTTGGGCATTTCCGCGCTATAATTTAACATAACGGCAACGCGAATAGCGGAAAAGTGAGCGATAACAGAAAAAAGGAGAAAACAGCATGAAGGAAAAGAAGCATGTGCAAATCAGGGGCTTTGTGACCGGCGTCATCGTGACGGTTCTGGTTTTGTGCCTGGTGGTCCCCGCCTTTGCGGATACGGTCATCAAGGAGCTCCGCGTCGCTTACGGCGGCATCAGCATCTATGTGGACGGCGATCTTCAGCATCCCACCAATGCCAGCGGCGATCCCGTTGAGGCGATGATCTATGACGGAACGACCTATCTGCCCGTCCGCGCCCTGACGAATATGCTCACCGACAAGGCGGTCAACTGGGATCAGGATACCCGCTCCGTTTACATCGGCAAAATGCCGCGGACCGCGAACGTCGGGCTGGAGGAGATCAACCTGCTGGAAACCGGGAAGCCCTCTGCCAACGTGTACACGGGAAAGAACGCTCACTTCACGGTGCTGGAAAAGGAATATGCGCCGAATAACGCAGTTTACGATCAAGCAGGAAATTTTATCTTGAATTCAGAATATACGGAGCTGCACGGCTATTTCACCAGAAGGGATTTTGATCTTGGAGCCACGCTCGAAGGTACTGTATATTTTTATAGTATTGATTCGCACGGTGAAATGACCTTGCTCAAGGAGTATACGGCAACGCCCGGCGATGAGCCGATCCAGGTATCGGTGGATTTGATGGGTGTCAATTATCTGCTGATTTCGTTTTCCTCTTATACTCGTACGCCGTGTGCCTTATATGATGTCTATCTGACCCCGGCGAACTGAACAGGATATCCCAGACCGGCGCGGAGGCTTTGCTTCCGCGCCGGTCTGTTAACGGGAAATGAAGAAAGATAAGCGGGATCACTTTTCTCGCATGCGCCAAAATTCCGCACGGAATTCCGCGAAGCTGCCGTTCTCCAGCGCGCCTCTGATCTCCTCCATCAAATGATTGTAGTACCAGAGATTATGCAGTACTCCGAAGCGCAGCGCCAGGATTTCCTCCGCCTTGAACAGGTGCCGCAGGTATGCCCGGGAATACCGCTGACACACCGGGCAGCCGCACCCCTCCTCGATGGGCCGGTCATCATGGGCGAACTTCTCGTTTTTCAGGTTGATGCTGCCCCAGGAGGTAAAGAGCCGGGCATGACGGCCATTCCGGGCCGGCATGACGCAGTCAAAGAAGTCGATCCCCCGGTATACGCCCTCCACGATGTTTTCCGGCGTGCCCACACCCATGAGGTATCTGGGCTTATCCGACGGCATGGCCGGAGTCAGGTAATCCAGTACGGCGTACATCTCCTCCGTGGTCTCCCCCACCGCCAGGCCGCCCACCGCATAGCCGGGAAGATCCAGCTCCGCGATCTGTTCCATATGCCGGAGGCGCAGGTCCCGGAAGGTCGCCCCCTGGTTGATGCCGAAAAGCTGTTGTCCCGGATTGACAGGGTTTTCCGATCCCCTGATGTGTTCCAGCTCCGCCTTGCAGCGTTCCAGCCAGCGGTAGGTGCGGCCGCAGGCTGCCTCCACATATTCGTAGGGTGACGGGATCTCCACGCACTCATCAAAGGCCATGGCGATATCCGAACCCAAATTGGACTGGATGCGGATACTCTCCTCCGGGGACAGGAATATCTTTCGGCCGTCGATGTGGGAATGAAAGGACACCCCCTCTTCCGTGATCTTTCTCAGCTTTGCCAGGGAAAAGAGCTGAAATCCGCCGCTGTCCGTCAGGATCGGGTGACTCCAAGTCATAAAGCCGTGCAGGCCGCCCATATCCCGCACCAGTTCAGAACCCGGACGCAGATGCAGATGGTAGGTGTTGCACAGTGCCACCTTGCAGTTGATGTTTTCAAGGTCAACGGCGGAAACGCCGCCCTTGATGGCGGCCTGGGTCGCCACATTCATAAACACCGGCGTCTGTATCGTTCCGTGCGGGGTATCGAATTCCCCCCGGCGGGCACGGCCTTCCGTTCTGATCACGTGAAAAGGCAAAGCGGACAACTCCTTCCGTTTTTGAGCCTTTGCAGTATACCACAGCTTGTCCTCTCTGCCTACCCCTTTTCCCCCGCGCATCAGCAGAAAACCGGGGGCATCCGGACTATTCCGGATACCCCCGGCTGTTGCATTATACACAGGCAAGCTCGCCGTTCACCGCATCGATGGTGATGGTGGTCCCAGGCTCCATATCAGCCTGCAGGATCTTCTTTGCCGCCAGGGTCTCCACCTTGCTCTGAAGGTACCGTTTCAGCGGCCGTGCGCCAAAGGCCGGATCAAAGCCCTTGTCGATCACCAGCTCCCTGGCTGCATCCGTCAGGACCAGCTTCAAGGTCTTGTCGGCCAAACGCTGCTGCAGACTGCTGAGCAGGATATCGACGATCCGGGTCAGGTCGTCCCGGGTGAGGGGACGGAAGAACAGGATCTCGTCCAGACGGTTCAGGAACTCAGGTCGGAAGCTGCGGCGCAGCTCTGCCTCCACGCCGGCTCTTGCCGCATCGGAGACCGTACCGTCCGGATTGATCCCATCCAGCAGATACTGGCTGCCCAGGTTGCTGGTGAGGATGATGATGGTATTCTTGAAATCCACTGTCCTGCCCTGGCTGTCCGTGATCCTGCCGTCGTCCAGGATCTGCAGCAGGATATTGAACACATCCGGGTGGGCCTTTTCCACTTCATCGAAAAGCACCACGCTGTAGGGCTTCCGCCGCACAGCCTCGGTGAGCTGGCCGCCCTCATCGTAACCCACATATCCCGGAGGCGCGCCGATGAGACGGCTGACGCTGTATTTCTCCATATACTCCGTCATATCGATGCGCACCATATTGCGTTCTTCATCGAACAGACTGGCCGCCAGAGCCTTGGCCAGTTCCGTTTTGCCGACGCCGGTGGGGCCCAGGAACAGGAAACTGCCGATGGGCCTGTTGGGGTCCGCGATCCCGGCACGGGACCGCAGGATGGCCTCAGAGACCTTCTGCACCGCTTCATCCTGCCCGATGACCCGCTGATGCAGGATATCCTCCAGGCGCAGCAGCTTCTCCCGCTCACCCTCCATCAGTCTGCTCACCGGAATGCCGGTCCAGCGGGCGACGATTCCGGCGATCTCCTCCTCAGTGACCGTATCGTGGACCAGGGTATTCGATTTCTGCTGCTCACCCCGTTTCTCCGCCTCCGCCAGTTTTTTCTCCAGGGCCGGAAGGTCGGAGTATTTGAGCTTTGCCGCAGTCTCATACTCATAGCGCAGCTGGGCGTTTTCGATCTCGCCCTTCAGCCTCTCGATCTCCCCCTTGAGGTTCTTCACCTCATCCACGCTGTTTTTCTCCGTTTCCCAACGGGACTTCATCTCGTTTAACTTGTCCTTGAGCTCGGCCAGCTCCGCCCGGAGCTTTTCCAGCCGGTCCTTGGAGAGCTGGTCCGTCTCCTTTTTCAGGGCCATCTCTTCGATCTCCAGCTGCATGATCTTCCGCCGCACGTCGTCCAGCTCGGAGGGCATGGAATCGATCTCCGTGCGGATCATGGCACATGCTTCATCCACCAGATCGATGGCCTTATCCGGCAGGAACCGGTCCGTGATATACCGGTTGGAGAGAGTCGCCGCCGCCACCAAAGCACTGTCGTGGATACGCACGCCGTGGAACACCTCATAGCGTTCCTTCAGACCCCGGAGGATGGAAATGGTGTCCTCCACCGTGGGCTCATCCACCATGACCGGCTGGAAGCGCCGTTCCAAGGCCGCGTCCTTTTCGATATACTTCCGGTATTCATCCAGAGTCGTAGCGCCGATGCAGTGCAGCTCGCCTCTGGCCAGCATGGGCTTCAGCAGATTGCCCGCGTCCATGCTGCCCTCGGTCTTCCCTGCGCCTACGATGGTGTGGAGCTCATCGATAAAGAGGATGATGCCTCCCTCGGACTGGCGGATCTCCTCCAGCACCGCCTTCAGCCGTTCCTCAAATTCACCCCGGTATTTCGCACCGGCGATCAAAGCGCCCATATCCAGGGAGAAGATCGTTTTATCCTTCAGCCCCTCTGGCACGTCGCCACGGACGATCCGCTGGGCAAGTCCTTCAGCTATTGCGGTTTTGCCCACGCCGGGTTCACCGATGAGCACCGGGTTATTCTTGGTTTTCCGGGACAGGATGCGGATCACGTTTCGGATCTCCGCGTCTCTGCCGATCACCGGGTCCAGTTCCTTTTCCCTGGCCCGTTTCACCAGATCGGTGCCATATTTGCTCAGGGCGTCATAGGTGCTTTCCGGATTATCGCTGGTGACGGGTCCGGATTTGACCTTGCTCAGGGCCTCCGCAAAGGCGGACTGCTGAATGCCGTGGTCGTTGAAGATCCTCCGTATGGCTTTGGACGGAGCGGCAAATAGGCCGAGCATCAAATGCTCCACGCTGAGATACTCGTCCCCCATGCTCTTGGCCGCCTTTTCCGCCGCATGAAGGACCCGGTCAGCCTCAGGGGAGAGATATACGTTCTGCACATCTCCGCCCACCTGAGGCAGCTTGCTGATCTCCGTGTCCAGCTCCGCCAGAAGCCCATCGCAGTTGATCCCCAGCTTGCCCAGCAACGAGGGGATCAATCCTCCGTCCTGGTCCACCAGTCCGTATAGAATATGCTCCGGTGTGATATATGCGTTATGGTTTTCCTCCGCCATTCGCTGGGCGGTTTGCAGCGTCTCAATGGTTTTTTGCGTATAGTTGTTCGCGTTCATGATGCAGACCTCCTTAAATCAGGATATCCCTGCGGGCCAATTCCTTCTGATACTCGTCGGCGACGTTTCCTGCGCTCAGTCTTCCAGCCAGGTATCCTTTCATCAGCCGGTCAAACAGACGGACGTAATCGGAAATCGCTCCGGCCAATTCATCCACGGAGCAGTTCCGTCCGGGCGCTGTCAGCTGCCGGACAAAACGAGTCTCATACAGCGCACAGGGGATCTCCCGGCCGATCCTCGGGGCCAGATACAGATCCTCCGTCCGCTTCCAGATGCGGAAGAAGGAATCCATGGCCTCCAGCAGCGCGGCCGACTGGGTACGGAACACCACGGAAAGCTCCCCGATACTCCCTTCATCCGCAGGCTGAAGCTCCACCGCGTATTTCACGGTAGGCCGATACTTATAATCCAATGCGCTCTTCAGCGACATGGTCATGGCGTTTGGCGCGAAGAAGGGCACCAATTCCGTGTCCGGCTGCAGAAGCGCTTCGATGGCACGAAAAACATCCCCCACTCTCCGCTCAGGTGTGGTCATATCCGCGTATTCCGCCAGGATCTGATTCACCAGCGCGGAACGGCTCATACCGCTGCGATGGGCAAGAAGATCGATTTCCCGGACGACGCTCTCATCCAGCAGCAGGCTGTAAAGCGTTTTCTTCATTCCGGATATCCCTCCTTTCCAATTCTGAACATACTATACTCTGATCATTTTATTTTGTCAACCATATTATATAATTACAATTACGAAATATGGCGGTTCAAGGACTCAGTTTCTGCCAAAATGCACAACAAACGGCTGCTTCCTGTGGAAGCAGCCGTTTGTTCACAGTGCAGTCCCTATTGCAATGTTCGGATATACGCTTCACAGCAGCGCAGGGCATCAACGGCGGCGGAAACGATTCCTCCGGCCCACCCCGCCCCTTCTCCGCAGGGATAAACGCCGCGTATGCCTTTGGACTGGAAATCCTTCCCCCTCAACAATCGTACCGGCGAGGAGGATCTGGTCTCCGGCCCGGTAAGCACCGCCTCCGGGTCCGCGAAACCATGCAGTTTTTGCTCCAGAAGCGGAATAGCCTGCCGGATCGGTCCGGTGATGACCGGTGGAAGGATATCCGTCAAATCGCCCCAGCGAACACCCGGCATATATGTTGGAGCGATACGGCCGGGCCCGGAAGAGGCCGCTCCGTTCCTGTAATCCTTCAATAGCTGCGCCGGAGCGGCAAAAGACTCACCGCCGTATTTGAACGCTGCGCGTTCCAGTTCCCTCTGCCAATACATCCCTCCGAGAGGACCGTTATAGGGAAACTGCTCCGGTTTCAGGGAGGCCAAGAGGGCGGCATTACCGTTTTCCCCCGCCCTGCCGGAGTAGCTCATCCCATTCGTCACAACGCCGCCATATTCCGATGCCGCGGCGATCACGTAACCCCCCGGACACATGCAGAAGGTGTAAACCCCCGTGCCGTTGGGGAGATGCACCGCCAGCTTATAGGTTGCCGCTCCCAGGGATTTCATCCCGGCAAAGTTTCCGTATTGCGCCCGGTTCAGATCCCTTTGCAGGTGCTCGATCCGAAAGCCCATGGAGAAGGGTTTCGCCTCCATTGGCATTCCGGAAGTATGGAGCATTTCCAAAGTGTCTCTGGCGCTGTGGCCGGCAGCCAGGAAAAGCGCGGTACAGGGGATCGTTTCCGTTCCCCGTACGCCCGTGCAGGTGATCCCGGTGAGAACTCCGTTTTTGTTCTCCAGACCCGTCAGCCTGGTGCTGAAGCGCAGCTCTCCGCCAAGACTGCATACCCGAAGGCGGAGATTCTTCACCACGGTTTTCAGCACGTCCGTCCCCACATGGGGAGCGGCATCCCAAGTGACGTTCTCCCCTGCCCCGAATTCCGCGAATCGCCGCAGGACCCAAGAAACGCCGCTGCCGCTTATCCCCGTATTCAGCTTACCATCGGAAAAGGTCCCGGCTCCGCCCTCACCGAACTGTACGTTGCATTCCGGGTCCAGAATGCCGGTTTTGCGGAATGTCTCCACTTTTTCCGCTCTTGCATCCACATCCAGTCCCCGTTCCAGAACCAGGGGTTTTAGTCCGGCCTCGGCCAGAGCCAGGGCGGCGAACATCCCCGCCGGGCCAAAACCGGCCACCACGGGCCGTTCTTCCGGTTCCCGTTCCGGTTTCGGGAGGGTATAGGTTTCTTCCGGGGATGTGATGGGAGCATCACCTTGCTGCCGGATATACTCCTCTTCCCCGGAGAGGGAAACATCCACGGTATAGACCAGCTGGACCGACTGCTTTTTCCTGGCGTCGATGCTCCGATGCAGGATATGTAGCGCCTCGATCCTGGATACGGGCACAGAAAGTCTCGCCGCAGCGATGCGCATCAGTTCCTTGCTCCCGTCCCTTTCCGGCGGCAGCGTGATATTCCGCAGTCTCAGCATATGACCGTTCCTTTACCCGCGTTCATTCCGGCGATCCATCCGCTGGACCAAGCCCATTGGAGATTGTAGCCGCCGCAGTCGCCATCGATATCCAGCACTTCTCCGCAGGCAAACAGTCCGGAGCAGATCCGGCTCTCCATGGTAGAAGGGTCGAATTCCTCCGTTCGGATACCGCCCGCCGTCACCTGCGCCTGATCGAAGCCCAGGTCTCCCACCACATGAAAGGCAAACCGCTTTGCCAGCTTTGCCAGCTTCCACAACAGACCGGCCGATTCGCTCAGCGGCATCGAACCGCTGATCCCGGCAGAGGAAACCAGCACACGGCCCAGGCGGTTCTGGAGCATACCGGTGAACAGGTCCTCCATGCAGAGTTTCGGTCTGGTCTCCACCCGATGCAGAAGAAGCTCGTGCAGCTTTTCCGTGCTCAACTCCGGGAAAAGATCCAGTGCTACGATGCTCTCCCCTTTCCGTACCGCTTCCCGCGAAACCGAGAAGATCGCCGGGCCGCTGAGCCCATACTCGGTAAACTGGACTTCTCCCCCTTCCTCCGCCACGGCACGGCCGTCCCTCAGCACCTGTACCAATGCCTGGGTGCGTATGCCTTTCAACCCGCGTGTAATCGTCCCTTCTGTTTTCAGCTGCACCAGAGCGGGATGGAGCTTTGTGCAGCGGTGCCCGAAGCTTTCCAACAGACGGTATCCGTCCTGTACGCCGCCCAGCTTGCCGCCGGCTCTGCCGCCGCAGGCCACGATCACCCGGTCGGCAGGGAGCGTTTCGCCGCCGAAATGCAGGGAAAAGCTCTCCCCTGTCTTCTCCATCCCCTCGACGATGGTCCCGCAGCGGACCTCCACGCCTGCCGCTTCCAGAGAAAAGCGCAGTACATCCACAACGCTGTTCGCGTGATCGGAAAGGGGGTAGATCCTGCCGTCGACTTCCTCCACGGTCAAAAGGCCCATATCCAGAAAGCGACTGAGGGTTTCCTCCACGCCCATCGCCTCCAGGGCTGCGGCGCAAAAGGAGGGGGTTTCCCCATGATAATGTGCCGCCGATGCACTGCGGTTCGTCAGATTACATCTTCCGTTGCCCGTAGCTGCAAGCTTACGTCCAAGTCTGGCCTGACGTTCCAGAAGCAGGACTTCTGCTCCCTGCTCCGCAGCAGCCAGAGCGGCCATCATGCCGGATGCTCCGCCGCCGATCACGGCGACGATGGGTTTTCTCTCTCTGCTCATTGATCGATCACCAACCAAGCTGGGCAAACAGGCCCAGGTACGAATCCATCAGTACACGCCCGAACACCAGGGCAATGGCAGCGCCGCCGGTCATACACAGGCTCGGGGATAAACGGCCCTTCCGCGGATCGGCATAGTTTTCCGCCGGTCCCCGGTTCCGACTGCGCTGTTTTTTACGGCCTGCCACGCTGAACGCAATTCCCACAAGCACGGCGGCAGGCAGCAGGATAAAGCAGCTTCGCCAGCCGATGAGCAAGCCTGTGCAGATCAAATAAAGGAGCGTATCCAAGCGCAGCCGCTCGCTGCCCCGCAGACGCTCCGGCAGGAAGCGAAGGACCAGGCAGAAGCAACACATTCCCACGGCGCCGAACAGATGGGCGTTGAAGCCCTGCCCGTCCCCGATGATCACACCGGCGGCGCCTGCGCACAGCAGCAGCGGAAGCAGGACCGGCTTTTCCGTCCCGCCGATCCAGCACAGGCCGGAGGCACACAGGAGGCAAGAGCCGGAAACCATCACCAGCAGTGCCCATACCGATCCATAGGGAAGCCAAAGCTGGAGCGCAGCAGGCCAGAGGGCTATGGTGAAAAAGCTGAGGATCGGTTCTCTGGACGATAACGCCGCGCCGCAGAAACGGCATTTGCCGCCGTTGAGCAGCCAGCTCAGAAACGGGACCCGGTCCCAGAGCTCCCGCTTTCGTCCGCAGGAAAGGCAGCAGATCGGAGCAAACATAGGGATGCCCCTTTCCGCGCCGGAGAGATATGCATCGGATAGGAATGCCGAAAGCAGTCCGCCCAGCAGTGCCGTGGCCGAAACGAGAAGATCGTACAGCATGATCTCGTCCCCTTACGCGCCGATCTGGGCATCCAGCATCCTTTGAACTCGCTGGCGGAGAGCGGGACAGGTCTTCAGCTGCGGGTCCTTTTGCAAAAGGCCGGCCGCTTCCTCCTGCGCCCATTTCAACACATCCAGAGAACTGGCCAGGTCAGCGATCTGCAGCTCCGGCAGACCGTGTTGACGGTTGCCGAAGAAATCCCCGGGACCGCGCAGCTTCAGGTCCTCCTCCGCAATGCGGAAGCCATCGCTGCAGTTGGCCATAACGTTCAGCCGTGCAGAGGCGTCTCCGCCGTCCGATCCCTGGAGCAGGATGCAATAGCTCTTGTGTCTTCCCCGGCCAACTCTGCCGCGAAGCTGGTGCAGCTGACTCAGGCCGAAACGCTCAGCATTCTCCACCACCATCAGGGCCGCGTTTGGCACATCCACTCCAACCTCCACCACGGTGGTAGAGACCAGGATATCCACCTCTCCGGCGGCAAATGCGTTCATGACCTTATCCTTTTCCGCAGCCTTCATTCGACCGTGAAGCAGAGCCAGGCGGAGGTCGGGAAAAGCCCTGTCCCGCAGTTCTTCATAGAGCTCCTTGGCGCTGAGAAGGTCGGCCTTTTTCTGCTCATCATCGCCGATCATGGGACAGACCACATAGACCTGTCGGCCCTCCTTCACCAGCTTTTCCGCGAATTTTCTGATCCTTGGCCGCATGCTCTCCTGCACCGCATAGGTATCCACCTTCTGCCGTCCGGGGGGCAGCTCGTCAATGACGGAAACATCCAGGTCGCCGTAGATCATCAATGCCAGCGTTCTGGGGATCGGTGTGGCGGACATGACCAGCACATGCGGAGAATTCGCCTTCTCCGCCAGGGCCGCCCGTTGAGAAACGCCGAAGCGGTGCTGCTCGTCCGTGATCACCAGCCCCAGGCGGGCATAGTCCACCCCCTCAGAGAGAAGGGCATGTGTTCCCACCGCCAGGTCAGCCTCCCCGCTGCGGATCTGCTCCAGCGTCTCCCGTCTGGCCACGGTACCCAGGCTCCCGGTGAGCAGCACCGTATGTATGCCCAAGGGTCCAAGGAGAGCTTCCATCGTCCCCTGGTGCTGACGGGCAAGCAGCTCCGTCGGGGCCATGAAGGCGGACTGGTATCCGGCCCGGTGAGCGGCCCAGATGCAGGCGGCGGCAACCACCGTTTTGCCGGATCCCACGTCCCCCTGTACCAGGCGGTTCATGGCCTGACCGGAACTCATGTCGGCGAGCGTGTCTTCCGTCGCCCGTCTCTGTGCCCCGGTCAGAGAAAAAGGCAGAGTATCCGTGAATTCGGCAAGCTCCGGCTTCGGGAAGCAGATACCCGGATGGATCCTTCTCTGTCCCTTCAGGCTGCCCAGGGCGCATGCCAGGGTGAACAGCTCCTCAAAAACCAGCCGTCTCCGGGCGTTATGCGCCTGTTCCAGGGTCTCCGGAAAGTGGATATGCCGGTAGGCCTCTGCCGCCGGTTCCATGGAATACCGTTCCGCAAGGCCAGGCGGCAGCAGATCCGGAAGGGGTTCCTCCAGGCTGTTCAGGCCGGTGGAGATAGCCGTCTGCAGCGCTTTTTGCGTGATCCCGGCGGTGAGGGGGTATACCGGTACGATCCTGCCGGTGACGAGACCCGCCTGATCGCTGCGCTCAGAGATGGGATTCTGCAGCTGCAGTCTGCTCCCATCCTTTTTGAATTTCCCGAAGAAATACCATTCCTGCCCCACCGCAAGCTGGTTTTTCATGTAGGGCTGGTTGAAGTAGACCACCTCAGCGCTGCCGCTGTCATCCGCGATGCGGATCTTAACCAGGCTCATCCCGGCACGGATACGGTTCAGCGCAGGCTGGGAGACGATACGGGCCTTGATGCAGGCGGTATCTCCGTCCTTGAGCGTATCCAGATATGCCACCTGGCTCCGGTCCTGATAATCCCTGGGAAACCAGCGCAGAAGGTCCTCCAGAGTATCTATGCCCAGCTTATGCAGGGCTTCCGCCCGCAGCTCGCCGATCCCCTTGCAGTACCGGACGCTGTCCTTCAGCTTAGCCATTCTTATCCTCCGAAGAACCCTTGATCTTATCCCAGTAGGTCTTGGCCGCTTGTTCCGTCTTGTTATCTCCGTAACGATAATACCTTGCGTTTTTCAAGGTATCCGGCAAATACTGCTGCTTTACCCAATGACCGGGATAGTCATGGGGATATTCATACCCCTGCTCCCGTTCAAAACCTGCGCCGTCCGCGTGGACGTTCTGCAGCTCCCGGGGCACCTCTCCGCCCTTGCCTGCCCGAACATCGCTGATGGCCTTGTCTATCGCCATGACCACGGAATTGGATTTCGGCGCGGTGGCCAAGAGGATCACTGCCTGTGCAAGGGGGAGTCTCGCCTCCGGCAGGCCCAACTGCATGGCAGAATCCACACAGGCTTTGACGATGGCTGCGGCCTGGGGATAGGCCATGCCGATGTCCTCACTGGCAGAGCACAGGATGCGCCTGCATGCTCCGGCCATGTCTCCCGCTTCCAGCAAACGGGCCAGATAATGGAGCGCGGCGTCCGGATCGCTGCCCCGCAGGGACTTCATCAAAGCGGAGACCGCGTCAAAATGCTGGTCCCCTTCCCGGTCGTATTTCATGGCGCTTTTCTGTACCACCAGGGCTACGTCCTCCCCTGAGACCGTCACCCGGTTTCCGTCGTTCCTGCCCCCGTAAAACAGAAGCTCGACGCTGCTCACCGCCTTGCGCACATCTCCTCCGCAGCCCTGAGAGATCCGCTCCAGTGCTTCGGGGGAGAAGTCTCCCTGCAGTCCGGTACGCTGCTCCATGGCACTTACCGCTCTGTGGATCGCCGGGAGCATATCTTCCGGGGAGACCGGCTTGAACTCAAAGATCGTACTGCGGCTCAGCACCGCGCTGTATACATAGAAATAGGGATTCTCCGTCGTGGAGGCGATCAGACTGATCTTCCCGTTTTCGATGTATTCCAGAAGGGATTGCTGCTGCTTTTTGTTGAAATACTGGATCTCATCCAGATACAGCAGTACCCCATTGGGAGCCAGCAAGGTATCCAGACTGCTGATGATCTCCTTGATATCCGCAGTCCCCGCCTGGGTGGCATTGAGCTTCCGGAGAGTGCGCTTTGTGGCGTCCGCGATGATCCACGCCACCGTCGTTTTCCCCGTGCCGGAGGGGCCGTAGAAAATCATGTTCGGGGCCTGACCGCTTTCAATGATCCTGCGCAGCATACCGTTTTTTCCAAGGATATGCTTCTGTCCAACCACGTCATCCAGGCTTCTGGGCCGGATTTCGTCTGCCAGCGGTTTCTGCATGTCGGTCCCTCCTTCCCGATAGGAATATTGAATTATACCATATTCTCCGGTGGAAAACCATCGAATAAAATGATATAATCAGATAAACGGGTATTTTGCAGAAACGGAGAACCGCAAATGAAATACTTGGAGAGAATCATCAAGGCTCTGGAAGAGGAGTACCCCGAGGCGCTGTGCAGCCTGCAGTACACGGTGGACTGGCAGCTTCTGTTTGCTGTTCGCCTGTCCGCCCAATGCACGGATGCCCGTGTGAATCTGGTGACACCGGAACTGTTCTCCCGCCTTCCCACCCTGGAGGCCTTTGCAGCTGCGCCTCTGGAGGAGGTGGAGGATCTGATCCGCAGCTGCGGCTTCTTCCGCACCAAAGCCAAAGATCTTATCGCCGCTGCTCAGATGCTGCTGAAGGACTACGGCGGCAGGGTGCCGGACACCATGGAAGAATTGCTGAAGCTTCCCGGCGTGGGACGGAAAACGGCAAACCTGATCCTGGGGGATATCTATCACAAGCCTGCAGTGGTGACGGATACCCACTGTATCCGCATCACCGGAAGGATGGGGCTTACCAAGGAGACTGAGCCGGTCAAGGTGGAGCGGGACCTGGCGGCCATCCTTCCGCCGGAAAAGTCCAGCGATTTCTGTCACCGCATGGTACTTCACGGGCGGAAATACTGTATGGCCAGAAAGCCCAACTGCGCGGACTGCCCTTTGGGCAGTTTCTGTAAAAAGTTGGGCGTTAAGGTGAATCATGATCATCAAAGAAAGGTGGAAAAAGAATGAATTACCAAATCAAGGGAGAGCCCCTGCCGGTCGTGATCTGCACTCTGGAGGCCGGCGAATCGGTGATGTGCGAATCCGGCGCCATGAGCTGGATGAGCCCGAACATGCACATGGAAACCATCGGCGGCGGTGTGGGCAAAATCTTCGGGCGGATGCTTTCCGGCGAATCCATGTTCCAGAACCGCTATACCGCACAGGGCGGTTCCGGCATGATCGCCTTTGCTTCCCACTTCCCTGGCTCCATCCGCGCTGTCCAGATCACACCGGATAAGCCCATCGTGGTGCAGAAGTCCGCATTCCTCGCCTGTGAGCCCAGTGTGGAGCTCTCTGTCTTCTTCCAGAAAAAGCTGGGCGCCGGCCTTTTCGGCGGAGAAGGGTTCGTTATGCAAAAGCTCTCCGGCAACGGAGTCGCCTTTATCGAGATCGACGGCTACGCTATGGAATACGACCTGAAACCCGGTCAGCAGATCATTGTGGATACCGGTTATCTGGCCATGATGGACTCCACCTGCCAGATGGACGTCCAGACGGTAAAGGGCGTAAAGAATGTGGTCTTCGGCGGAGAGAGCCTGTTCAACACGGTCGTCACCGGCCCGGGACGGGTGATCCTCCAGACCATGCCTGTTTCGGCCTTCGCGGGAATGCTCGGTTCTCTGATCCCTGGCAAGGGCAACTGAGGATGGTCAGTTTCGAATGTGACTACAATAATGGAGCCTGTCCGGAGATCCTGCGCAGGCTCCTGGAAACAAATGGTGAACCGCTTCCCGGCTATGGCGCGGACCGGTATACGGATATCGCCAAGGAGAAGATCAGGGCAGCTTGCGGCTGCCCTTATTCGGATGTGGAGCTGCTCACCGGCGGTACCCAGACGAATGCCATTGTGATCTCCACCCTGCTGAGAGAGCATGAAGGAGTCATCGCGGCGGATACGGGACACATCAGCGCCCATGAGGCCGGTGCCATTGAATACACAGGACATAAGGTCATCGCGCTGCCGGGGATAAACGGGAAACTGCCTGCGGACACGCTCCGACAATACCTGGAAAACTTTTACCGGGACGACAGCCGGGAACACATGGTCTGGCCTGGAATGGTCTATGTCTCCTACCCCACGGAATACGGTACGCTGTACACGAAGCCAGAGCTTCTGGCTCTTGCGGAGATTTGCCGAGAGTATGGTATTCCCCTGTATTTGGACGGCGCCAGGCTGGGCTATGGTCTCATGAGCCCGGAAGCGGACCTTGCACTCCAGGAGCTTGCAGCCATCTGTGACGTGTTCTACATCGGCGGTACAAAGGTGGGAGCGCTCTGCGGCGAAGCTGTCGTCTTCTCCCGGATACCCGAACCGCAGCACTTTCTGAACGCGGTAAAAAAGCGTGGAGCATTGCTGGCAAAGGGGCGGTTATTGGGCATCCAATTCGATACGTTGTTCACGGATGATCTCTATTTTCGTCTGGGAAAACGGGGGATCGAAGCGGCGCAAAAGCTGAAGACGATCCTGAAGGCAAAGGGTATTCCATTTTTCCTGGAGACCCCGACGAATCAGCAGTTCATTCTGCTGGAGGACGAGCAGCTGAAAAAGCTGAACAAATCGGTTACCAGCTGCTACTGGGAAAAGCCCGACCCAGAGCATACCGTTGTCCGGCTGGCCACAAGCTGGGCCACAACGGAAGAAGACCTGAACGCGCTGGAGCACGCGCTGAACGCATGAGGAGGGTTCACCATGGGTAAATACCGGAACTTCAAGCTGGTCATCTATTGTACGGCCCAAAGCATGGAAAAGATCACCGAAGGAGAGATGGAAACACAGCTCGCCTTCTTTGAGCGGTATTCAGGCTGTGACAAGGTCTATCTGGAGCCCTATCGTGACGGTCTCATGGTCCCGGATGAACAGTTGGAGATGCTGAAGCAGTTCTTCCGCAGCAAGGGCATCGAAGTATCCGGCGCCCTCACCACCACCTGTGAGGACCTGTGCGAGGCGGACACGGAAAAACAGCGGCTTGGCGGGACCTACTGTTATACCAACAAGGCCATGCGGGAGAGGCTGGTAAAGACCGTCCGCTACACAGCACGGCATTTTGACGAGTTCATCATCGACGACTGGTTCTTCACCTGCTGCACCTGTGATGAATGCCGGGCAGCCAAGGGCAGCCGGAGCTGGGAGGAATTCCGTACAGAGCAGCTGGAGGACGTGAGCAGGGAGCTGATCATGAAACCCGCGAAGGAGGAAAACCCCAACTGCAAAGTTATCATCAAATACCCCAACTGGTCGGAGGCTTATCAGGAATCCGGGTATCAGCCCGCAGTCCAGCGGGATATCTTTGATTCCATCTACACCGGTACGGAGACCCGGGATACCCGGCACAGCGATCAGCATCTCCCCAAGTACTGCAGCTACAGCCTCATGCGGCTCCTGGAGCATTATGCTCCAGGACGGAACGGCGGCGGCTGGTTTGACCCCTACGGCTGCAGTCCCATGGAGCTTTTCGCGGAGCAGGCCTACCTCACCGCCTTTGCCCGAGGTCGGGAGATCTGTATGTTCTGCTGGGGATCCCTGTACCGGAACAAGGTCGTCACTCCCATCGGCCTGCAGCTGGAGGAGATCGACCGGATGCTGGACAAGGCCGGGGAGTGCATCGGCGTTCCCTGCTATCTGCCGCCCAATGCCCAGGGCGAGGACCACCTGGAGGATTTCCTGGGTATGCTGGGTATCCCCATGGACCCGATGCCGGATTTTCCGGAGGACCGCAAGTCGGTGTTCCTCACCGTCCAGGCCCTGAAGGACCCGGATATCCTCCCTAAACTCACCCGGTTCGTTGCCCGCGGAGGCAAAGCCATCGTCACCTCCGGCTTCTACATCGGCGCCCAGGGAAAAGGGATCGAGGAGCTGAGTTCCATCCGATACCGCGGACGCCGGTTCCAGACGGATACCTTTATTGAGGACGGGATGTTTGCCCCAAACACCCTGCATTCCCGCCACCCCCTCACCTTCCCTCTGCTGGAACACCGGAACAACACCACATGGGCTCTGTCCAAGGGCGTGGTGGGGGAAGAAAACTATCCCCTGATCCTGCGGGACTGCTATGGCAAGGGACAGCTCATCACCCTGGCGATCCCCGATGAATACGGCTATCTCTACAGTCTGCCCAGAGAGATCCTGAACGTTCTCCGCGCCCAGTTTACCCAGGAGATCCCCTGCCGCCTGGATGGCTCCTCCCAAATCTCCCTGTTTCCCTATGAACAGGATGTTTTCGCCCTTTACCGCTATGTCAGCCCCCTCAGCCGCGGCCGTGTACGGGTCGTGCTTCGGGGTGTCGCAGATTCCCTGGAGGACCTGCGCAACGGGATGAAGTTGAACCCTGCAACGGTGATCAGCCGTGGCGAAGCCAGTACAGCCTTTGATATCCCTATGCTGGAACAGGGCGACTTTCGCTTCTTCCGCATCCATTGGAATGCAAATCGTGAGGGAACCAAGGTCAAGCGGATCGTCACCTCAGCTCCCCACACCTTTGACTGAGGATAAATGCTGTTGATAATCCTAAGATTTGATCCTCCACACTCTTGACAGTTTTAATATTTCGTGTTATCTTGTCTCTAAGATTAGATGTCCCGTTTCGATTAGAGGTAAGTGACATGAACGTAACGATCTACGGGGATTCCATTTTCAAAGGCGTGCTGCTGGAAGGCGGAAAATACGTGGTCAATCGGTTCTGGGAGAACCAGCTTGCGGAGCGGTTTCACCTGACCATCCAGAATTGTGCGCGGTTCGGATGCACCATTCAAAAGATCCTTCCGGTGATCCGAAGGGACAGCCGGGAGAAGCGCGAGGCGGCTGAAGTAGCCGTTCTGGAGCTGGGCGGAAACGACTGCGATTACGATTGGGCAAAAATTTCAATGGACCCGGATTCAAAGTATGACTGCAAGACCCCGCCTGAGGAATTCAAGGAGGGTTTTCGTGAAGCGATCAGGCTGATCAGGGAGAGCGGACGCACTCCCCTGCTCATGACCCTGCCGCCGATCAATTCGGAGCGCTACCTTCGTTTCATCTGCCGCAACGGTCTTTCCCGGAAGAACATCCTTCATTGGCTGGGGGACGTGGATGCGATTTATCGCTGGCAGGACCATTACTCAGAAATGGTGGAGCAGGTGGCCAAGGAGGAGGACGCTGAACTCATCGACCTCCGCAAAGCATTTCCCAAAGGACAGAAGGCCCTGGAGCCCCTTCTCTGCGACGATGGCATCCATCCCTCGCGCTTGGGGCAGAAGCTCATTTACGATACGCTCTGTGCCAGCCTTTCCTGAAGGTGATTTACTGTCTCTCCCGCTTGCTTTTTTTCCAAATAGTCGTTATACTGTTCAAGGTATAACAAGCAACTGGAGGGATTTTCGTGGCACTGATGGAGTCCGGGGAAATGTATCTGGAAACGATCCTCATCCTTTCGCGGCAAAAGAGCAGCGTCAGGGCGATCGATGTGGGCGAGTATATGGGCTTTTCCAAGCCCTCCGTCAGCCGTGCGATGGGACTGCTGAAAAACGGCGGCTATGTGGTGGTGGACAACAACGGGTTTATCACGTTGACGGAGGCCGGTACGGAGATCGCTGAGAAGATCTATGAACGGCATACCCTGCTCACCGATCTGCTCACCCGTCTGGGGGTCGACCGGGAAACCGCTGCGGAAGACGCCTGCAAAATGGAGCATTATATCAGCAGCGCCTCCTTTTCCGCCATCAAGCGGCATCTGGCGCAATACGGAAGTAAACAATAATCATGATTTGTCGGGCTTCGGCTTTTGCCGAAGCCCCATGATTTACAGGAGGTATCGTTATGGTTCGTAAGCCCCTGCCCACTGCGCAGCCTGAGGAGGTCGGAATCCGCAGTACGGATATTCTGGATTACCTGGACGCATTGGAAGCTTCCGACACGGAAATGCACGGCCTGATGATCCTTCGGCACGGCAAGGTCTGCTGCCAGGGTTGGTGGACACCCTACGGTCCCGGCCTTCGCCATGGCCTGCAAAGCCACACCAAAACCTACGCCGCCACAGCCGTCGGCATAGCCTGCCGTGAAGGGCTTCTGCGCCTGGATGAGCCGGTTTTGGACATCTTTCCGGAGTACGCGCCGAAGGCCCCCAGCGAGAACCTGAAACTGCTGAAGGTCAGGGATGTGCTTTGTATGGGTTGCGGGATGGATACCATGCCCGCCCCTACCGCAAATTGGATCAGGGACTTCCTGCATACGCCAGTGCTCCACCGTCCCGGAACGACCTATATGTACAACTCCTTCGGCTCCACCCTGCTGGGCGCCATGGTCCGTCAGCGCAGCGGCTTGGGACTGCATGATTATCTGAAGCCCAGGCTTTTTGACAAACTGGGGATCGACAGTGAGAATCTTCGCTGGGTGCGGCTGCCGGACGGCATGGAGGTGGGCGGCGGCGGACTCTTTGCCACAACAGAGGATAATCTTCGTCTGATGAAGCTGTATCTGGACGGCGGCGTGTGGGAGGGTGAACGCATCCTCTCCGAAGAGTACGTCAGGCTTGCCACCACCAACCAGAACGATTCCGCCACTGAATCGCGGAATAACCCCCTGGCTACGGACAACTTCCTGGGTTACGGATTCCAGATTTGGATGTGCAAGCCCAAGGGGGCCTACCGTGCCGACGGCGCCATGGGCCAGTTCACCATCGTTCTGCCGGAGCTGGACATGATCATTGCCATCAATGAGACCGCAGCAGGCGCGGGTCCAGCGCAACTAACGCTGGACCTGACCTGGGACTTTGTGAAAAAGATCACGGATAACGGTCCCCTTCCTCAGGACCCGGAGAACGCGGAGCGGCTTGCCCGAAGACTTCACCGGCTGAATATCGGAAACCCGGAAACGGCGGCGATCAGTCCCGATGCCGCTTCCCTCTCCGGCAAGGAGTTTCGGGTGACCTCCGGCGGTTTCGGCCCTTACGGCGGAAACTTCATGTCCGGTGAGGTGCCCGACCCCATTACCCGATTCGGGTTTGCCTTCGATGAGGCGGGATGCCTCTGGTCCTATACCACAAAAAGTGGAAAACAGGAGACGGTCCGGGTGGGGCTGAGGGGTGAACGGTTTACCAACCTCATCGGAAAACCGGGCGATCCTACCCGCACGTATCTCTGCAATGGTCTTTGGATTGGTGAGCGGGAGTTCCGACTGGTGTGCCGCTTTGTGGAGAGCTGCGTGGAGGATCAGTACACCCTCCGCTTCGACGGAGACTTGGTACACATTCAGGCGGACAACAATTCCGCCTTCCGTGGGCCGGAACCGCTGAAAATCGAAGCTGAGCGGATCTGAAGTACATGCGAAAACCGCGCTGCCTTACGGCGGCGCGGTTTTTGTTTTACTGCAAAAGGCGCTGATAAATCGTCAGGTCCGAATCCTTGAATACGTTGAATATGACCTTGATCCCACTTTGCTGTTCCGTCTTCCAGGCCTTGACCGTATTGACCGCGATCTCCCCTGCCTCCCGCTGAGGAAAACCAAATACCCCTGTGGATATGCAGCAGAAGGCGATACTTCCGCAGCCGTTTCCCGCCGCGATCTCAAGACAGGAGCGATAACAGGATGCCAGAAAACGGCAATGCTCTCCCTTCAGCGGCCCATCCACGATGGGACCCACGGTATGGATGACGTATTTGCTGGGCAGATGATACGCTGGGGTGATTTTGGCTTGGCCGGTGGGTTCCTCATGGCCCTGGGCCTCCATCAGCTCCGCGCACTTCAGACGCAGTTCCACCCCGGCCATGGTGTGGATGATATTATCGATACAGCTGTGATTGGGGCGAAAGCAGCCCAGCATCTGGCTGTTGGCCGCATTGACGATGGCGTCCGCCTCCAGGCGCGTGATATCCCCCTGCCAAAGATACAGGTCATTTTCCTGCTCGCAAGGGTTCAGGGAGTCCATCGTTACGATCCCCTTTTCCTCTGTGAGTTCCCGGAGCAGTTCTCCCTGGATCTGCAGGAATTCCCGGGATGCGGGCATTGGCGGGCGGACATTGAACAGTCCTCTAAGCAGCTGCCATTGCCCTTCCCTGTTTTCCGGGATGGCATAACGGGCGTATCTTGGCATCTCTTCCTGCAGGGCCCGGATGAGCCAGATTTGTTTTTCTTCCCTGGTCACGGTTATCCTCCTCGCGGATAAAAAGAAAAAGCCGCGTGAACGGCTTCATCTTTCTATGGCTGGGATGGCGGGATTCGAACCCACGCATGCGGGAGTCAAAGTCCCGTGCCTTACCGCTTGGCTACATCCCAATAAAAATGGGGTGGGTGATCGGAGTCGAACCGACGGCCTCCAGAGCCACAATCTGGCGCTCT
>JAEEGL011817390.1_pt1 | contig 20919 bp, 11 predicted proteins | sample 9134231 | NCBI WGS metagenome assembly JAEEGL01 (sample SAMN16246548, study PRJNA631951) | gut metagenome | biome: gut microbiome; feature: rumen; material: fiber-attached | host: Bos | place: Iran: Karaj | collected 2018-10
GAACGAGCGACCTCTAGGTCGCGGCGAGGAAAAAAATTGTTCCGGTGGAACAATTTTTGACACAGCAAACGATTTTGTTAGTTTGTGATTAAACGATAGTGAAAATCACAAACGTTACAAAAACGGTGACCAAAGCGAAGTTGTTGAGCGGAAAATTGCCGCGAAACATACGTAGCAAGACCGAGCTGAGTTGCTCCCGCCAACAAAAGAAAGCCGCTTTTTGTGGCTTTTTTTGTTGGTTGGACATGACGAGCTGAACGAGCGACCTCTAGGTCGCGGCGAGGAAAAAAATTGTTCCGGTGGAACAATTTTTGACACAGCAAACGATTTTGTTAGTTTGTGATTAAACGATAGTGAAAATCACAAACGTTACAAAAACGGTGACCGAAGCGAAGTTGTTGAGCGGAAAATTGCCGCGAAACATACGTAGCAAGACCGAGCTGAGTTGCTCCCGCCAACAAAAGAAAGCCGCTTTTTGCGGCTTTTTTTTGTTGTTATAAGTAATGGACAAACGAGCGACCATCATAAGGTACTTTACGCAAAATAATCTTTACCACCGGAAGATTTACGACTGATTGGCATCTGCTCTTTTTGCAACCGTATTTTATCTGCTTTTTCAATCTTATCTAAAGTTTGATTGATAAATGCAATACCTTTTATATCTTTTTGAGCATCGGCTAAATCTACCCACTGTTTACCGGCATTTTTCAACAACAAATTGCGCGATTTTTCATCCATATCCGTAGTTTCCAAAAGCTCATTAAATGTCGACTCCAGCAAAATTTTTTTAAGGGGCAGATTCTTTTTGATTTTCGGCAACAATTGCATTAAACTTAGAACCTTATTCTTACCCGAAAAAGTGTCATTAACCACATTTACACTCTTCCATAAATATTCATCTTGTTCGTCATAGCGATATTTTTGCACATAATGCAACATCTTGTTTAATACCTGCACTTTGTTTTCATCCCGCGGTGATGTTTCAATAGCCTTAATATAATGTGATATTGCTTTATCTGTTTGATTATGAATTCTCTGCATTCCCTTTTCATCAATAAATCCGATACAAGATTCTTGAGCCACAATCGCATCGGCATATTTTTCATGCGCCTTACTTGAAATCGGTTCATTATTGGCCTTCATCTTGGCAAAATAACGTTCATACGCTGTCTGCACCATGCGGGCAATTTTCGGAGTTAATTTTTTGCCTTCCTGTTGCAGATATTGCTGACATGATTGAATCCGATCAACATCACAGGTTAAATTCAGGGCATCTTCCATATATTGACGGGCAATCCGCTTTTCAAGCCCGATTGCATCGGCATTATAGCCTTTATCCTTGGCAAAATAATGGTCATGAATGCGACCGATATTTTCGTAAATAATCGCCATTTGTTCACCGCTTATGGCATTTTGCCGATGCAGATTTTCCATTTGCTTAATATCATTTTCCAAGCGCAGCTTTGCGCCCAACAACATTGTGGCGTCGGTGCTGATATCCAAAATATCGCGCACCGTATCTAAAACCGTAAATGTGTTTGCCATTTGCGCAAAATGCCCCACACGATGCTGAAACATTAAATCGGCATTTTGTTTCGGCGTCTCTAACAGGTTTATATCAGTAAAACCGATGAATTTATATATTTCATCAACAGCTTTGTTTAATTCCATAATATTCATGGAAAGTGCTTTATTTTTAATGCCTTCCAATTTTTCGTTCAAATAATCTTGAGCCACTTGCGCCGCTTTGGGATCAGTAAATTCAAATTTGGTCTTTTCAACATCAAAGTCTTTACCGAAATATTTTTGAAATTTACTGACAATATCCTGATTTTGCTTTTTTTCTTTCTCGGTATAAGCATTCGGCAAATAATTTGACATCAGCTCTTTAAGCGAGGTTGTTAACAATTCCTCCGGTGTCATGTGTGAAATTATTACCGAAGACCAACCTGTTTCGTTAGCAGAATCTACATTAGCGTCTTGTTCTTGCATTTGTTTTTTCTTCCCAAATGATATTTTTTGCCAAAATTTTTTTAAGCGATTCGTTTGATTTTGCTCGGTCAATTCTTCGTTTACAGCGATTGTTTCCATATTATTTTGTCCCTTTAGATAAATTTGTCTATTTATAACATAATTTTGCTGCAAATTCAAGTATAATTTTAAACAAAAAAACGAGTAGCCGTGCATGGCTACTCGTTTTTTTCTCATGTTAATAAGGTGCATTCCACGTGATGTAGTTCCGATGATAATCCAGACGTTCCATATACTTCTGCAACAAATTGCTCACACAAAGCACAGCCAAGCGTGCCAATTCTTCGTGCTCGGGATATTGCCAAATCAGCCATGATGCCATAACCGGCGACATCTGAGCTTTTTGCATCAGCGGTAATAACTCCCCTTTCAGCATTAACCAACGTTTGTCGGCATCTGTTTCGGCCACACACTTTTGCTCTAAATCCGTCAGCGTAAATACACGCTCAAACGCATCTTGCCACATCAAAAAACCGCAAGCTGCCACGGCTTTGGCTAGTGAAAACTTCAGTTGCGATATATTGAGCAAATTTTCCACTTGCGATTTAAGACGCAAATTCAGCAAGTCAGCCAACAATTCCCTATTTTCAATGTAGCTGACGGCCAAAAAATGCCTCAAATGCTTGTCAGAGCCACGGTCTGCCCGATCAATCATCAAACCGATAACCGCATCACACAAAAACGGATCTGCCATAGAACACTGATTGATTACCAGATCAATAATACTGTCACACCCCTTGGTGGTAAACAACTTCTTCTGTGATTTTTCAGAAGCAAAAGCTGCACCAAAATGGCTTTGCACATAATCGCGCGCCAAGGTGATGTAATTGCAATTTTGCACTTTTTGAGCGAAAATCTGACGTTCAGCTTCGTTCATATCAGGAATCTCGGTCTGCAGTTTGCAATAATCAAGCAGATCAATTTCCTGCATCGGCGGCAGTTCAACTGCTTGTAAATAAGCGGCTATACGCTCTTCGTCGCCGCTTTCATACAAGCGCAAGGCAAAATCTTCATCCAGCGGTTTATCCAGTGTTCCCAGCTGCGCCGGTGGCATTTGCAAAAGCGTTTTTTTCTCGGCATCAGTCAGCGCTTTTTTGCGCCTTGCCAGAGCCTTCACATACACGTAGCCGGCATTGGTGCCAATCAGCTGCGGCAAAACCTCTTGCGGCGGAATATTTTTTGCAAAATACGCACGCAAAATGTCCCCAACTTCGGTTAATGTCAGCGTTTTGCCTTGAGTTTTGCGACAATACCAATCCAGCTCCGTATTCAAATACTTTGCCTGCGGTATACCGTTCATCATTTTTACCAAAAGAAAAACCTGATCATCGTCCAGACCATTTTTGGCTAACATTTTAAGCCAAAGATTTTTAATAATATTCATACGCTTAATTGTTAAAGTTAATAATTAGAAAACTGCTTGACAGCATACGCTCTTTTACAATTAAGTCAATACCTTTTCAAAACTTTCATAATTATACCCCGCCGACAAAAAATATTATTGATTTCCGATGTAAATTATATACACTGGAAAAAGGTTGTAAAATAACCACATAAATTATTGAGCGGCGGAGGTATATCGTGTCTAAGAAAAAAATGATTTTAATTGTCATCTGTGTTGTGGCAGGCATTGTCGGCGGTTTATTTTATTATGTAACGCACATTGACTGGAATGCGCAAAAAGAAAGCATCGCCGCTCGCTTTTCCAAAACCTCGGGGCGTAAAATTGAATTTACCGGTAATTTAAGCGTGTCATTGTTCCCGTCGCCGCACTTAGAAGCCAATGATGTCAATATTTTAAACGATGAAACCTCCGAAAAACTAGCTACCGTTGCCACTTTGGAAGCCGAACTGTCTTTGCGGGCCTTACTCAAAGGAATTCCTGATATTAAATCCATGACACTCATCGGTTCGGAATTTTGGTTTATTGTTGATGAAAACGGCGTTTCCAACTGGCATCAAAAGCAAAAATCGCAACTTTTGGACATGGATTTGGAAACGGGATTGCAAAAACTCAATGTGCGTAATTCTCTGCTTCATTATCGCAATAAAAAATATGATTTCAATCAGGAACTTACTCAGGTTAATGCCGAAATATTGGCTAAATCGCTGGTCGGACCATATCGTTTAGACGGCAACTTTGTTAAAGACAGCGATCATTTCGGGGTAGCCGTTAATATCGGTGATTTTTCGCAAGCAGACGATGTCAGCGTCAGTTTTGCCCTCACCCACCCGAATTCGGAAAGTTTTTTGCGCTATGACGGCACCTATAACTTTTTGACCGGAAACTTCAAAGGCGACTTAAGCGGTAATGCCAAACGCGCAGCCGATTTTATCAATATTGTATTCGGACAATCGTGGCTCAGCGATGAATTTAACCGCCAACTACTATTTTCGGTTACTACGGAAGCCGATAAAAAAGCGCTCAAGCTTTCAAGCTTTGCCCTCAAATTCAGCAACTATATAGAAGGCTCCGGACAAATTAACATTCCATGGCCGACCGCAGAAGACCCTTATCCTCTGATTACCTTACAATATCAGATGGTTAATGTTGATGTGCAACCGTTGTTGCTCAGATTACAACAATCCGTTAAAGCATGGCAACAGCAACAAAAGAAATTTGAGCCGAATTGGCCGCTTAACGTGCAATTTGATTTAGAATCGGAACGTGTGATATTGAGCAACAAATCCGGCGGTTTTGTTGAAAATGTATCGGCCAAAGGTTCGTGGCAAAACAATGAATTTAACCTAGACGAGTTATATGTGGCCTGTCCGGGCAACATTGTGCTGACGCTATCGGGCAATGTGCGTGCCGAGAACAATTTGCCGCGTTATTTTGCCAAAACCAAATTTGAAGGCAAGCATTTGCTGGAATTTCTAAACACTTTCGGTGCCGATATTACACCGCCTAATCAATCGGCCTATCGCAATGTTAATTTAGACTTCAACATTATCGGAAACCCTTTGGGCGGCACTGTTAATGAAGCTAAACTGATGTTGGATAAGGCTCATTATAAATTTAGCGGTCAATATGATTTAACTACCGAAAAGCCAACTCTGCAACTTAACATAACAGCCGATAAAGTTAACTTTGATAACTATTTGCCGGCACAAGACGCATCTCTTGATACCAAACAAGCCTTTGATGCCGATTTGCAAAAGCTGAGATCATTAAACAACAATAATTGGAAAATCAACTTTACGACCGATTCCGCCGTTATTCGCGGTGTGCCGTATAACGGTTTCGGTTTTCAATTATCTACTGAAGATAACGTCTTGCATTTGATAGATGTTAAGGCAGATGACGTATTGGGTGCCAAAGTTCGTCTCAGTGCCGATATCGGCGGTTTAGATACCGAAAATCCGGTTGTTCAGGCTTTGGAATATGATATTTCAACATCTGATATTTCACCGATTTTGACTAAGTTACAGCTTGATTTACCTTATCCTGATTTGTATAAAAACAAAAACATTCAATCGTCGGGCAACTTCAAAGGAAATTTAGAGCAAGCCGACGCAAATCTGAATGCTAAAATCGGCAATTTACAACTTAGCTACAGCGGCAACATTTCCAAACAACAGGAATTCAATTTTGCTGGTCACGGCGAAATTAAAACCATAAATTTAAGCGAGCTGATCAACAATTTAGGCGGAAAATTCAAAAAATTGACCAATAACAGTGTCTTTAACTGCGCCGGCAACATCAAAGGTTATAGTTCAAATTGGCAGTTATCCGATTTAGACTGCGTGATCGGAACCGCGCAATACAGCGGCGATGTAAATATTCAAACCAGTGATGCGCTGACCAATATCTCCGGCGACATCAAAGCGTCAGAGTTTGATTTAAGCACAGTTTTAGACATTAAATCTGAAAACAAAAAAACGGTGGCCAAAACGTCACAAAACACATTTTTAAATAAACCGAATTGGAACAACGATACTATCAGCTATGAATTTTTCAAGGATAAAGTTATTGATTTAAAACTGAATACCGACAAAGCTTTTTATGAAAACGTTTTGTTTAATCGGCTGACAGCACACATACAAAACAGTGCTAATATATTAGCTTTGGAAGATTTAAGCTTTGAATATAAAAATGCCGATTACAGCGGTGAGGTGCAGGTTAGCTATGCGGATATGCCGAAAATTTCCGGCAACATTCGCGGCGGTAATATCGGTTTGTCAAATATCGGCGGCTCGGTGTATAAGGCCACTGATGGCAACTTGAGTTTTTCAACTACATTTAGTGCCGATGCAACTTCCGAAGCCGCCTTTATGAACAGCTATACGGGTATTCTGGAATTTGTCATTGACAGTTTGAACATAAACGGATTTGACTTTGCGGCCATTGTTAAGGATTTACAAACCAGAGAATATGCTAAAGGTCTGTTTCAGGTGGTGCATGACAGTTTGCAGAGCGGTTACACATATTTTGAAAATTTGACCGGACAAGTGGAAATCAGCAACGGTGTTATCAATTTTAACTCTCTGGTATTAAAAAACAATGATGTGACCATTATTCCCGCAGGTCAGGCACAAATGGCATCTTGGCAAACAGAAAACCTTTGGACGGTAACGCTCAACCAGCGTCCGGATATGCCGGCATTTTCTTTCAGCTTAAACGGTGCCATTGATAACCCGACACTGGAAATTAAAATTGATGACATTGTTAAAAAATATGATGAATTTTGGGAAAAAGAAGCTGCTGCCAGACGGCAAAAACAAGAAGCCGAACAACGTGAAAAAGAACGCCTGATGCAAAATGCACAACAACAGGTCAGCAAAGCGCTTGATAAGCTTAAAACAGTTAATGATGCCTACTTGCAAAGTCGTAATCTGACCAAACTACCGGCTTCTCTTGCTCTTTATGATAAATATATAAGCCGCTTGGAAGCCATTCAAAAAGATTTATCCGATTTGCAATCTTTACCGCAACGGCAAAATTATCTAAATGAAGACTCGCAAAGAATTGAACAGCAAGCTCAGCAATATATGGAAGAGTTGCAAGATATTGAGGCCGAACGCCAACCGCTTTATGAAGACGATGTGCGGGCGCGTTTTGCTGCCACAAAAGAGACCGTTCAGGCTTTGAAAGATAACAACACCGTATTTTATGATTCATATCAAAAAATGTTGCAAGATAAATTTGCCGAATTGCGTAATTATAAATCTATCAGCTATATGTTGAATAATAACGATTTGCTTGATATGCAACGCCAAATAGATCAGTTGCGTAATGATTTTTGGGATAAATGCTATCAGTTCAGCGACAAGTTTACACAATATATCGGTATTGAAAAAACAGAAGATATTGAAGACGCTACGGCTAATTTGCAAACCGCTATTGACAACATTGAATATCTGCAAAACCAAATGAAGGACATTCAGCAGAAAATGGAAAAACAGCTGGATACAATTATTGCCGAGCGCAAAAAAGTATTTGAAGAGGAAGAAGCCAAAGCCGCCGAAGAAGAAGCCGCTCGTTTGGCTAAAGAAGAAGCCGAACAAGCCGCATTAAAACGTGCCGCGGAAAAAGTTCAGGCTAAAACCAAAGCCAAAGAAAATTTAACTCCGGAGCCGTTTAAGAAATCAACATCGCAAAAAGATGATGCTGATAAATCGGTTGAGCCAAATCAACAAGCCGACTTGCAAAAAGCAAAAAAGCAAAACACTTTGCAAACGCTTGACAATATTTTAATTAACAACGAAGTCAGCGGAACCATCACAAAATCGTATGAAGATATACCAGAATACAAATTACCGGGATTAGGCATTTTGCAGCCGATGGAAGGTAAGGTGCCGGAAACTTCGGGAAAAATTATCGTAAAATAATTTTTTTAAACTAAAGGTTGTTAAATTATTTTCACGATATATAGTTATAACATAAAAACATAAATTATTTAGGAGATGATAATGAACAAAAGACCAGAAGTATGTGTATTGCCGGTAGCGGGGCTTTCCACACGAAATTTGCCGACAACAAAAGTTTTGCATAAAGGCTTTATGACTTTAGATAACATCCCTGTTATTCAATATGCAGTCAATGCCTGCGCTGAAGCCGGTATTAAAGAAATTGTTTTTATATACAGCGATGAAGCATGTAAGCGTATGTTTGAAACATATTATACGCCGGCACCGGAGTTGGAAGCCAAATTGGCGGCACAAAACAAAAAAGAGTTGTTAGCGGCCGTGCAACGCATTATTCCGGCCGGTATGAAATCTTCATTTGCTCGTCAGAGTGAACCTAAAGGTAACGGGCACGCTATTTTAATGGCTAAAGATATCATCGGTGAGCGTGACTTTGCGGTGATGTGGGTTGATGACGTTTACTTAAACAAAGGCGGAAAAGGTATTTTGCAACAATTGTGCGAAGTTTATGAAAAAACCGGCGGCATTGTTGAAAACATTATGGAATGTCCGCGTGAAGACATGGTGCGTTATGGCGCGCTGATTGGTGCCGAGCGCAACGGAAATATCGTTAAAGCACACGGTTTGGTGGAAAAACCGAAACTGGAAGAAGTGCCGTCAAACTATGCTTCTATGGGACCATATATTATTCCGAACGAAGTGATGAAAGTGCTGCCGGAAGTTACAAAAGGCTCTAACGGCGAAATCAATTTGACCGATGCGCTGAATTTGGCAGCCGCACGCGGTATGCCGATTTACGGCGTTTTGTGCGATGCTGTGCGATATGATTGCGGCACTAATCTGGATTTGCAAAAATCTAACATTAAATTGAGTTTGGAAAATAATCCGGCGTTACGCGAGTGGACGCGGCAAATTTTAGATAAGCTACAATAAATAAGGCATTGTCTGAGGTCCTATGGTCGCGCTTCGCTTGCCATAGGATGACAGTTTAAAAAACGCTTGCCATAGGATGACAGTTTTAAAAACGCTTGCCATAGGATGACGGCCTTAGATATATTCTGTCCAATGTTTCACGTGAAACATTGGACAGAAATCATTTAAATAACCTATTCATATTTCTCATTTAAAAAATTTTGTTCACAATTTATTCTATATTTTGTGGCAAGAAAAATCTTATAAATTTAGTTAATATTTTGACGAAATTTATGTAATAACTGTTGTTTTTATATCACAACAATTTATACTGCTTGCAATGCCTTGTTACACTCAGATCGGCTGCGTATTGAGTTTTCATCATTAGTGCTTTAAAAACTTGTTGTTTTTAGAACGCTTTTTGTTTATATTGACCGCAATCAAGGAGAAGATGATGCAACTGAGCGCCAAATATCAAGCCGTTTTGGAAATTATGCAAAAAATCTGGCAAGACCAATACCCTGCCGATAACATCATTAAAGAATATTTGCGCAACCGCAAATATATCGGTTCAAAAGACCGTAAATTTATTACCAATACGCTATGGGATATTATTCGGCATCGCAGCCGGTTGGAGTTTGATACCGGTTGTTGCGAGCCACGCATGCTTTTGCTTGCCTATTTGCAACAAAAAGATGAAGATTTGGATATTGCCGCCGACGGATCGGAATATGGCTTAGCTACAGTCAGCAAAGAAGAAAAAGCCAATCTGGCACAACTTAATCAAGAGGTTTATCCCGAACATATTGAAAGAGAATGCCCAAAATGGCTGTATGAAAAAATCGGTTCACCGGCGCTGGTGGAATCACTGAACACAACCGCTACGGCCGATATTCGCGCCAATTTCATCAGCCGTGAAGATGCTAAACAAAATTTGCAAAAAGAAGGATTGTTTTTTTCATTTTCGCCATACTCGCCGTTTGGCTTGCGGGCATTTGAGCGCATCAATTTACAAAACTGCATTGCCTATCAAAACGGTGACATTGAAGTGCAAGACGAATCATCTCAGCTTGGGGCCATTTTATGCGATGTGCGGCCGGATATGAGAGTGATTGACTATTGTTGCGGCGGCGGGGGTAAGAGTATGTTACTCGGTATGCTGATGAACAACAAAGGCGAAATTTGGGCGCACGATAAAAATCCGCAACGCATGCAAGGGTTGAAAGCACGCGCCGAACGCTTAAAAATCAGCAACATTAAACCGATTGAAAAACTTAAGCCAAATGATTTGTTTGACCGATTCGTGATTGATGCGCCCTGCTCAGGCAGCGGCACATGGCGACGTGCACCGGACGCTAAATATCGCTTAACCCCCAAACAGCTCAAAACCATTGAACAGGCTCAAAGCGAAATTTTGGAGCTGGCAGTTAATCATATTAAAACCGGCGGGCGCATAATTTATATGACCTGCTCGGTGTTGCCGGAAGAAAACGAAGCACAAATTGAGGCTTTTTTGCAAAAGCACCCGCAGTGGACAACCGTTGATATGCAAAAGCTATGGGAACGTAAGCTGGAAATGCCCTACCCGTTTAATGAAAAACGTTGGCTGAAATGTTCGCCTTTGACCACACAAACCGACGGATTTTTTGTATGCGTGTTGCAAAAAAGTTGATTTACGGTTGTATTTTTGAATGACATACACAAGATTTAGTTGTATATAATCATTCTTTTTACTTTACGAATGGTGCTTTTCGTTGTATATTTGGCGCAAAATAATCGTTTTTAGGGAGATAAAAATGAAATTAAAACATATTTTAGCTGCTTTTTTGCTGATATGGAGTTTACCGGCACAAGCCGAGTTGCGGATTGATGTGGCCGGTGCCGAACGCAAACCAATGCCGATTGCGGTGCCGGAAATGATTGGTTCTAATTCCAACATTTTCAACAAAATTATCGGCACCAATTATGGCGACAAAGTGCGCGAGGTAATGGTGGCAGACTTGGAACGCAGCGGGTTATTCAATATTTTGCCGGAAAAAAGCTATATTGAAAAAATGACCAACATTAACTATGTGCCAAGCTTTGTTGACTGGAATGCCATTAAAGCCCAAGTTTTGGTGCAGAGCAAAATTATGGAGCTTCCGGGTGATAAATTGCAAGTAGATTTTCGTTTGTGGGACGTGATTACCGAAAAAGAAATGCTCGGCAAAACATTTTCTACAACCAAAAACAATTGGCGCAGATTGGCGCATGTGGTGGCCGATGCCATTTATGAACGCTTAACCGGTGAAAAAGGTTATTTCAATACACGCATTGTATATGTTTCGGAAGTCGGTTTGGCAACGCGTCGCGTAAAACGTTTGGCGATTATGGATCAGGACGGCGAAAATCATCGCTTTTTAACCGACGGGCGTAACTTGGTTTTAACACCACGGTTTTCACCGAACATGCAAAAAATCACCTATTTGGAATATGCCGGCAATAATCCACGTGTTTATATGATGGATTTAAACTCGGGCAGCCGTCAGGTTTTGGGAAATTTTCCGGGTATGACGTTTGCGCCGGTATGGTCGCCGGATGGCAACAAGGTGTTGATGAGCTATGCACATAACGGTGCAACCAATATTTACGAAATGAATCTTAACAGCCGACAAATTAAGCAAATTACGCATGGCAGTGCTATTGCAACGTCACCGAGCTATTCGCCGGACGGTTCAAAAATTGTGTTTAACTCGGATATGGGCGGCAATCAGCAAATTTATGTAATGAATGCCGATGGCAGTAATGTGGAACGTATCAGCTTCGGCAAAGGGCGCTATGCAACGCCGGTATGGTCGCCGCGCGGGGACTATATTGCTTTTACGAAAATGGCAAACGGTGCGTTTTATATCGGCGTGATGGCGCCGGACGGCACGGGTGAACGCATTTTGGCTGACGGTTATTTGGTAGAAGGACCGACTTGGTCGCCAAACGGACGCGTTTTGATGTTCTTCCGTCAAGATAGAGGATCGCCGGTTAAATTATATACCATTGATTTGACCGGTTATAACGAACGCCGCGTGATTACTCCGACAGATGCATCTGATCCGGCATGGTCACCGCTGTTGAAGTTATAATCATCGGCTATATGCACCGAACATAAGGGAGCCTGTTAATGGCTCCTTTCTTATGTGTCGGCAATCCATCAGCCTGATATGACGGAAACGGCAAGGATATTTTCTCCTTGATTTTTCGGTGCATTGCTATTATATTAAACTCCGAAATATTTGATTTTGAAAGGAAATAATATGCATCATCATGAAGATTTAGAACCTAAAAAAGAACCACATCCAAAACCAAAAGATTGTGCATGCGAAACAGAAAATAAATGCGCGTGCGGCTGTGGCGAAGGTCATTGCGGTTGCGGCTGTGGTGAAGGTCATTGTGGTTGCGGCTGCGGTTGTAAAGGTAAGAAATTTTTTGCCAAACTGTTAGCGGCTTTAATTTTGTTTTTAGCCGGTTTCGGATTTGCTCATTTATGCTGCTGCGGTTGTCATCATCATAAAGCACCGCACATGCAACATTCATATTTGGCGGCAGCTAAGCAAAAAGCACCGGATTTTGCCGACGGAGCCAGCAACATCATCATTATTAACGCTGACGGTGAAGCTGAAATGGCACATCGTCCGTTCCACAAAAAACACCATCATCACATGAAAAAAATGAAGCAATATATGTCGGAAAATATGCCGCAAGCCGAAGAAAATGCAACTTCAGAACCTATAGCGGATACACCGACAACAGAGGAATAATATAAGTTATAAGGCTTAGCAAGAAATCCCGTTGTCATGACGGGATTTTTTGTTTTCACGGCCGTTATATTATAAACTTCGGATAATGCGGCAGATGCGCTGCAACTTTAGAGCCTTCGGCGCTGCTTTAAGCAGTGAACGACGTGTAGAAACTACTACACGAGGAGAAAAGTTGCAAGCAGATGACCATTAGACGAGGTTTGTTAAGCTGAACACGACCTTTAGGGCGTCTGCCGCCGAAGATGTAATGCCGCCGGCATATCCTGCACCCTCACCGCATGGGAAAATGCCTTTAATATTAGCCTGCATGGTTTCATCGCGCACCATACGCACCGGCGATGAACTGCGCGTTTCAATACCGGTTAAAACCGCATCAAAAGAATCAAACCCGTGCAGTTTACGGCTCATTTCCACAATAGCTACCCGCATGGAATCGGCTATTTCGGACGGCAAAAGCAAGTCTAAATTACTCCAAGTTATGGTCGGCTGATACGACGGCTCTACTTCGCCGCCTTTTTTGCTGGCGCGGCGCGCCAAAAAATCGCCGACAAGCTGTGCCGGTGCGCTGTAATTCTGCCCGCCAAACTTAAATGCGGCTTCTTCCAAACGACGCTGAAATGCCATGCCGGCCAAAGGTGCATCACTACCGAAATCACTGCCGTCAACTCCGACTAAAAGCGCCGCATTGGCATTTATCTTATTGCGTGCAAATTCACTCATGCCATTGGTAACGACACGACCTTCTTCCGATGCCGCTGCCACAACCTGCCCTCCCGGACACATGCAAAAAGTATATACGCCACGACCATTTGGCAAATGTGTGGCCAATTTATAGTCGGCTGCGCCCAAATAAGGGCTTTGTGCCGCCATGCCATATTGTGCCCGATTGATGAGTGCTTGTTTATGCTCTATGCGGGCACCAACCGAAAACGGCTTTTGTTGCATATATAAACCGGCTTTCAGCAACATTTCAAATGTGTCACGCGCACTGTGGCCGATGGCTAAAAATAAGCGCGTTGTCGGTAATTCATATTCTTCGGAACCATTTTGCACCACAATGGCTTTAAGCACACCGTCTTGCACTTTAAGACCGCTCAATTTATGGCCGAAGCGATATTCGCCACCCAAAGAAATTATTTTCTGACGCATATTCTGCACCACCATACGCAATTTATCTGTGCCGATGTGCGGCTTTGCCAGATATAAAATTTCTTGTGGTGCACCGGCGGCATAAAATTCGTTAATTACTTTGGCGACAAATTTATCTTTTTTGATACCGGTCATCAGCTTACCGTCCGAAAAAGTTCCGGCACCGCCTTCGCCAAACTGCACATTGGTATTGCAATCAAGCGCCCCGCCCTGCCAAAAAGAACGCACTTTTTTGGTGCGGGTTTCAACATCGGCACCGCGTTCCAAAACAATCGGGGTTAAACCGGCTTCTGCCAAGGCCAGTGCGGCAAACATACCGGCCGGTCCGCTGCCGACCACCACCGGTCGCACGCCGTCGGATTTGATATTAAAATGCAATTCTTCTGTTGGCGGCACAATTTCAATATCTTTATCTTTCATTACCGGAAAAGGTGCCGTGCAATCTACGCTATACACAAAATGCACATTTTTTTTGTTGCGCGCATCAACCGATTTTTTGCTAACCTTAAAATCATGCAAATCAGCCGCTTTAATACCGAGTTTTTGTGCAGCTTGAGTTTTTAGATCGGTTAGCGAAGCTTTAAGCGGTGCGACCAAGTTATTTATACGCAACATGTATCATATCTCCTTTAATTTAAGATATGATACACAAAAAAACGGATTTGGCAACTATTCTTTGTGTTCGGCGGCCGCCGGCGGATATAAAATATGCCACAGCGGTTTACGATACATCCAGAGATTTATGATGCCTAAAACTGCTGACATTGAGCCGAAAATATATAGCACATAATACCAATTCATGCTGTCGGCTGTCATCATAACATCTTGCCGCGACATACGCAGTGAGGCGATTGCCACGGCCGTAACACAAAAAGCGGCAATAAACGCCAATGTCCAAATGCGCCTCATAATATCGGTTTTAACCAGTAGCGCGGTTAAGGCATATATAAAGACCAAGGCAATCAATAAATATATTTCCATTTTATACTCCTTTATTTAAGGCAAAAATAATCATTTGCACCGGCTTTTCAAGCAATGGCAAAAATAAATTTGCACAAACACAAAAAAAAGATTGACGGACGGCAAAACTTGAGCTAAATATAACATCGCCACGGAGCGTTGGTAGAGTGGTAATACAGCGGATTGCTAATCCGTCATCCCGTTAAAAGGATGCAGAGGTTCGAGTCCTCTACGCTCCGCCACTTAATTTTGTATTGCGAGTCTGTGGTTTTTGCTGCAGGCTCGCTTGAGTAAAAAAAACAGCAAAGGATAGATGGCCGAGTGGTCGAAGGCGCACGATTGGAAATCGTGTGTGCCTCCAAAGGGCACCGAGGGTTCGAATCCCTCTCTATCCGCCATTTTCTTTCAAAGACAGACCTTGTAACGGGTCTGTTTTTTGGAATTAAAAGAAACGGAGTTTTATGTTAAACATTAAATCTTCTAAATTCATCCAGATTGCTCCGCTTTTGCCGAATGTTGTGTTGACCGGATTACTTTTAGCTGCGGTTTATATACCGAATTTGCTTATTCACTTATATCTGGACACTCCTTTTCATGTTGATGTTTCGTTTTTGGTGGCATTTGCCGTATTTGGCTTTGTTTTATCTTTATCCGATGCATGGTGTTTTGGAAGTGTTGTCGGACTGATTTTTGTCTTTGAAGTTCTAAATACTCATTGTTTGGCCTATTTCGGAGCGCCGCTGGGAGTAGAACAACTTTTGAATATGCAAAAAGATTGGCGCGAAATTCTGCAACCCGCATTTTGGCTGATGGTATGGTATATTTTGCCTCTGCTCCTTATCTTGTATGGCTCGGTTGTGTTTTTTTATCGGTATGCAAAATTATATCGGTGGCACGGCAGTTATGTTTTGTTATGCATGTTTTTGTGTTTCAAATTTTATGCTGATTCCCGCCGCTTAAATTTACAACAGCCATTAAATCCGGCTGATGTAACTTTACAGAACACCATCAAGATACTGACGTTGTTACCTTATGCGGCTCAAATCGTTTCATTGGATTGGCAACCTTATGAGGTTATTGATGCACCGGTCAAATCAAAGACCGAAAACATTTTGCTGATTATGGGAGAAAGTTTGACACCAACACACCTGCCCATGTTTGGCTATGAGCGCAACACACTTCCTCTTTTATCTCAACGTATGGCACAAGATGAACATTGGCAAACGGCACTCAGTGTTTCCGGCGGTATCGGCACACGCAGCGGTTTGACTTTATTTTGGACACTGACACGAGAGCCGGGAAACATAAACAATATTATAAATGCAACATCTACACTGTTTAATTTGGCACATAATGCCGGTTTCAAAAACTATTATTTTTCCGCTCAAGAAGCGTATCTGTTGCAAGATATTAACCTAAACAATATTGATGAAATATATACCAATGAAAAGAATTCTGCCGCGGCGACACCTGAGACCGAAAAAACACCGAGCATTTTTTTGAAGCATAGAGATGATGAACTGGTAACGATGTTAGATAAAGTCAATTTCAAAACCGATAAAAACTTTGTGGTGGTCAATTTGCGGGTGCCGCATGCGGCATATGAATATCATTATGCACATCGCCAAGCCGAATTTCGCAAATTTTTGCCTGATAATCCGAGCGCTCCGCGCAACATATATGCGACAAATGCCTATGACAATGCCCTGTTGTATATGGACGATGTGATTAACGAATTGATAGAACGTTTTGTAGCGCAAGCAGGTGACAAGTCATATAGTATATATATCACAGCCGATCACGGGCAGCTGTTTAATTTTCAAGGTCGATGGGGGCATGGACAATTATTGCTAGAAACCGCCAAAGTGCCGTTTTTTTACTATCATCAATCGGGCACTTTGTTGCCGCCTATTATTTCACATTATCAAATAGGCAAGCTGATTGCTTTGGATTTAGGTTTTATGGTGCTTAACCCAAATGAATACGATAACACTTTTTATGTGATGGAAAACAATCTGTTTTTCAATACAAATTTCATCAAATACCGCATAGACGGCAATCAGCTGATTGAGCTGAAAAGAAATAATGTTATTAATTTAAAAGATAAACTGCAAAAGTCAATATATTGATTATAATGATTTTTAAGCTGCATTAAGTTCGCGCGTTTTATGCAAAACAACATGCGGAAAATCCTCGTGTGCTTTGTTTAAATGCCATGCGTTGCGCGCCATAAACACTTTATCGCCGTTATAATCTTCTGCCATATTGAGTTGATTGGCATTATAAAATTTATCAAGTTCAGCTTTATCGTCAGAGCTAATCCAGCGTGCCGTATAATATTGCGTCGGCTCAAAAATAACATCTACATTAAACTCGGTGCGCAAACGATCAGCAATCACTTCAAATTGCAAAACACCGACCACACCGACAATATATTCGGCACCGGTCATCGGCTTAAAAATGCTGGCGCCGCCTTCCTCGGCAATTTGTTGCAAAGCACTGGCCAAATGTTTGGATTTAAGCGGGTCTTTCGGACGCACCGATTTCAACAGTTCCGGTGCAAAGCTCGGAATGCCGGTATAATGGATTTTTTCGCCCTCGGTCAATGTGTCGCCAATTCTGAGCTGGCCGTGATTCGGAATACCGATAATATCGCCGGCGTAAGCGTCTTCGGTCAGTTCGCGTTCTTGGGCCAAAAACATCACCGGTGCGGCAATTTTTACTTCTTTTCCGGTGCGCACCTGCAGTAGATTCATACCGCGTTTGAAATGCCCCGAACAAATACGCATAAACGCAATACGGTCACGGTGTTTGGGATCCATATTGGCTTGAATTTTGAACACAAAGCCGGTCACTTTTGCTTCATCAGGAGCCACAACGCGTTCTTTACTCGGTTGCGGGCGCGGCGTTGGCGCCAAACGGCACAAACCGTTCAATATTTCACGCACCCCAAAATTATTGATGGCACTGCCGAAAAACACCGGTGTTAAAGAGCCGGACAGGTAATCGGCCAAATTAAACGCCGGACAAAGCTCACGCACCATGGCAACATCTTCACGCAATTTGGCGGCCATGTGTGCCGGCAAAAGCTTATCCAGCTTTTCATCATCCAAGCCCTTACAAGTTTCTATGGTATCGTTAATTTGCGATTTATCGCCGGTTTTGTTCATTAAAATCAGTTGATCGTTAATCAAGTCATAGCAGCCCAGAAAATCTTTGCCGCTACCGATCGGCCAACTGGCCGGCGTCACTTCCAAAGCCAATGTATTTTCAATATCGTCAAGCAGCTCAAACGGGTCCAGCCCCTCGCGGTCAAGCTTGTTAATAAACGTCATAATCGGAATATTGCGAAGTCTGCAAACTTCAAACAGTTTTTTGGTTTGCGCCTCAATACCTTTGGCCGAGTCAAGCACCATAACGGCCGAATCAACAGCGGTTAAAACGCGATATGTATCCTCGGAAAAGTCCTCGTGTCCGGGGGTATCAAGCAAATTAAACGTGGTGCTGTTATATTCAAAATTCATCACCGAAGAAGCCACCGAAATTCCCCGCTCCTGCTCTACCTTCATCCAGTCGGAGTGCGCCTTACGATTTTCACCGCGCGCTTTAACGGCGCCGGCCTGCGCTATGGCTCCGCCGAACAAAAGCAACTTTTCGGTTAAAGTGGTTTTACCGGCATCAGGGTGTGAAATAATCGCAAAAGTTTTGCGCGGATTGACGTTTAATTGTGGCATTTTTTCCTCTTTGATAAACACTTTTGAGCTTTTTATATACAAATTCGCGCAAATTGCAAGAGATTTTATGAGATAAAACGGATAAAATAAGCCGATTAGAATTTTTTTGTTGCATTAAGGGAAAATTTACGATAGATAAAAACGTAAAATAAGCGATGTATTTTGGCAACAAAATTTTTGCTTATTTAGAACCAGAGGTGGTTCGGAGCTGTCAGAAGCTCTCATATTACACTCGGCGAAGGGATTTCGTCGTTAAATTGTGCGGCAAATCAAATTGCCGCTGTCATAAATTATCCCAGATCATTTTTATAATGGTCTGGGAGCTTTTAGCGTATGTCCAAAAGCAGCTAAGACTATCTCTGAAAAAAAGCTGTTCAAAAGGCTAAAAGAGTCATCTAGTGTAATGTGATTTCTGAACTCCCAGACCACCTAAACAGGTGGTTTTAATTTTTTTATCTGAGAGTGAGAAAATGACCAATTCAACTAAAAAAATTTATAAAAACAATGATATAACAATGATTATACCGATAAAAGCAAGCGATTTTAAATACATAGAAAGATTATTACCTTTAGCAAAAGAAAATATAGGTCCGAAAGAGATTTTTGTTATTTCTGCCAAAGAAATAGAAGAAAAATGTGCACATATCGGGGTAAAATTTATTGATGAAAACAAACTGGTTCCAAATTTAGATTTTGGCATATTAAAGCAAAAAATGCATGATTTGACTATTGATACAAGCGCCACCGGCTGGTATTTACAACAATTTTTAAAACTCGGATTTGCTTCTATTTGCAAAACCCAATATTATGTCAGTTGGGATGCAGATATGTTGCCAATCAGAAAAATAAAACTTTTTGATGAATCCGGAAGACCTTTTTTTACTCTAAAAAAAGAATATTTACAACGTTATTTTGTGACATTAAAAAGACTGTTAAATATTGATAAGACCAGAAAAGAATCTTTTATTGCCGAACATATGGTATTTGACGTAAATTTGGTCAAAGAAATGCTTGAAGATATCCAAGAGATAGCGGATAATAACGCTTCATTTTGGGAAAATATATTATATGCGACCTTACCGGAATCGCATAATGATGCATTTGCTTTTTCCGAGTTTGAAACATATGGAAATTGGGTGGAGAAAAAACATCCGAAAGCTTATACAATGCGAAAATTAAATATGTTTCGTCATGCCAAATATTATCTGGGCGAGAACCCGAAAAATAAAGAAATTGCTTGGGCGGCCAAAGATTTTGACACGCTGTCATTTGAACATTTTGACACACAAATTATATCTCCGTTATGGCTGCAAGGTGCTATAAAAAATACAAGCTTCAAAAAATTTTTACAAGCCACATACCCTCTTCTGGATTCCGAAAAACAAAAAACTTTGGATGAGTTTGATTGGTTTTGGGGAGACAAAACTGTTTATGAAAAAACAATACAAAAAAATGTTCGTCCTACAGATAAATTGAAAATATTATTTGATTCCTCTTTAATTAATAATTTTAATGATAAAAGCAAAGCACGAACGGGAATTTATTGGGTTTCATTTAATATTCTTGAACAGTTAGCAATGCGTTCCGATATTGAAGTATATTTGTATTCCGGTGATATGCAAAAAACAAAAGCGTATGTTGAGAATTATGCAAAAAAATTACCTCATCTTCATTTGTTTTCAGGTAATATCAGGGATATGGATATTTATTTATCATCATTTTATCAAATTTCAGATGAAATAAAGAAAACCAATATTCCTTGCTTTACAATTATTCATGATTGTATTCCAATGGTCTTGCCGGAATATTTTGAAGTATGTAAAGATTGGTTTCCGGCTTTGTTAAAGTCTTTTACAATCAATGATTATTGTTTTTCAAATTCGGAATATACAAAAAAGGATTTTTTGAAATTCTGCCCGTGGCTTGATGCCGATAAAATTACCACCATTCCACTTTCAACCAATCAACCGTATCAACCGAATAAAAATTTGACGACGGAAATCAGAAAGAAATACAACATTCCGACAGATAAAAAATACCTGTTTTCGCTATGTTCGCTTGAACCGCGCAAAAATCTGATTCGTGCCGTGAAGACATTTATTCAGTTCATTAAAAAGAATAAGATTGATGATTTGGTATTTGTGCTCGGTGGCGGCGCTTATGAAGGATTTATTGAAAAATTTGAAAAGGAATTGCCTGAATTCAAGAAATATAAAGATAAAATCATTCGTGCCGGATATGTGGATGACGAAGACATGGAAGTGCTGTATTCCAACGCCGAGTGGTTTGTTTATACCAGCCAATATGAAGGTTTCGGTATGCCGCCGTTAGAGGCTATGGCTTGCGGCACGGCGGTCATTACTTCCAACAATTCTTCGCTGCCGGAAGTGGTCGGCGATGCGGGTATTATGATAGATTGGGATAGCGATGAACAGCATGTCGCAGCTTATGAAAAATATTACTTTGATAAAAAA
>JAEEGL015482112.1_pt1 | contig 20916 bp, 15 predicted proteins | sample 9134231 | NCBI WGS metagenome assembly JAEEGL01 (sample SAMN16246548, study PRJNA631951) | gut metagenome | biome: gut microbiome; feature: rumen; material: fiber-attached | host: Bos | place: Iran: Karaj | collected 2018-10
CGTATCGATGAGCGAAATGCACGGCCGCAGCTCTGTCTTTTTCCATTTGCGGCCGTATTGATGAGGAGGGTCGCACGGCCGCATTCCGCCTTCTTTCCTTTTGCGGCCGTATCGATGAGCGAAATGCACGGCCGCAGCTCTGTCTTTTTCCAATTGCGGCCGTATTGGCGAGGAGGGTCGCACGGCCGCATTTCGCCTTTTACCCATTTGCGGCCGTATAAATGAGCAACAAGGCCGCTTCGCCTCTTAACTCTGAACTCTGAACTCTGAACCGCGCTATCTCACCTCCTGCATCATTGACACGCACCCCGTGCTTTATGGTATAATCAGCGGCGGAGAAATCAATTGGCGCCCGGGCACACGTGTATGATTACCCGAGCCGCGGAGCGCACGGAAAATAAAGGAGACATTACACATGAAGATCAGATATCTAGGCACAGCGGCGGCGGAAGGCTGGCCCGCACTGTTTTGTACGTGCGAGGCGTGCAGGATCGCGCGCGAAAAAGGCGGAAGAAACATAAGAAGCAGATCACAAAGCATTATTGACGGGAAGCTGCTCATAGATTTTTCGGCGGACACGTACTGGCACTTCATAAAAAACGATATCAAAATGGACGAAATACGCGCGTGCATCATTACCCACTCGCACGAAGACCACCTCTACGCGGAAGACTTCTGCAACCGCAGACAGGGATTTGCGTACCTTGACGACGCATCCGCACAGTACCTGACCGTCTACGGCACCGAAAAACCGTGCAAAATGGTCGAAAAAGCCACTTCCGGGTGTGCGGCAGACAGAATACACGTCCGGGTGCTCGAGCGCTTTAAAACGGCAAATATCGAAGGCTACGACGTGACGCCGATGGACGCCGATCACGACCCTCACGCCGACTCCGTCATATATATCATTGAACGCGGCGGAAAGGCGATGCTGTACGCCCACGACACAGGCATGCTGCCGGAAAAAGACTGGGAATATATGATCGGGCGGGGCATACGGTTCGATTTCGTGTCACTTGACTGCACCGGAGGCCTGTACGCACAGTACGAACGCGGCCATATGGGTACGAACGCGTGCGAAAAGGCGAGGACGAAACTTATTGCCGCCGGACTCGCGGACGAACGCACCGTATTCTGCCTCAACCATTTCTCGCACAACGGCAGAGCGGTATACGACGAGATTGCCCCGGCAATGGCAGAAAAAGGATTCCTCGTTTCGTACGACGGAATGGAAGTAGAATTCTGATCTTTGTTGCCGGCGCAGGACCGCCCGCGGGCGAAGAGCGAGTTAAGAAAGAGGTGTAAAATATGAGAGCAACAGTACGCGAACTTGACTACGCCGCGTTAAAATTTAACGAAGTACATCATACGACGCTGAACCCCGAGGGACCCGGCGTCGTGCGCATACATCTGATCCCGCCGAAGACCGACTTCGAAAACGGCCAGATCTACCCCGGTACGGCAATAATAAACGGCCAGGACGTTATACCGGTAAACGTCTCGTGGTGCGTGCTGCTGACGGAACTTATCGAGGAAATCAATAAATACAGCGGAAAACCGATCACACAGGCGGAGGTGGACAATATCGTTGACGCCGCCTGCCGCACGGTTAAAAAGACGTACCCGCTCGTTCCCAAAAAACGCCTGCGCACAGATATTTTCCGCATCATGAAAACGTTCGCGGATATCGCGTACGGAAATCCGGTAGAAGAGCGCATAGACTATATCAGCCTCGGGGAATACGCTCCGTTTATGAGCGCGCCGCACAGAATGGATCTGCTGGTGAGCGCTATGACGAAGGGCGGAATGTGGCACTGCAATCAGAAATGCGTTCATTGCTACGCCGCGGGGCAGCCTTCCTCCGAAGAACAGGAACTGTCCACCGAAGAATGGAAGAAAATAATTGATACCTGCCGCGGGATCGGAGTCTCTCAGGTCACGTTTACGGGCGGAGAACCCACGATGCGCGACGATCTGTTTGAACTGATAGAGCATGCCAGATGGTTCATAACGAGACTCAACACGAACGGCATCAAATTGACCCCCGAATATTGCGAAGGGCTGAAAAAAGCGTCTTTAGACAGCATGCAGATCACGTTCTACTCATGCGACGAGGCGGTACATAACGCTCTCGTAGGAGCGCAGGGGTACAAAGACACCGTCGCAGGTATTGACAACGCACTCGCGGCAGGCATAAACTTCAGCATTAATACGCCGCTCTGCACGATGAACAGAAATTACGTTGACACGCTGAAATTCCTGCACGAAAAAGGCGTCATTTACGTTACCTGCTCCGGCCTTATCACGACCGGAAACGCCGCGGGAGAGGCTTCAGGGGCGCTTCAGCTTACGGAAGAGGAGATAAAAGAAGTGCTAAAAGAAGCTGTGGAATACTGCTTCGCAAACGGCATGGAGATCAGCTTCACGTCGCCCGGCTGGGTGAGCGAAGAGTTCTGCAGGGAGCTGGGGATCAACGTTCCGACGTGCGGCGCGTGCCTCAGCAATATGGCGATCACGCCCGGGGGCAACGTTGTCCCGTGCCAGAGCTGGCTTTCTTCCGAGCCGCTGGGCAATTTGCTTGAAGATCCGTGGGACAATATCTGGAAAGGCGAAGCCTGTTCCCGCATCCGTGATAATTCGGCGAGGATGGACGGGCAATGTCCTTTGCGCATTAGAGGAGGGAGGAACTGCAGATGAAAAAGCATATAAAGCTCCGTTTTAGCCGGTCTTTAAGAGTATTCGGCATGATTTGCGCGGCGGTCGCGGCGATCGTAGCGGCTACCCTGCTGTTTTCGCCTGCGGTCAATGCTTCCGGCGACCTGGACGAGATCCTGAATTATGAAGTGACCGTAGACGTGAACGAAGACGCTACGCTCAGGATCAGGTACCATATCGACTGGAAGGTGCTCGATTCGACCTCCGAAGGTCCGCTTTCATGGGTGAAAGTCGGAATACCCAACGATCATTATTCGGCATTGAACGCGCTCAGCAGCACGATTCAGAATATCAGTTATACAGGCAGCGACGGTTCATACGCGCGAATCGACCTTGACCGCAACTACTATAAGGACGAGGTGGCGAGCTTCGATTTCGAAGTCATTACAGACTACATGTACGAAATGAATCTGCGTACAGAAGGCGAGACGGAGTACCAATTTACACCCGGCTGGTTCTCGGATCTTAACGTGGACAAACTGACGCTGCGCTGGAAAAGCGATAAAATGATAAGCTGGTCTCCCGCATGCGTGACAGAAGGCGGTTATAACGTGTGGGTAAAAGAGAACCTCGGGCACGGCGAACAATTTACTGTCCAGACGGTATATCCTAACGATGCGTTTGCTTTCGATGAAACTAAATTTATTGATTTCGGCGGAGAAGAGGAGTACGTTCAGAGCTCCTCAGATACGTTCATATCTATTTTAGGCGGAGTATGCTGCCTGTCATTCGGCGGCCTTGTTATAGGCGGGATCATTCTCAGTATCATTCAGAAATATAAAGGCTCGTCCGGCTTCACTGCCGCGACTAAAAAGAAGATCACGCGTACGAAAGTCGAATATTATCCAATCTGCGAAGGCTGCGGCGCGCCCAGGCCGGAGGGTAAGGAAACGTGTGAAGCCTGCGGGCGCAGTTTTATTAAGAGCGAAGAAATTCTTGAAGAGAAAGACATTCCCGCAGAAGAGAGCCAGCTGAAGAATAAAACAGAAAGCGGGCTGTTCGGCTTCCACTCGTCTCCGAACACCTTCATGCGCGTAAATGTTGTCAACGTCCCCGTGGTTCACCGTTCGGGATTTTTTTCGAGCCTTATGTCCGGTTCGGGATCGTCACATTCTTCGGGGAGAAGTTCTTCTTGCGCCCACAGCTCCTGCGCGTGTGCATGCGCCTGTGCGTGTGCGGGCGGAGGCAGAGCGGGCTGCAGCGTGAAAGACTTCTATAACACCGATCTTAAGCTGAAGCAGCTGGAAAAGAAGTGCGGGAGAGTTTAGAGTTAAGAGGCGAACCGAGTGATGGCACGAATTTTGGGTCTCATGCGTTCCCTTCATTAATTCGCATTTCGGTCAAACAAAATTCTTAGCCATTCACTCGGCTTCGCAGAAGTTTAAGTGGAGTTTAGTGAGTTCAGAGTTCGGAGTTAAGAGTTAAGAGTTAAGAGCGTAAAAAATTGCCCCGGAACGAATCCCGGAGCAATTTTTTTATTGTCAGTTAAAGCAGTATGACCGCGGCCGGTCAAAAATCAAGATCATTCATTGTCCGCATCAGTTTTTGCGGTGGTCTCGAGCTCTTTAACATTTTCGGACTTGCGGCCCTTCTTGAGCATAAGGTTTGCAAGGATGCCGAGGATGAGAGCGCAGGCAACTTCTGTGATCGTAACTTTTCCGAAGTTCAGAACCATGCCGCCTACGCCGGCGATCAGGATGACGGAAACGACGAACAGATTGCTGTTATCGCCGAGGTCAACTTTCTGGATCATTTTGAGACCGGATACGGCGATGAAACCGTAGAGAGCGATGCACACGCCGCCCATTACGCAGGAGGGAATCGTTGCCAGCAGCGTCACGAAAGGAGCGAAGAAGGAAGCGACGATAGCGATGATAGCGGTGCAGAAAATGGTGATGACCGAAGCATTGCCCGTGATAGCCACGCAGCCGACGGATTCACCGTAAGTGGTGTTGGGGCAGCCTCCGAAGAACGCGCCGGCGATGGAGCCTACGCCGTCACCAAGCAGTGTGCGGGAGAGGCCGGGTTCTTCGAGAAGGTCGGATTCGATGATGGAGGAGAGGTTTTTATGGTCTGCGATGTGCTCGGCAAATACCACGAATGCAACGGGAACGTATCCTACAGCGATGGTGCCGATGAACGCGCCGTCAATATCTTTGAATCCTTTGAAAGCTTCGAGGAATGCGAAGTCGGGGATCCATTTCATATTTGCAAAACCGGAGAAGTCAATGATCTGCAGCGCCTGTACGCCGGTGCTGTTTCCGATAACGGTCAGTATGGCGGCAACTACGTAGCCGGCTGCGATACCGATAATGAACGGGATGAGTTTCATCATTTTTTTGCCGTATACGGAAGCAACCATCGTTACGGCGAGGGTGATGAGACCGATCAGCATGCAGAGGTAAATGTTAGCGTTCTGTACCTGAGAAGTGGTCTGCTCTACGATCGCAGTGCCTTCTTCAGTAAGTTTCGCTACGTTTTCTGTAACAGTATGAGTAACGCTGCCTTTGAAGAGGTCGCCGATTGCATTGCCCGCCAGGGACAATCCGATGATCGCGACCGTGGGGCCGATTACGACTGCGGGCATGATCTTGTTGATCCAGCCTACGCCTGCCAGCTTAACTATGAGCGCGATGACAACGTATACAAGTCCGGCGAATACTGCGCCGAGGATCAGTCCGAGGTATCCGGCAGATATGGAAGCCGCGCCGCCGAATGCTGCGAACATGGAGCCCAGGAATGCGAAGGACGAGCCGAGGAAAACGGGGCTCTTGAATTTGGTGAACAACAGGTACACAAGAGTACCGACGCCTGCGCCAAAGAGCGCTGCAGACTGGCTCATGCCATTGCCGACGATCGCGGGTACTGCGATGGTCGCAGCAAGGATCGCAAGCAGCTGCTGGAGTGCGAAGACCAGAACCTGCCCGAACGGAGGACGGTCTTTTACGTTGTAAATGAGTTTCATTGTAACCCTCCCGAATGATGTGGATTTGTTTATTTGTACAAAAATAAAAGCCCTGAAAAAGGGCTCTTATTCTGTAACAATCAATTTTTGGATTTTCGAGAGAAACTCTTCGTCATTAAACGATTCGGGGGCCGATAACGTGATCGGTTTGCTGAGATCGAGACTGAAGATTCCCATTATCGATTTTGCGTCAACGACGTATCTGCCGCTCGAAAGGTCGAGGTCGTCTTCGCAGCACGAAGCCGCAGCCGCGAATACTTTGATGTCGTCAATCGTTTTCAGCATCACTTTGTATTTTTTCATATGTTTTCTAACCTCCATCAGCTTTCTGCCGATGTCAAAAATTATAGCGCTCCGGAGGAGCGAAGTCAATAAGTTTTTTTGCGCGCGGAACGGGGGACAGGTACCCGTTCCGCTCTGAGCTCCCGATATTACGCGGCCGGAAATTTCCGGTAATATTCCGGAAATGCCCGGATATTTCCGGCGGTTGCGCGGTATATTCCGGTAATACCGCGTAATATTCCGGAAATACGCGTAATATCGGGTGCTCAGAGCGGCCCGCGCCTCGGGGAACATAATATAGCGCGGCCCGGGAATGCCCGAAACAGGTACCTGTCCCCCGTTCAACGGGTACCTGTCCCCCGTTCCGCGCTTGACTGCGGGGCGTCCGGATGGCATAATAACCGCATCAAGAGAAGAAGGAGCTGGCATACGCTGATGGAAGGCAAACTGACTAAATTGGACAAAATCCGTATCAATAATAGGCGGAAACAGATTCTGAAAACTGACACGGAGAAAGAAAGAATATTGTCGCAGACCCAGACGGCTACGCTGCTTGACTATATAAAATGGATAGGCGACTTTGATTTTGACACGATGCCGTTCCGTGAGGCGGATGCGCTGGTATTATGCCTCGCGTCATACTTTGAAATATTGCCACTGTTCGCCGAAGGCAGAAAAAGTGCAAAATTCAGCGAATGTGCGGAGCTGCTTGACTCCGGACGCGCGCGGCTGATGATCACGGGCGGGGATATGGGGAACGAAGGTATTTTCCGCGCCGCCGCCGAATCTAAGCGCTTCGGGGAACTCGAAATAACTGATTACGTAGATAAATTAACGACCGATCCGCCGCTCCAGTTCGCTACGATGTGCTTCAGGTACAAAGGAAAGTTCGCGTTTATTGCCTTCCGCGGCACCGACAGCTCGCTGGCGGGCTGGGAAGAGAACTTTATGATATCGTTTACGCGGACAACGGCGCAGAACCTTGCCGCAGAGCACGTTTCGATGCTTATTGAGCCCGGCTGCGAGTGGTATATCGGCGGACATTCAAAGGGGGGCAATCTTGCTCTCACGGCCGCGTGTGTCCTTGACGATGAGCAGCTCGCGCTCGTAAAACGGATATTCGTGCTTGACGGCCCCGGCCTCTGTCCCGAAGTATTTGACGAAAAACTCATACACCGCATCGATTCGCAGACCACTCGCATTATTCCTGAATACGACGTCATCGGCAAGCTTTTCGAGCCGCGGATCACCGACACACGCATTGTAAAAAGTTACAGGAGCGGGATCGAGCAGCATTCGCTCGCATCGTGGATGGTTGACCACGGGCAGCTCTCAAAAGCTCCCGGCAACGCCCCGGGCAGCCGCTGGATCAACAGCCTGATCGACGAGTGGATCGCTGCTCTGCCTATTGAAGAACGCGCTGTTTTTGTGAAGGAACTCTTCGATGCGATGGAGGAGGAAGGGATCAACGACCTTCAGGAGGTTTCTCCTGAATACTTCGGTAATCTAATAATTCGTCTGAGCGGAAAAAGCGCTACGACGCGCAAGGTTGCTAAAAGTCTGCCGCGCAAGATGCTGATCGACGACATTGAAAAGCCCAAGCTCAGCGAGCGGTTTAAAAAATTCTTTAAAAATTCCGTAGTGTTGATCGCGATCATATTGATCCTGGCGGGAGTCGGTTTTATTCTGGGACGCAAACTTATCCTTGACATCATCGCCGTGTCCGTTGTCGCCGCGATGGCCGCGATCGAAGTATTTGTCATTATCCGCAGGCTGATCAGGACTAAAGGGCGGCTCGACGGGCTGAGGGAGCGGATAATTATAACCGTTGCCCTGATCGCGCTGATCCCGATCGTGCTCATTAAAAATATGGCAAAATTTATTCTCGGCAGCTTCATTTTCGGCGTGCTGTTCATATCTGTGGCGTATCTCGCCGGTCAGGCGGCGTATAAAGAATCCCGCATCTTCATGCGAGTGGTCAATATTTTCGAGTGTGTGCTCTGCGTTGCCGCCGGCGTCATTTTCCTGCTTATTCCGAGCGGCTGGGTCGCGCTGTTCGCAATTATTTTGGCTTCGGTCATGTTTGCTGACGCCGCCGTTCGCATCGGTTTTGCGATATGGTGCAGGGTCAGGCAGCACGGGAGCAAGGGTTTACTGGCGCCCGTGCCCGCGGGCAAGGAGAGTTCAGAGTTATGAGTTCAGAGTTAAGAGTTCAGAGTTAAGAGTTCAGAGTTATGAGTTCAGAGTTAAGAGTTCAGAGTTAAGAGTTCAGAGTTATGAGTTCAGAGTTATGAGTTCAGAGTTTTTTCACTTGAAATGCCGGCCGGAATGAGATATAATCAAAAAGAGCTGGCTCTTAAAAGTGCTGCCGGGTCTTACGCAATGGAATTTTGTGAACCCCGTCAGGTCCGGGAGGAAGCAGCGGTAAGCGAACCCTTTCGTGTGCCGTAAGTCCCCCGGCGGTACTTTTAGGAGCCGGCTTTTTTGACTCTGCAGGGCAGGCCGGGAACTCCGGGCTGAAGTTTTGCAGATCCTTATCGGGAAGGAGCGAAAAATATGTCATACATGGCACTTTACCGCAAATGGCGGCCACAGACTTTCGACGAGGTCGTGGAACAGGAAAATGTTGTCAACATATTAAGAAACGCAGTGATCCAGAACAGGATCGCGCACGCATATCTGTTCTCCGGAACGAGAGGAACGGGAAAAACGACACTTGCCAAAATATTTGCCCGCGCCGTAAACTGCCTGCATCCGGTCAACGGCGGGCCGTGCAACGAATGCGAAATCTGCCGCGGCATTCTCGAAGGAAGGATACTTGACGTCTCGGAGATCGACGCAGCATCGAACAACGGCGTTGACAACATCCGCGCGGTCATTGACGACTCGGTCTATTCTTCATCTGTGGCGCGCTACAGAGTGTACATAATCGACGAAGTTCATATGCTTTCGCTCGCGGCGTTCAACGCGCTCCTGAAGACGCTCGAAGAACCGCCGGAAAACGTAATATTTATATTGGCCACCACCGAGCCTAACAAATTGCCCGTGACGGTGCTGTCGCGCTGCCAGAGGTACGAATTCAAAAGAATATCGAGAGAAGGAATTGCCGCCAGACTGCGATATATATGCGGGGAAACGGGCATTGACGCCACCGACGAAGCACTCGGATTTCTCGCCGAAAAAGCGGACGGCGCGCTGCGTGACGCGATAAGCCTGCTCGATCAGACTTCCGCCGCGTCGCAGGGGAAAATAACGCTCGCATCCGCCAGAGAGGCCACGGGATCGCTCGACCGCGAATTCTTGTGGGATTTCACGGCCGCCATACTAAACTCCGATTGCCGCCGCCTGCTCGAACTCAGCCGCAGGATCTTCAACGAAGGCCGCGACCCGTCCGTATTTCTGCGCGAGCTGATAGAAGTTTTGCGCAATATGCTCGTCGTTATGTCGGTAAAGGATCCGACGGAGCTCATTTTTGAAGACGAGCGCGGTATCGCTACACTTAAAAATCTCGCAAAAGGGCTGCGCGTGCGCGAAGTTTCGATGCTTATACGCGAACTTTCGGGTCTGGACAATAATTTAAAATGGGCGGTGTCAAGGCAGATCGTGTTCGAGGCGGGTGTTCTCGGGGCTGCCGACCGCAGGTGGAAAGAAGATACGGCGTCCATAGAGACGCGCCTTTCGGAGCTCGAGGGCAGGATAGCGGACCTCGCGGAAAAGGGCATCGCCGTGAGGGCGGAAATACCCGAGACCGGGTCATTGCCGGCCGGGAGCGTGCAGGTCAATGCGGAACCTGAAAATACGCGCGTCGCGGCAACGGAAAATATTGACGCCGCCGTAGCGGAAACGAAAACTGCGGGGCCAATATCAGCGGAAACGGCGATAGCGGAGCCAATATCGGCGGAACCGAAACCGCCGGAAACAAAGCCTGCGGAGATTCCTGCATCAAACCAGCCTCAGCAAGCGGTCCGCCGCCTCGAAAAAAAACGCTGGGACGATATAGCCGACGAGATGGAAAGACGCGGTCAGGTCTCGATGCTCACCTGGTATTCGGAAAGCACCGAACAATACGAACTGCCCGGCGACAGGCTGCTCATGGTATTTGAAGACGACATGACCGTCAGCATACTCCGGAAATCCACACCCGCGAATCTTAAGGTGGTCAACGAAGCGATCGCCCACGTTCTCGGCAGGCCGATGGAGCAGGTGGTGGCGCTTAAATCTGACGCGAAAGGGATAATCGCCGACGCTGAAAAAGCTGCAGCAGCTTCCGGAACCGCAGAGGAAGACCCGGGCGAGTCCGGAACCTTTGCGGATAACGCCCAAGACACTAAAAAAAAAGAATTTGAAGCAGGCGTAAAATATTTCGAAAATCTGTCGAAAAAAATGAATTTCAAGATAGAATACGGTGATTAATGAAATGCCGAAAGGTGCGGAACAGCCGGGAGCTTTTTTATGAAAAACAGGCCTGAAAAGGCGGCAAGGGCCGGAAAGGCCGAAAATCAGATATTCGCATCCGCGAAAAAATACAGAAAATGGTTCGTGATCGGCCCGCTGTTCAAATTGACCGAAGCCGTGTTCGAACTGCTCATCCCGACGATGATGGTATATATTATTGACCGCGGCGTGACCGGAAAAGACGGAGCCTACGTGCTGCGCATGCTGCCGGTCATGATCGGTATTGCCGTCGCCGGATACCTTAGCGCGCTCGTGTGCCAGTACGTCGCGTCGCTGTCTTCGCAGGGCTTCGGGACGGAGCTCAGGAACAGGCTTTTCAGGCATATGCTGAGAATTTCGCAGAAGGACGCGGACAAACTCGGCACGCCGGCTATGGTGAACCGCGTGACGAACGACGTAAATATTCTGCAGCAGGCGGCGGCAATGCTCATAAGGCTCGCTATAAGGGCCCCGTTTATATGCATCGGCAGCCTTGTAATGGCGGGGCTGCTGAACATCCGGCTGACACTCGTAATATTGTGCGCGCTGCCGTTCCTGATTGCTTCCGTAGTGCTCGTGATGAAGTTCTCAGTGCCGCTGCACGGAAAAGTTCAGAAAAAACTTGACAATATCGCCGTTATTTCCCGCGAAAATATGTCCGGAGCGCGCGTCATACGTGCTTTTTCACGCTCGGACGCCGAAAAAGAGCGCTTTTACACCGAATCCGACGGTTATTACAAGGCCGCCGTGCGCGTTAACCGCATTTCCGTGCTGCTGAATCCGCTGACAACACTTATAATGAACGTGGCAGTGATCGCCGTGCTGTGGTTCGGCGGGAAACTGATCGAGGCGAACAATATGTCCGGCGGTCAGATCATCGCGTTTATCAATTATATTTCATATATGGTCACGGCGCTGCTCGTGCTGGCGAATCTCGTGACGCTTTTTACGAAAGCAGCCGCTTCCGCGAGGCGCGTGAACGAGGTGTTCGCGGTGCCGGAACGCGAAACGGCTGAAGGCGGGGGACAGACAGAGAACGTTTCCGGCGAAGGAAGACCGGTCCCGGCATTCGAATTTATTGACGCATCTCTAAGGTACGCAGACGATCCGGCCGTTCCCGAGGCCGTAGAAGGGCTGAATCTGACCGTTATGCCGGGAGAGGTACTCGGTATAGTCGGTATCACCGGAAGCGGTAAAACGAGCCTTATAAGCCTGCTCACGGGCCTTTATGACTGCACGGGCGGCGAAGTGCGCGTAAACGGCGTCAATATCCGTCTCTGGGACAGGAAGAAACTCAGCCGCACGGTGCGCGTCGCTTCGCAGCAGAGCGTTTTATTCTCGGGCACGGTCGCGGACAATATTCGCGCAGGCGATCCTTCTATTACGGATGAAGAGATAGACGAGGCGCTGAAGGTCGGCCGGGCCGACGGGTTCGTGGCCGAAAGAGGAGGCACGGGGGCGCGCGTCGAGCGGGGCGGTGTGAATTTTTCGGGCGGGCAGAGGCAGCGCCTGAGCGTGGCGCGCGCGGTCGCCGGGGGGGCAAAGGTGCTGATCCTCGACGACAGCTTCAGCGCCCTCGATAATGCGACAGCATCCTCTATGTTCCGCGCGATACGCGCTTCTTCGGTAGAAACGCTCGTGATCGTTTCACAGCGCGCGGGGAGCGTAAGGCAGGCGGACAGGATACTTGTGCTCGATGACGGCCGAATATCGGATATAGGGACGCATGAGGAGCTGCTTGAACGGTCAGAGCTTTATGCGCAGATATGCAAACTTTCGGAAGGCGGTGAAGTTTCGTGATACGCTGGCTTTTCGGATATCTTAAAAAGCAGCGCGCGCTGCTCGCCGTATCATTACTGTTCGCCGTATTGTCCGGCGCGCTACTCCTCGTGGGACCGCTGTTCCTCGGAAAGGCAGTAGACGCATTGACAGCCGAAGGCGGGGTAAAGTGGGATGAGCTGGGCAGAAATCTGGCGTTTCTTTCCGTTTTTTATGCTTCCGGCGCGATCCTATCATATCTTTCGCCTCTGATTTCCGGAAAAGCGGCTGCGGGTGCCGTGACGTCAATACGAAATGACACTTTTACGCATATTTTGCGCCTTCCGCTCAGATTTTTTGACACAAATCCTCACGGGGACGTCATCTCACGCATTACTTTGGACTGCGAAAACATTTATGACGGCCTCGGGACGAGCTTTGTACAGCTGTTTTCGAGCGTCGTTACGGTCGCCGGAACGCTTATTGCTATGTTCGTGATAAGCCCTGCGATCGCCGCCGCGGTACTATGTATAACGCCGCTTTCACTCGTCATTGCCCGGTTCGTAGTGATAAGGACCGCGAGATTGTTCGCCGCGCAGCAGAAGAAGACGGGCGAGCTCGGGGGACACGTCGAAGAAATATTGTCCGGCATCCGCACCGTCCACGAGAATTCAATGGAAGATTCAGCCATGAAAGAGTTCGAACGGGTGAATTCCGAACTTTACGTAGTGGGCAGGAGCGCGCAGTTCGGCGGTGCTCTGGTCAATCCTTCTACGCGCCTTGTCAATAATATTTCGTATATCTGCGTCGGTCTTATGGGCGCGATTTTCGCGGTGAAGGGCATTACGGCGGGCGGCGCGGCAATGTCCGTGGGTATCATTGCCACCATGCTCTCGTACGCCACTCAGTTTGCGAAGCCGATCAACGAGATCGCAGGTGTTACCACGCAGATCCAGAATGCTTTTGCCTCCGCTTCGAGGATCATCCGTATTCAGGAAGAGGTGCCGGAGTCCGATGACAGCAGGCTTCCCGAACTGCCCGCTTCAAAAGGCGGCGTAACGGTCGAACATCTGAAATTCTCGTATACTCCTGAAAAACCGCTGATCTCCGACCTTAGTTTTGAGGCCGAGCCCGGCAGCGTGATCGCGATCGTGGGTCCGACAGGCGGCGGTAAAACCACGCTGGTGAATCTTCTGATGCGGTTTTACGATCCTCTCGGAGGCTCGATCCGGCTCGACGGCATAGACACGCAGACAGTGACGCGCGACAGCCTGCGCAACGCGTTTTCTATGGTGCTTCAGGATACGTGGCTGTTTACAGGGACCGTGAGGGACAATATCGCGTACGGCTGCCCCGGAGCTTCTGACGAGCAGATAAAAGCGGCCGCCGTTGCCGCCTGCGCGCACAGTTTTATAAAGCGCCTTCCCGACGGGTACGACACGCTGATTACCGACGGCGGGGGCAATCTTTCCGGCGGCCAGCGCCAGCTTATCACCATCGCGCGGGCAATGCTTTGTGATTCTCCGATCCTTATCCTCGACGAGGCAACGAGTTCCGTCGATATCGTCACCGAGCAGTCCGTTCAGCAGGGCTTCGCCAATCTTATGAGCGGACGCACCTCTTTCATAATTGCCCACCGCCTGGCAACGATCCGGCATGCCGATCTTATCCTTGTTGTCGACGGCGGAAATATTGTCGAGCAGGGCACGTACGCCGAGCTTATGGCGCGCCGCGGCCGCTACTGGGAACTCGAAAACAGCTAAAGCGTGTCGATCCCGCAAACGAGCAGAATGTTGCGCAGCGCGAAATTGGCCATATACAGGCCGAAAAGGATAAACAAATAAAGAAGGCGCAGTTTGGGCGGCTTTAAGCGTATCGGGCACTTTTCAGGGACAAGATATCCGAAAATATATCTAACGAAATAATTGACCGCCAGCAGAAGAATGTAGACGGGAATCGGGTGCAATAATATCGAACCGATGAAGTCAAGGTTCAGGAGTCTGAGCGTTGACCGCGTGCCGCCGCACCCGGGGCAGTAAAAGCCGGTCAATTTATGAAACGTGCAGCGCAGATTTCCGCCGCCCGCTTTGGAATAAAGATCGATCCCGAATCCTTTTGAAAGCACGGTGTACGCTATTGCCAGCAGAAAAACGACACAGACCGCGAAAAAAAGCGGACCGCCGGGCAGCCTCCATATCTCCTTGAAGCTCCTCGGCCTGCGCGCGATCAACACCTGCCCGCCGCGCTGCCCGGCGGGATCATTGGAACCGTTTTCAAAATTCCCGGTGGAATTGTCCATATCACAACGACCTTAAAAAACAGGGCCGGGGAACATCCGCCCCGGCCCGTAAAAAAGCAAATTGCGAACTGTTATGCATATATTCCGGCTGAATGCCCGGAACATACGTCAGATCTCAGGGATCTCGATCTCGATCTCGTGGCCCAGTTCAGCGGAACGGCAGATACCGTCCAGAATAGCCTGATTGTAAATGATCTGGCTGGAAGGCACCGGAGCGGGCTTCCCGAACTTAACAGCATCCAGGAAGGAGCGGATCTTGAGGTCGAACAGGTCTGCGCCCGTGTGGAGGATCGGTACGGTCGTCTGAGTCTGAGTGCCGCAAAGATCATGGTAGATCGTCATTGCCCCGCCGACGCTGCCGTTCCAGCAGTCTGTCGAAGGAATGCGCAGAGAGCCTTCGGTACCCATAATGATCGTATCTCCGGGAGTGTCGAGGTGCATTGCCCACGCGATCCTGAAGTCGAGCACGATATCTCCTTCGAGGCGTACGAAACCGGCCGCGAAGTCGTCAACACCGAATGCTTCGGCGTATTCTTTGCACGGCATGTATTTCGGGTTCGTTCCGAAGTATGCGGATTTATAGCCGGTAACGGTGAGCGGCTTCGGATAGCCGATCGCGTTCAGGACCATATCGAGTGAGTAGCAGCCGATGTCGCCCAGTGCGCCGATACCGCCGGTGTCTTTAGCGATGAACGAGGTTCCGAACGGGGTAGGTATGCCACGTCTGCGTCCGCCGCCGGTCTGGATGTAGTAGATCTTACCGAGCGTGCCGGACTCCACTATGCGCTTGATCATCTTCATATTCTCGTCGAAGCGGGGCTGGAAGCCGATCGAAAGCACTTTTCCGCTCTCTTTTTCAGCTTTGCGGATCTCGATAGCTTCGTCGAGGGTGACGCACATGGGCTTTTCGAGAAGAACGTTTACGCCGTGCTTAAGGGCGTAGATCGTGGGCTCCGCGTGCTGGCAGTTATATGTGCATACGCTGACGGCGTCAATATCGGGTTCGTTGTCGATCAGCTCGTCGCCGGACATGTATACGCGGCCTTCCTGCTTCCATTTTTTCATGAATGCTTCGGCTTTTCCGGGGATGAGGTCGGCGTAGGCAACGATCTCGACGTCGGGCTGTTTAAGGTAGCTTTGCATATGGGCGTCTGCGATCCAGCCGGTGCCGATGATACCGACTTTGAGTTTGCGGTTCGTGTCGATTTTTTCTTCTGCGAGATGTGTGGTCTTGAATTCGTCAAGAATAGATGAATTTGCCATGTTTTACCTCCAAATTTAATTAGTGCGATCTATGATTCGTTTTAAATCGTATTTTAATTGTTCAATTTACAGCACGCTTATCTAAACTTCGGCGCTCTGTCGGCTGTCATGCCATCAGGCCCTGAGTCTTAAGATAATCAGCGCTCGCTTTCACCGAATCGAGGGCATTATCACCGGCAGCCGGGCGGTCCTGCTCAACGATCACCCATTCTGCACCGGCGTCGACCGATGCGGCGAGCAGTTCGGGAACGTTCTGCATACCGTGGCCTACGGGCCTGAAACCGAAATTCTCACCCTTATCCTCGACTTTTTTATCGATGCCGATGAGTTCGTACAGCCCTTCCTTCTGGCGGCCGCGCATAAAGAAATCTTTAAGATGTACGACGGGCGCCCTGCCTGAATATTTGCGCACGTACGCAGCAGGATCCTCGCCGCCGACGTTCACCCAGCACGTGTCGAGCTCGGTCTTAAGCAGAGCGGGACTGATCTTGCGGTAGATCGTATCGAGGTAATACTCGCCGTCGATCTTCGTGAATTCGAAGTCGTGATTATGATAGAGGAGAGTGAAACCGGCTTCGGTAACTTTCTCGCCGATATACTCCATGATTTTCAGCGTTTCGGCGAAATTCCCGGCTTCCGGGCGATATTCTTCGGGCAGGTAGGGGATGACAAGGTATTTACACCCTATTTCTTTGTATGTTTTAAGCGATCCTTCCATATCCGCCAGGAATTCGGCGAGGGCAACGTGCGCAGATATCGGTATAAGGTGCAGTTCGTCGGTGAGCGCTTTGATCTCTTTCGCGCTCTTTCCGTAAAGTCCTGCAAATTCCACACCTTCGTAGCCGCATTCGGCAACGAACCTCATAGTTCCTTCAAAATCCGCCGCAAGTTCGTCGCGTACGCTATAAAGCTGCAGACCGGTCATAAGTTTCATATGGTCAATTTCTCCTTTCGGATCCGCGGTTCTTCCTCCGCGGTCAATACATTCGAATTATAATCTGTACGGCCCGTCAATTCAAGTGAAAATTACCTTGAAAATCAGCTTGAAAATCAGCATGAAAATCACCTCGAAGATCCTTGAAGATCCTCAGCGGATCCTCAATTCCTGCTGATCTTCTCCCACGTTCCGTTCGCTTCTGTCTGGAGCCGTGTCAACAGATTTTCGATGCTGTCGTATCCGTTGATGGCCTTCGTAAACACGGTAATCATATTATTGCTTGAGAATATGTCAGCTACTTCCGGAGGAAGCTGCAAAGACAGTTCAAACGGCGCCGAAAGATCCGGGTAAGCCACGAAAGCGCCGTAATTCTTATCCGTCCACGAAGTTCCTGTGCCTTTCCAGAAGTTCTCTCCCGCTAATGACTTGAGCACCGGAACGGTAGTGCCGGGCTCGGAGTGATACGCGGTCTGGCCTTCTGGTGTCAGGAAAAACAGTGCTAAAGCAGCAGCGGCATCAGGGTTCTCGGATCCGCTGTAAACGGCATAGCCTGTAGCATGAGATGAAACCGTATGATTCGGCAGTGCGGGGAAAGGACAGAAGTTCCAGTCGATTCCTTTGCTGTCGTAAAGTCCTCCGATAGGATCAAGCCAGGTCATTGACCCGAAAGTCTTGAAGCAAACGTGTGAAACGTTGGCGTCGCCGAGCGGGATGGCAGAATATTTATTGGAAATATATGAGTCTGTGAGCTGCAGATCTTCCGGATACAGCCAGCCTTCCTCAATGCCTTTAAGGAGTTCTTCGAAGCCCTGCATGACTTTCGGATCGTTAGAAATATTGACCTTGCGGTTTTCGGTATCGATCCACTTGCCTCCGAATCCGTTTATAAACGGTTCCCAGACAGCAGGCCACCAGATCTTAAGCGCTGCTCCGGCCCGCAAAGTTCTGCCGGATTCATCTATTACCGTTACACGTTTGCAGATGTTTTTGAACTCATCCCACGACGTTGCGACCGAATTGTCGAAACTGATTCCTGCTTCCGTGAGCATATCGTTGTTATATGTAAGAATGATGTTATTATAGTCACGCGGGACCATATATAAGGAGCCGCCGACCATTCCGGCATCGAGCGAGCCTGCAAAAACGTCACCGATATCGATGTTCATCTTCGGAATGAACGGGTCGAGGGCAAGAAGGGCGTCCCGGCTTTGAAATTTAACGGTGTCAATGCTGTCGACCCAGAAAACGTCCCCGATGTCTCCGGCGGCAATGCGCTGCGGGTACGTTGTACGGTTTGATTCTTCGTAAATGACCGTCACGTCGGGATATTTTTCTTTGAACGCCTTTAAAACCGCGCGCGGGGCAAGCGATTCTTTCTCTGTTCCGCTTTCGTTGTTCACGGTAAATTTGATGGTTCCTGAGATCTGAAGCGGTTCCGGAACGTCCGTGGGCTGAGGGGTGGCAGGAAGATCTGTCGGTTGATCTGTATGCGCTTCGGCTGTTCCTTCTTCAGACGTGGGCAATATTATGGGTACGGTCGTGCCCTGTTCCTGAGGCCTGGCGTTATTTCCTGTTGTACAAGAGAAGAAACACACCGCGCACGTTACTGTCAGAACGAACAAAATGATTTTTTTCATGAGTTTTCTTACTCCTTTCTTTGAAACGCATAGCTGTTTTTCCTGGCCCGCTTATTGTGCGAAACTATCTTTTGATTAATTATAAATCATAATTGCAGGGTTGGCAAGCGCAAAGGAAATGCGTTTTGTCAGTGCACAGCCCTTGACACTTCCGCCGCTTTCGCGTATCCTTTAATAAAAAGATTGACCTTTATTTGAAACTAAGATCGGAGTGATATTAAAATGAAAAAAAGCAGGACAGGCATTATAAAAAAGGCGATCTGCACCGCAATGTGTGCAGGGATGTTGACCGCGGCGGCGGGCGGATGCGCACAGGAGCAGCCCCCAAAAGGGCGGATCGCCACGGACGAAGAATTGACCGCGGCAAATGCGGCAGTAAAAAGGAACGAGTTGATGATAGGCTGCTGGATACCGCCGCGCTCGCATCAGATGACTAACGAAGAAGACGCAAATGCGAGAATGGCAGAGCTGAAGGCTTCGGGGCTTAACTGCATCTCGACGCACCACAGCGACCTCAGCAACATAAAATTCCTGCAAAGAACGCTTGACGCCGCCGAAAAAAACGGCGTAAAAGTAATCATAGAACTTGTCCCCGACCTTTCTAAGGCAGGCATAAAAGCAAACCTCGCATACGTACGGAAGACCGTTGACCACCCCGCCGTCATCGGCTACAACTTATTTGACGAACCGGGCGAGAGCGCTGCGGCGGGGCTTACCGACGAATTTGCGCAGATCCGCGAGATCACCGGAGACAGCAAACTGCTCCTTATAAATATGCTCCCGAACTACGGCCCGCAGGCCGCTATGGCGCCCACGCCGGAGGAGGGCCTGACGTGGTACCAGACTTACCTTAACACCTTCCTGAAAACCGGGACGGACGTGCTGTCGTTCGACTTCTATCCGTACTCGAGCAACAGCGCAAGCGACGCGCACTCGCTTCAGCGCATGATGATTAATTTGTCCGATATGGCCGTGATGACACAAAAATACGGCGTCCCTGCGTGGGGCTTTATGCAGAATTCATCGTGGGGCGGCATGCGCGCGCCGGAAGACAACGAGCTCCTGCTGCTGTCACACCTGCATCTGATCTTCGGGCTGGAGAGCTACTCCTACTTCCTGTACGCCGATACGTCGAATCCGGCCGAAGGCAGTTTCGTAGGCATGCTGCGCTGGGACAACACTCTGAGCGACATCTATTACAGGGTCCAGCGCAATAATGAGCGGATGAGCCGCATGGGCTACAGGTTTTTATCATATAAGCTGAAGGGCTTCTTAACGGATAAGCTCGGGCAGCCCGGCTATCCCGAGGCGATCGACGATTCACTGAGACTCTCTTCGGACGCAGGACTTAAAAAGATCGGCGCGGACTTCGACACGCTCGTCGGAGTATTCGAAGGCAGGTCCGAGGAGGACAATATTGCCCGCGGCTACGCGACGGATCCGGCGGAGAAAGGTTATTATGTGCTGAATTTCGATCCGGACAACCAAAGCAGCGTGACGCTGGAGTTTGAGGCTAAAACGCCCTACACCGTCTGGGGTCCGAACGGCATCGAGGCTATGGGCGAGGGCAATTCCGTTTCGTTTAATATCGATCCGTGCGATGCGCGCTTCGTTGAGCTCCGCACGTATTTTGCAGAATAATACGCACTGCTATTATAAATAATTCTTTATGATCATCCACGCGGCAAGCTTCTGCTCAAACGACTTGCCTGCGTTGGCCGCGCTCGAACTTGGAAGGTAAATGGCATCGAGCTCCGTCTGACTGCGGAGAAACCAGTTATACCCGTCGAGCGCTTTTTTGCCGTTGACGAAGATCGCCCTGATATTTGTCTCTCCAAGCCACGTCACGTCGCACCCGCGCGCGTCTGAGCGGCGGATACTCCCGTCGCTCGAGCGGTGGATCGACGCCGAACTGAACACGTCCCAAAGCGCTATCCCGTGCCCGAGCAGCAGCTGCTTCTTTTCATCCACCGTCCGGGGCACTTCGCACCCGCAAACGGCAGCGATCAATCTCCAGAACTGGTTTGTGGGATGAGCGTAGTAGAAACCTTCCTCGCGCGATCTTTCGGAGGGCAGCGTTCCGAGGACAAGTACTTTTGAGTTGCGGCCGTACACCGGCCCGAACGGGTGGGTGACAATATTCTGCTGTTTTTTTGTGTTGTCTTTTTCAGGCATCCTATCTTCTCCCTCCGGGGCCGCCCCAGCCTCCGGGACCGCCCCAGCCGCCGTGTCCGCCGGGCCCGCTCTGACCGCCCGAACCCACTGTTGACGACGACTGCGTCCATTCAAGAACTGTGTCATTGCCGCGCTTAAGCACGTACTTGCCGTTCAGCGAAAGCTGATCGGATGCGATCCAGACGGAAGAATAATTGCCCGTGAGCGTGAACGAAGCGAGTTCGGAACCGGACGAATCGCAAAGGCTGTACGAACCGGCCTGGAAAGAAGTACCGCTGCTTATATATGTATTGACCGAACCGGAACCGGGGGTCTCGCAAATGCCGCCGAGCGCGATGACCGTTCCGCCCGTAACTTTAAGCGTTCCGTCGAGGTCGATCGAGCCCGCCATGCCGCCCTGACTGCTGCCGCCTTTAACTATGACGAAACCGCCGGTCATGGTGATGCTGCC